>Ga0074199_1000461_pt2 | contig 15669 bp, 16 predicted proteins | sample EPASupsiteSAE347_FD_64528 | JGI IMG/M metagenome (GOLD analysis project Ga0074199, IMG submission 64528) | Bioremediated contaminated groundwater from EPA Superfund site, New Mexico - Sample SAE3-47 | ecosystem: Environmental > Aquatic > Deep subsurface > Groundwater > Contaminated ...
GAGTTTTATCAATTGGATATGGAGATGTCGTTTGTCAGTCAAGAAGATATCTTAGATTTGGTAGAAAAAATGTTTATAGCCATGGTCAAGAAGATATTTCCCAATAAGAAAATAACTCAAGAACCATGGCCGCGTCTAAATTATGATGAAGTCATGAAAAAATACAAAACCGATAAGCCTGATTTGCGGAAAAATAAAGACGATGCTGATGAGCTGGCTTTTGCTTGGATTATAAATTTTCCTTTGTTTACCAAGCAGACTGAAGAAGACAAGTTTATAGGGGCTGGCAAGACTTGGGGCCCAACTCACAATATGTTTACTGCGCCTAAGACAGAGGACCTAGCTCTCTTAGATAAGGATCCAAGTAAAGTAAAATCATATCAGCATGATTTAGTACTCAATGGTTTTGAAGTAGGTGGTGGTGCTATTCGTATTCATGATATGAAAATACAAGAAAAAATCTGGGAACTAATAGGCTTTAGCAAAGAACAAAAAGAACAATTCAAACATTATTTTGAAGCTTTTAAATATGGCGTACCGCCACATGGCGGCATTGCTCCGGGCATAGATAGATTGCTGATGGTGCTTTTGGGAGAGAAAAACTTGAAAGAAGTTACTGCTTTTCCTCTGACTTCAGATGGCCGTGATCCAATGATGGAGTCGCCCTCTACAGTAAGCCAAGAACAATTGGATGAGCTTCATTTGCAGATAAAAAAGAAGTAAGTTAGCTACCCCTTGACAGGATAATATATTTGGTGTATAGTATAATATACTGAAGTTCCAATGACATCAAGTTGGCCGTCCACTGGAGGATCCGAGCATCTCTCCAAACCCCCCTCGGTGAATCCGGTGGACGGCCCTGTTTCGACCCTGCGTCCGATTTTTTCGGCCAGGGTCATTGTTTTTTTGGCTAAAATTAGAGCAAATACTGACTATTGACAGTATTTGTTTTTTGTTATAGAATATTTTTTGTGCTCAGAGCCCTTTTTCGTTTCCACACCACCGTCGAGGCTTTACCGTTTGTCCCCCAGGTAAAGTTGAGACGGTTGTCTTCCAGCCACGCGGGGTACCCCCACAAGTACCAAGCGCTTCGTGCGCACTTTGGGGTCAGACCCGTTGGGTTGGGAAGACGTTTCCTGCGGTCAGACTGCGGGAAATGGAGGGGGGGTCCAGGCCTGGATCCCCCTCTTAATTTTATTGAAAAAACAAGCTTTAAATGTTATAATAGCAATGCTATTTTTATTTTATTTAAATGATGCATCAGATACATTTAGAGCAATTTGAAGGGCCCTTGGATTTACTATTACAGCTTATTGAAAAAAATAAGCTGCATATCACTGAGATCTCTTTAGCTAAAATTACCGATCAGTATTTAGATTATATTGAACAAGCTGATGACTTAGCTTCTGCTGAAGTGGCTGATTTTTTATTGATTGCTTCTAAGCTGATTTATTTAAAATCAAAGTATCTTTTACCAGATTTGGCTACTGAGGCCGAAGAAGAAGTCGGTGATTTGGAGCGCCAGCTTAAGATTTATCGGGAATATTATGAAGCCAGCAAGGCAATTAATCGGATGTTTTTGGATAAAAAACATTATTCTTATGAGAGACTTAATCCTTACAAGTTTGATTTACCACAGGAATTCCGTCCACCAAAAAATGTTGATACTAATGCCATGGCTAAGGCTTTTATTTTTGTATTATCGCGCATAGAGCATCTGGTCAATTTGCCCAAAGCTGTTATTGCCCGGGCTATTTCTATCAGTGAAAAAATAGAAGAGATAAAAAGTCTGATTAAAGAGCGGGTACATATGAATTTTAAAGAATGGTTGGAGAAAAAAGACAAGATGGAAGTTGTGGTTGGTTTTTTGGCGCTCTTAGAACTGGTCAAACAAAAAGAAATTATAGTCAAACAAGATGAATTATTTGGGGAATTAAATATTGAAAAAAATAATAATTAGTTTTTTATGAAAGAGGAAAAATTATCAATAATTGAAAGTTTACTACTGGCAGTCGGCCGACCCTTATCTCTAAAAGAACTTGGTAGCTTTTTGTCTATAGATGAAGGTGATTGGCCAGAGATAGTAGATGCGCTAAAAGCTAAGCATAATCAAGCTAGTAGCGGCATTCATGTAGCTGTTAATAACCGTCAGATACAATTGGTCACTAACCCAGACAATGGCAAGATACTCCAGCAATATTTTAAAGATGAATTGACTGGAGAACTCACTAAACCCTCAGTAGAGACCTTGACTATCATTGCCTATCGCCAGCCAATAAGCAAGGAGGAATTAGAACAAATAAGGGGAGTTAACTGCAGTTTAATTTTGCGGAATTTGCTTATTCGCGGACTCATTGAAGCCAATGAAGACAAGGACAATTTGGCCACTACTTATTCGGTAACTATGGATTTTTTACGTCATCTAGGTATAGCTACTGTGGCAGATTTGCCGGAATATGCCAAGCTTAGTAGTGATGAAAATTTAGCCAAACTTTTAGACAATACTGCTGATGAAGAAAATAAGTAAAGATACGATGCGACTAGCTAAATTTTTGGCTGAAGCCGGCCTCGCTTCACGGCGTAAGTCCGAGGAGCTCATCAGAGCTGGTAGAGTCAAGATAGCTGGTGTTGTTGTAGATGATGTCGCTACTAATGTTTTGGCCAGTCAGTCTGATATTGCAGTGGATAATAAAAAAGTAATATTAGAAAAAAAAGTTTATTATTTATTAAATAAACCAGAAGGCTATATTTGTTCGCTTAGTGACCCGCATAACGATAAATCAGTAGTTGATTTAGTGCCTAAGCACCCGAGGGTGGTCCCAGTCGGTAGATTAGATAAAGATTCGGCTGGCTTGTTGTTGCTTAGCAATGATGGCGAGCTAATCTATCAATTGACTCATCCTAAATTTGAAATAAGTAAAACCTATTTAGTTACAGTTGGCGGAGAATTAGATAGAGGTATTGTCAGAACATTGAAGCAAGGAGTTTTATTGCCAGAAGGATTGGCTCGGGCTGACAAGGTGAGAATTTTGGACAAAAATAGATTAGAAATAGTAATTCATCAAGGTTGGAATAGGCAGATTAGGCGTATGTTAGGAGCAGAGGGTTTGCGGGTTTTAGAGTTAATAAGAATTGCCGAAGGCCGACTAGAATTGGGTAACTTAGCCAGCGGTGAATATAGGCAGTTAAAAAGGGGAGATATTTTATGAATTTTTGGGCGCTAATTTCTACTATTATATTTACTTGGCAATTAACTGCGCCGGCAGTTTATCACTTGCCTATTTTAAAATTGCAGGATAAAAATCAGGTACTAGTGTCGGGGCAGGTCTTTGATGCCCAGCAGACAAAAATACCACATAAGGTAGATAATAATTCTTTGGGAGTTAAACTAACGGCTCAAGCCGCCGCAGTAATGGATAAAAATACCGGTACTGTTTTGTGGCAAAAAAATGCTGATGAAGTAAGATCTTTGGCCAGTATCACCAAACTAATGACGGCTTTGGTATTTTTGGACAATAACCCAGGCTGGGATCAGACTTTGACTATGGCTAAAGAGGATGAAACTGGAGCTAATTCTACTAATATTTTTCGAGATGAGACAGTGAGTATTAAAGATGCCTTCTATACTATGCTTATTGCTTCGGACAATGACGTGGCTAGAGCTTTGGTCAGAAGTACAGATCTTAAGTCAGAAGAATTTGTTAAATTGATGAATGATAAGGCCAAAGTTTTGGGATTGAATCAGACTAGTTTTGTTGATCCCACCGGATTGTCAGCCAAAAATGTGTCATCAGCCAATGATATTTTGATCTTGGCTAAAAGGGCGTTTTCTAATCCAGATATCAAAAATGCCGCTAGCCAAAAGGCCTATTCTTTTACAACGCTTGATGGCAAAAATCATAAGATAAACTCCACCAATCATCTGCTTAGCGGTTTTTTAGATATTATAGCTGGTAAAACTGGGTTTATCACTGATTCTGGCTATTGTTTGGTAGCAGAGATTGAAGGTGATAATGATCAAAGGATTGTATCGGTTGTACTGGGATCAGCTTCCAATGCTGACCGTTTCAATGATTTAAAGATTTTGTCAGCTTGGACACTTAATAATTTTGTCTGGTATTAAAGAGCGTTTTGTTTTATACTGAAAGGAGAGGGGATTAATTAATTTTATATGAAAAATTACAAAAAAATCATAATTGCCAATTGGAAAATGCAATTGGATGTCAATCAGTCAGTCAAGGTCGCTAAGGCTATCAAAAAGTTGCTGTCCGGTAGTAGAACTTCTAGTGATATCCAAATAGTGATTTGCCCTAGTTTTTTGGCGCTAACCGAGGTCGCTAAAGTTTTAAAAGGTAGTAAAGTTGCCCTAGGCGCTCAAGATAGTTTTTATGAAGATCATGGTGCCTATACTGGCGAGATATCTGTAGGTGAATTAAAAAAAGTCGGTTGTAAGTATGTGATTGTTGGACATTCGGAGAGGCGGCAGATGGGCGAGACAGACGAAATAGTTAATCAAAAAGTAAGGGCGGTTTTATCACAAGGACTAGTGCCGATTATTTGTGTGGGTGAGACTTTTGATGAAAGGCGCGAAGGTAACAAAGATATGGTGGTGATGCATCAGGTCTATCAAGCGCTCCACAATATTGAATTTGATAAAAAACAAAAAATTATCATTGCCTATGAGCCAGTCTGGGTCATAGGCTCAGGGCAAGTGATTGATAATCAGGAAGCGGCTCACATTGCTTCTGTAATTAAGCAAAGCATGATTGATGTTTTTGATGGTAAAGATCAGGCTACTTACAGTATTATTTATGGTGGCAGTGTCAGTCCAAGCACAGTGTCTGATTTTACTAAACTAGCCAATATGCAGGGAACTTTGGTTGGCGGGGCTAGCTTGGAGGCCAAAGTTTTTGTGGAAATAATAAAAAACGCTTAAATTTTAAAATATGATAGTTCCTATCAAGCAAATTGTTAGCCGTGCTTACAAAAATAAATACGCTGTTGGCGCTTTTAATACTTCTAATTTGGAAACTACACTGGCTATCGTGCGGGCGGCTGTTAGTCAAAAATCGCCAGTTATTATACAGACATCAGAGTCGGCTATCCATTATTCTAATTTACAAACAATTTTTGGCATTATCACTAGTCTCGCCAACTCTATTGGTCGGGAAGTGCCGATTAGTATTCATTTGGATCATGGCAAGGATTTGGGTTTGATTAAGGACTGTATTAAGATTGGCTACAATTCAGTGCATATTGATGCTTCGGAAAAAGATTTTGCCACCAATGTTTTTTTAAGCAAGGAAATTGGCGATTTAGCTCATAAAAAAGGCATTTGGGCTCAGGCCGAGCTTGGTTCAATCTTAGGCAAGGAGGGCTTGGTGAAGCTAGAAAGCGGCGAGATAAACATGAAAGACCTGATGACTGATCCGCTCCAAGCTCAAGAGTTTGTAGCTTTGACCAAGGTAGATACCTTAGCTATATCAGTGGGTACTATACACGGAAGTTTTCAGGGTATAGAAAAAGTAGATGAGCGTCGCTTGCAAAAAATCAAGTCTTTAGTTAATATACCCCTGGTTTTGCATGGTGGTTCAGGCTTGTCTGCGCAAATGTTTAAGCAGGCTATCAAAAATGGGGTGTCTATTATAAACATTGATACTAATCTGCGTCTAGCCTTTAAAGAAGCTTTACTGAGGAGCATTAAGTCAGATAGCGATTTAATTGACCCTAGAAAGATTTTGGAACCAACTACCAAGGCTATGCAAACAGAGGTTGAAAAAATGATCAAAATTTTTGGCAGTAATAATCAAGCTTAAGTATGTTGGATTTTTTTCTTATAATTTTTATAATTTTATCTCTGGCCTTTATTGGATGGTTGGTAGTTAAGAAAATACCCAAACTGACCAACATTAACGTCAATAATTTACCAGAAATAAAAGCCCAGAGGCAAAAAGAGGCGATACTCAAGAGCCGTTTGGAGCGGCTGTGGCAGAGATGGCTGCTCAATTTTAAAGATTTAGCGAAACCTGGCCAAGATAAAGTTAATGATGTTTTACGGCAGTATTATCAAAGATTGAAAAACATAGAAAAAGATTTGCGCCGCCGCGGTCATGATAAGCTGAGTTCAGCTCTGGACAAATCGCAGACTATAAATGATCTTTTGACAGAGGCTAAGCAAGCTATAAATAGTGAAGACTATCAAAAGTCAGAGGATATTTTATTGGATATTCTTAGTTTGGAACAGTATAATATTGAGGCTTATAGCCTTTTGGCTGATGTCTACCGCTACCGCAGAGAATATGTTCAAGCCAAAGAAACCTTAGAATATTTGTTAAAGCTAACGCACAATAGCAATGCGGCTGTTTATTCATCACTGGCGGAAATTGCCAAAGAAAGGGGCAATCTTAAACAAGCTGAAGAAGATTACCTTAAATCCATTTCCCTTTCCCAAGATAATTACCTTTATTTTCTGTCCTTAGCTGAAGTTTATTTGGAATTAGAAGAAGTAGACAGAGCACTGGAGACAGCCCAAAGAGCTTTATTATTGTCACCTAACAACCCCAAGATTCTTGACTTTTTGATAAATATTAGTATAATAAGGCAAGACCAAGAATTAGCTAACCAATATCTGGATAAATTAAAAGAGGTTAACCCCGATAATAATAAAATTATCGAGTTTCTTGAGCGCATTGATAATTTGAAATAATTTAGTTTTATCTAGTCCAACAGTTAACAGTATTTAGCTTAGCTGTTGTCTTGTTTTTTAAGGGTGGGTACCGAAGCGGTCAAACGGGACAGACTGTAAATCTGTTGGCATACGCCTTCGGGGGTTCGAATCCCTCCCCACCCACCAAAATTAATTTTTGCCGTCTTAGCTCAGTGGTAGAGCACTTCCATGGTAAGGAAGGGGTCCGCGGTTCAAGCCCGCGAGACGGCTCCACCCTTCGCGGTAGCGAAGGGTGCCATTCGTAGCTTTAGCGAAGAATAGCAAAGCATGTGAATTTAATATAGTATTGGTTTAGCTACCGCTTCGGGTGGCAGGCCACTTATCTCCAGTTTTTTAGCTGGTTTTTTTATTTTATGGTATAATATATTAAATAGTGAAATGGGGATATTGACAGAATTTAGCAATAGTGATTTAATTACATATTAAATTATTTTCAGATTAATTTATGTCTGAAGACAAAAAAAACCAAGCCAATATTGACTCTGATGCCGATGGTTTATCTGATACTGAGGAAAAAGAACTAGGCACCAATCCTTATGATCCTGATACTGATCATGATGATTTAGGTGATTATCAGGAAGTAAAACTTTTTCATACTGATCCCTTGAATCCTGATACTGATGGTGATAACCTGAGCGACGGTCAGGAAGTTAAAATAGGGCGCAACCCTTGTGGTACGGGTAGGATTAGTGATTTGTTTATTCCCAATCAGTGTAATGATTATCGCCCTAAAGCCTTGCGTCCCAAGAGATTGGCCTTTCATGCTGGCGCCGCAATATCTATTAAACTTTTGATGGTATTTTTTGTTCTGTCTTTCCCAGTGCAAGCTTGGCTGTCTCCAGATATTTTGTATGAGCAATCCCGAAAGATTATTGAACTTACCAACAATATTCGTTCTGGCTTGAGTCTAAATATTTTGCAAGAAAATCCCAAATTATCTGAAGCCGCTCTTAATAAGGCTCAGGATATGATAGTTAATGAATATTTTGCTCATATTGGCCCGAATAATAGGTCTTTGCGTAATTGGCTTTATAATTCTGGTTATAATTTTTCAGTAGCTGGTGAAAATTTAGCTCTAGGCTTTACTACTGCCGATGATGTAGTTGATGCTTGGGTGGCTTCCAAAACCCACTATGCCAATATCATTGATCCAGATTTTACAGAAATCGGCGTTGGCGCAGTTAGCGGAGAGTATAAGGGATATGAAACTACTTTGGTTGCTCAGTATTTTGGTAGTCCAATAGCGGCCGCTACTAGTGAAACTCCAGTTACAAAACCTATTACTGTTTTGCCACCTGACTATGATGCCAAAATAAAGCCACCTGAAGAAGTAACAGGCGCTCCTATTGAGACACCTAGCACTTCACCAGATTTGATCAAAGAGCCAATATTGGAACAGCCCAGTGAAACATCAGAAGTGTTAGCTGACCAAGCTGAACAACTTCCTTTGCTTAAGCCAACTTTATTATCACCCAAAGATGGCTCAATCAGTAATACTAATCTGAATATTTTTCAAATATCAGCACCACAGGCTGAAAAAATATTAGTTTTTGATAATAATAAAGAACTGGTAAGCAAAGTAGTTACTAACATTAACGTAGATATTAGTGTTAATTTAGCTGAGGGTCGGCATAATATAGTTATTTATAGCATTCGTGGCAAAGAAAAAATAGCTTCAGCTGTCTATACTTTTATAATTGATCAGACAGCGCCAATTATTGATCAATCTAAAACAACAATTTTAGTCAATCAGCCAAGTGGCCAAGATGATTTGGTGGTCAAAGCTACAGCTTATATTAGCCCTGATACCAAGGAAGCTAATATTAGTTTTGCTGAGTATAGTCTTGCCTTGGCCAGAGATTATAGCGAAGATAACAAATGGAGTGGCCATTTGATAATTACGGACAAAAGCTATGATGATGTTTTCAGTCCAGTAGTTTTGGCTAGCTTAACAACAGTTGATGAGGCTGGTAATAAATTAACTCAAGATATCAGTTGGCAGGATATCAGGCCAGTAAAAAATAGTATTATTGGTCAATATATGTTTTTGAAAAATAATCCTTCACCTAGCATTCAACCAATTTTTGATTTTACTGCTACTTATTATAAAATTATCCTAATGGTGGCAGTCTTGGCCTTACTACTCAATGTTTTCATTGAGGTTAGAAAACAACACTACCCAACTATTGCTTCTACTTTGGGTTTGATATTTTTGATGGCCATATTGACTATTTTCTAGATGTATGTGAATGTTAGTATGTGAGACATAAGTCCCCCCTTGACTTTTTTAGTGTTTTATCTTCTGATTATAAACTTTACTTATATATATATTTTTTACTATATATACTATATATTTTTACTATATATTTTATTTAATAAATCAAACAAAACGCTTATGAAAAATATATTTAAAGATATTTTTTTCTCTTTCATAGCTTTATCTTTTGTGGTATTTAGTAGCGGTTTAAATACCAGTAAACTTATAGCTAAAGCGCAAGAGGCAGACAACCAAGAAATTGTCAGCAACGAAGAATTGCCAAAAGATACTGTAGAACAATTAGTACAGCCACCAGTTGTGGAATTAGTCAAACCATATTCAGAATGGTGCAGTGTTCTATTGGGCGCAGTTTCTTATGCCAAAGATCAAGGGCATTATAGCAATTTAGCTGATATCAACAATGATGAGGTGGTTGATCTCAGTGACTGGACTTGGGTTAGTGAAATGTATGGCAGTGGTAATGATGCCAGCTGTTATAGTCAATTTATGCCAGAAGCACCTATTTTCACTTGTTATGATTATAAAGAGATTGGCTGGTGCCAAGGATTGCTTCAGGGCGTTAAAGATTCTCTAGGATCTCAAAGCAATGATTATAATTATAATGAGCGTTTTGATTTAAATAGTGATGGGGCTATCAATTTGACTGATACAGTCTTAGCTGTCCAGCTAGTTGATAAAAACGATCAAGCTAAGTGTTATGAGGAACATTTTGTACCTCCATTTAGTTCTTGTATAGAAGCGCCAAAGCCTTATGCTCCTTGGTGTAGTGCTTTATTGGGTATTGTTTCTCAGGCCGCAAATAGCGGTGTTTATAGTGACGTAGCTGATATCAACAATGATGAGAGTGTTAATCTGAGCGACGTAGTTTTAGCTACTCAGATGCAGGATACTGCCGACGATGCTCATTGTTACCAACAATTTGAAGATCCCCAAGGGCAATTTCATTTTACTTGTGAAAATTACACAAGTGTTGGCTGGTGCCAAGGCTTAGTCCAGGGTGTTAAAGACTCTACTGGGTCCAAAGTAGGGGATAGCAATTATAATGATATTTATGACATAAATAATGATGGTGTTATAAATTTGACAGATGTTGTTTTAGTAGCTCAATTAGATGGTCAAAATGATCAAGCGGCTTGTTATGCCCATTATCAGCCACCAATGCCACAGTGTCCAGCTCCAGTAGTTGCAGTCTGTGGTAATGGTGAAGTAGAGACAGGAGAAGTTTGTGATGATGGTAACACTAATACTGAAATATGCGGAGATAATGAGGTCAATAATGGTACTTTTTGTAATGCTACTTGTACGACTACATTAACTTTAGCAGAAACTTGTGATGCTGGAACTGAAGGCTCTAGCTCTTGCACACCTCAATGCACCGTTATTAATCCCACTCCACCTCAGCCAGGGCCATCTGGTGGTGGTGGCGGTGGTGGTGGCGGTGGTGTGATTTTGCCGCCCAATGCTTATTCATCATCAATTGCGCCTCTTTGCCAACAAACAACTATCAACTGGCAAACTTCCAATGATTCTATTACTTGGTTAGTTTATGGTACAGACCAATCTTATGGTCAAGAAGTAAAGGAAAGCGTATATAAAGTAAGCCATTCAGTAGTCTTAACTGGACTTTTGCCAGGCACTACTTACTATTACCAGATAAAAACTCAAGGATCTAATGGCTTGGTCAAAGCAGATGCTTTGAACGGATCCTTTACTACGCCAACAGCTCAGCAATGCGCTAGTGGCATTATACCTGAGGTTTTAGGCACCAAAGAAGAAGCCTGCAGATTTGTTAAGCCAAACGATGGAATTGCGCAAATTGATAAAGATATTATGAATGTGTTTGACTTTCCTAATGGTGCACTGATTAGATCAGTTTGTGATCCAAATATGTCAATTTATGTTCTGGTGAGTGGTAAAAAATTTCATATACCAAATTGGCAATACCTCTATGATCATTATTTTGGGCAGAGGATATTCAATGTCCAAGATATTGCTGTATATCAGTATCCTGATATAACCGGTAATGTCCTAGGCGTAAAAATTTATCCCAATGGCACTTTGCTACGCGGAAAAAACAAAAGAGTTTATATTATTGAAAATAGTCACAAGCGATACATCAGTTCTCTGGCTGAACTAAAAAAGTATGCAGGCCAACAAATTATTGATGTTAGTGATAGTGTCTTAGGGGAATATTAGTGTTATAGATTAATCTATATAAACAACCCTGTATCGTATGGTGCAGGGTTGTTTTATTTACTTAGCTGTTTTATAATAACAGGAATTAATGAATTAGTTGTATGCCTGAATTGCCGGAAGTAGAGACTATTAGACGGGGTTTGGCTAGCAGTATTTTGCATAAAAATATAGTTGATTTGGAAATTATCAAAGATCGGGTGTTAAGAAATTCTGCCCGAGATTTTAAACGTATTTTAAAAAATCAAAGCATAGGTAAGATAGATAGGCGTGGTAAGCTTTTGATTATGGAGATATCTGGAGGTGAACACTTGCTTCTGATTCATCTCAAGATGACTGGTCAATTGATTTATGTTTTTGGCAAACAAGTGATAGCCGGCGGCCACAATCTGTCCAATCTAGGCGATTTGCCTAACAAATATTCTCATGTTATATTTAAATTTGTTGATGGTTCTCAGTTGTTTTTCAATGACTTACGGCAATTTGGTTATTTGAAACTTATCAAAGCAGGGGATAGGCATAAGATTGAAGCTCGATATGGCTTAGAGCCGGGGCATGGCAATTTTAAGTGGGTAGATTTTAAGAAGGTTTTTGAGCATAGATCTACTCGTTTAAAAGCTCTGCTACTTAATCAACAGCTTATTTCTGGGCTAGGCAATATCTATGTGGATGAAGTCTGCTTTCGGGCCAAAGTCCGGCCAGATCGCCTAGTTAATTCTTTAGGTGAAGCAGAAATTAAGGCTCTATATAACGCTTGCCAGTATATAATCAAGAAAGCTATAGATAAAAGAGGCACAACCTTTAGTGATTATCGCGATCATGCCAATCAACCAGGCAATTTTGCTAAGCACCTCAAAGTTTATGGGCGTGGCGGTCAAAAATGTCTGCGTTGTAAGAAAGCGATCATTAAAAAAATAAAATTAGTCGGTCGAGGTACGCATTTTTGCCCTAATTGTCAAAAATAATTAAATAATAATTAAATTTTACCTTGTTTAGTGAATATGTGGTTCTCTAACGAGGTGAAAATAAAAAGTATGAAAAAAATCAATATCTTTGACATCGTTATCATTTTGTTTTTGCTAGCAGGTTTTGTCGGTGCAATGTATTTTTATCCGATACTACCAGATAGGGTTATTACTCACTGGAATTGGGTTGGCCAAGCTGATGGCTGGGGCACCAAGACATTTTCAACAATAGGCATACCTATTATTATGCTAGCCATGTATATTTTATTTAAATTTTTACCAAAGATAGATCCGCATCATCAAAATTATCAGAACTTTGCCAAGGCTTATAGCGCTATGCAGTTGGCTATAATCGGATTACTGACAGTCATATATTTTGTGACCAACTTAGTAAATCTAGGTTACAATCTATCAATTGCCAAAATTGTGCCAGCTATAATTGGTGCCATGTTTATTATTATGGGTTTTTATTTGAAAGATATAAAACTCAATTGGTTTGTTGGCATAAAGACGCCTTGGACATTGTCAAGCGAAACTGTCTGGCATAAGACTCATGTTTTTGGCAGTAAAGTATTTATATTATCTGGGGTATTATTTTTAATAGCACCGTATTTGCCAGCTAGTTTTGCCTTGTATTTTTTCATCATATTTATGGCTTTGGTTTTGAGTACTATAGTTTATTCTTATTTAGTGTTTAAACAAGAGAAAAAATCATAATAATTTTTGATTTAGACAACCTTCGAGGTTAAGTAACCTCGAAGGTTGTTTTGACATTGACAAAAGGTCATTTATATGATATAATTATGTGTTAACTAAGATGGCATCTTAGTGTCTGTCCATTGACATGGCAGTATATAGTGCCTCTTACTTAGTTTTCCCTGAAAAGGGATGCATATACATTCTCTCTGCAATTCTATACAAGTCGAGAAACAAGGAGTCGCTTTCGTGGCTCCGTGAAAACTCTAGAAAGGGAAAAGGTGCATCATGAAGCGTTGGACGTTGTTTTTTGCTGTTGCGCTTTTGGGCGTGTTTGCCCAGGGGTGCGCGCGAGAGGTTCACATCGCGGCTGCCCAGTGGGTCGACTTTAGCCAATGGAGGCAGTGGTGGTGGCTCGAGTCTATGGCCCTGGCGTTTCTCTTCTTTTTTGTCTTGGGGCATAGGAAAAACCAGAAAGGCGGGGAGAGCAGTTTGCAACGTATCTGTTTGGGCGCTGCTTTTTTCCTCGCGATAGTGGGGGTGCAGGTGTGTTTGGATCAGTTTGTGGCGACTCCTCGGTACATGGCTGAGGCCGGTAGCTTCTGGCAGTCTACAACACGTGTCATTGACACTGCTGATGTTCCGGCTGAAGACCATGACCTCTCAGCTGAGGATGACACGACCTATGTGGTGGAAGGATTAACGTACGACAATGTCGACGATATTCCTGCCGGGTATGGACAACCGACCATGGTTATTCGTACACGGCCAGTGGTCGTCGATGACTCAACGTCGCATCTGTTGCCCGATTCGACGAGGGCTGTCTTTGGGAAAGCCCAGAACAAAGCTAAGGCGGCCGCTTTCGGTTCGTGGGGTTGGATCAAACATCATTGGTTCTTCCTTGCGACTATCTTCGGAACCCTTGTGTCCTATCGAATCAGGAAGAGGTTCGGCCGGCGTTCTGGCCTGTGGCGGTGGGTAGGTCTATTGACTCTGTCCGTTGGGATCGTTCAGGATTTGGTTCCGGGTATCCATATCCCGGGGCTGAATTTCTTCATGGTGGAGATCATGACCATCCTCTCGTACTACTGGTTACAGCGGATGCGCAGGCCGATTGATTTGACTCCCAAGGAGTCTGAGGAATCGGTGATTCCCTACGCTCATGATCCGTCGAGCGGGGAGAGTAAGGAGGAATACGAGAGACGCAGGGCTCGTAGCATTGCTATTCTCAAGGAAGAGAATAGCCGCTACAAGCAGTACGTTCACAAGCCCGGCGTAGTATCCCTCGTGATCATGACCGTCATCATGGACATCTTCGCCTTCATCAACGGCATCATGGTTCTGGCCTTTTTCCTGTGGCTGATTTGGCTCGGATTGGTCATTTGGAATTGGGTCAGGCAACCGGAGCGTTGGCCCAGTCTGCATCACGCCAGAAGTCTGGTAGGAGTGTTTCTGGGACTCTTGGTCCTGGCCATGATCATCAACCTTTTCGTCTTCGGGTGGAAGATGATGCTCATGACGCTGGTACTCATGCCGGTTCTGATCGTCCTGATGGCGGCGGCTTATATCGTTGGTGGTATTTACATCACCCCGATTCGTCGGCGGTGGATATTTACCGTCTTCGGTAGGCCGATCGCTACTCGTCGCTTCATTCTCTACACTGCGGATCATGACACGATCCGTGATGACCTCTTGTCCATGCATAGCGGCTCAGTTCGCGATGAACTGCGCCGACAGCTGGATGAGCTGGACATCAGTGGTCGGGACTGGATGGATAACGGTCTTAACATCACTCTGTTGTCCTCGGTTCTGTTCCCGATCTTCGGGATCATGAATCAGTACTTCATGGTGGTGGAGGCTACCTATAAGACCCGGCTTCTGCCCACGGCCAGCACCGGCCTGGAACAGCATGGTATCCATATCGTCACTAAGACGGCGGGTACCTTGTCGCTCTTCTATCGCTGGTTCCAGGTCCTGGGCGTCGATCCGATCAAGGTGGCCAGGATGTCCACGTCTGACCGTGAAGAGATCACCATGCTGACCGGTCGAGTGATCGAAGGTCACTTGGCTGAACGGCTCAAGACGCTGGATTACGATAAGGCCATGTCCTATCCTTTCTTCGATGAGGAGGGCGGTACTACTGGTGATTCCGAATATGTGCGTCTGCTCATCGAGCTCAATAGGGAGCAGCTCGTGCTGTTCGGTAGCTACACGGTGAAGTTCGGCGTGATCGATCGCGATCCGTCCGAGGTCATCCAGAAGGCCATGGACGAGCTTACCAAGCTTGTCTATGAGATGGATCAGACTGCCCTTAAGGAAAAGATCAGGGCCGGCCTCGGCAGAGCTGCGGCCGCTGAGATCATCAACATGTACGAAGCCATGGCTCAGTCCTTGGCTGGTGGCAGTGATAGCAAGCCCTCGGCTGAGCAGCGCATGCTTGCTATGGAGCGGGCTATCGCCCTCAAGCTCATCGAGAGCGGCCAGCTCAAGGCAGCTCTGGTTCCGTCCACTTCGGCCAGCTGGCTGGGGCATGTGCTTAACATGGGAGGAGGGGCACCATTATTGCCAAGTAAGGCGGCCTAAACGGCTGCTACACATGACCCGTCCGGGGGCTCTGCGAGCGTGCAACGCTTGCGAGCACCCGGCGGTCTCTTTTTTTATCTTAAAATATGTTATAATTCATTTTGTATGGAACCAAAAGCAAACAAAAAAGAACAGATTGAAACTGCTTATCAAGAAGCTTGGCAAAAAGTCTCGGCTATTAAAGCTCGGGTTGACACTAGTATTACTAGCCGGCGTCAAGCCAAGGA
>Ga0074199_1001850_pt1 | contig 15652 bp, 14 predicted proteins | sample EPASupsiteSAE347_FD_64528 | JGI IMG/M metagenome (GOLD analysis project Ga0074199, IMG submission 64528) | Bioremediated contaminated groundwater from EPA Superfund site, New Mexico - Sample SAE3-47 | ecosystem: Environmental > Aquatic > Deep subsurface > Groundwater > Contaminated ...
AAGGAGGTCGTCATGAGCAAGGAAGAAATCAGGAAGTACGGTTTGGACCTGGGTGTGGATGTGATCGGCTTTGCCTCTTTAGAGGATTATAAATCGGAAAGATCACCGGATCCGCGCTCCATATTGCCGAAGGCTAAATCCATTATCGTCCTCGGGCATCGGATGATCGATGGCGCCCTGGACAGCAACAACCCCCGAGTCAATATGGTTGGCCGCATGGGCGTGATGGATACGTCGAAAAATCACCTTTACCTATTCGCCAGATCTATCGAGAAGAAATACAAGGCCAGAACGTCGCCCGTATTATCGTCCTACCCTCTGGATATGGAGGCGCCCGCCCTGGGGCTGCGGGGCGACATATCCCTTCGTCATGCCGCGATTGCCGCGGGTCTCGGGGTGTTCGGCAGGCATCATCTCGTCATCCATCCGACTTACGGATCGCGCCTCAGCTTTACGGGATTATTGACGGAACTGCCGCTTGCTTCGGACCCGCCCCTTAAGGAAGAACTCTGCATCGACTGCGATTTATGCGTCCGGGCCTGCCCCGGGAAAGCCCTCGATGTTGAAGGCAGGACGGAGGAGCTGAAATGCCTGCGGGCCTCGCAACCCTACGGGATCGGCGGCGCGATCGGCTATGTCAGGAAATTCATCGGCAAATCCCCGGAGGAGCAGCAAACCCTGCTCAAAGACCCGCGGTTCATGAGCCTTTACCAGGCATCCTTCATCGGATTTCAATATGCCTGCTTTAAGTGCATTGCCGTCTGTCCCATCGGTGAAATGTGTGGCTGAACGTTATTTGTCAGCCGCTCTTTTTAGGGTTTATCATCTCCTTGGATTTTTTTATAAAATTCCGGATACAGTTTTTTCGCGCAATCGGGACAGATGCTATGGCTGAATTCTGCTTCTGAGTGATCCCTTATGTATGATTCTATCTGGTTCCAGTAACCGTTGTCGTCACGGATCTTCTTACATGAAGCACATATGGGGAGTAATCCGCTCAATAATTTTACTTTATTAAGGGCGCCCTGGAGTTCGAGGATAAGCCTTTCCCGCTCTTCCTCCGCCCGCCTAAGCATGACGACGTCCGCCGCCAACGTTTGATTGGCTTTCATCAGCTCTTCCGTGCGTTGGGCGACGATCTCCTGGAGTTCCGAGTTCATTCGCTGCAGTTCTTCCTCCATGCGCTTGCGCTCGGTAATGTCGCGAATCGATTCAATGGCACCGATGATGCCGCCGTCGCTGTCGTATAAGGGACCTGCTTTCCCCCAGAGGACACGCATCTTCCCCCTTACCGGGACATCAGCCTCGGCCCAAATGACATCCCCCTTTTTCTTGACGAAAGAATACTGCTTCTCGATATCCTTATCGAATGCCAATACCAGATCGATGATTATCGGTCTCCGGACCCCGTAAAAAGGCAAGGAATATTCATAATCGCCTTTCCCCAGCATATCCGCCGCGCTTACCCCGGTCATCTCTTCCATCACCCGGTTCCAGGCCGTGACCCGGCCCTGGCGGTCGATGACGAAGGTGGCGTCCGGGAGGAATGCGATGATATCCGCAAGGTGACGTCGTGATTCCCGGAGCGCCTCGTCGGCCCTCTTTTGCTCCGTGATATCTTCGTAGACAACGACAATTTCTCCGTCCGTCAAGTTATCGCCTACGACGGCGGTATTCAACCGGCACATGATGTCCCGTCCGTCTTTGCGCCGGAGGCATACATCCAGGTTGTAAGTCCTCTGTTCCTCAAGGGCGGCGTAAACAATCCTGCCAATTTCCGTAAAATCCTCGCCGCTCCGGTAAAGAACCCGGGTCTTTTGCCCGATCAATTCCTCCGGCTTCCAGCCGAATACGCCTTCAACGGCGTTATTGGCAAAGATGATCCGGCGATTCCGCAAACCGACAACGGCGTGCGGGATGGCATCCATGATCGATGCCGCCAGCACCTTTTGCGCCGCCAGCTTCTGTCTGACTTCCTTAAGCTCCGTGACGTCCATCGAATTTCCCAGGATCGCCCGTTTCCCCTCGTAGCTGATGGAGGTGACCGTCTCCATGATCCACCGGGTATTTCCTGCTTGGGTGATCATCCTGAATTCGTACGGGGAGGTGCGCCTTCCCCTGAGCATAGCGACGGCATTCTTCGTCACCGCTTCCCTATCCTCGGGGCAAACGATCTTCATGGATTCCATTCCGATCATCTCCTCAGGACTATAACCCGCATATGAGGCGGCATTTTTGTTTAGGAATCGAAAATGACCGTCCTGCACGATATAGACGCCGGCAACCGACTTTTCCGCAAGCGTTCTATATAGTTCTTCCGCCTGTTTGCGCTCGGTAATGTCGTTGAGCACGCCGTACGCGCCCATAAACCTGCCGTCTTTCATAATAGGCTTGCTCTTTGTCCGTACCCAGATAATATCGCCGGATTTATTGATTACTCGGTATTCCAGAGGATATTCTATCCCTTGGCAGAGTTCCCGAAACCGCTTTGTCAGCAGAGTTCTATCATTTTCGTGGACATGATTGATAAAGTTCTTCCCGATAATATCCTCCGGGTCGTATCCCATTATATCCTTTACCAGCGGACTGAAATGGACGATCACCCCCTGACTGTCGATTTCATAGATGACGTCACTGCTTAGTTCCAGCAGGATTTGATATTTCCCCTCGCTTTCACGCAATAATTCCGACACCCGCTTGGATTCGCTCGTTGAGTTCTCGGCATCGGCAAGCCGCGCGCGTAATGCGGTCAATTCTTCCATGAGTTGCTTTTGGGTCCTGGCTTCATCCTTCATATCCGGAGCCTCCCTATCAATTTCATCCGGCAACAAAAAACCCCGTTCTCTTTTGAATATCGGGGTTCATTACATCATTCCATTCAAGCCTCCCGGACTAAGGAGCAAGGGGTTAGCTGATCAGGCCACATGGACGGTCTTATTACTGATCGGCAAAAAGTTTTTATCGCGACTCAAAACTTTTTGCCGATCATGAGGGAGGCACTATATCCTACCGTTCACGCCTTGGCCTCCGGCCGCGCCCCGGATTTTGCCGTCTCCTGCGTCCCGTTTGTCTCTTCCTTTGTCCAGCCGATGCCGCAGGCCTGTAAGAACTGCGCCCACTGGCTGTCGTTGAAGGCGGTGCAGGTCCGGCCGTATTCCGCCGCCGCTTCCCGGCAGGTCTTCAAGATCTCGGACGGGTCCTTGCGGTGCTGTATTCCGGTCCGGCAGGTCTCCATCATTTTCAAGGCGCAGGTAAACGAGGCCGTTGCCAGACCTGTACATCGCTGCTGCTGTTCCAGGCAGGCGCTAAACAACTTCCGAAGCTCCGGTTTCGGAGCGGCGGCGCCCGGCATGAAACCGTTCCGCCAGGGTGACCATAACTTCCATACCTCCGGCGCCGGCCATGCCGGGCTTCCCTCCATACCGCCGTTTCCTGACTTTGCGAACGTCCTGTCGATCATGTCCAGCCACGGTTTGGACGCCATTTTGTAGAAGTCGAACGCGGTGGCGACTTCCTTATGATCCGCTGTATTTTCCGACGATGCCGATGTGTTCATGGATTGCCTCCTGTTTTTTCGGGGCAATATAGTGAATTGCCGACCGCTGATCAATATCAATTGATTTCGGAGCAACTCTCAGGAAGGAACCCGTATATGTCAGGAGGGGCTATCCGTCAGTGACCGGAGATAAGTCGTTAGATTTATTTTCTTATGGATCAAGCCAAGCTTCCTGCGGATATTGTCCTTATGGAATTCAATCGAACGGGCCGAGGCGTTCAGCAGCGCGGCGATCTCCTTGGCGGTCTTGCCGTTCCGGACCAGGCCGGCGATCTGGATTTCCTTGGGGGTCATATTCATGAACCGGGACGTAAGGGTTTGCAGAAAGGGTGAGATGACGCTTTTCAGATTATCCTCGATCATCTGAAGATAAGCGGCCTGGGGTTCCGTCAATCGCTCCCGTTTCAATTTCTCCACAAAAGGCAGCACCAGCTTCCGGACATTGGTCAGCACCTGTTTTTCCAGGTCCGTCCGATCCTCCTCCCGGTGTCTGAGTAACACCTTCAAGGCCGTATTCGCCTCCTGAAGCCGCCGGGTTTCCTCGGCCAGCTCCCGGCGCTGGTCTTTGAGATTTTCCAGGGCCTGTTTGAGTTCCGTGATATCCACCAGGGAGGCGACGCTCATGGTCGTGCCGGGAATCATCGCCACCGTGGCCAGTACATCCCGTAATTTCCCGTTCTTGTCCGCAAACCGGTATTCATAGGAGGCGGGGGCCGAGGTTGGATCTATTCGCCGGCGCCGGTGATATGTTTTCATCTTCCGGAGGTCCCGGGGGGAGACGAACTCCGTCCAGGTCTTACGCCCTTCAATGTCCCGGCGGTCCAAACCCGACTGTCTTTCAAATTCGCCGTTCACCCCGGCGATTGTCATGTCCTCATTGACGAGCATCATGGCCGTGCCGGTGGATTCAAAGATCGTCCGATAGCGGATCTCCGTCTCCTGAAGACTTTGCTGGGCCCGGACGCTCTCCGTTACATCCGACACCATTTCGATGGCGCCTGAGATGCGTCCATCTCTGTCTTTCAGGGGGGAGGCGACGATCCGGTAATTCCGGATTTCCTGTCCCCGGGGCGTATCCGCCATCCCTTCATGGACCTGGCCGTCCCGCAAGGATATGATGGTCGGACAATAGGTGCAGGCGGTCTCGCGGGGGGGATCGTTGAAGGCCCGGTAACAGAGGGGTTTCCGGGTGGGGTCAATGTCGGGGAACCAGGTCCGCATCTGGCCGTTCAGGCTCAGGATCTCCATCGCCGGGCTGATCAGGGCGATCCCGACGCCGATATGCTCCACGATGCTCCGGTTTGTTTCTTCGGAGGCCCGAAGTTCCTCCTGGGTGCGCCGGTGTTCGGCAATCTCCGCCTTGAGGCACTGCTGCTCCTCGATCAGCTCCCGGGTTCGTTCCGCAACGAGCTGCTCCAGGTGCGCCTGCGTTTCCTGGAGCTTTTCCTCCATGCGCTTCCGCTCCGTGATATCCAGGATCAAGGCCTGTTTCGCCACCACGACCCCCGCCTTATACAGGGGGGTGTTGATGATCTGGTACCAGTGGTTGTCTTTGGGGCTCAGGACTTCCCAGTGGACCGTTTCCCCATGGAAAACCCGCTGGTTCACGCACCACGGACAAACGGAGTCGAGACCGTGGAGAACCTCATAGCAAAGCCCCCCCGTGGCGTCGCAGCCGGACCGGCGGATGAGCGGTTCATTCATGAATTCGATGCGGTAATCCTTTGAACAGACATAGATCATGCCGTCAAAGGCATTGATCATGGCCTCCAGTCGTTCTTTTGCCTCCTGAAGGTCCGCATATTGCGTATGAGTATTTTGCATAATCTTAACCATTTTGTTTTTCATCCAGCACCTCACGAACGGCATTGGCCAATGCGCTCATCCGGATCGGTTTCGTAATCCACCGGTTGATGCCGAGAGCGGCTAGTTTTTCCAGGTCCCCTTTTTCCTGAAGTCCTGAACAGAGCACGATGGGAATGTCCGTGCGCACACGTCTTATTTCCCCGGCCACATCAAAACCCGTCAGATGGGGCATGGTCTTGTCCGTAATCACGAGATCGAAGGCGCCGCTACCCTCCCTGAAGGCCTCAATCGCCTTCACAGGGTCGGTTTCCGTTACTACCCGGTAACCAAGTTCCTCCAGCAGCTCCCTGCTCAACTCGGCCACCATCTTCTCATCATCAATAAACAGGATCGTTTCGCCTTTTCCCGGCAAGAGGGCTTCTTCCATGTCCTTGCCGACTTCCGCCTGCTTTTCCAACAACGGCAGGTAGACCCTGAAGATGGTTCCCTTACCCACTTCGCTGTACACCCGGATCTCTCCGCCATGGTCTTTGACGATTCCGTGGACGACGGCCAGCCCCAAACCCGTCCCCGCTCCCTTTTCCTTGGTCGTAAAGTAGGGCTCGAAGATTCTGGCAAGATTCTCCGGCGGAATTCCCTGCCCCGTATCCCTGACGGTCAATATCAGGTAATGGCCGAGACTTATCGGCGGACGCCGCAAGAGGTCAGCCGCATCGGCGACGACTTCTTCCAGGCCGATCTCCAGAACGCCCCCGGTTTCCCTCATGGCGTAACCGGCGTTCGTGCACAGGTTGATCAGCACCTGATGCAACTGCGTGGGATCGGCCATGACGACATCGGAGGTCTCTTCGATCTTCTGAACTATTTCTATTGTTGTCGGCAGGGATGCCCGCATGAAGTTGACAACTTCTTTAACGATGGAAGCGAGGGCGAGGGGCTTTTTTTCCTGTTCGGCCTTGCGGCTGAAGGTAAGGATCTGCCGCACCAGGTCCTTCGCCCGCTCGGCGGCCTTGAGCACCTGCTCCATGCTATGGTAAACTTTCGGACGGTCTTTTACCGCCTTCAGGCATAGTTCCGAATAACCCATGATGCCGCTGAGGATATTGTTGAAATCATGGGCGATACCTCCGGCCAGCGTCCCGATGGCCTCCATCTTCTGGGCCTGGATGAGTTGGGTTTCAAGCTTTCGGTGATTCTCTTCCGCCTGCTTGCGCTCGATGAGGCGCCACATCCCCTCCATCAGGAGGGTCAGTTGCTGGACGTCGTTCTCATCGTACTCTTCCTCCTTGTTGCCGACGCCGGCAATCAATACAATCCGCCGACCGGCAAACACGGGAACGCTCATATGGCGGATGATCTCGATATGTCCTTCCGGACACCCCTTTTTCCAGGGGTTGGGGGCGCTGTAGTCGTTGGTGATGACCGGTCGACGCTGCCGCACCACCTCCGCCCAAAGACCGGCAGCCGCAAGGGGAAAGTCGAGGCAACGATCGGAGATATCGCATCCCGTCATGACGATGCGTGACCATACATGCACCGACATAACCGTCTCGTCCTCGTCCATTAAACCCAGGTAGCCGATTTTGCTTTTTGTCAGCCGCACCGCTTCTTCAAAACCGAAAGCCATGATGTCCTGAAGGGTCGCGTCTGCCATCTGGTTGAGTTTGAGCAGGGCGACAGATCGTTCGAAATTGAGTTTGAGAGCACCTTCGGCCCGCTTGCGCTCGGTGATGTCGGTGATAAAACCTTCAGGAAGACCAGCTCGCCTGCGGGCGAATGGACCCCGGCGCCTTGCTCCCAGACCCAGCGCACCTCGCCTTCCGCAGTTACGATCCGGTAGTTGAGACGGAAGTGCGCTCGCCTTTCCAGCGCTTCCTGGACTTGGTTCCAAACCGTCTCACGGTCCTCAGGGTGGATGATCTCATTATACGAGACGCGCCGGTTGTCCATGAGGTCATCGGGCGTATACCCGGTCAGGGCATGACACCCCTCGCTCACGAAGGCCATTGTCCATTCCCGGTCGTTCCGGCAACGGTACGCCATGCCCGGCAGGTTGCGAAGGAGGGTTTCCAGTTCACGCCGTGATTCCTCCAGGGCACCTTCGGCCCGCTTGCGCTCGGTGACGTCCCGGAAGGTTCCCTCGACTCCGGCGAAATTACCGGCGTCGTCAAAGTACAGGTGGCTGTTCGTTTCCACCGTGACGGGTATCCCGTCCCTGCTTTTCAGGACCACCTCATAGTTGGTGACACTCCCCTTTTCCTTGATCTGCCTGAGGAGTGCTGCGCGTTTCTCCGGGTAAAAATATAAGGTTTCTGCAATCGGTTTGCCGAGGCATTCATCGAGAGACCCATATCCGAGCAGGGTTAAGAAACTGGGGCTTGCCATAATGAGATTGCCCCGGGCATCGCTGCGATAGAAAACATCCTGGATGTTATCGATGACGCTGCGGTAGTTGGCTTCGCTTTCCCTGGCTTTACGGCGTTCCTCTTCCAGGTCTTCCGTGAGCTTCTGCAAGGCCCGGGTTCTCTCCTCCAGGTCTTTTTTTTGCGCTTCGAGCTGGTCGAGCCGCCTGCGCAGCTCCGGGTAGTAGCTCTTGCTCATGGACCTTTCCCCAAGGCCGATGATCTTCTGTCGAAGCAGCCTGATGTTGTCGTGGTCAGTAAGCTCGCTCATAACATTCCCGTATATCTTTTACGGAGGCGACCCTGGGATTGGTGGCCAGGCAGGGATCGTTGAAGGCATTCTCGGCCAGGGCGGGAATGTCCTCTCTTTGCAGGTTCAGCTCCCGCAGACGCGGCCGTATCCCCGCGCTTTCCCGCATATCTGAAATGGCTTGCACCAGGTTGCTCTTCTCCCCCCCGCCGGCAAGCGCTTCCGGATTCAGCCCCAGTGCCCGCGCTACATCGACGTATCGCTGAGCCGCGGCATTGAAATTGAATTCCACGACATGTTCCAGGAGGATGGCATTGCATTCACCATGGGGCAAATCGAGCAGGCCGCCGAGGCTGTGCGCCATGGCATGCACCATCCCGAGGCTGGCATTCGAGAAGGCAAGTCCGGCGAACAGGCTGGCGAGCATCATGCTTTCCCTCGCTGCCATGTTTGTCGGTTGTTCCACCGCATCCAGGAGGTGTTTCCGGATCAATCTGATCGCATCAAGGGCGAAAAGGTCGGTAACCGGAGAACTGGCGTTGGACACATAGGCTTCAACCGCATGGGTCAGGGCGTCCATCCCGGTGGCCGCCGTCAGGTGTTGATCCATGGTGATCGTCGTGCAGGGATCGAGGAGCGATACGTCCGGGATCACCAGCTTACTGACAATGGCGATCTTGACCTTCCGGACGGTATCGGTGATGATGTCAAACTGGGAGATATCTGCGGCTGTCCCGGCCGTAGTGGGTATGAAGATCAGCGGCGGCCCCGGCACCGGAACCTGATCCACCCCTTCGAAGGTGAGGACATGCATGGCATTGGTGCTTGATATACCGATCCCCTTGGCGCAATCCATCGGACTTCCGCCCCCAACCGCGACGATTACATCGCATTGTTCCTGCCGATAAACTTGCACTCCTTCCATTACCTCGTAATCCTTGGGATTAGGGGTTACGCAATCGAAGACGACATACGGAATGCCGGCTTTTTTCAGCGATTGTTCAACCGTGCCGGTCAACCCCGCCCTCTTGACACCGGGATCAGTAACCAGCAGTATTTTCCTGGCATTATAATTGATAGCGTATTGCCCGGCGAGTTCGATCACCCCGGCGCCAAAAACGAATTCCGGGGCAACGAATTTCCGCATTTCCAACAGAGAGGCAGTATCGGCATTCATAGGTCACTCCTTTTACTATTTTGTGCAGATGCCGTTTCATTTCCTCTGAATACAATTTGAAATCCGGGATGAAGATAAATCATCGTCTTCTAAAGTTTACAGGAAGAAGGCGGATAAAACAACCGAAACCTGAACCCGCTGGTAAAATGAACGTTCTCGATAGCCGCTATTTCCTCGCTACGACAATCTTGAAACCCGACGCTTCGGAATCCCTCCGTTGAATTATTTTTTTCTTGACAAACGACTATGTAACCATATATTGTGGTTACACATGGGTTAACTTATATGACGCAAAAACAACCTCACCCCAAATACAGCAAGTTTAGATTTGACGCCGGCAGTCTTGCCCTCAATTTCGTGACTACCGTTCGCCATCGCGGCTCTCAGCCGCGGGACCTCCTGTCGACGCCTGAAGCCCTCACCGAGTGGTTCCGGCTCGCCGGTTGCAGCAGCCCGGTTGTCGACCAATCTTTTCAAGACCATGAGGAAGCACTCCTTCTTCGGGAGGCTATTTACAGAACCGTTCGCTCTCTCGTTCAAAATGAAACACCGCGAGGAGAAGATATAGATCGCATCAACGCTGCGGCGACATATTCACTCGCCGTGCCGCAGATCAACGCCATGTCTTACAGCGTTCGGTGGGAAAGCGCGCATCCTGCCAAGGCCTGTCTTGCCGAAATCGCTCGCGATGCCGCCATGGTCATAGGCGATGTTGAGCGGCATCGTTTGAAAATGTGCGATAATCGGGGTTGTCAAATGCTCTTTGTCGATAATTCTCCAGCGAATCGACGTCGGTGGTGCGCTATGTCCATTTGCGGCAATCGAGAAAAGATCAAGATGCATCGCCGGCGGAATCAATAAATTAAAAGAGGAGGTTGTCTATGGAATTATCGGAAGCTATCAAAGGAAGACGCAGCGTTCGGCGGTTCAAACCGGAACCGGTCCCAAAGGATGTCATAGAAAAAATCCTTGAACTCGCCCAGTGGGCTCCATCCGCCATGAATCAGCAGGACTGGCGATTTATCGTGGTTGAAGGAGAAAAAAAGGAAGCCCTTCTGAAGATCACGGCCACAGCTTTTGATCATTTCAGGCCGATACTGGAGAAGAACTTTCCGGACAAACCAAAGGTTTTAGAGGCTTCAAAGCGTTTTTTTGAAACATACGGCGGCGCCCCGGTGATCGTCTTGGCCTACGGAGGACGTTTCCCCACCGGCCGGGAAGACCCGTACAGCGTTTCGCTGGCTGTTCAGAATCTCCTGCTCGCCGCCCATGATGCCGGTCTGGGCGGTGTTTGGGCTGATGCCGCCGTTTTCTACAAGGAGAAGGAAATAAATGAGCTGATGGGGATGGAAGGCAGGAAACTCGCATGTCTGATTCCCATCGGATATCCCGATGAAACGCCTAAGGCACCTCCGCGACGTGAAGGACGAATTCAATGGTTTGGTTGTTGATGCCGCGGTCTTCTTCATATAACAACCCCGGAAAATTTATTGGTTGACAATCCGGCGCGTTTACACTATGAACCTCCCCGATCCGGGGAGGTTTTTTTTGGCTACAATCGAACAACTAAAGAAAAAATCAATAAAATATAAGGGGATCGAAGGGAATGACGCCTGGCGACTCTGTGAAGAGGGAAGCCTTAATCCCTTCGGCCTCATGGCGGCGGCCGCAGAGATTCGCGATCATTTCCAGGGGAAAAGGATATCTTTTTGCGGAATCGTCAACGCCAAGTCGGGAAAATGTTCGGAAGACTGCGCCTTCTGCGCCCAATCCGGTCACTATAAAACGGATATTCAGGCCTACCCCCTGAGAAAGGCCGCCGATATTATTGCCGCGGCGCAACAGGCCGGGACGGCGGGGGCGGAAATGTTCGGCATCGTCGCCAGCGGCAAGGGAATCAAGTCCAAAAAGGAATGGGCGGAAATATTCCGGGCCATTGAAGGCATTCGCAGCTTGGGCGTCATGCCCTGCGCCTCCCTGGGCATGATTACCGGGGAAAGGGCCAGGGCCTTGAAAAACGCCGGTCTTTTCCGCTATCACCACAATCTCGAAACCTCCCGGAGTTATTTCCCCAATATCTGCACGACCCACGAATACGACGAAGACGTGGAGACGGTCCGCGCCGCTATCGATGCCGGGCTTTCCGTATGTTCCGGGGGCCTGATCGGACTGGGAGAAGGGATGAGCCACCGGATCGAACTGGCCCTCACCCTGCGGGAATTGGGTGTCGATTCCGTTCCGGTCAATATTCTCAATCCCATCAAGGGAACCCCCCTGGGAGGACGGCCATCGCTGCCGCCCCTGGAGATTCTCATAACAATCGCCGTCTTTCGTTTTCTCCTTCCCGACCGGGACATCAGGCTCTGCGGCGGCAAAGAAAAATCGCTCCGCCAGTTGCTGCCCCTGGCCGTGGTTGCCGGCTGTAACGCCCTCATGACCGGCCATTACCTGACCACGCCGGGAAGAGATCCGGAACTCGACGTGGAAATGATCAGGGATATGGGGTTCACGCCGACCCGGGAACCGCTGCATGTATGTAAGTGTGCAACTGTTTGCCGGTTAGCGGATGGAGAAGGGGAAATTGAAAAGGACGCCTGTTCTTAAGACGGCCGCGGCGCTTCTGAACCACTTGAAGCTGGCCCAGGGTAAATGGATTTCCGGCGAGGAGCTGAGCCGCCAACTCCAGGTGAGCCGTACCGCCGTCTGGAAGCATATCCGCACCATGAAAACGGAGGGATACCGCATCGATTCCTCGACGCGGAAGGGGTATCTTCTCCGCGAGATCCCCGACCTGCTCCGGCCCCAGGAACTCCGGGAAGGATTGAAAACCCGCTGCATCGGTCAGGGGGAAATCCGGTATTTCGACCAAACGGACTCCACTAACCTGCGAGCCAAGGCCATGGCCGCCGCCGGCGCTCCCGAGGGAACCCTGATCATTGCCGAAGAGCAGACCGAGGGCCGGGGACGACGGGGCCGTAACTGGTTCTCACCACCCGGGGCCGGCATCTATATGTCCCTGATTATCCGGCCCGCCATCCTGCCCCAGGAAGCGCCCCGCTTTGCCCTCCTGACCGCTGCGGCTGTCGCCGAGGCCGTCAGGGAAATCACCATGCTGGAGACAAGGATCAAGTGGCCGAATGATATTCTGGTCGGCGGCAGGAAACTGGGGGGCATCCTGACCGAGGTCAGCATGGAAATGGATAAGGTGGAGTACATGATCGTCGGTCTGGGACTCAATGTCAACCTTGCCCGGGAGGCGTTTCCCCCCGACCTTCAGGAAATCGGAACGAGCATCCGGGCGGAGATGGGCCGGTCCTTGCCCAGGATTCCTCTGGTGAGGCGCATTCTCGAAAGATTCGAGGAAACGTACGAGGAGTACCAACGGTTTGGGTTTGCCACGATTCGCAAGCGCTGGCAGGCCTTTACGGATATGATCGGAAGGACGGTGGCGGTGGATACCCTGGGACGCCGGCTCACCGGGGAAGTGATGGATTTTGACGAAGAGGGATACCTGGTGATCCGGGAGCACAACGGCGGCCCGGTGCGACTATTTTCCGGCGATGTGAGCTTTATTTGACGGCTCCATAAAAAGTCACTGAACTCCCTCCCCTTCAAGGGGAGGGGCAGGGTGGGGATGGGTTTTCTTCAGTTGTTACAAACTATTACCCCATCCCCCTCCTAACCTCCCCCTTGAAGGGGGAGGGATAGAAATACGTCTAAGGAAGTTACTTAAACTTCCTGCCTGATGTAGAGCCGCCGCAAGTCGCGTGGGTCGCTTTTTACGAGTTCATCTTATTTGACGGTTCCGCAAAAAGACCGGATGCGGCGCACAACCAAAGCAAAAGATTAAAGAGGGAGGGGGATGTTGGGAAAAAATAAGGAGACGTCGCTGCGCGGGATGGCCTATGCCTCCATGTTCGGGGCCTTGACGGCGGTGGGGGCCTATATAATGATCCCCCTGCCCCCGGTGCCCATTACCCTGCAGACCTTCTTCGTGTCCCTGGCCGGCGCCCTGCTGGGGGGATATCTGGGAGCGATGAGCCAGGTGGTCTATATCCTCCTCGGGGTGATCGGCCTCCCCGTCTTTGCCGGCGGCAAGGCCGGGGCGGGCGTCCTGTTGGGGCCGACGGGGGGGTACCTCATCGGCTTCGTCGTCGGGGCCTATGTCATCGGCAGGATTGTTTCCCTCAAGAAGCACGCCGGTTTTCTATGGCTGCTCCTGGCCATGCTCGTCGGTCATATCTTTATTTACGCCCTCGGCATTGCCCAATTGATGGTCGTGGCGAAACTGAATCTCGCCAAGGCAATCGCCGTGGGACTGGTGCCGACCATTCCCGGAGGGATCCTGAAAATTGTCGTAGCGGCGCTGATCTGCCTCAAGGTCCGGGATCATATGAAGCTTTGATATTCAAGAAGGTTAATCTCCATGATTACATTTAAAGACGTCTCCTATCAATACGGTGAAAAGACGCCTCCCGTTCTGGAGAACATGGACCTCCGGATTCCGGAAGGCCAGTATGTGGCCCTGATCGGCCCCAACGGCTGCGGCAAGACCACCCTGATCAAACATCTCAACGCCCTTTTGATTCCTTCCCGGGGAGAGGTGCGAATCAATGGCCTGGATACCCGGGAGCCTGCCTGTCACCGGGATATCCGCTGTCAGGTAGGAATGGTCTTTCAGAATCCCGACCACCAGATCGTGGGGATGTCCGTAGAGGAGGATGTCGCTTTTGGCCTGGAGAACCTGGCCGTGCCGTCGCGGGAGATTCCCCCGCTGGTCCGGAACGCCCTGTCCCGGGTCGGGATGGAGGGCTTCGAAAAAAGAGTCCCCTTTACCCTTTCCGGCGGGGAAAAAAGACTTGCCTCTATTGCGGGCGTCCTGATCATGAATCCCCGGTATCTGGTTTTGGACGAACCCACGGCCTATCTCGATCCGGCGGGAAGGCGGCGGATTCTCCGGATGATCAGGCAGCTTCACCACGAGGGGATGGGCATTATCCATGTCACCCACGACATCGGCGAGGTTGCCGACGCCGACCGGATCATCGTGATGGAACGAGGAGCGATCGTTATGGATGGCACTCCCGCTGAGGTTTGTGCCTTCCTCATGTCCCGGGATAATCCGGGGCTGGAGGCGCCGGCCATGGCCGCTTTAATGGCGAAGCTCAAAGAATCGGGATGGGACTTGCCGACGAATATCATTTCCTTGGAGGCAGCCCACAGGGAAATACATTCCTGCATGATCCAACTGGCAAAGGCTCAATAGATGCAAAATCTTAATTTTGGTCAGTTTAACTCCGATTCTTCCCCCCTTCGCCATGTCGATCCCCGGGTGAAGATCCTTGCGGTGGCTGTCCTCAGCATCCTGATCTTTCAGGCGACCCCCGGCGTGATCGTTATGATCAGCCTGTTTATGGGGCTGGTAATCTTGATTTCCAGAGTGAGCATACAAGATCTCGGCAGGGCTCTGCAACCGATTGCCGTTTTTGCCGTCCTGCTGTTCCTCATTCATCTTTTTTTTACGGAAGGCCGGGATATTTTTTCCATACCCATGCTGCCGGTGCGCATTACCTACGAAGGCCTTGAAAACGGTTTTCTCGTCGTCTGGCAGTTTACGGCCCTGGTCACCGCCGGCGCCCTGCTGACCATGACCACGCCGCCCTCGACACTGGTGGCGGCTTTGGAAAAGCTCCTCAGACCCCTGAAAATGATGCGGGTTCCCACTCAGGACCTGGCCGTCATGGTTTCCATGGCCCTGCGCTTTGTCCCGACTTTCTCGGAAGAATACAACCGGATGAAAACGGCGCGCCTTGCCCGGGGGGGCGATCTAAAAGGAAAAGGGTTATTCCGTAAGCTGAAGACCGCCGTTTCCATCATCGTCCCCCTTATCCTCAGTGCTTTCCGCAGGGCCGATGATCTGGCCGCGGCCATGGAGGCCCGGGGCTACGCCCGGGGACCGAGAACCACCCTCAGAGAACTGCACATGACGGGAAGGGATTTTGCCGCCCTGGCGGTGATGGTCTCTTTTGCAGGCCTGACCATAGTGATAAGATTCATTGATTTCTGATCGGCCGCCACTCGAAGTTAAGGGTGCCCGGAATATGTGATGTATAAAACCCAAAGGATCCCTTGATCAAGCGGTTGATGCGGTTAAAGAGTACAAGGATGGGACGCCTTCGGCCAATTTCCTGATGTTCTGTGCAAACTGGAATGGCCTGGATGAATTTGACGCTCTCCTCGGGCGCGGGAGATACCTCTGGGGCTATTCGGTTTTCAGCGGCGCAAATGGTCCGGATGGTTTGCTGTATGCGAACATTCAGAGAACATACAGGATGATGTGGTCGAGACCGGCGAGCGGCTTGGTGTGCAGATAAGATATCTTGGAAGCATCAAGGATAAAATAAGAAGTCTGTAAGGTGGAAAAAACGGTAATCAGCAGCCCGGCAGGAACTGGCAGGTTG
>Ga0074199_1001852_pt1 | contig 15630 bp, 15 predicted proteins | sample EPASupsiteSAE347_FD_64528 | JGI IMG/M metagenome (GOLD analysis project Ga0074199, IMG submission 64528) | Bioremediated contaminated groundwater from EPA Superfund site, New Mexico - Sample SAE3-47 | ecosystem: Environmental > Aquatic > Deep subsurface > Groundwater > Contaminated ...
CGACATCAAGGTCCAGTATCTTTCCTTCGCCGAATCCGCCTCCAATCTGAAAGACGGAAACATCGATGCGGCCTTCAACACCGCAGGCGCTCCGACCGCCGCCATCCAGGATCTCGGTGCTTCCAAGAAAATCACCCTCGTCGCCATCGAAGGCGATGTGGCCAAGAAACTCATGGCGAAGTACTCGTTCTACACGCCCACGAATCTTTCTGCCGGAACATATATCGGCATGACTTCCAGCGTGATGACCGTTTCCGTCAAATCCATGCTCGCCGTCAGCTCCAAGCTGGATGCCAACCTGGTCTACGAACTCCTCAAGACCATGTTCGCCAACGGCGATCGCCTGGCCGCATCCCACAAGCTGGGCGCGAACATCAAGATCGCCACCGCACAGGATGGCATGTCCATTCCCCTGCATGCCGGCGCCGAGAAATTCTATAAGGAAAACAAGTAATACTTGCAGCATTTGCTCCGGTTTCGTAGAAACCGGAGCAAATGCGAGTCAAGTTCAAAAGTAACCGACTTTTGAACTTGACTCACTTGCCTTCATAAGGGGTGCACATCCTTGAGCTCCTTTACAGGCATTTCCAGATTGATTGCATCGGGCGGGCGCCGGTCATTCGGCGCCCGCTTTTCGGAGTATCGATGAAGCGGGTTCTGTTGGCGACATTCGCCGTGTTCTTGGTGCTGGCGGTAAGGATCGCGCCCGCGTATGGGCAGGATGGCCCCGATTCGGCTCCCTCGGGATCCTTTCCGGCCGTCCTGGTCATTTCAAATCGTGCATCGGAAGTCGTAGCCGAAATACCGCTCCAGAACGGCCGGTTCGACCTCGTATTCATACATTCCTTTCATCTGACTCCCGTCGCCGAACGTTTCCAGGTCGTCGAAGCGGCTGGTGACTCGTTCATCATGCATCTTTTCGAACTTGAATACGAAAGTCCGGGTGTTGGAATGCCGGCCGATGCGGAAAACGGATACCGCCTCGTCGACGGCAAGTTTCTTTTGGCGATGGATCGCGATTTCGCCGTGATTCCCCTGATGGTTTCCATCGTCGCGGGGCATGGCGTAATCGCGGACGGCTTGTTTCGCCCGTTCACTGACTGGGTCCCGCCGGAGACCATGCTTTTTCTCGCCGTGAAAGCGGCATCCGGACAGTTTTCAGGAGGTAAGCCCGAATGAGCGACCAACAAGTCAATACCGGGGTTCTGGACGATGAACCGGTCGATGCGCAGGAAGTCATGCGCAAATTCGATAAAGAGTCGAATTATCGCGATTTAAAAGGGTTCATCGGCAAGGCGATCGCGGCGATCGCCATAGTATTCTCCGTATTCCAGGTATATACGGCGATGTTCGGTGTCCTCGATGCGATGATGCAGCGATCCATCCACCTTTCGTTCGCATTCTGCCTGATTTATCTGCTCTATCCGACCAGCAAGAAATGGTCGCGAACCAAGCTTCACCCGCTCGACGCGGTGCTTGCGGTGCTCGGCGCCGCCGCCCCGCTCTATATCACTTTTCTGTGGACCAACACCCTGTCGCAGAGGGCGGGAATGGCCACACCGCTCGATATCGCAGTGGGTATCATCGGTGTCCTTCTGGTGCTCGAAGCCGCGCGGCGCGTTGTCGGGTTGCCGATAGTCATCGTAGCACTGGTCTTCGTCGCCTATGCGTTCCTCGGTCCTTATATTCCCGGCAAATTCGCCCACAGAGGCGTCACGATCGAGTCCATGGTCGAACACCTCTGGTTCACCACCGAAGGCATTTTCGGCACTCCCATAGGTGTATCCAGTACCTTTATTTTCCTGTTTATCCTGTTCGGATCGTTCCTCGAGAAGACGGGACTCGGCCAGTTTTTCATCGATATTTCCAACGCGATCGCCGGATGGGCATCGGGCGGACCCGCCAAGGTAGCCGTCATCGCGAGCGCACTCGAAGGTACGGTTTCCGGTTCTTCCGTCGGCAACGTCGTCGGATCGGGAAGCTTCACAATTCCGATGATGAAGAAGCTCGGATACAAGCCCGAGTTTGCGGCGGCCGTCGAAGCCACCGCTTCGACCGGCGGGCAGATCATGCCTCCCATCATGGGCGCGGCGGCCTTCCTGATGGCCGAGTTCACGAGTATCCCCTACGGGCGCATCGCCCTCGCCGCAGTGATTCCGGCGATGCTTTACTTCTTTGCCGTATTCACCCAGGTGCACTTCGAAGCCAAGAAACTCGGCCTCAAGGGAATGAAACGGGAAGATTTGCCCAAAGCGCGCGATCTCCTTCTGAAAAAGGGCTATCTGATCGTTCCGCTCTTCGCGATAATCTACCTGCTGGTAGATGGTGCCACTCCGATGAAAGCCGCCATGTGGGGCATCATCATTTCCGTAGCGGTCGCCGGTATCGTGTCGATTATTACCAAGCTGCGCGGCGGTGAGTGGACCTTCCGCTTTATGGATATCGTAAAGAGCTTCGAAACCGGAGCCCGCGGCGCCCTTGGCGTGATCGCCGCCTGTGCCTGCGCCGGTATCATCATCGGTGTAGTCACCAAAACGGGACTCGGCCTCAAGCTGGGCGAAATTCTCGTAGCCGCAGCCGGAGGAAACCTTTTCCTCACTCTCGTATTTACGATGATCACCTCGCTGATCCTCGGCATGGGCGTCCCCACGACGGCCAATTATGTGATCACTTCCACGATCGCGGCTCCCGCGATCATCATGATCCTCAACCAGACCGCCGGATATCCCTTCCCGCCCAACTCCGAAGCGGTCATCCTGGCGGCCAACATGTTCGCCTTCTATTTCGGCGTTCTGGCCGACATAACGCCACCCGTGGCGCTCGCGGCTTTCGCCGGATCGGCGATAGCCAAATCCGACCCGATGAAGACGGCCGTGCAGGCCACCAAACTCGGGATAGCCGCGTTCATCATCCCCTATATTTTCGTCTATAACCCCGAAATGCTTCTCTTCGGTGTGGCCGACCATCCCGTAAAGGCAGTCATTATGGTGATCACCTCCATCATCGGTATAGTCGGACTGGCTTCGGGTGTCGAAGGGTACCTCCTCACGAACATGAAGTGGTACGAGCGGATAGCGGCCATCGTAGGCGGCCTCGGGATGGTTACCCCCGCTCTATGGGACGACTTGGTCGGCGGTGCGCTTCTCGTTGCGGTGATACTGCTGCAAATCTCGAAATCCAGGAAAAAGGCCACGCAAATCGCGGCCTGACCGCGATCGCCAAAGCTTTCGATGTATAAAGGGCGGCCTAAGCGGCCTAAGCATGCCGCTTAGGCCGCCCTTTATCAGGCTCCGGCTCGAGCTATCCTTACGATATCGGCGAACACGCCTCCCGCGGTCACCGCAGCGCCCGCTCCCGGCCCTTTTACGACAAGAGGGTACCTGTCGTAGCGGGCGGTGGTGAAAGCGACCATGTTTTCAGTGCCCGCAAGATTGCGGAACGGATCATCGGGACCCGCTTCCCGGAACGCAAGCCTGGCGGTCCCGTCGCTTTCGATGGTCGATATGTAGCGCAGAACGGCTCCGCGGGAAGCGGCGTCTTTCCGCTTGTGCTCGTACTCGGCGTCTAATTTTTCGAGTTCCCGGAAAAAGGATTCGACATCGGGGGCGTCAAAACAGGTTTTCGGCAACAGAGGTTCGATGCGGATGTCGGCGAAATCGAGCCCTATCCCTGCTTCGCGCGCCAGAATCAGCGTTTTTCTGGCCGCATCGGTCGCGGAAAGGTCGTCGCGCGGGTCGGGCTCGGTGTAGCCGAGGGCTTGGGCCTCGCGTACGAGCGCAGAAAAACGCTTCTCCCCGGAAAATGAATTGAGGACGTAACTGATGGTTCCCGAAAGGACGGCTTCGATTCTGACGATCCCGTCGCCGGAGGATACCAGGTCCTGAAGCGGGGCGATGACCGGCAGGCCGGCGCCGACGGTCGTCTCGTAGCGATAGGGTATGCCGTTTTCGCGGGCGTATCCGGTGAGAACCCGATAGCGTTCCACCGGACCGGCGTTGGCCCGCTTGTTGGGTGTGACGATGGCTATCGCGGCGTGCAGGATTCCTTCGTAGAATTCGGGCAGATCGTCGGAGGCCGTGCAATCGCAGAAGATCGTGCCGGGAAGATTCATGGATTTCATGCGCGCGACGAAAGCGCTCATATCGTTCGGCTCGCCGCCTGCCAGCGCATCGCGCCATTTGGCCGGATCGATTCCGGATTCGCTGATCGCCATGCGATGCCTGTTCACAAGACCCGAAAGATCGATCCGGATCGAATGCCGCGCGAGCAGGGTGCTGCGCTGGGCGGAAAGCTGGGCGAGCAGGGTGCCGCCGATCAGTCCCGTACCGGCGAGAAAAATCTTGACCGATCGTATCTCCGACAGGAAAAACGCGGTATGCACCGCTTCAAGGGCTTTGGCTTCGTCCTGCGAAGCTATCACCACGGAAATATTGAGCTCGGAAGACCCTTGCGCGATGGCCATGATATTGATGCCGTTCCTGCCGAGAGCGCCGAAGAGTTTCCCCGAAATGCCCGGTTTGTGTCGCATCCTTTCGCCGACCGCCGCGACGACGCACAGATCGTCCTCGACATGGGGCGACTCCACGAGTCCGGCGCCGATTTCGAGCGAAAACTCCCGCCGCAGCGCGTGCATCGCCTGTACACTGTCTTCGCGCCGCACGGCGAAGCATATCGAGTGTTCGCTCGATGCCTGCGAAATCAGGATTACGTTGACGCCGGAGGCCGCAAGACATGCAAAAAGCCTGCCTGCGGTGCCTTTCACGCCGATCAGGCCGGGGCCCTGTATGCGCACGAGAACGATACCCTGGATCGAAGCGATGCCGCGCACGGGTTTTGCGCCCGGAGCGGCCGTCGCCCCGATGCGCGAACCCGGGCATTCGGGCTTCGCAGGATTACGGATCCGTACGGGAATGCCCTTGGCCATGGCGGGTCTCAGTGTGGGAGGGTGCAATACTTTCGCGCCGAAATGCGTAAGCTCGAGGGCTTCTTCGTAGGACAGCTCCTCGATGAGAAAAGCTTCCGGCACGAGGCGCGGATCGGCGGTCATTATGCCGTCCACGTCGGTACAAATCTGGATTTCATCGGCGCCGAGAGCGGCGCCCAGAATGCCCGCCGTAAAATCCGAGCCGCCCCGGCCCAAAGTCGTCGTCACTCCTTCCAATGTCGAACCTATGAAACCGGTGACGACACAGATTCCCTTGGGTTCCGCCGGTGTCGTCAGGTCCGCCGATGTCGCCGCAGCCAGTTCGGCCTTCACCGCTTCGAAGGTTTCCGGCTCGAGGAAATGCGCCGATCCGAACACGTCATCGGTACGGATGATGCGGCGCGCGTCGACAGCCCGAGCCGGTTTGCCCATCGATACGAAAGCGTCGGCTATAATCCTGGCCGACATTCTTTCGCCGAAACTCATCACGAGGTCGAGAGCTCTCGGAGTAAGCTCGTGCAGGAGACCGATGCCGAGAAGCAGGCCTTCGAGTTCGCGAAAACAGGCTTCGAGAAAAACTAGAGTCCCTGGCAGAATCGGCGTCAGTACCAGAGCCTGCGCCATATCCGAATGCCGCTTTTTCAGCGCGGATATGAGTTCCGCTACCTTGTCGCCGCCCGCCTCCGCCTGCCGGGCGCTCCGGATGAGCGAGTCGGTGACGCCCGAAAACGCCGATACCACCACGATCCGCTCGCCTTCCGCCTCTACCAGGGCGACAAGCCGGCGCACGGATTCGGGACTCCCGACGGAAGTCCCGCCGAACTTCATTATCTTCATGATTCCAGGGACTATAGCATACCGGACATACATGCGAGCCAATAAAAGCGGCCGCACTATGGCGGCCGCTTTCAGGGAAGGAACGTTCGGACCTAAATGGCCTTCCGCGCCGGAATCGGCTGTTCCTACGCAAGATCGACGAGCGGGTCTCCAGTATTGACCGAGGAACTCACGGAAACGCGCAGGGACGCTACCTTCCCGTCCTGGGGGGCTACGATTTCATTCTCCATCTTCATGGCTTCGAGGATAAGAAGAACGTCCCCGCGTTTCACGGTCTGACCGACGGCTACCTTGAAAGACATGACGGTACCGGGCATTGGCGCCTTGACACTGACCGCACCTGCAACAGCCGCTCCTGCGCCCAGAACGGGAGCCGCAGCCGACGCAGCCGCGGGGGCCGGCATGGCGGGAGCCGCAGCGGGAGCCGCGGCTGGTGCTGCACCTGGAACGGGCGCCGGGGCGGAAGCGAAAGAAGAAGCGGCACCGCCGATCTCCTCTACACCCACATCGTAGCTCTGACCGTTTACCGTAATCCTGTATCGCTTCATTTCATGACTCCTTATGTTCTGTTCAATTTCGGGTGAGGCGCTCGATACGGCCCCACACAGGCGTATTGAAGCCTCCGGCGTCCTGCGCCGGGGCGATGGATGCGACCCTGAAGCTGCCCGGAGCCGCTCCGGATGCCGCAGCTATTGCGGCCGCGATCACTGCGACGAGTTCGGGGCCGATGAGGCCTGAAGCCGATGCGGCCGGAGAAAGCGCGCCCGCGGACGCTGCCGCAGGCTCCGCACCCGTCGCCGGGCGCGGGCAATCCCGTTCGGTACGCTGTTTCCCGGCGAATTTCGCGGCAAGCGACGAAGTCCGCACGAAGGAAATGAGGGCAAGCGATATCGCCACGATACTGAGGGCGATGATGAGCACTACATTATCCATCAGCATCCCCCTTAGACCGGGAAATTCCCGTGCTTTCGCGACGGTTTCGCCTGGCGCTTGCCGAGCAGCATCTGCAATGCTCCGCAGAGCTTAGCCCTGGTCTGCGCGGGATCGATCACATCATCGACATATCCCCGGATCGCCGCCTTGTACGGGTTGGCGAAATTCGTCTTGTATTCCTCGATTTTTTCCTTGCGCGTAGCGGCCGGATCGACGGCTTCATCGATTTCTTTCTTGAAGATGATGTTGGCCGCGCCATCCGGACCCATGACCGCGATTTCGGCGGTAGGCCAGGCGAAAACCATATCGGCCCCGAGGTGCCGGGAGCACATGGCGATATACGCGCCGCCATAGGCTTTGCGCAGGATCACCGTCACCTTGGGCACTGAGGCTTCGGAATACGCATACAGCAACTTCGCACCGTGACGGATGACGCCGCCGTGCTCCTGCCCGACGCCGGGCAAATACCCCGCAGTGTCCGTGAAAGTCACGAGTGGAATGTTGAATGCGTCACAGAAGCGGATGAATCTCGACGCCTTGTCGGAAGCATTGATATCGAGCACGCCGGCCATGACGGCAGGCTGATTCGCGATGATGCCCACCGCCCTGCCTGCGAGCCTGGCGAAACAGGTTACGATGTTCCTGGCGTAGTCGGGCTGGACTTCGAGATAATCGGATGAGTCCACCACGCGGGAAATGACTTCGCGCACATCGTAGGGCCTGTTCGACGAATCGGGCATGAGATCGGCAAGGGAAGCGTCGACACGCGCGGGATCGTCGCCGGTCGCGACGAGCGGCACGTCCTCGATATTGTTCTGCGGCAGATAGGAAAGCAGCTTTCTGATGCCCGCGATCGTCGAATCTTCGTCCGGATAGCGGAAATGCGCCACACCCGAAATTTCCGTGTGCACGCTCGCTCCGCCCAGGGCTTCGGCGCTGACGTCTTCCTTGGTGACTGCCTTGATGACCTGGGGCCCGGTGATAAACATGTTCGCGGTACCTTCGGTCATGAAGATAAAATCGGTAAGGGCCGGGGAATAGACCGCGCCGCCCGCGCAGGGGCCCATGATCACCGAAATCTGGGGAATCACGCCCGAGGCCTGGGTGTTGCGATAGAAAATGTCGCCGTAGCCCGAGAGCGCGTCGACGCCTTCCTGGATGCGGGCGCCGCCGGAATCGTTTATTCCGATGCAGGGGCAGCCAACCTTGACGGCCATGTCCATAGCCTTGCAGATCTTGGCCGCATGCATTTCGCCCAGGGAGCCGCCGATCACGGTAAAATCCTGCGCGAATACGTAGATGAGCCTTCCGTTCACGGTGCCGTGGCCGATCACCACGCCTTCGCCGGGAGCCTTGATGTCGGTCATGCCGAGATCGGTGCAACGATGTTCCACGAACGCGTCGAGTTCGACGAAGCTTCCCGGATCGAGAAGCGCATCGATGCGTTCGCGCGCGGTTTTCTTGCCTTTTTCATGCTGTGCGGCTACGCGCTTGGGCCCGCCGCCCGAGAGCACTACGGCTCGGCGCGCCTCCAGCTTCTTCAGTTTTTCCTGCATATCTTCATACCGTCCTTCAGATAGTATCGGCCCCAGTATCAGCCACGCTGACAAAGCTCAATGAGCACGCCGCCTGTCGCTTTCGGATGGAGGAACGCGATACGCGCCCCGCCCGCCCCGTAGCGCGGCGTTTCGTCGATAAGTCGCACACCCTTGGATTTAAGTTCGGCCAGCGCGGCATCGATATCGTCGACGCGGAACGCCAGATGCTGCACGCCCTGCCCTTTCGCGGCGATGAACTTGCCGATCGGCCCCTCGGGGTCGGTCGATTCGAGCAGTTCGATCTCGGTTCCGCCCAGGGGGAGGAAGGCCGTTCGGACTTTCTGCTCTTTCACTTCCTCGGTGCCGTGCAGCGGCAGACCGAGCACGTCTTCCCAGACGGGCAGCGCTCCGTCGATGCTCTCGACCGCGATACCCACGTGATCCAGTCCGGAAACCTTCATAGCTTTCCTCCACGCGAGAGGACGGCGAACAATTCACCGGCCGCCCCGTAAATATCTTTCTTGCCTTCGACGATATCCCGAGCCAGCGTATCGGTGAGCGCGGCGCCCTCGCCGTCCGCGAGCGTCTTCAGCGCCCGCTTTAAGGCCATATCGCGCAGCCTGAACCGCGCCGACTTGTAGCGCCGCGCCGCCAGTTCACCCGACGCGACCGCCCGGGCATGCAGCGCGAGCACCGCATCCACGACCGCTTCGACGCCTTCGCCCGTCTCGGCCACCGTTTTCACTACGGGAGGCATATCCGGAGCTGTATTGTCCGCCCGAAGCGCCCCATGGGCAATCCCCGCTCCCGTGACCGATTCCGGCGCGAGCCTGTGGTGCGCCGCTTCCTCGAACCGGGAAGCCAGGGTATCGGGCCCGGCGGGAACCGAAGAACCCCGCTTAAGCATAACCTGGGTTTCGAGCATGGCCCTGATTTCCCTGACCACCCTGTCCGAACCTTCCCTGTCCGACTTGTTTACCACAAACACGTCCCCAATTTCCATAATCCCGGCCTTGATGACCTGGATATCGTCACCGAGCCCGGGAACGGAAATGAGGAGTACTGTATCGGCGACGCGGACGATATCGATTTCCGACTGCCCGACGCCCACCGTTTCGATTATCACGACATCGTAACCCGCCGCGTCCAGGACAGTCACCGCTGCGTGGGTAGCCTCGGAGAGGCCCCCCAGCTTCCCGCGCGAGGCAAGACTGCGGATGAACACGCCCGGGTCGGTAGCATGTCCCTGCATTCGCAGACGGTCGCCCAGAATGGCGCCACCCGAAAAGGGGCTGGAAGGATCGACAGCGACTACGCCCACGCGCATGCCGCGTGCCCGCAATACGCCGATCATCTTGTCGGTAAGCGTGCTTTTCCCCGATCCCGGCGGACCCGTCACGCCGATGATCTGCGCATGCCCTGTTTTCCCGTTGAGGGAGGCGAGGGAACGGTACGCCTCTTCGTCCCCGTTTTCGAGGGCCGAAATGAGGCGTGCGCATGCCCGGATGTCACCCGCGAGGATAGATCCGGACGGATATTCCGTCATTGAAAACCTATTTCCGCTTGAGATTGGCGCGGATGAAATCGACCGTAGTCTGGGTCGGCGTGCCGGGTCCGAACACTTCGGCGATGCCCTTCGATTTGAGGAAAGGTATATCGTCTTCAGGGATGACGCCACCGCCGAACACGAGTACGTCGTCGGCGCCGGCTTCCTTCAAAAGCTCGACCACGCGCGGAAAAAGGTGATTGTGCGCGCCCGAAAGGATCGAGAGCGCCACGACATCGACATCTTCCTGCACCGCTGCCTGAACGATCTGTTCGGGCGTCTGGCGCAGGCCGGTATAGATTACTTCCATTCCTGCGTCGCGCAGGGCTCTGGCGATGACCTTCGCCCCGCGATCGTGTCCGTCCAGACCGGGTTTCGCTACCAGTACGCGTATAATGCGTTCCATTTCAGTTCCTCCCGTCAGAACATGACGCTGGGGCGATATTCGCCGAACACGCCGCGCAGGACATCGCAGATTTCGCCGAGCGTAGCATAAGTCTTGACCGCGGCCAGAATGGGCGGCATGAGATTCGCGTCGCCCAGGGCCGCCGTCTTGAGCGCGGCGAGCGCCGCGGCTACCGCCCCGTTGTCGCGGCTCGCGCGCAAGCGCTGCAGCTTCGCCACCTGGCGCTCGCCTACGGCCGGGTCCACGCGCAAAAGGCCCTTCGGCGCGGCCTCCGCAACCTGGAACTTGTTCAGGCCGACGACGATACGTTCGTTCTTTTCGACATCCATCTGCCAGGCGTATGCCGAATCCTGTATTTCCTGCTGTACATACCCCTGCTCGATCGCCTTGACCGCTCCGCCCAGATCGTCGATACGCTTCAGATACGCAAGAGCGCGTTCCTCGATCGAGTTGGTGAGACTTTCGACATAGTAGGAGCCGGCCAGCGGGTCGGGTGTCTCCGCCGCGCCGGATTCGTACGCGATGATCTGCTGGGTACGCAAGGCGATGCGCACCGACTGTTCGCTGGGCAGTGCCAGAGCTTCATCCCTCGAGTTGGTATGCAGCGACTGCGTGCCACCGAGCACCGCCGCCAGCGCCTGGATGGCCACACGGACAATGTTGTTGTCGGGTTGCTGCGCGGTGAGCGTGGAACCGCCGGTTTGCGTGTGAAAGCGCAGCATGCAGCTCTTGGGATTCCTGGCGCCGAAACGCTCGCGCATGATCTTGGACCAGATGCGGCGGGCGGCGCGGAACTTGGCCACTTCCTCGAAGAGGTCGTTGTGCGCATTGAAGAAAAAGGAAAGGCGCGGCGCAAAGTCGTCCACATCAAGTCCGGCCTTGATGGCCGCTTCGACATAGGCGATGCCGTCGGCCAGGGTGAATGCCACCTCCTGCACCGCCGTCGCTCCGGCTTCGCGGATGTGATAGCCGGAAATGGAAATAGTGTTCCAGTTCGGCACTTCCTTGGCGCAGTAGGCGAAAATGTCGGTGATGAGCCGCATCGACGGAGCGGGCGGGAAAATATAGGTTCCCCGCGCCACGTATTCCTTGAGGATATCGTTCTGGATCGTACCGTCGAGCTTTTCCGCCGACACGCCCTGCTTTTCCGCAACGGCGATATACATCGCCAGGAGGACCGCCGCGGGTGCGTTGATGGTCATCGACGTGGAAACCTTGTCGAGGGGAATGCCGCCGAAAAGCGTTTCCATATCGGCGAGGGAATCGATGGCGACGCCCACCTTGCCGATCTCGCCTGCGGCGAGGGCATGGTCGGAATCGTAGCCGATCTGCGTCGGAAGGTCGAAAGCCACCGACAGGCCCGTCTGACCCTGCGCCAGGAGGTATTTGTAGCGGGCGTTGGATTCTTCCGCCGAGGCGAATCCGGCGTACTGGCGCATCGTCCACAGACGACCGCGGTACATCGAACCCTGCACGCCGCGCGTATAGGGGTATTCGCCCGGCAGGCCGAGGTCGGCCATATAATCCCTGCCCTCGAGATCTTCGGGCGAATAGAGGCGTTCCACGGGCGCATTGGAACCCGTGACGAACTTGGCCTTGCGGTCGGGGAATTTCGCGGCCGCCTTGTCGTTTTTGACATTCCAGTCGGCAAGCGCTTTCTTGAACTCTTCGCTGTCACTCATGCGACGTCTCCCTTTTCGAGGGCTTCCGCGGCGAGAGCGAGTCCCGCTTCGAGGGCTGCCGTATTGAGTTCTTCGGTCCCCCTGGGAACGCGGGCGAGCACGGCGCTTTTGAGGGAAGCCCTGGAAGCGGCCCCGGAAAGTCCGCCGAGTACGCCGAGGGCCACGATGTTGGCCACGACTTTCTTGCCCACTTTTTCGGAGGCAGTGGCCAGAATGGGCAGGGCGATCGTGCGCGCCCTGATCTCCGGATCGAGGGGAACGGAAGAGTCGGTGATGATGAGCCCGTGAGTCATGAGCTTGCCGTAGGTTCGATATGATTCCGCCGTCAGGGCGAGCAAATAATCGGGGTTGGTGGCCTTGGGATAGTCGATTTCGTCTTCCGAAATCACCACTTCGGCCTTGGACGAGCCGCCCCGGGCTTCGGGCCCGTAGCTTTGCGTCTGCACCGCGTTTTTGCCGTCAAGGATCGCGCCTTCGGCGAGGACGATGCCCGCGAGGAGCAGACCCTGGCCGCCTGAGCCGCTCAGTCTGAATTCGACGCGCATCCTCTGTTCCCTCCCTTGAAGTCACCATAGGTACGGCGCACACGCGCGACCATTTCCATGTAATCGGACGTGTATTCGGTCCTGTCCGCATTGTTGTGCAGTTCGCCGATCAGAAGCTTGCCGGCCACTTTTTCGGGCGGCAGGCTGGCCGCAGCCCTGGCATTCAGTGTGCGATCCTTGATCCAGTTCAGCATTTCGGCGGGCCCGCCGAGTTTGTTCTTCCTTCCCATGTACGTGGGGCACTGGGTCAGCGCCTCGACTACGGAGAAACCCTTGTGCTGGAGCGCTTTTTCGATCAGATCCATGAGGAGGGTCACATGGTAGGAAGTCGCCCTGGCGACGTAGGTGGCGCCGGCCGCCTTGGCCAGCTCGCAGAGATCGAACGTGTTTTCGATGTTACCGTAAGGAGCCGTGGTGCCGAGAAGACCCTTGGGTGTCATGGGCGAGTACTGGCCGGAAGTCATGCCGTAGATCGAGTTGTTCATCACGATAGTCGTGATGTCGATGTTGCGGCGCGCGGCGTGGATAAAATGATTGCCGCCGATGGCCGTGCAGTCGCCGTCGCCCGTCATGACGATGACCTTGAGGTCGGGGCGGGCGAGCTTTACGCCGGTGGCGAAAGCCAGGGCGCGTCAGTGGGCCGTATGCAGAGTATCGAAATCCAGGTAACCGACCGCGCGGCTGGAACAGCCTATGCCGGAAACGAGGACGATCTTGTTTTTATCCAGGCCGAGCTTGTCGATCGCCCGCACCAGCGCGCCCGTGACCGTGCCATGGCCGCAGCCGGGGCACCAGATGTGGGGCAACCGCTCCCGGCGGAAATATGACAGGAATTCCGCCATCAGAATGCCTCCTTCAGCACGGCGAAAACCTCGTCCGGATGGAAGAGTTCGCCGTTTACCTTGCCGAGCCGCACGACAGGTGCGCGGTAGCCGACTACGCGCTCCACTTCGAGCGCCAGCTGGCCCAGGTTCATTTCAGGCACAATGATGCTTTTTGCGGTGGCGGTGAGTCTGCGCACGTCGTTTTCGGGGAAGGGCCACATGGTTTTGAGACGGAGCATGCCCGCCTTGAGGCCTTGTTTGCGCGCTCTGCGCACCGCCGAAAGGGCGGCCATGGCGGAAGAACCGAAGGAGACGACAGCGACCTCGCAGTCATCCATGCTTTCTGCATAATAATCGGCGAGTACGTCGACATTTTTGTCGATCTTGCGCGCCAGGCGGCGCATCAGGGAATCGGCCACCGCGGCCTTGCCGGAAGGAGCTCCGGCTTCGTCGTGGAAGAGCCCCGTCACGTGCCAGCGGTAGCCTTCGCCGAAGGGTGCCATAAGGGGCACGCCGCCGTCCGGATCGGCCGCATAGGGCTTGTATCCGGCCGGATTCTTGGGCATCGCGCGCATGGGCACGGGATAGGAGTCCGGATCGGGCAACACGACCTTCTCGCGCATATGGCCGATGGTTTCGTCCGAAAGGACGATAACCGGCACTCTGTATTTTTCGGAAAGCTCGAAAGCCCTGTAGGTGAGTTCGAAGCATTCCTTCACGTTTCCGGGAGCGAGCACGATGATGGGGTGATCGCCGTGCGTTCCCCATCGCGCCTGCATCAGGTCGCCCTGGGCGAGGCTTGTGGGCATCCCGGTCGAGGGACCCGATCGCTGCACATTGATGATGACTAAAGGTATTTCGCAGAGGCTGGCGTATCCGATGCATTCCTGCATGAGGGAAAAACCGGGCCCGGAGGTGGCGGTCATCGCTTTCTTGCCCGTGAGGGACGCGCCGATGCAGGCCGCGATGGACCCGATCTCGTCTTCCATCTGGATGAACTTGCCCCCGAACTTGGGCAATTCTTCGGCGCACAGTTCCGCGATTTCCGTCGAAGGAGTGATCGGATATCCGGCGTAGAATTCGAGGCCGGCGGCGATGGCGCCGATAGTGCAGGCCTCATTCCCTTGCATGAGTTTCACTGTCTCAGCCATTGTGGGCCTCCGGAGGCATAGCCAGGTCAAAATTGTCCACGTCGCCCGAATGGTTCGGCTCGTCTCCCTTGACCTTCACCTCGATGGCAAAATCAGGACAGCGGAATTCGCACATCCGGCACCCGATGCATATCTCCGGACGCTCGGGAAAAACCTTTCCGTTCTTCAGCACAAGAAGCTGCTTCGGGCAGAATGCCACGCAAATCCCGCACCCTTTACAGTAGTTTTCGCGGACCACGTGGAAATAGCCCTTCTTCTGTTCGTTCATAGCCTTCGCTCGAAGAAGTGGTACGCCGCAAGCTTCACGAACCTCGACCTATGGTCTGGCCACTTCGCGCCGTGCATGATGCATGCGTACAAAGCGACCTTGCCCTGTTGTCACGGGGAACAAAAAAGAGTTGCGACGTTCATGATCAGCATACCCGAAATTGCCCAATCTGTCAAAGAAGGAAACTCGGAATTGGGGCTGTGCCCATGTCGGGCTTGGCCCGGGAGAGCCTCAAGGTTTATACTTTTACGATATTCGGGATGCGCCGGCAACTCCGGATCGTCCCGAACAGCATATTCCCGGAGCGATGCCATGCAGAAACGATTACTTATCCGCGATCTCACCCTGCGCGATGGGCAGCAATCCCAGTTTGCCACGCGCATGACCCAGGCGCATGTGGACCGCGTTTTGCCCGCCTATCGCGACGCCGGCTTCTACGCCATGGAAGTGTGGGGCGGCGCCGTACCGGATTCAGTGATGCGTTTCCTGGGCGAAAACCCCTGGGAACGACTGGAATCCATCAAAGCGGGCATCGGCGACGTATCCAGGCTCACCGCGCTTTCGCGCGGCCGGAATCTTTTCGGCTATACCCCCTACCCGGACAGCGTCATCGAAGGCTTCTGCCGCAACGCCGTCCGCTCCGGCATAGACATCATGCGCATTTTCGACGCGCTGAACGATATCGACAACATGAAGTCGTCCATCCGTTTCGTAAAGGAATCGGGCGGAATGGCCGACTGCGCCGTCTGCTTTACCGTCGATCCGAAATTCTCCCGCGGCGAGCGCATTTCGGCCTTCCTCAAGGGCAAGAAACTGCCCAGGAACCTGTTCACCGTCTCGTACTATGTCGAGAAAGCCAAAGCCCTTGCGGCGCTCGGCGCCGACATGATCACGATCAAGGATATGGCCGGCCTGGTCGATCCTGTGATGTCGGCAACCCTGATCAAAGCCCTGAAAAACGAACTCGGAATCCCGA
>Ga0074199_1001853_pt1 | contig 15619 bp, 15 predicted proteins | sample EPASupsiteSAE347_FD_64528 | JGI IMG/M metagenome (GOLD analysis project Ga0074199, IMG submission 64528) | Bioremediated contaminated groundwater from EPA Superfund site, New Mexico - Sample SAE3-47 | ecosystem: Environmental > Aquatic > Deep subsurface > Groundwater > Contaminated ...
CCCTTCTCCTCCAGTTTTTCCTGCTCTATTTCATCCAGATAAACATCTGGCTCGGCATCTTCAACCTCATCCCCCTGCCCCCACTCGACGGCTGGAAAGTCCTCACCAGCCTCCTCCCCCCGCACCTGGGCTATCGCCTCCAGGCCATGGAGTCCCAGTATGCCATGGTCGGGCTTATAGTCATCCTGTTTCTCTTTCCCACCCACATCCTTGGCTCCATCGCCGGGTTTCTTTTCAGAATCTTCACCAGGACTTGAAAGCCGTGAATGAGAACGTGACTTCAGGCTATCAGGTTAAAGAGGAATTCTTCGAAGGGCCGCTGGATCTTCTCCTTCACCTTGTCACCAAGGCCAAGCTGGATATCTGCGAAATTTCGCTGACCAGAATAAGCGAAGACTACCTGGCCTACCTTCATCATATGCAGGAACTGAACATCGAGATCGAAAGCTCATTCATAGTCGTCTTCGCCTCCCTGCTCGAAATCAAATCCCGCCTCCTCCTTCCGCCGGCAGAGCCGGAGGAAACCTCCCAGTCCCCCGGGGAAGAACAGTCCCCGCACGAGCTGGTCCGGCGCCTAAGGGAATACAAGCGTCTGAAGGAACTGTCCTCCTTCTTCTCCGGAAAGGAAGAGGAATCATTAAAAAGCATCCCCCGCCGCCTGAACGGCTCCGATGACGGCCCCGATCGGGAATTATACCTGAGCGTCACCCTCGCCGATCTCCTGGCGGCCATGCAGGACGTCCTCAACCGCTCCCTTGAAGGGCCGGCGGAGAGCCCCATGACCATCCAAAAGGTGCAAATCACGGTGCCCGAGAGGATGAAGATGATTTGGAAAAAAATTCTGCGGGAGGGGACGATTCTCTTTGAAAAAATTCTCTCCGGCCCGCATACCAGGGCGGAAATTATCGTCTCTTTCCTGGCCGTCCTTGAACTTGCCAGGCTAAGAAAGATCCGCATGGTCCAGGAAAAATTCGGTGCGCATATCACGATTATCAAAAAAATAGCGTCCCTTACAGGAGGGAATCGGTAAGTGCAGGAAAAAAAGACCGTTCTTGAGGCGCTGCTGTTTTCAACTCCCTATTTTCTTCCGGTAAAAAAAATGGCTGAGGCCACCGGATGGGGGGAGGAGGAAATCGAGGGAATACTGTGTGAGCTCATCGAGGAATACAAGGAGCGGGGAATCCGGATCCGCAGAGTCGCCGGGGAGTACCAGATGACGACGGCTCCCACGGCCGCCTCCTACGTCGCCAGCCTTAATAACATCATCTTTGCTTCGGGCCTTTCAAAAGCCGCCATGGAGACCCTCGCGGTGATCGCCTACAAGCAGCCGCTGACCAGGGCCGAAATAGAGGCTGTCCGCGGCGTGCGGGTGGACAAGATTTTACAGACTCTCAGGGAGAAGAAGATGGTTCGCAAAGTCGGAGAGGCCCAGACGCCGGGCCGGCCTGGCCTCTTCGGAACCACCCCTGAATTCCTGCGATATTTCGGCTTGAATACACTGGAAGACCTTCCGTCCCTGGAACCCGAAAATTCACCACAGGAGGCACTCCCCGATGAAGGATCCCTCTTTTTCGCCTGAACTTTCCTCTCCGCCCGGGGAAATATCCACCATGAGCGATATGGTAGCCGATGTCGCCAACGAGCTCAACAATCATCTTGCGGCCATCATGGGCCATGCCCAGCTCCTCCTGGCCTCCCAGCGGGACCCATTTCTCAAAAAAGATCTTGAAATAATCCTCGGGGAGGCCTCGCACTGTGCCGGAACCGTTCAAAGCCTCCTCGCCTTCGCCCGCGAGCAGAATGAGGAAGAAAGCCCGGTGGGCATCAACGAGGTTCTGAAAAGGGCCGTCGAACTCAGGGAATCTCAACTATGGTTTGAAAACATCGAAATCCACCTTTTGCTTGATCAAGGCCTTCCGATGGCCATGGCGGATTTTTCCACATTAAAGCAGGTCTTTCTCAATCTCATCGACAACGCCCAATTCGCCATATCATCAGACCACTACCGCGGGGCCAAGGGGAACCTCACCATCCGGACTGAGTTCGACGGGAAGTTCATCCGGATTTTCTTCATCGATGACGGGCCCGGCATAGCCCCGGAAAATATCAGCCGCGTCTTTGAACCGCTCCTGTCTTCCAGGAAAGCAGGAAGCGGCACGGGACCGGGCTTGAGTCTCTCTTACGGAAAGATCCGGAAGCTTGGGGGCGACATCCATGTCCTGAGCAAGGCCGGGCAGGGAGCGACCTTCGTGGTGGAGCTTCCGCTTAAAACTCCCTTTTCACCGGAGGAAAAACACATCATTACGCTGGAAACCATCGCCTATCCCGGACGAAGAGCGCTCCTCATCGATGACGAAGAAGTCATCCTCTCGCTCATGGAGCGTATCCTCTCAGGACGCGGCCTTAAGGTGGACACCGCTTTGGATGGGGCATTGGGCCTCGCTCTTCTGGAGAAAAACAAGTATGACCTCATCATCATCGACATCAAGATGCCGGGGATGGGGGGGAAAGAATTCTTTGAGATCGTCAAAAAGACCCACCCCGACTGCATCTCAAGGATTATCTTTTCGACCGGGGATACCCTGAGCGAGGAGACCCGGGAATTTCTACAGGAGACGAAAAGAGAATACCTGCGCAAACCCTTTGAAATCAACGATTTCCATGCCATGGCGCACGAGGTTCTGATGCGCACGGGAGAACCGGCCACGAGGCAGGGCGTGACGGGGCAGGATAATTGAGGCGGCAGACGAAATGTTCAAACAAGAATGCTATCTTGTTTAAAGGGAGGCGCTCTGATGCGTAAAAATCATATCATGGTACTCCTGATGCTTGCGACACTTGTTTTTTCTTCCGGGTGCGCCAAGTCAGAAAATTTCTACCCCCTGATCAAGGGCAACTTCTGGGAATACGATACCCAGCAGGGCAAATCCGTCATCCGGGTAACCGGGACGGAGATGGTCGGGGACAAAGACTGCACGGTGGTGCAGGTGGAGGCCGATTTCCCGGGAATCTTTACCGGCATCCTGATGAAAGAATTTTATTACACGGCGCATGATGGAATGTATATGACCAAGCGGCAGATGACTAACATAGGAGAATACGTTTTTAACCCGCCATACAAGTTTCTCCCCTTCCCCGTGAAAATTGGAACCAAGTGGGATTGGAAGGGAACCATCACAATACAAACTCCTCTGAACTCAAAAACATTGACCGGCAGCCAGAATTTCGAGATCGTGAGCCGGGAAGATCTGAGCTTCGCCGGCAAGGAGACCCTCCCCTGCTACAAAATCCGGTGGACCAGTCTGTATTCAGACAAGAGCAAAATGGAAACATTTCGCTGGTACTCCCCGGGGGTCGGACTTTTCAAGGAAGATGAGACCTCATACAACGCAAAAGGGCAGACGCAACTCTCTTCGATGAAGCTGGTTGACTATAAACTCTTTGAAAGATAAACAAAACAGGGTGAAATTCTACCTGATCAGCCTCGGGTGCGCCAAGAACCTGGTTGACTCCGAGACGCTTGCGGGCCGGATGACAAGGAGCGGTTTTACCCGTTCCGATTCACTGGAGAAGGCGACGCTGGTCATCTTGAATCCCTGCGCCTTCATCCAGCCCGCCAAGGAAGAAGCTATCGAAGAAATCCTTAAGCTCGCCGAGTGGAAAAAACGCAGGACCGGCCGGAAGATCCTGGTCTGCGGCTGCCTCCCGGAGCGTTATCGCGAACAGATCGTTCAGCAGTTTCCCGAAGTTGATTTCTGGGCCGGAGTTCACGACCAGGCATCCATCCCCGCCATGTTCAAAAAAGAAAATAAAAAGCTGGGCGGCGCTCCCTTCAGGGAGGCGCCCCGCTCATACGAAGAAGGAGGGCTCCGGGAAGTCTCAAGCCCTCCCCACTGGGCTTACCTCAAAATCGCCGAAGGCTGCGATCACCGCTGTACCTTCTGCGTAATCCCGGCCATCAGGGGGAAATACCGGAGCCGCCGGCCGGAGGACATCCTCGACGAGGCCCGTCAACTGGCCTTAAGAGGCGCCAAAGAGCTCAACTTGATCGCCCAGGATACCACCGCCTACGGGAAGGATCTCCCGGGAAAACCGGCTCTTTCGGAGCTCTTAAAACAACTCTGCCGCCTGCCTAAACTCAAATGGATCCGGGTTCTCTACGCTCACCCGCAGGGTCTGAGCGAAGACCTCCTCGACGTGATGGCCGGTGAGAAGAAAATCTGCCGGTATCTGGATCTCCCTCTCCAGCACGCAGACTCCTCCATCCTGCGCCGGATGGGACGCACGGGGAACGGCCGGGAATTCCTCCTGCTTCTTAAGCGCCTCAGGAAGCGCCTTCCCGGCATCACGGTCCGAACCTCCTTCATCGTCGGATTCCCCGGCGAGGGAGAAAAAGAATTTCAGAACCTCCTTGAATTTGTGGAAGAAGCCCGCTTTGACAAGGTGGGGGCCTTCGCCTATTCGAGGGAGGAGGGGACGCCGTCCGAGAGATTACTGCCGCGGGTCCACCACGCCACCCGTGAAAGGCGCCTTCGGGTCCTTATGGAAAAACAGCAGAGCATCTCCCTTGAAAAAAACCTCTCTTTAATAGGCTCCACTCTGCCGGTCCTCGTCGAAGGCCTCTTCGACGGGAAACTTACGAATTTGCCGGGAGCGGGTCACCAGGGATCTTCCCTGTGGGTGGGAAGATCCTGCCGCGATGCACCCGAGGTGGACGGCTGTGTTTTTTTTACCTCACGAGATGCCCTGCGCGGAGACATATTAAACGTCAAAATAACCGGGGCCGAGCCTTACGATCTGACGGGAGAAATCTTTGATGCCGATGCGAAAGCCTGATTCAGGCGACATGGGAAAAATTATTCAGTTTCCACGCAGAAAGCCTGATGGCGACTTTGATTTCCACTTCCACCAGGGAGAAATTCTCAGGGAGCGTGGGATGCTGGATGAGGCAATCCGGGAATTTGAGGCAGCCGCGAAACTGAATGCCTTTGACGAGGAAACCCGGCTTTGTCTGGGCGAGGTCTACGCCGAAAAGGGCCTCTATGACAACGCCATCTGCTGTTTCAAGGCGGTCCTTTCTCTGAACGGGAACAACGACGATGCCTTTTTTCTGCTCGGCAACATCTCCTACCAGAAGGAAGATCTAAAGACCGCAATCGAAATGTGGGAAAAGACGCTTTCGTTGAATCCACATCACTATGAGGCCAGGCTTAACCTCAGCGAAACGCTCCTCGACACAGGAAAATTCAAGAAAGCACTCAAAAATATCGACGTACTCCTGGAGGAAAACCCGAATGATCCGGACGCCATGAACACCAGAGGCCTGGCGCTTCTCTTTATGGGAAATCCGGAGGGGGCCATTCAGGAACTTCGACTCTGCGCACAGTTTAATCCGATATATTTCATCACCCACATCAACCTGGGTATCACCTACCTGGAAAGCGGAGCGCTGGACCTGGCCGTCAATGAGTTCCGAAAGGCGATCCGACTCAACCCCCAGGCTGCGGAATCGCACTACTATCTGGCGCATGCCCTGGCTCACCGGGGCGATTTTTCGGAAGCCCGGGCCTCACTCAACGAATCCATCCGCCTCGACCCGGAAATTTCGGACGCTTACTGCCTTCTCGGCAATATTCACTTCGAAGAAGGGAATGAGGAAAGAGCCGAAGAATTTTTTCGGCGAACCCTGGAACTTGAACCCGAACACGAGGAGGCCATCGCCGCGTGGGGTCTGCTTTTCTGGAAAAGAAGAGAAATCGGAAGCGCCATCCAGAAATTCAAACATTCTCTGAAAATAAATCCATATAATCCCTATGTGCGGATGCATCTGGCCAGAGCCTATCATGAAGACGGAAAGCCCGAGAAAGCCGTCAAGGAGGCACAAAAAGCGCTGCAAACGGAACCCAGTTTGAGTGAGGCCCATTTCTTTCTGGGAGATCTGTATTTGGAGCAGGGCGACATGGAAAACGCCCTGGGCTCCTGGAAGAGCGGTCTTGCCGTTGAACCGGAGAACTTCGAGTACGGCGAAAAGGCTGCAAGGCTCATGGCTGATTTTCGTAAAAACGAAGGGGGGATGCCGCAAAAGTGAATTTTCCAAGGGACCAAAGAAAATTTAAGGAGGGAAGAATGATTACTGCTGAGAAGACAAAGGAAAAAACCAATATCTGGCACGTGGCCCAGCAACAGCTCGACATCGTGGCTAAAAAAATGAAACTTGACAAGGGGATCCATGCGATTCTTCGCGAGCCCAAGAGAGAACTTGCGGTGCACTTCCCGGTTAAGATGGACGACGGTTCCATCCGGGTTTTCACCGGATACCGGGTCCAGCACAATCTGACGAGAGGGCCGGGAAAAGGCGGTATCCGCTACCATCCCGACGTCACCCTCGACGAGGTTAGAGCCCTGTCCATGTGGATGACCTGGAAGTGCGCGGTCGTCGGTATCCCCTATGGCGGCGCCAAAGGCGGGGTCATCTGCAACCCGAAAGAGATGTCCATGGGCGAGCTCGAACGCCTTACCAGGAGGTATGCCACCGAACTGATCATGATGATCGGTCCCGAAAAGGATATCCCCGCCCCGGACGTCTATACGAACGCCCAGGTCATGGCCTGGATCATGGACACCTACAGTATGAACGTCGGCTACTCCGTCTCCGGGGTGGTCACGGGAAAGCCGCTCCAGCTCGGAGGCTCCCTCGGGAGAAATGAGGCTACGGCCCGCGGCTGCGTCTGCGTAACCAAGGAAGCTGCCGCTCACCTCGGCTTCGACCTTGCAAACGCCACCGCGGTCATCCAGGGCTTCGGAAACGCCGGTTCCATCTGCTCCCAACTACTGGCGAAGGAGGGCTGCAAAATAATCGCCGTCAGCGATTCCCGCGGCGGCGTGCACAATCCCGCCGGTATGGATCCTGAGGCCCTTATCGCCCACAAGGCCAAGACGGGTTCCGTGGTGGGTTTCCCGGGAAGCAAGGAGATCTCCAACGAGGCAATCCTGGAACTTTCCTGCGACATCCTGATTCCCGCCGCCCTTGAAAACGTCATCACCGAGCGGAACGCCGCAAAGATCAAAGCGAAGATCGTGGCCGAGGCCGCCAACGGCCCTACCAGCCCGGAGGCCGATGAAATCCTCTATAAAAACAACATCATGGTACTTCCGGATATCCTGGCCAACGCCGGAGGAGTGACCGTCTCCTACTTCGAGTGGGTCCAGGATCTGCAGGCCCATTTCTGGAAAGAAGATGAAGTGAATGCAAAACTGCGGGAGATCATGACCGACAGCTTCCACAACGTGCTGAAACTCTCCATGAAACACAAAGAGAACATGCGCACCGCCGCCTACATGCTGGCGGTTAAAAGAGTCGAGGAAGCCACCACTTTAAGAGGCATCTACCCGTAAAGGTATTTTTTCCCCGACCAAACCGCAGGTGCATCCCGCCGGAGGCGGGATGCACCTGCTTTTTTCTGCCGGAATCTTTCTTTTCGACGAGCGTGGAATACACGAACAGCAACGGATATTGGCGAAGACAGCGGTGGTAAGTTTATGTCCCGGAATTTCCCGGAGGTTCGATTTTAATCATTTTAACTTCCCCGCTCCGGGTATCCACTATCAAATAATGATGGACCGCATTATAATACCTGATATGATACAGACGGGCTCCGGCTCCGCCGGTGACATAGTATTTCACGCCTTTATAAGCATCTTCTTCTCGAAAGGCATGGATATGACCGGAAATGACCGCCGTGACTTTATATTGAGAAAAGATATCCGTCAGTTGCCGTGCCTGCTCCCCGGCCCGGGGATTTATATCCCCCATGCAATGCTTTGAATAAGGGGAATAGATGGGCCGGTGACAAAAAACGTATTTGTGTCCGGCTTTACTTCCCGCCAGGTCTTTTTTCAGCCATTGAAGCTGGACTTCATCCAGAAGATCCCTGGAATTGTCAAAAATGGTAAAATGACAGTCTTCATAATCCCAGGAATAATAAGATTTTCCCACGTATTTTTCAAAAAAACCGTCATCGGTGCCCCGATCATGATTGCCGCAGGCCCGCTTTACCGGAACTTTAATGGTTTTCATCAAGCCCGAATAATGCTCGAATTCTCCGGCAGTGCCCTGAGGGCACATATCTCCGGTCTGCACCACGAAGCAGATGTCATTTTGAGCGTTGATTTGGCTTATAATTGCTTTTAATATGTCATCCCCGCCTTGAATGTCACCCACCACCGCGAATTTAAAGGCTGATGCCTGGCTGCTTAACAGCAGCAGCATTAAAAGTAATGTGATTCCGGCTTTGCGCATGATTTTAAACATTGACAGAATCCTCAACCAGGCGGAGTAGGGGCGCGCTAATACCTGCCCCTACTTGTTTCTATCGGGCTTCTTCTTTTCGAAGAAATCTTCCATCCCGATGTGCTCCATCATTCGATTGAAGCCCTCGGGAAACTTGAGCGGCTTGCTGGCGAAGGTGATATTGAGATCTTCCACCCGGTCATCATAAATCTGGATAGTAATCTGGCCGTGGCCGATGCGCTTTCCAAGCTCTTCCAGCACTTTCCAGAAGGCCACCCGCTCGTCGAGATTAATTTTTTCGTCGAAATATTCCTGCATACGGCACCAAAAAAATCAGACCGCTTTTCCGGCTTGCTGATTCTGCTTATACTCCCGATCGATGAGGGCGACTTTAAGGAGCAGGTTGGAGCCATCCTGGGCCTGCACCAGGCCCAGGGCAAGGTGCTGCCGATCGCCGTCCGAAAGAAATTTCTCCATCTCATGAAGACCCGAGAGGTAGAAGCTCAAGCCGTTTTCCATCCACTCCTTCACTTCCTTCACTTTTTCAGCCTCGGGATCCTGGCTGCCGGAAGGGAACTGGACGCGCTTGAACTGATCGATGCCCTGCTGTACGAGGCGCAGCAGCCAATCCAGAATGCCCTTGAATTCCTCTGAAGACATCTTCCCCTCCGAGACGTCTTTAACGGAATCTTTAAGTTTCAAAAAATACTCGCTCTGGAGACCCTGTGTGTCCCCGCTGAGAGAGGAGCCCTCATAATAAACAAAGGCCGGGGGTTCCTCTTGCCCTACGTGGTGAGGAAGAACTGCTTTGCACTGCTCGCAAAAACGGCTGCGGTTCGGATTGAGGTGACCGCACTTGAAGCAGCCTACCGGCGGCGGGATGACTTTCTGAGCCAGCTCCGCCACGAAATCAACCTCAAAAAGGGAAATACTGGCCTTGAAAAGCTGTTCAAGGCCCCGGATGAGATGCGAGGACTCGGAATCAGAGGCGTAAAGTTCCAGAGAATTAAGACCCTCACCGAAGAGGCGATAGCCCTCTCGAAGTTTCTCATGGGCGAAAGTCACAATGTCGAGAGCCACTTCAGTTTTTTCGCTTTCAGCCGCCTGGGCCTGATACTCTTTGAGGTGCTCCCGCACCTTCTTCAGTTCCACCAGGAAATCTTCGAGAGGAAGAGTCTTCCTCGCCGCCTCCTGGGCCAGTGAAATACACAGACCCACCACGGGCATTATATACTTAGGCGCAACAAGTAGATTCATACAATTTTCACAGAAGGTATTCTCATCCGGGTTGACGCGGCCGCAATTGCTGCATTTCATCGGGATTCCCCTTTCGCAAATAAAAGTACGTGAATATATTCATGGTGATTCGAGGGAAAGCTCCCCTTTCCCTTCAAAAGGCAAAGAGCCGCCTTGCAGCAGCTCTTTTAGAACGACTCTGTTTTCCGAATAAACTCAGCGCAGGGGGAAGCCAACTGTCGGCTTCAGAACTGCCCCCCGTCGGCAACTGCTTTAATTAGTCGCCGCCAAAGCTGTTCAGCTGTCCCTGAGAGGCGGCCAACTGCGCCAGGGCCTGCTGCTGCAGCTGGACGTTCTGCGCCTGCAACTGGGCGATCATGGGGGCGGTTTTGTCCATCATGACCTCCTGGTCCAGCGAACTGGCTTTCTGGCCTACCAGGCCGCCTGCCAGGTTGCCTGCGGCCATACCAAGCCCGGCTCCGAGCATGGCTCCGACCGGACCTCCCACGCAAAAGCCGATAATGCCTCCGAGAATGCCGCCGGCGATAGGAGCTATACCAGCGACCACTTTTAGAAGAGTGCTCTTAGTCTCCTTTGCCTTTATACTGGCGCTGTCAGTTGTCGGGGTACTGGCCATCCCTGTTGAATATCCCGCGATTCCGTCCATACCAAAACACCTCCTCGTCATATTTACCTTACCTTCATTATCACGCAATCCTGAAAAAAGTCAAGAGGGAACCGGAAAAATTTCCAATAAAAGTCAAAGCCCCAGGTGTCTTTGTTTGCCTGGGGCTTTTATAAATCCGGCAAGCGCCGGAAGAGCAATCCCTACGGATTATTCGTTTTTGGCAATCGTCTTGGACTTGGCGGGCCCAGGGGCGGAACCGTCTCCGTCGGGCACATCGGGCAGTTTATCCAACCCCTTGGTGTTCCAGTCATTTTCAAAAACTTTCTCAAAGACACTGGCCACTTTCTCGTCCACGACATCGGAGGCAATCTCCCTGTTGACATGGAGACCCTTGTAGCTCCAATTCGCGCTTCCGTTGAGCACTTCCTTCCCGTCAAAGACGCCCCACTTGGCATGGAGTTTTTCCTGGACGGAAGTGTCCACGTCATACCACTTGACCTTTACCCCGGCATCCTTCAGTGTATCGAAGGTGCGGCCGTTGGGATTCCATCCGCCCTTGCCGGCTCCGTTGGGATCGAGAAGCACCTTAACGTCCACTCCGCGGTTATGCGCGTCGATAAGGCCCTGAATCACATTCTTGTCCGAGAGGACGAACATCTCGGCATGAATGGACTCCTTGGCTCCTGAGATATTATTCATGATCATCGGCATGATGGGATTATGGCCAATCTCGGAGGAAGCGCTGTTCACCAGGGACTCCCCTCCGGGGACTTCCGTGGCCGGGGCAGGGGCCTTGAAGGAGGCACCGCCGGATTTCCGCCAGTCCATCGCAAATACCCGTTCATAACTGTTTACCGTCGGGCCTTCGAGCTTGAAATCGGCGTCGTGGTTGAGAGGGGAATGCTCGCTCCAGTTCATCCCGCCCATGAGCACGGACTTCCCGTCCACGATGAGGAGCTTGACGTGATCGATCTGTTTTTTCTTCTCATCGACAGGGTAGGTGACCACTTCAACCCCGGAGGCCTTGAGCTTTTCAATGACCGCTTTCTTGGACTCGTCCTGGCCGGGAGTGCCGGCAGTGGGATCCAGGATCACCTGAACCTTGATCCCTTTCTTGGCCTCTTCGCAGAGGAGATCCGTCATCTCTGTTTTGTTGAGGGAATACATTTCGAGCTGAATATTGGACTTGGCGCCCTTGAGCATCTCTGTGGCGGTGGAGAAGATGGGTCCCCCGTCTATGAGCGGGGTCACCTTGTTGCCTTTAGTGAAATATTTGGCCTCATCAGGATTGATGCTGCCGTTGCCCAGGGAGACGATATCCTCCGGATCCTGCTGAGGCTCCCCCTGCGGCGCTGGACCTTTCTTAAGAGAAGGGGTGGCAGCCAACGACTGATAATAGACTGCCGACTGGACCGGGCCGAGGTTTACCGGCTGATTTTCCATGTTAAAACCTCCCGAAAATAGCTTTGCCCTGCTCCTATATCACGACATTCGCCAAGTTTGTCAAGATGCCTGGTTTATTTATTGTAATCAGGGAGTTTAGTCTGCCCCTTCTCCGGCGCGACCGGCATGCGCTTGAGACCGGCATCCCAGTCCTTATGGAACATTTCCTCGAAAGCGGTAGCGACCTTTTTTGATTTGACATCCACGTCCGCTTCCCGGTTCACAGTCAGGCCCTTGTAAGTCCAGTTGGCACTGCCGAGAATCGTCTCCTTGCCGTCGAAGATCCCGATCTTGGCGTGAAGCTTCCGGGTGCTGTTTGGCTCCCGCTTGAACCAGCGAACGTCAATTCCAGCTTCTTTCAGCTGCTCCGCGGCCCCCTTGTTGATTATCGTCCCGTCCTGGGTGGGCGTGGCGTCGAGAAGCACCTTGACCTCGACTCCCCGCTGGTGGGCTCCGATAATATTCTTGATTACGTCCTTATCAGTGAGACAGAACATCTCCACGTGAATGGACTCCTGGGCCTTCTGGATGTTGGAAAGGACCAGCGGTTTTATGCCGCTCTGGAAAAGATTGGTATGAGCCCCGGCCACCGTAGAGCCTCCGCCGGGAACCTCTTCGGACTTGGGCGGAGCCGAGAAAGGCTCGCCTCCGGCGAAGCGCCAGTCATCGGCGTACGCCTTCTCAAAATAATTTACTACCGGCCCCTCGGCAGTGACTGAGACGTCCCTGTTGGAGAACGAATCGGTATTCCAGTTCATTCCGCCGATGAGCAGGCTCTTTCCGTCCACGATGAGAAGCTTGACATGGTTAATCTGTTTGTACTTCTGGTTGTCGGGATACATGACCACCTGGCAGCCGGAAGCCTTGAGATCCTTGATGACTTTTTCTTTCTTCTCCTTGAATTCGGGAGAGAAAGACGGGCTCGAATCAACTATGACCTGAACGTTAATCCCCCTCTTGGCTTCCTGGCAGAGCAGGTCGCACATCTCCTGATTAGTGAAAAGGTACTGCTCCACCTGGATGGAGGACTTGGCGCCGGCAATCATTTTTTTCGTCTCGGCCAGGATATCATCGCCCCCGGTCAGCGGCGTCACCTTGTTTTTAGAAGTGAACTGACCTGCAAGAACAACGCTGTCCGCCTGAGCGGAAGGCGCGGCATCCTCGATCTTTTTTAGGGGATGCGGCGTCAAGGCTTTCCCTGAAACCGGCCCTCCGGTTGCGTGCTTAATTTCTTCCATGATACCTCCTAACACCAGTCATATTATACCATTCAGATGAAGCAAAGGAAACATGAGAAAGGGATTTTTTGTTACATTTATGTTAACATTTAAACAGGGCCGCCCCCGGCGGCCCTGTTTAAAATCAGAGACCTGAAATATTTACTCTTCCTTCTTGGAAGCAGCCACGATCTGCTCCGCCAACTGGCCCGGGACCTCCTCCAAATGGGAAAAACTCATCTTGAAGGCTCCCCGCCCCTGCGTGATGGAGCGCAGGTCCACGGCATAGCGGAGCATCTCGGCCAGGGGAACCTGGGCGATGATCTTCTGAATGCCCCGGCTCTGAGGCTCCATCCCCTGGATCCGGCCGCGCTTGCTGTTAATCTCCCCGATGCAGTCGCCCATAAACTGATCCGGAACAATCACTTCGAGATCCATGATCGGCTCGATGATAATCGGCTTGGCTACGGCGGTTCCCTTCTTGAAAGCCATGGAACCCGCGATCTTGAAGGCCATGTCCGAGGAGTCCACCGTATGGTAGGAGCCGTCGTAGAGGGTGACCCGCACGTCCACGACCGGGAATCCGGCCTGGATTCCATCATCCATGGCCTCCCTCACGCCTTTCTCTACGGCGGGGATGTAATTTTTGGGAACCACGCCCCCCCCCACCCGATCCACAAACTCAAAGTGCTGACCCCGTGAAAGGGGCTCTATCTCCAGCCAGACGTGGCCGTACTGGCCCCTGCCGCCGGACTGCTTCTTGTGTTTGTACTCTATCTGGACCTTGGATTTGACCGTCTCCTTGTATGGGACCTTGGGAAGCGCCAGATCCACGTCCACCCCGAACTTCCTTTTGAGGCGGTCGCGCACGATCTCCAGGTGTAGTTCCCCCATGCCGGAAAGGATAGTCTCCTTGGTCTCGGCGTCGCGCCTCATATGAAGAGTGGAATCCTCCTCGGCCAGCCTGAAGAGGCCGGATGAGAGCTTGTCTTCATCCCCCTTGCTCTTGGGGAAGATGGCCATGGAGATGACCGGCTCCGGGAAAGCGATGGCGGGATAAACGATCGGATGCTCCTTTTCACAGAGCGTGTTTCCGGTGACCGTCTCCTGAAGTTTGGCCACCGTCACGATATCCCCGGCCTCAACTTCCGTGACCGTATCCTGGTGCTTTCCGCGCATGATCATGAGGCTCGTTATCTTTTCGTCCTTCTCTTTATTGGGGTTCCAGACTACTGAATCCGCCTTGAGAGTGCCGGAATAGACCCGCATGAGGGTAAGCCGACCCACGTAGGGATCAGCCGTCGTCTTGAAGACGAGCGCCGAAAATGGCTCCTTGGAGGAAGGCTTGCGTTCAGCCGGCTCGTTCTTTTTCGGATCCGTGCCCTGGGCGGCGACAACGTCGGCCGGTGAGGGAAAAAGCTCCACTATGAAATCCAGGAGGGGGGTGACCCCGATGTTCTTCACCGCCGAACCGCAGACGACCGGGACGATCCTGTTCTCGCGGACGCCTTTTTTCAAGCCGGCTTTCATCTCTTCCAGGGTCAGTTCCCCTGATTCAAAAAACTTTTCCATCAGGGCGTCGTCGCACTCGGCGGCCGACTCCATGAGTTTATCGCGGTACTCCTTGGCTTTCCCCGCAAGATCGGACGGAAGATCCGTCTTCTGCCTCTTCCCCCTGGCATCAAAAGTATAAGCCGTCAGGGTCATGAGGTCCAGGATCCCCTTGAAATTTTCCGCCATGCCGAGGGGAAGCTGAAGGGGAACCAGGCGGGAGGAAAACTGTCCCGAAAGAGCCTCCAGAGCTTTGTAAAAATCGGCGTTCTCCTTGTCCATCTTGTTGACGAAGACGATGCGGGGAAGATTCTGCTCATCGGCAAAACCCCAGACCCTCTCCAACCCGACTTCGACGGCGGAGAGTGCGGAGACCATCATCACCGCGCCTTCCACGACGCGCAGACAGCTCTTGATTTCGGCGACGAAATCAATGAAGCCGGGGGCGTCCAGGATGTTTATTTTATGTTCCTCCCACTCAATCGGGGCCACGGCGGCATAAATGGACATGCCGCGCTTGGCCTCGTCGGGATCGTAATCGGTGACGGTTGTCCCGTCCTCCACCCGGCCCAGCCGGTCGCTCAGCCCTGCATCATAGACTATGGACTCGGCCAGTGAGGTCTTGCCGGCGCCCCCGTGAGAGAAAAAACCGATGTTCCGGATCTGTTCCGTAGTAAATTTCTTCACGTTCATCCTCCAATAATTTTAGCTTGCCGCGAATTCCCTGGGAATCATTTTGCCTTTCTTCTCCGCACACTCTTTATGCCATTTGCTTCCACCGATTTTGACGTTGTCTTTCCCCTCAAGGAGACCTCCGCAACCGCGGCACTTGGGCTCCCCGGGCTTCTTCGCACTACCTTTGGCCATTTTGTCACCTCTTCCTTTGATATTAAGTGCTTATTTTCGAGGCCTTCCTGCAATTTCCCTTTTTGCCCGGGCCGGCAATCCAACAGGGCAACAACCGGGATTGCCTCGGCGAATGTCTCCCTTCCCTCTTGACGCATAAGTGTATTAGTGTTATAATACATTACAGGAGCGATACACCAGTGGGTTCTCTCCGAAACGACTAAACAGGACGGTGAAAGATGATTCACCTGAGGATTGATCCGGGAAGCGGCCTTCCCATCTACCTTCAGATCATGGGGGAAATCAACCTCCTGGTGGCTGGGGAGGCCCTTAAGAGCGGGGATCAGCTCCCCTCGGTGCGCAATCTGGCCATCGAGCTTCGGGTCAATCCCAATACCGTGGCGAAGG
>Ga0074199_1001854_pt1 | contig 15602 bp, 11 predicted proteins | sample EPASupsiteSAE347_FD_64528 | JGI IMG/M metagenome (GOLD analysis project Ga0074199, IMG submission 64528) | Bioremediated contaminated groundwater from EPA Superfund site, New Mexico - Sample SAE3-47 | ecosystem: Environmental > Aquatic > Deep subsurface > Groundwater > Contaminated ...
ATTTTCGTTTCTCCGCCTGTGGCTGAGCTTGCGGGCTTAAAGACAGAGCAAACCTCGTGCCAGGCGGGACAAAAAGGGGAAAGGCTGCTTTTCTGCTCGGAAGCAGAAAAGCAGCCTGTCCCCTTTTTGTCCTGTCCCCTTTTTGTCCTGCGCCTGGTACGTGGGTAGCCCAGAGACGCGGGAGTGCGGAGAGATAGAGGGCGGACGTTTGAGAGGGTGATACCGACGGATTGACGCCCGACAATTCTTTTTGTCAAATTTGTGACGTCAAAAATTAGAAGAGGGATCAAAAACCCAGGCCCAAGGCCTCGCCGTCGGCCTTGTACTCGTTGAGCTTATTGCGCAGGGTGCGAACGCTGATTCCGAGAATTTCCGCAGCTCGGGTGCGGTTGCCCTCGAAGGCTGCAAGGGCTTTGTGGATAAGGAGCTTTTCCATCTCACTGATGGGCATCAGCTCAATTTCGCCAGGGGTGGCGGGAGGAGATTCGGAATCGAAGATCAAATGCTCCGGCCCTACTTTGCGGCCCTGACAAAGGAGCATACCGCGTTGAATCACGTTTTCCAGCTCACGCACGTTTCCGGGCCAGGAATGCTTTTCCAGGGCCTTGAGGGCTTCCTGGGTGATCTGCTCCACGCAGCACTTGTGGAGCAGGTTGTATTTATCCATGAAATGCTTGCAGAGCAGGATAATATCTTCGCGGCGCTCACGCAGCGGAGGGATTTTGAGCGGGATCACGTTCAGACGATAGTACAAATCCTTTCTGAAGTTGCCCGCTTTCATGGCTTCCTCGATCACGAGATTGGTCGAGGCAATCACCCGGACATCGACGGGAATGGGATATTTGCCTCCCACCCGGTCCACTTCGTTTTCCTGGAGCACCCGCAGGAGCTTGGACTGCAGGTGCACGGGGATCTCCGTGATTTCATCCAGAAAAAGCGTCCCCGTATTGGCTAGCTCGAATTTCCCTTCCTTGGCCTTGACAGCGCCGGTGAAGGCCCCTCTTTCATGGCCGAAGAGCTCGCTTTCGATAAGCGTTTCGGGGAGGGCGGCACAATTCAGAGCAATGAAGGGCTTCTCTTTACGGTCGCTGCTGGAATGGACATACTTGGCGAACAGCTCCTTTCCCGTCCCGCTTTCTCCCTGAATGAAGACGGAGGCGTTGCTCAAAGCCACCTGTTTGGCGATGGCTTTCAAACGGATCATGGCAGGATTCCGCGAGATGAGAGTCGGCTGATGGGGTGATTCGGGCCCGGGCGCGCGGACGGAGGATTTTGCTTCCACCAGTTCGATGGTCTTGCTCAAACGATCCGGCGAGATGGGCTTCACCCAGAGGTCATGGGCTCCTCCCTTCATCACCTGGACCGCTTCATCGAGGCTGGCCTTGCGGCTCATCACGATCACCGGAGGCTGGGCTTCCATGGCTTGAGAAACCTCGAGAAAGCTCATCACTTGAGCCGGCTGTCCGTTGGAGCTCAACAGAACCAGCCCCGGCTGCTCCCTCTTCAGCACGTTCACAGCCGACCTCACGCTGTCGGTGATCAGCGGCGTATGACCATGCTTCTGAATACAGGTGGTCAGCTTCTGTAACTCGCTCGTATCGGTTTCCACAATCAATACCAACATCTTAATCTCTCCGCCCAACCGAGGAGGAATCACGAATTTGAGATACCTTCAATATCGAAGTCCCGGCTTCGTAATTCCCTCAGTTCTTCGGTTGGTAGCTTTGCATCTGCAAATAGTCCAGTTGCTGTTGGGCAGCGGCTTTCCACAACCCCTGCGAGGATTCGAGCAACTGGGTCAGCTTTTCGGTCGCTTTCTGCTGCTGCCCTGTTTCCATATAGAGCATGGACAACTGATAATTCAACTGGTCTTTCAGGTTTTCGGCGCGAATCATGGGCAGTGTTTCTTCCAAAATTCCTATGGCCTTATCCGGCTGCTTCAAGTTCTGATAACATTTGCTCTGGAGCAAAGAAAGCTGAATCCTCTTTTCCATATCTTCCTCGCCCAGCCGTTTGGAAAGCTTTTGCATGGTTCCGACGGCCTCGGCATACCGGCCCGCCTGGACAAGTCCATCCACATAGGCTTGCAGGAGCTGGTAGCTGATGAGCATGTAGTTCTTTTCATTCTGAAGAACTTTACCGAAATATTGAAGGAAGTCCTTGGATTTTTTTTGAGCGAGGTAAATCTGTCCCAGCAGCTCCGTCTTGGCTACTTCGTAGGATTCCCCCTGGATCAGTTGGCAGGCCTGAGCGGCTCTTTCCACCTCGCCAATGATGTAGCAGTACTGTCCGACTTTGAACAGCCACTCGTCGTTCTTTTTCGGCTGCCGGGCCAGGAGCTTATCATAGATATTCACGGCGTTGGAATAGCGCTTGAGGTTAGCGTAACCGTCGGCGATCATGGCTCCGGTCTCCGGGGGATCCAGAGACTGGAAGTAGGGCTGATTGTCTTCATAAAGCTGGATTACCTTGGCATGGTCCTTATCGGAATAAGCCTTTTTCAACCAGTCTGTCGTTGCTTTTTCTTTCAATTTCAGCAGGTCATCGTCCGCTTCTCCCGCGTTCTTCACCTGCAGCGCAAGATTCGTCAGAGCCAGGCTCTTCTCGTAATTTCCCTGTTTCCACTCACCGGTCGCCAGCTTGAAGAATATCAGCTTCGCAAGGGAAGGCGGAAGCGTCTTGCCGGCAAGCTCTTCGTAAATAGGCATTGCGGCCCCCCCGCTTCCCCCTTTTTCCTTTTCCTTCCGCTCGATGAATTCCGCCCGGCGGATCTTGGAGATGAGAAATCCCTCGGACTCGGGATAGTGCGTCTCTATGAAGGCATAGATCTTGTTCGCGAGACCGGGCTCTCCCTTATAGAGCAGCGTTTCGGCGATCTTGGCCATAACCATGTCACGGTCCGGCACGTCCTTTTGCAGATTGAGGTACCACAGGAAATATTCACTGCTCTTGTCATATTGTTGGGTGGCAAACGTCGCCTCCCCCAGAGCCTTGAGCAGCTCGGGCTCCCTGCGGTAGTAGAAGGGATCTTCGCTCAGGCTCTTTTTCAAAACATCTATGGATTCCTTGATCGCTCCCACGGTTATGAGAGTCTTGCCCAGGGAGAAATAGGCCTCCGCCGCCCGTGTCTTTTCCATGGGGGAATTCACCGCGGTCCGGAAGGCATGGATGGCTTCCGCGAACGATTTCCTTTGCTGGTTGATCTTTCCCAGCCCCAACCAGCAGAGGGGTGCACTCGAATGGGTTGGATAATCGGAAACCACCCGTTTGAAGTATTCTTCAGCCTTCTTCGGCTCACCGGCAGTAAGGTAGGTTAGCCCGCACCGGTAGAGGGCAAGGGGAAGCTGGGGGGAGGCAGGGTTTGCCTTGATGGCTTCAATGTATTGACTGATCACCTGGGGAGCATTGGATACAAGGTTATTTTCACCGGCCTTGAATGTTGCGTCAGCCGTTGCATAAAGCTCCTCGGCCTTTGCGGCGCTGACGGCGGGGACCGGCTTCGCTCCCTTGCCTTTGGCGGGCGGCAATGGAAAGCCTTGAGGAAGTTGAGCTGAAGGACTGCCTGCGTGAGCTTCGGCTTTCTTGCCGTCCTTTTCCCCTGTAGCCGGGACCTCCGCTCGTGCGGTAACAGGCGTTGGGCTTGGAGCCGGAGCTGGAAGGGAAGCTGGAAGTGCCGTCGAAGCAGGTGATGCCGCCGTAGCCGGCGCGCGCCCCTTTTGTAATCCTCCCGTGCTGTCCGGCGACTTTTGTGGAGTGTGCGGGAAGAAATCCAGGCCCAGCCGGTAATAGCCGGGACGCCAAGCCGTGAAGAAGGGCTTGATCGATGTATCCCGATCACGGATCGTGATACGGATCATTGACCCTCCGTCGGTTTTCTGAAAGGTCAACCCCGAGATGACGGAAGAAAGCTGAGAAGCGACTTTCTCAGGCTTCACCCGTGTCTCGAGAAGTGCAAACTCGATGGTGATACCTTCCTCGGTGGGATCGCAGACCCGGGAGGGCTGGTCGCCTTGAAGGTCAAAAACCAGGCGCTCGTAGCTACCATGACTGCCGGATCGTATGCCGTGTAATATGGTGGGATTACCGGCGCAGAGAGCCTTCCGTGCCATGGGAAACAAGAGGAGCATGGCGAAAAAGAGGATCGTCTTCCCGGCACTGCCCCTGCGTTTTGTCATATCGATCTACCGTTCCATCTCGTGAATGCGAATCCGCCCCGTTTGCATAAGCCCCTCAGGCAAGCAAGTGACGTGCCAAAACAAAGCCGGGAATCATCCCCCCATGGTTTTTCCCCGTCATGCATCTCCGCGGTTGAGGGGGACAAGGAAAGATTATGCGAAGCGATCATCGAGGGATAGATCGAATCAGGAAGGGACGGCAGGAAAGTTGATCTTCTTCTTTTTCATCTTCTCGATCAGCGTCGTCCGGTTCAGCCCCAGCAACTGTGCCGCTTTGTTCTTTACGCCGCCGGCTTTCTCCAGAGCCTCGAGGATTAGGCGGTTTTCAAGCTCATCCAGGGTTTTCTTGAGATCGATTCCTTCCGGAGCCAGCTCCACCTCCGGTTGAGGCCGGCATCGCGGGGCCTGAAGCTGGCGGATGCGCGGAGGGAGGTCCTCGATCGATATTTCATCGGCTTCCGTCAGGATCACCAGGCGCTCGATGAGGTTCTCGAGCTCCCGCACATTTCCGGGCCAATTATAACATTCGAGAGCCTCCAGGGCCTGCCGGGATATCCTTTTCTGATCGATTTCTTTTTCCTGGCAATGCCGCTTGAGAAAATACCGCACCAGCAACGGAACATCCCCGGTTCGTTCCCGCAGGGGAGGGACGAAAATGGGAATCACGTTGAGCCGGTAGTAGAGATCTTCCCGGAATTCTCCCGCCCCCACCGCCTTTTCCAGGTCCTTGTTCGTGGCGGCAATGATGCCCACGTCCACCTGGATGGTGCGGGAGCCACCAATCCTCTCGAATTTTCTTTCCTGGAGGAAGCGCAAAAGCTTCGCCTGGAGCTTCTGGCTCATCTCCCCGATTTCATCGAGGAAAACCGTTCCCTGGTGAGCCAGCTCGAACCTGCCCTTCCGCTCCTTGACCGCTCCCGTGAAAGCGCCTCTTTCGTGGCCGAAAAGCTCACTCTCCAGAAGCTCTTCCGGAATGGCCGCGCAATTGATTGGGACGAAGGGTTTGTCTTTCCGGTCGCTGTTGTAGTGAATGGCGTTGGCGAACAGTTCTTTTCCCGTTCCGCTTTCTCCCAGGAGAAGAACGGTCGAGTCGGTTCTGGCCACCCGTTGGATGGTGCGGTAGAGCGCTTCCATGGGGACACTCTGGCCGATGACACGGTCCAGACGGCAATGTTCCTGCAACTGGGAGCGCAGAAGCTTGTTCTCCGTCTTCAGGGCCTTTACATTCAAAGCCCTTTTCAAAATCACGAGAATTTCATCGACCTTGGCCGGTTTGGCCAGGTAGTCGAAAGCACCCTTTTTGACGGCCTGCACGGCGGTTTCGATGCTTCCGTACCCCGTCAGCACGATCACCAACGTCTCCGGATGATGTTCGGTGAAGTAGCCGATGATCTCCATCCCGTCCATATCCGGCATGATCAGATCGGTGATGACGAGGTCGTAGTCCTTCTGCCGGGCCTTGGCAAGGGCTTCGGCACCACTCGACGCCACCTCGATCGTGAAGCCCTCTTCTCCCAGACTGTCGATTATCACATCGAGCGTCAAGGGCTCGTCATCTATCACAAGAATTCTGGGTGAAGATCTCATAGACCTCTGACCGAATCGGCTCGGGTTTCAATATATCACTGCGATATCACGGCTCCCTCTTGCCGTGCGGGAAGACTTACGGAGCGAATTTAGCACATTCTTTGTTTTGGATTCAAGAATTGATTGGAAGCGCCTCCAAAGATATTCATTTTTTTGACACCAGGCCGGCTCTCGCTTTCAATCGAAGCAGGCCGGGGCTTCTGTGACAGTAGAGATGAGGAGATTCCACGCCGAGCTCCAGGAAATATGCTTCCAGAGTGTCAAAAAGCACTGGCTTTGTCGGCCAGGTGTAGTCCTTTTCCTGCCGGCGAAAAGCCCGCCGGAGGACTTCGCCTTCCGGTTTTTCCCCGAAAACGGCGGCTTTCGCCTGTTCACAGAAAAACATGGCGCACGAGATGGGACGAACATGCCAGAGGCACCCTTCCCTGCCGAGAAACACACAGTTGCGCGTCTTGTTCGGCTGTTCGAGGACGTGGAAGATCGCCGCCCGTTCTTCGGGTGAAGAGAGCAGCCAGGAGATCACCTGATCGGCAAAGAAAGTGATGATGCTCTCAAAGCCGCAACAGGCGCTCAAGTGCGTTTGGTAGCAGGATTCCTGGCAGAAGCCGCAGAAGTATTCGGAGTGAAATTCGTCGAGGCTCCGGCGAAAATCCAGGTAGGGCTGCATGCTCTTCCTGAGCGCTTCGATTTCCGAAGCCGGCAGCCCGGCGCACGCCGTCCGGATTGCATCGAACGAGATCCATTGATCCCGGTTGTATTCACCCACGTGGTCCAAGAGGTGCAAGTGGCGCGAGTGCATGGCGAAACAGGAGACCTCCTTTCCGATGGAGCAAGTCAATGATAATATTTCAGCTCCGGCGGGCCGAATAAAGCTTTACAAGCCTCACCGCTTTTGATTACAACCGACACATAAACCGAGCACTTTCCCTTTGCCATAAGGAGAATACATTATGTGGACATGCCGGCTCAAGGAAGCGAGAGAACGACGCAACCGGTGGAACCTGGAAGGACTCTTCCTGGATACGGAAACTCAGGAGAGCACGTCTTTCTCCATTTCGATACGCTTCGGCTGGCTCGCCCTGGAAGCCGTAAGCGGCCCCGTCTTCAAGCTGGTGCTGGAGCATTTTGCCCAGGTCCTCGGCGAGCCCAAGGAGCCACCCACCTGCACCGGTGCTTCCGAGTGCCAGGACGACTCCGTCCATCTAACCACCAGTTGGGAAATCGGCGAAGGAGCCACCGGGATCGCTTCCCTTCTGGAAAAACTGCTCAAAATACCCGAGGGCAAGCTTCTCGAGAGCTGTTAGCCGTTCTCTGTCAGTTGACGGCCGACGGCGATTTCAAAAATGAACATGTAGAAGTGGTACGGATGAACCGTCGCATAGACTCGATTCTCGGTCTCACGGATGATCTCCTGATCGGCCGTCACCAGCAGCGCCAGGTTGTCCTTCCGCTTCCTCAGAGCCTCGATGATCGCAATATCCGCCGTCCTTCCGCGGCCCTTGTCCGTATAGACGATCTCCGCGTTGCCGCACCGGTCCGTGGAATCCTCTACACCGTCAAATACCAGGTAGACTTTTCGAAACAATCGGCTCTTCTCGCATACCGCCCGGATGAACTCTTCCCGAAAGGCGGCAAGTGAGGTATCGGGGCCCGTTTTCTTTCCTCCCTGTACCTTGAGCAAGATATTGTATCCGTCCACGTAGATATCATATCTCTTGCTCTGCCCGCTCCGAACGAAATCATCGAAGCTCCGGGACTTGCGCTCCTTAGCCGGAGCCTCCACGGGAGGCTGAAACAGCGAATAGAGCATCTCGAGGATCTGGCGCTTCTTTTGTTCGATTTCCTCGTCCAGCTCTCGAGGGCTTTCCAGAAACCCCAACTTCTCGAGACGCCCCACTATCGCCTCGAGCTGGGTGACTTTGGAAAGATTTTCGGGGATCGGTTCGAGAAACCGGATCTTCTGACGGAGATCGGCTGTAGATACGAGCTGAGGCTCTTTGCGCAGCACCTTCTCGATGCCCGGGAGCTGCAGCAACCGCTTTCTTTCTTGCAGAAGCACTTCCTTGACCCTGGTCACTTCCGAGTGAACCACCAGGGAATCGCCATAAATCCTCTCGATTTCCTTCAGATACAATTCCAACTGGAGCAACTTCTGGCGCACGGCCGCTACCAGACCATATTGTGCGTCGGCCTGCCGCTGGAGCTCGAAAGCCCGGTCGGCACGCTTGAGAAGGGAATCGAGATGCTTTTGAGCGTCTTCCAACGAACGTTCCTCGTCCGCCTGATAACGCTCATAGCGCTGAAACCATTCGCGGCGCCGACCGGCGATAGCCTCTTCCAGGCGGTTTTCGAACTGTTGCTCCCATTCACCCGCCTTCTTGCGCAGCTCTTCGTTTTCCTTGCGGTAGCGGGCGAGCTGCTGCTGAAGCTGGCTTTGTTCCTCCTGAGCCTTCTCGAGCTTGAGCTCCAGCTTCTTTCGCCGCTCTTCCTCCCGGCGCGGCGATTCGTGGGGCTTTTCCTCGCTCTTTTCCGAATCCTCCTCCGACTCACCCGCCGGAGCAGGCGTCATCATGCCCTCGATCCAGTTATGGGCTCGAGGATGCTGCCGCACGAATTCCTTCCAGATCTCCCAAATGGGCACCAGGGGCTCGACGACCTCGGAGTCCACCCGGGGCTCCCAAAAGTCTTCTCCGATAAATTCTCTGAAGTCGGCATCCTCCAGGTATCCCAGGAGGTGCAAGCCTGCCAGAAACCGTGCGGGGCCAAGAAGGCTCCTGAGGTGATCCCAGTTATCCAGCAAAAAAGACCTGTCGAGCATTTCCAGGAAAGCGACGAAAGAAAGCTTCTCCTGGCCCCAGATGGTCAGCACCAGATCGAGCACGTGCCGCTCCGACTGGAGAAAACGGCGCAGGCGCACCTGGATCTGAAGCTGCCGGAAAAGGCGAGCCAGCTTGTTTGGCCGGGCTGAAAAGCCTTCCAAAAGCGCTTCTCTTAAGCTAGGGTTATCCTGCAGGATGCGACCCCAGGTTTCGGAAGGGATGTCTTTGATAATCCTGTCAAAGAAGCTCGACGGCAGAACGAAGTGCTGATCACGCAGAAGAGCTTCGGGCTCCATAGGTTATCCCCTTTGATTTCCACGGAAGGAAGGCGACATGACCGATGTGCCGGATGTGCTGATGGTTTTCGTAACCGCGGGAAACGCGGAGGAAGCTTCCATGATCGGACAAACGCTGGTTGAAGAAAAACTGATTGCCTGTGTCAATATCATCCCTCGAATTCGGTCCATCTATTGGTGGAAAGGGGAAATTTGCAAAGAAGAAGAACACCTGCTCCTCATGAAAACCCGATCTTCCTTATTCCCGTCTCTGAAAGACCGCGTTCGCGAGCTACATAGCTACGAAGTTCCGGAAATCACCGCTATTCCCATCGCCCATGGACTGCCGGAATACCTTGAATGGGTTGTCGAAAATACCCGGAGAAGCGCCGAGTAACGGACACTACCGCGAATAGGCTTCAACCTTGCTCAACCCCGGCCACCACACCTTCAGCAAACCGGAGTAAAGCACGAAGAGCGGATAGGACTTAAAGGACGTAAAGGACATAAGGGACATAAAGGACTCAAAGAAAAACATAGATCGTCTATCTTTATGTCCTTTTTGTCCCTTTTGTCCCTTTTGTCCCTTTTGTCCCTTTGCATTCCTTCACGCAAAAAGGCGACTTTTCCAATACCGCCCAAAATCACATATCCTTCACCCGTACCCGCACCGACCCCGCATGGGCTTCGAGCCCCTCCAGCTCAGCCAAACGAATGATGGCATCGGCGTCCCTGGTCAAAGCCGTTCTGGAATACGAGATTACGCTCGTTCTCTTCAGAAAGTTCTCCACTCCAAGCGCGGAAGCGAAGCGTGCGGTACCGGCTGTCGGCAGCACGTGATTGGGGCCTGCGAAGTAGTCTCCAGCGGCTTCGGGCGTGCAGTCTCCCATGAAGATCGCACCGGCGTGCTCGATTTTCCCCAGCAGAGACCAGGGGTCCCGGACCTGAAGCTCCATGTGCTCCGGGGCGATGCGATTGGCCAGGCGGACGGCATCGTCCAGATCGGTAACCAGGAAGATGGCGCCATAGCGGTGCAGGGATTCCCGTGCGATTTCCAGCCTTGGAAGCTTAGCGAGCTGCTTTTGGAGACTTTCGCCGACGGCTTCGGCAAGTTGGGAGTCCGTGGTGATGGAAATGGCGCTGGCCATCGAGTCGTGCTCAGCCTGGCTCAGGAGGTCTGCCGCCACGTAATCGGGGTTGGCCTGCCGGTCCGCGATGACCAGGATTTCGCTCGGTCCCGCAAGCAGATCGATGCCAACCTCACCGGCCACCAGTTTCTTGGCCAGGGCTACGTAGATGTTCCCCGGACCTACGATGACGTCCACTTTCGGGACGGAAGCCGTGCCGTAAGCCAGGGCGGCGATGGCCCAGGCGCTGCCTACCTTGTGGATGCGCGTCACGCCCACTTCCCTTGCGGCAACCAGCAGATGAGGATTCACGCTCCCGTCCCGCCGCGGTGGAGTCACCAGGGCGATGTCCTTCACGCCGGCGATGCGGGCCGGGATGCCGTTCATAACGACGGAAGAAATAAGAGGTGTCTCCCCTCCCCTTCCGCCCGGTATGTAGAGGCCGGCGGAGGCCACGGGCCTCACCATCTGCCCGAGGAAGGTTCCATCCGGCTTCGTCGTGAAATAGGACGGGTGCAACTGGTGCCGGTGGAAAGAGTCCACGTTCCCGATAGCGGTCCGGAGCATTTCAAGAAAACCGGCGTCCACGGAGTCATAAGCCGCCTGAATTTCGTTCTCTCGAACGGTAAGCCGGTCGGCGGTCAGCTCGGGAGCGTCGAACTGCCGGGTATAGTGAAGCAGGGCTTCATCTCCGCCCTCTCTGACGGCGGAGATGATTTCCAATACTCTTTTTTCAAGAGAGAGATCCGCACCCAGCTTTCGGGTGGCAATCTGAGCCAATCTGGCTTCCGCTTCTTCGGAAGGATAAGGAATCGCCTTCAGCATATCTCATTTCCCCTCTGTTTTGGGCCCTTCCATGGCCACTACGAAAGCATCCCCGAAGCCGCGGCTACGCAACTGCTGGAGCTCGCGCTGGGCAACAAGGAGATCTTGAAAGGCACCCACCTGTACTCGAAAGAAATTCTCGCCTCTGCAATAGAAAGGATAAACTTGGGTATCATTGTATCCTTGCGCCATTTTAGCCTGCAGGCGGCTTGCGTTTGCCTGCTCGCGAAAAGATCCGATCTGGATGGTAAAGGCTCCGTAGCGGAGCTGCGGGACAGGGTCGGTCTTCCAGTAGGTATTCCGGCCGACGTGCTCTTCCGAGGCGACCTGCACGGCTTCAACGCGAACGGGAGCGAGGCCTTTTTGAGCCGATCCCAGATCCTGAGCCGCTCTCCGGGAAAGGTCGATGATTCGGCCCGATACGAAGGGGCCACGATCATTCACCCGCAAGATGACGGAGCGGCCCGTCTGGAGGTGCGTCACCTTGACGTAGGTCCCCAGCGGGAGGGTTTTGTGGGCCGCCGTCATGGCGTACATATCGTAAGTTTCCCCACAGGAAGTGGGCTTTCCGTGGAAATCGGGCCCGTACCAGCTCGCCAGCCCCTCTTCGACGAAGCCTTCGGCCGAGGGGATGGGGTAGTACCAGATTCCGTTGATCTGATAAGGCCTCTGAGTGCGCAAAACAGAAGGCGCCCCCGTGGACGGGGGCGACGGACGCTGTGATGAGGGCGAAGGTGGCGATGGAGGCGCCGTGGAGCACCCCCCAACACAAACCATCACCAGGAGGCCAATCCCCATACCTCTTTTCCATGGGCCTGTCACCTGATACTCCTACGCCTGTTGAGCTGACTCAGCGGCCTTCGGGTGAGCCTGAAGAACGGGAGCCTGCGCTAAAAATCGCCGGTTTCTTCCATCTTCGCCAAGTCCTCGAAGCGGATATCGATCCCGAGGATTCCGGCGATGTCTTCGGTCTCATCCCGGATGGGCGCCGAAACGGTGATGCAGAGCGCCCCCGTGTAGCGGGATGAATAGAAGTCCGTCACGTGGACCTTGCCGTCCTTCATCGGTTCGATGAACCACGGCCGATCTGAGAGCTCTTCACCCACCTTGGCCTTATCGTACTTGGCCCTGTCCACGATATGGGTGATGTTGCGCGTGATCTTGCGCCCTTCCTTGTCGGTAATGTAAATGTACTGAATGAAAGGATTGAGGTCCAGCAAGGTTTGCAGAACGGGCTCCTGCCTCGCGGTGTCCATGCTCTTGATGACGTCGCTCTCCACGAACTCTTCCACCAGGTGGGCGGCCAGGGTATGGGCTCTTTGCTTCAAAAGATCGAATTCGCTGACGAAATACTCCGGCAGGTACCTTCTCGCCCAGCGCTCGAGCTCTTCCGTCGAGATGGACGTATTCCGCCCCTGCTCGTATTCGCGCATGACTCGTTTGTGCATTTTCAGGATGCCGGGATGGCGCTTATCCAGCTTGCGCTCTCCCTCAAGGCGCAGACGGATGTTGACCCAGTAAGCGATGCTGGCAACTCCCGACTTGTCCGTGATGATAATGCTGATGGGCCGTTTCAGGAGCTTTCCCGTATCGAAGATATTGTAGATCTCTTCGTGCTTGACCAGCCCGTCGGCGTGGATACCCGCCCGCGTGGCGTTGAACTCCTCGCCCGCGAAAGGGTAGTTGGGAGGAATCCGGTAGGCGAGCTCCTTCTGAAAATATTCCGCTATGTCGGTCACAGCCGTGGTATCGATGCCGCAAAGATCTCCCTTGAGCCCTATGTATTCGAAAATGAGCCCTTCGATGGGAGCGTTCCCGGTACGCTCGCCGAAGCCCAGCAGCGTTCCGTTCGCCCCGCTGCATCCGTAGAGCCACGCCGTGGCGGTGTTGATGAGCACCTTGTGGAAATCGTTGTGGCCGTGCCATTCCAGAAGATGGCCCGGAACGCCGGCGTCGTCGATGAAGGCCCTCACCAGCTTGTCCACGCTTCGGGGAAGGGCCGCGCCGGGGTAGGAAACGGCGAAGCCCATAGTGTCGCACAGACGGATCTTGACGTCGATCCCGCTTTCTTCCCGCAGCTTCATCAGCTCGATGGCCATGGGGATGCAGAAGCCGTAAATGTCCGCCCGCGTCACGTCTTCCATGTGGCACCGGGGCTTGATGCCCTTATCCAGAGCCGCCCGAACGATATTCAGGTACTTCTTGAGCGCCCCCTTGCGGTCCAGGTTGAGCTTGAGGAAGATATGATAATCGGAAACGGAGGTCAGGATACCCGTTTCATCCAGCCCCACGTCGGCGACCAATTGAAGGTCCTGCTCCACCGCCCTGATCCAGCCCGTGATCCCCGGATACTTATAGCCCTTGGAACGGCACACCTCCAGAGCTTCACGGTCTTTTTCCGTGTAGAGGAAAAACTCCGACTGGCGAATGACACCCTCAGGCCCCGAAAGCCGATGGAGAAAGTCGAAGATGGTTTCGATCTGCTTCACCGTATAGGGCGGACGGGCCTGCTGGCCGTCGCGAAAGGTCGTATCGGTAATGAAAATGTCTTCCGCCGGATCGATGGGCAGAAGCTTGTTGTCGAAATCGATGAGGGGCACCTTGTCGTAAGGAAAGATCTCCCGCATCAGGTTGGGCTCGGGAATATCGATCAGGTTGTGCGCCCAGAAATGGGAATGCTCGTGTTCCAGGACACGTTTCTTGCTGTTCCAGCGGGCCATGAAATTAGCTCCTTCGCTCTTTTTCAATTTTAACACACAGTTCCAAAAGCTGGCTGACATCGGGCTCGGAAGGAGCTCCGCTCATGAGGCACGTCGCCTTCTGGGTCTTCGGAAAGGCGATGACGTCCCGAATGGACCCGACGCCGCTCAGGAGCATGACAAGCCTGTCGAAGCCGAAAGCAATGCCCCCGTGAGGAGGCGCTCCGTGCTGCAGGGCATCGAGGAGAAAGCCGAACTTTTCCTGTGCTTCTTCTTTAGAGATCCCCAAAGCGCGAAACACGAGCTCCTGGACATCCTGGCGATGGATACGAATGCTTCCACCACCCACTTCGGTGCCGTTCAGCACCAGGTCATAGGCCCTGCTCCGCACTCGTTCCGGCTGCTCCTCGAGCAGAGGCAGATCCTCTTCGACCGGGGAGGTAAAGGGATGGTGGACGGAGGAATACCGCTTTTCCTCGTGGCTCCATTCGAGCAGCGGGAAATGGGTTACCCAGACGAAACTGTACGTCTTCGGCTCGACCATGTGGAGCTGCTGTGCCAGACGAACCCGGAGATTCCCCAGAGTGTCATGAACGATCTTGCTCTGGTCGGCTACGAAGAAAATGATGTCTCCCTGCTCGATGCCGAGGCGCTCCACCAGCCCCGCGCGAACGTCTTCCATCAGGAACTTCGCTATGGGCGACTGCCACCCATCGGGTTGGATCTTGATCCACGCCATGCCCTGGGCGCCGAAGATTTTCGCGAACTCGATCAGCTCATCCAGCTCCTTGCGCGAAAGAGTGCTTCCCTTAGGCAGGCGTATTGCCTTCACCATCCCGCCCCGCTCGATGGCCTGCCGGAAGACTCGGAATTCGGCCGGCGCCACGATGTCCGTAACGTTCACCAGGTTCAGCCCGAAGCGCGTATCGGGCCGGTCCGTACCGAACCGGTCCATGGCCTCGGCATAGGTCATGTGAGGAAAGGGCGTTACCAGCTCCACGCCCATGAGATCCCGAAAGACGAGCGTCATCCAGCCTTCCATCAGCTTGTAGATCTGCTCTTCCCGGATGAAGGACATCTCGAGGTCTATCTGGGTGAACTCAGGCTGGCGGTCGGCGCGCAGGTCCTCGTCCCGAAAGCATCTCACGATCTGATAGTAGCGCTCGAAGCCCGCCACCATCAAAAGCTGCTTGAAGAGCTGGGGAGATTGAGGCAGGGCGTAAAACTTCCCGGCGTTCACACGGCTTGGAACCAGGTAGTCGCGGGCGCCTTCCGGCGTGCTCTTGGTAAGGACGGGAGTCTCCACTTCCAGAAAGCCGTGGTCGTTGAAGTAACCGCGCGTCAACTGCGACACGCGGTGCCTCAGCAGGAGGTTCCGGTACATATTCGAGCGGCGAAGATCCAGGTAGCGGTAACGCAGCCGGATGTTTTCGCTGGCGTCCACGTCGTCTTCGATCTGGAAAGGAGGCGTTTTGGAGCTGTTCAGGATCTTGAGCTCCGAAACGGTAACTTCGATCTCGCCCGTTCGAAGCTTGGGATTGGCCATGCCCTCGGGGCGAAGGCGCACGTTGCCGCTGATGGCGATGACGTATTCGCTTCGCAGCAGATGAGCCCGCTCGTGGGCCGCGGCGTCGATTTGAGGATCGAAGACAACTTGAGTGATGCCCTCCCGGTCCCTCAAATCCACGAATATCAGCCCCCCGTGATCTCTGCGGCGCTGCACCCAGCCCATGAGGATAACGGTACGCGCCACGTCGTCGTGGCCGAGGCTGTTGCAGTCGTGCGTCCTTTCCAAGTCTCCCAAAGAATCCAAGGCAACCGCCACGCCGGCCGCGGCACTTTCCTGCTCCTGATAGTCCTGCTGGTCATCTTGCTGTTGTTCGCGCTGAGTCACTCCAGTTTCCTCCTGTGCCGTCACCGGCCGGTGCTTATCAAAATCAATATCTCACGATGCCCGCCCCCTCGGGCGCATTTAAAAAAAAGCATCGAAAAGCCGGGTGATCTTGAACGGTAGGGCGGGGTTGCGTCCCCGCCACGCTCGCTTGAACGGTAGGGCGGGGTTGCGTCCCCGCCACGCTCGCAACTCGCCAAGATC
>Ga0074199_1001859_pt1 | contig 15586 bp, 10 predicted proteins | sample EPASupsiteSAE347_FD_64528 | JGI IMG/M metagenome (GOLD analysis project Ga0074199, IMG submission 64528) | Bioremediated contaminated groundwater from EPA Superfund site, New Mexico - Sample SAE3-47 | ecosystem: Environmental > Aquatic > Deep subsurface > Groundwater > Contaminated ...
CGAAGTATCGACGAACATCCGCTCGGGACATGCTTCGATACTTCGGCGCGAGTCGATGTGCTTCGATACCTCAGCACGAACGGTACGGGTCCAGCCGAAACGATGATCATGACCGGTGGTGGGGGACGAATTTACGGTTCGATGATGTAGTCATGCTCTTGTAAAAGTCCTTCCTGTCCAGGCTCATGATCACCTTTCGCATGTTTGCCATATTGTAGCCAAGCTCCGCCGCTTCGTTCAACGCTATCCTGGTGAATCTGGTGGTTTAGGGATCAGCGGCCAGTTTTTGCACCAGATCCAAAGGGTAGTGGGAGCGTCGCTTTTCCATTCCGATAAAGTAACATGTCTTGTTACTCCATGCAAACAAGGTTTTCTTGGTGCTCCGGAAACTCCTTTGAGCTTTCACGGTGTATTACCACGCCGTTACAACAAAATCCTCCAGCGGGAATCGACTGGCGGGTAGCGGTTTCGGCCAATTCCACTCCGGGAGTTGGGACTTCCAATCTTCCGTGTCTCATGCTATCTGGATATCATGCTATTTAAAGGCTATGGTGACAGGAGCATCCGCACCGGCCTTGGCGGGAAGACGGAAAGGAAGATCGAAACGCCGCCGACATCCATCTTGACCAAGCCAATCGGCGGGACTTGAGCTCGCACGACACCTCGGCGGAGGAAGCATGAAACCGACTCTGACAAACCCACACGACAAGTTCTTCGCCCGGATTTTCTCGGACAAGCAAAACGCCGTGGACTTCCTGCGCTGTTATCTGCCGCCACAAGTGCTGGAGCTTATGGATTTGAGCTCGATCGAGATCGCCAAGGATTCCTTCGTGGATGAAGAGCTCAAGGCCTTCCTCTCGGACATGTTATACCGGGTGCGGGTGGCCGGAAGCGCGGCCTATGTTTACCTTCTTTTCGAGCACAAGAGCTTCCCGGATTCCTTGATCGGCTTTCAGCTCCTGAAGTACATGGTCGGGATCTGGGACCTGCACTTGAAGCAGTTTGGCCGAAAGACACTGCCGCTCATCATCCCCCTGGTCATTTACCATGGAGTGAAAAAGTGGAAGGGAGGCGAGAGCTTCGGCCGGATCGTCCCCTGTCCCCACGAAGCCCTGAAGGCCTATGTTCCAGATTTCAAGTTTCTCCTGCATGACCTCTCCGGATATACCGATGAAGAGATCCGGGGAGAGGTCATGCTTCGAGTCAGCCTGCTCGTTTTCAAGTACGTCTTCCGAAAGGAGCTGGGCGAAAAGCTCGGCGCTATTCTGGCCCTGCTGGGAGACCTGGCGGAAAAGAAGAGCGGCATCGAGTACCTGGAGGTATTGATCCGCTACCTGGCCGAAGGTACGGCCGCATTGAGCAAGGAACAGCTGCTTAAAGCCATTTCGGAGATTCCTCGAGGAGATGAGATTATGCCTACTATTGCCCAACAATGGAAAGAAGAAGGACAAAGAGAAGGAAAGAGGGAAGGAAAGAGGGAGGGGCTGGTTTTCGCACAAGAGCTTCTGGTGGGGGTTTTGGAGGACCAGTTTGGCACTCTTCCGCCCGGTCTGCCCGATAAGATCGGTCGTATCGAGGACTACGAAGTCCTGCGCATGCTCGGACGCCGGCGAAAAGACTGCAAAACTCCGGCGGATTTCGAACGACTGCTGGAAGGGAGTAACGCGATGGGGTCACACCTACACTCTTGATATGGTAAGAGCTTCGACGTCTCCTGCTCTTTTTTCCTCTTTTTCGGGAAGAGAGCCCCTAGCGCCCGTCGACGGGGCGGCATGAAGCCCGGTTTCCCGGGGCACCGCCGGTAAATAGATGAAAAAGGAAGTCCCGTGTCCGGGTTTGCTCTCCACGTGAACAAGACCTTCATGCTGCATCACGATGCCATGGACGGTAGACAATCCAAGGCCCGTTCCCTTGCCCACTTCCTTGGTCGAAAAGAAGGGCTCGAAGATTCGTTCCCGCAGTTCGGACGGGATTCCCGTGCCGGTATCGGAAAAAGAGAGCATGACATAATGCCCCTGGGTGGCCCACGGGTTATGCTTGCAGAGCTCTTCATTCAGGTGAGCGCTCCTGGTCTCGATAACGATCCGGCCGCCGTCCGGCATGGCATCGCGGGCGTTGGCGGTCAGGTTGACGAGCACCTGCTCCATTTGCGCGGAATCCACGCAGACTGTCTCGATGCGCGGGTCCGGGACGAATTCGACGGCGATGCGCTCTCCCGCAACCTGGCGCAGCATTTTCACGAGGCCCGAAACGATCCCGTTCAAATCCAGCCTCTCCGTCCGCATCATCTTCTGGCGGCTGAAGGACATGAGCTGCTTGACCAACGCAACGGCCCGATGAGTTGCCGTTTGTATCTGTTTGAGGTCATGGCGAACGGGACCAAACGGTGGAACGCCATCCATGGCCATTTCGACGTGGCCGAGCACAACTTGCAGCAGGTTGTTGAAATAGTGGGCCACGCCGCCGGCGAGCTGGCCGACCGCTTCCATTTTCTGGGCCTGCCGGTACTGCCGCTCGAGCCTGACGCGGTCGGTAACGATCCGGAAATAGACGGAAATGCCCTTTGCCTGCGGATAAATACGCACGTCATACCAGTCGTCGTAGGGAGGCTTGTCGAAGTAGGTCTCGAAGGTCAGGAAGCGTTTCTCCTTTAAAGCCTTTCGATAGCTCTCCTCGAAGATCGACCCCCTGACCTCGGGAAACACCGAAAGAAGGTCCCTCCCCAGCACCTCGGCCCGCTTCTTGCCCCAGATGGCTTCCGCCGCGCTGTTGGAGTAGGTGATGCGGAAATCGTCGTCCAGGGAAAAGAAGGCGTCGCTGATGCTCTCCAGGATTTCCGACATTTGCCGGGAAGTGGCCCGCAGCGCCTTTTCCGCCTGCTTGAGCTCCGTTATGTCACTGATGGTGAGCAGCAGCAGGCCCGAGTCATCCTCTCCGCCCGGGTACGGATCGGTTTCCTTCACGAGCCTGCCTTCGAGCCTTGCATGGAATTCAATGCCATTTCTGCCCATGAGCCTGATTTCCATGTGCTTGTTCGCCGGCTTCTTGAAAAAGGCCTTGAAGCGTCCAAGGAAAATATCCCGGTCGCGAGGGTCGATAAGGCTCGAGATGGTTTTGCGGTGCAGCTTGGAAAAGTGCATCCCCACCATTTCGGCGAAAGTCTGATTGGCCTGAAGGATGATCCCGTTTCGATCCACGGAGAGATAGCCCACCGGAGCATGGTTATAGAGCCTGGAGTAGTTGTCGCGGGATGCCTCGAGCTCTCTCTGGACTTTTCGCAGCTCCTCGTTTTGCATCTCCAGCTCGATCTGATGGACTTGCAGGTCATGGAGCACCATGCGAATCTGCTCGATGGAAAGCTCACCGACCTCCCCCTGTTGAGGACCGATGACGGCCTCGGCCCTTTCCCTCAGCTCCGAAAAATCCTTCCCTGACTGGTTCGACATGGCTCACTCCCCCTCCGTTATCCCCGTGCTCATCCGTGTCCACGGTGCCCCCACGGCGTTTTCTACCACTCCTGCTCGGCCTTCTTCCGTTCCGTAATGTCCTCGTAGCTCACCGCGAAGCCATCCGCCAGCCGGACGGCCGCCATGTAGAACCAGATCTTCGCGCCGTCGCGCTCGTGGTAACGCTCGGCCTTCCACGGAATGCCCTCTTCGACCACGCTTACATATTTATCGAACAAACCGTCCTCCATGTCCCTCGGCAGCACTTCCAGGAGCCTCCTGCCCACGAGATCGGCGGAGCTGTGCCCGATGCTCCGCGCGGCGGCGGGATTGGCCAGAAGAAATTCGAAGTCGACGATTCGGCCCATGTCGTCGCGAATCGAACGAAAGGCCATGACGCAATGAAGGGTGGTGTCGAGCACGCCGGAAAGGAGCTCCTTGGTGGCCAGCAGGCTCTGCTCCGCCTGCTTGCGCGTCGTGATGTCCTGGAAGGTGCCCGAGACTTTGACCGTCCGGCCATCGCTCCTGGTGGCCTTTCCCCTGCACTTGACCCACAGCGGGTTGCCGGCGGCCGTGATGAATTCAAGCTCCATGTCAAAAGGCCGGCCCGCGTCGGTCGCCTGCCGGATCGCGTCTCGGAGCAGCTCACGGGAGTCCGGCGCATAAAAATTCAGGGCTTTCTCCAGGGTGGGATTGTAAGCCGGTTCAACCTCGTGGATGTGATACACTTCCTGCGTCCACAACAGCTCCTGCCTCTCGATATCGAGCTCCCAGCCGCCGATCTTGGCCATGCGTCCGGTTTCGTTCAGCATGCCCTGAATTCTAAGGAAAGCCTTCTGGGCTTCCTTGAGCTGACTGATGTCGATAAAGGCGATCACGACCCCGGAATAAGACTGAGGACCGATATTGTAGGGCATGACCCTCATGAGGAAGCACTGTCCGTCCTCGCTTTGAACTTCTTCCTCCAGGGGCTCGGAAGTCTTGTGGACTTGCTCGATGGCCTGCAAGGGATCGCCCTGTACGAGCCGATGGGTGAGATGATTGATGGGGCGGCCAAGGTCTTTTTCCATGACCTTGAAGAGCCGGGAAACCTGGGGAGTGAACTTGCGGATCTCGAGGTTTTCGTCCAGAAAGAGGATTCCGATACGGGTGCTGGCGAGCAGGTTGTCCACGTCGTTGTTGAGCTCGGTCAACTGGAGGATCTTGCTCTGATATTCCGCGTTGACCGTATGGAGCTCCTCGTTGACGGATTGCAGCTCTTCATTGGTGCTCTGGAGCTCCTCGTTGCTCGAGAGCAATTCCTCGTTGGTCGCTTGCAGCTCCTCGTTGGACGTTTCGAGCTCCTCGATGGTGGCTTGAAGATTTTCCTTCGTGAACTGGAGCTCCTGCTCGAGGTCCATGATGCGCTGCTGGGCATCCTGGCCGATATCGTAGGCGTAGGATTCGGGAATCACGACTCCGTTCCGATTACTTGCCGCTTCCTCGACGAAAACCGCTACCAGTGGCTCCTGGCCCTTTCTGTCCGGCAGCGGCATGATCCTCATCTGGATGCTCTTGGCGACGCCCAGGTGTTTCATGCGAATGTTGGTGTATCTCACTTCCTCCCGGCTCTTGAACGCCTTCTGAATGCCCGTGGCGAGAGGGATGGCCAGCTCCCGGCCGGCCATCTTCGAAACGTCGTGCTGCGTCTTTCCAGGAGGCAGCTTGAAATAACCCTCCGTGTCACCCAGGACGTGGATCGGCTCCATGTTCTCGTTAACGATGAGAGCCAGTGGGATATAGTTTCCCGCCACGACATGCAGAAAGCGGTCGAGAACGCGCTCCTCCTCCTGGGCGCGAAGCGTTTGCTGGCCGGCGTGATAGCGGGCGTAGCCGAACCGGTTCCTTGCATCGTAGGGACCGATCAGGTCCTGTCCGAGCTGAGCCGGCTTGCGCTTTCCCTTCGAGCGGTAGATTTTCCACTTGTGGTTGAGCGGTTCGAAGTAGTCCGCCATTTCTCCGGTGGTCTCGCTAGAGCCGAGGAAAAGAAGCCCCTGGGGAGCCAGGGAAAAGTTGAACAGCTCGAAGGCCTTCTTCTGCAAAACGGGCTGGAGATAGATGAGCAGGTTGCGGCACGTGATGAGGTCGATATTGGTAAAGGGAGGGTCCTTGACGAGATTGTGCTGGGCGAAGACGACCATTTCCCGGATATGCCGGGCGACCTGAAAGTGCTCGTTCCTCCGGTAGAAGTACTTGGTGAGCAGCAGAGGAGAGAGGTCCGCGGCGCTGCTCTCGGGATAGACGCCGTTTCCGGCGCGCACAATGGCGTCCCGGTCCACGTCCGTTGCAAAGATCTTGATATCGTAGCTCCGGTCCAGGGACTCCATGGCCTCACGGCACAAAATGGCCAGTGAATAGGCCTCCTCGCCCGTCGAGCATCCCGCCACCCAGAAGCGGATCTCCCTGTCCGGCCCTTTGCGCAGGAGCTCTGGAAGAAATTCATCCCCGAGGAGCTCGAAGGCTTCCCGGTCTCGAAAGAAGTTCGTGACTCCAATGAGCAGCTCGCGATAGAGGCTCGCCGTCTCGCCGGGATAGCTTTCCAGAAATTTCACGTAATCCGGAAGATCGTGGATCTGGTTGACCGTCATGCGGCGCTCGATGCGGCGGATCACGGTGCTCGGCTTGTAGTAGGTGAAATCGACCTTCGTCTTCTCCCGCAGGATGGCGAAGATGCGCGTGAATCCGTCCTCATCGGTGAGCAGTGTCCTCGAGCGCTCCATCTTGGCGACGTAAGGGTGTTTGGCGAAGGCGAGGAGCTGGTGCGGCATCTCGTCCGGAGCCAGGATGAAGTCCGCAAGCCCCGTGGAAATGGCGCTTCGAGGCATGCCGTCGAATTTGGCCGACTCCGGGTCCTGCACCATGACCATGCCGCCCGATTCCTTGATGCCGCGGATGCCGCGCATTCCGTCGCTTCCCGTTCCGGAAAGAATGATGCCGATGGCCTTTTCGCTCTGATCGTCGGCCAGGGAGCGCAGGAAGACGTCGATGGGAAGATTGATGCCCCTCGTGTGGTCCTGTTCGCTGAGGAGCAACCTGCCGTGAAAGATGGTGAGGTTCTTCTTGGGAGGAATGAGGTAGACCGAATCCGCCTCGACCAGCATCCCTTCCTCGGCCCGGTGGACGGGCATGGGGGTACGCTTGGAGAGCAGTTCGACCATGAGACTCTTATAGTCGGGCGAAAGGTGCTGCACCACAATGAAAGCCAGCCCGGTGCTCGAAGGCATATGGGCGAAAAAAGCCTCGATCGCCTCGAGGCCTCCCGCTGAAGCGCCGATACCCACAACATGAGTTGGAAGATTTTCCGGAGAGCAACCCGGTCCGAGGTCGTTTGAATCCATGCCCTTACTCCGTTGTCGAGAAAGTATGAGGTCGGTTGGAGCCCGTTGAACGATGTTCATTGCTAAGATGCTCATTTCACGACTTTCCTTGAAACGAACACAATCAAGTATAATAGTGTAAAGTAGCATCGAGTACCAAATGAATTCATTGAAAAAACGAGATCGATGGAAAGACGATTACGGCCGGGTGCCGAGTGGCCCGGGCAACTTGTTGCCTGGGTGCGAAGCACAAGAGGGATAACGGTGGGTAGCTCAGTCGGTTACCGGCATAAGACGGGATATGCCTAAGGCGGAGCTTGTGTGTTCACCGCAGAGGCGCAGAGGACGCAAAGAAAGCGCAGAGAGACTTTAGAGATTTCCAAGAGCTTTTCTCTGCGCTTCCTCTGTGTCCTCTGCGCCTCTGCGGTGAAGAAAGCTCAGCCGCTATCCGCTCAGGGTATATTGAATCGATAGGTTGTCCCGGCTTATGTTGGTGGCCATCATTGGCTATCTCCGAGTACCGGGGCCGCCGAAAGGTAGCGCGCCCCGGCCAGATAATTTACAAGGATTCTAGATTCTTATATTGTTTAAACAGCAGATATCCGCCCCACGCAAAAGACACCAGAATAATAGCGATGCCTATAAACTGGGAAAGGTGAGCCAGCGTATGATCGTATTTGAGCAACCGTGTTTCGGTCAAAATGAACTGCCAATCATGAAAGCCATACTCCGCCTCATCTCCCGTGACACCGCCGAGGAGCATCAGTCTGAGGGCTCGGGCATCGTTTACGTACGGGGCAATATCGATAAAGTTCTCACCGAGCCACCAGAAGGCCACGGAAGCGCCGAAGGTGTTCCTGGATATAATGAGAGCGACAAAGCAAATCATGGGCATCGACAACTGGCCCAGGGTTCCGCCAAGTGACATGATCAGACGACCGAAGGGCCTGAAAAAAATGTGCCCGGCCTCGTGAAAGGGCAGGTTGGCCATGTGGAGGAAGCACTTACCCGCATAGTTCGTCTCCAGGGGGGCCACGATTAGCTTGAAGCCCCATATGACTATTATGAGGAAAGCAAGTATCCGGCCTGCAAAGTGGAAAGGATTCACTTTCGGCTCGACCGAAAGAAGCAAATCTTTCACCATGCTATCCATCTCGCAGTCGTCATCGGCTTCCGTGGCGGCTTCCCCGCCTGCCTTGCTGAGGAGCTCCTGGTATTTTATGTATTTTTCGAAGACGATGCCGCACTTGAAGCATTCAGTCTCCTGGTCCGGCCGCTCAAAACCGCATTTCGGGCATTTCATAGCCTTTTTCCCAACAGCTCTTTGTTCAATGCTTCTTTGAAGCTCTCGTATTCATCCCGAATCTGTGAGAATAACAGAGCGATATCCCCTTCAGCGCTTCCCTGTCCGACCGCTTCCAGTCGTTTGCAGAGCCCTCCCAACTTTTGACCGCCCAGCATCACACTGCTCGACTTCAATGAATGCGCAGTATGGAAGATGGCAACGAGATCCTTCCGATCCACGGCATCGGCCAACGTTTGCATATGCCGCAGGGAGGTCCGGAAGTAGTTCTTGATAATCCGCTCTAGAATATCAGGCTCGTCTTTCTCCTGAAGAGAGCGGATATTATCGAGGACATTGTGGTCGATTGTCCTGGCCTGCATGGCGTATGGGGCTGCCTTTTCAGGCTTGATGGCGGAAGAGACCTCTTCCTCCCTGGTTGGAAGCCAGCGAGTGAGGGCTTTTTGTAACTGCTGTCTCGAGAAGGGCTTGCTCAGATAGTCGTCCATTCCCGCCTCCAGGCATTTCTCACTGTCTCCTTTCATGGCATGGGCAGTCAAGGCGATGATGCCGACGCGCTTGTGGGAGCCCTCATTCCGGGCCTCTTGCTCCCGGATGAGCCTCGTGCATTCATAGCCATCCATCTCCGGCATCTGGCAGTCCATGAAGATGAGGTCATAAGGGGTCGAGCAAAACGCCTCGAAAGCCTTGCGCCCATCGATGGCCAGATCCACCTGGCAACCGAATTTTTTCAACATGGCCAGGGTCACGTCCTGATTGACAAGGTTGTCTTCGGCCACCAGAATCCGGCCCTGGAACTTCATCGGCTGCATTTCCCGGCGGGATTCGTCCAAGGGCTCAAAGAAAGACGCTTCGAATGCAGCCGCGGGAGCCGTGACGGAACGCTTCTTAAGGCGGACTGTAAACCAGAAAATCGATCCCGATCCCGGCTCGCTCTCAACCCCGATCCTTCCTCCCATCATTTCAGCCAGTTGCCGAGATATTACGAGTCCCAGCCCCGTCCCTCCGTATTTTCGCGTAGTAGAGCTGTCCGCCTGTGAAAAGGCATAGAAAATTCGCTCCCGAGCTTCAAAGGGAACACCTATTCCCGTATCGCTCACCTCAAAGCGCACGCGCTGCTCCTCCTTTCCATCTTCATCTATCGAGAGATGTACCGCCACCTCCCCTTTCTCGGTGAATTTGATCGCATTGCTCATGAGGTTGGTGAGAATCTGACGGAGCCGAACCGGGTCGCCTTCAACGATGGTGAATACCGAGGAATCGACCCGGCAGGTAAAAGAAAGGCCTTTGCTCCGGGCACGCTCCGCGAATAGATCCATGAGATCCTTGACGGCTTCACGCAGATCGAAGGAAACTGTTTCCAGCTCCAGCCTGCCTGCCTCGATTTTAGAAAAATCCAGAATATCGTTGATGATGCTCAGCAACGTCCTGGCGGAGCTGCACACGTTGTGCGCGAGCTTGGTTTGATCGCCGTCGAGATTCGTATCGATCAGAAGATCCATCATTCCGATCACGCCGTTCATCGGCGTGCGGATTTCGTGGCTCATATTGGCCAAAAACTGAGACTTGGCCCGGCTGGCGGCTTCCGCACCTTCCTTGGCTGCCTTCAGCTCTTCAACGGTCCTTTCCAGATCCGTATTGGCCTTACGAAGCTCGCCGGTTCGCTCCTCAATCAGCTCTTCGAGCTTTTCCCCATGCTTTCTGAGCATCTCTTCGTTCAGGTGGATCTGTTGCAGCATATCGTCGAAGCCATCGCTCAGTACGCCCACTTCATCGCGCCTGGAGCTATTGACCCTGAGCGTATAGTCTCTTTCCCGTGAGACGCGGTTCATAATTCCCGCAAGCTCGATAATAGGCTCGGAGATCACCCGACGCAGGGCGAAGGAGAAGAGATAGGCCGCAAGCGAAGCAACCAGTACCACCAGAAAGTTGATACTGACGTAGCTCATGAGGCGGGAGTGCAGTTTCACCAGATCCGCCTCGAGACGAATGTAGCCGATGAGCTCCCCATCGAAGGTGATCTGTCTGAAAAGCTCCATGTGGTTGTCCAAAAAGCGGTGGCTGTCCGGCATGACCGTCGAAAAAGCCCCGTAGGTGGACTCCGCTGTGAGTGCGTGATCCTTCGCACCGAGGGCGGCTTGAGAAGCGTCGTTTCGGCTGTACGAAGCGAAAAGCAAGCCGTTCTTGTCGTACATTTCGATCTTCAGGATGCTCGGTTCGGCACTCATCGAAGCAAGGGTCTTTTCAGCATATGCCGAATCGTTGAACATTAGCGCGCCCGTCGAATTGGCTCCCAGAATGCGGGCGATGGTGGAGAGCTCTTCCACCATCGAATGACGGAACGTATACAGCTCGTGCACAATCAGCCCGAGGCATGCCACGAATAGCGCGCCGCAGCTTGCCAGCATCATAACGAGGGTGAACTTGTGCTTGATCGATAAGGCAGACAGGAACTTCCTCATACAAGCCTTTCATGAGCCTGTGGATTTTCTCGTATCCGACATCCGCTCTCTAAAATGACCACGTCACTTTACCGTACACACCTCGCTCCACGGATGTCGGCACCGTGGAGGTAAAGATGTCCTGGCCGAATTCGGAATGATGGGCCTCGAAGAGATTCCGGCCAACCACGGCAATTTCAAGGCTCTTCAGCGGCTTCCACGCCAGACGGACATCCGCGGTGACATAGCTGTCTATCTTTAGCTCCGGAAGACTGTCCACGTAACGCATCCATAAATCCAGGGTCACGTCGTGAGGCAGATCCATGAGGCACCGCAGGGAGAGCTGGTGGTGCGGATTCGAGCCGGTCTGTTTTCGCGAGGAAGTGTCCCTGCTGCCGCTCTCGCTCTGAAGGTCCATTATCAGATAGGTATAGGCGGCCCTGAAGCGAAGCCTCTTCATTGGATCCCACTCGGCGGCGGCCTCAACCCCGTAGGTATTGCCGTGCATGTTGTTGCCCGCTGTCAAGGGAACGACAGTATGAGGAGCCGGGAACATCTCGAGCTGAGGATCACCTTGTTCCACGGTTCGAAGGTTTTCGTATATATTGTAGTAGCCCGCCAGATCCAGCCACAGGACGGGGAGCGCCTGAAAACGATACCCCAGCTCGAAGGCCGTCAATTCTTCGGAGAGGAAATGCTCATTTCCCCGAACAACGAGCTCGACCGGAAGGGGGGACGGGTTCTGCGCAATACCCGGTGGAATGACTCCTGCATTGCTTTCGATGGCCAGTTCCGCGACGGAAGGGGTCCGTACCGCCCTGGATACCGAAGTCCATAGGGTCTTGGCTTCGTCGGGGGTCCAGAGAATTCTCGCATTTGGCTGAACCTCGAAGCCGGTGAAGTCGTTATGCTCGAATTTCGATCCAAGGATGAAATGCAGGCGATCTGTAACGAGGGTGATGTCGTCGTGGAAAAAGGCGCTGAACAGCTTGTCATCCTGAATATCGGGCTGAGAGAGAATAGCCGTGCCCGTGTCGAAGCCGTACTGATGGTATCGGAGCCCCGCTCCCCAAATGACCTCCTGCCTGTCCGTCAGTGCGAAACGATGCTGAAAATCGGCATCGATGGTGTGAGCTTCTATGCCTCCGGCCAAATCCTTGCGTGGATTGAAATCATAGTAGAACTGCGCCTGCAAGTCCGACGTCGGGGAAAGGACGTGCTTCCATCTCGCCAGGACGTTGGCTTCAAAAAAGTTCGCATCCCCCTCCAACTGGTTGACGAAAGGAGGAGCGAGAGAAAAATCGCTTACTCTTTCACCGGAGCGCCCCTTCAAGACGTCACCCAGGAAGGTCATCGTGTCGTCGGTGGATGACTGCCAATCCGTGCGGAAGCCGGCTCGAAAGGCATGCCACTCATCGGGAGCCGAACCGCCCTGGGTATCGAAGCCTCCATCTCTGTCAAAGTACTTCGCATAGACGCGGTAGAAGGCGTTGTCGTTGGCTTTCGAGCCGTAACGGACCGCCCCGAAGCCCCTTTCCTCCGTTCCGAATCCACTCGTGACCAATCCCCCCTGCGTTTCCCCGGCCGATTTGGTGATGATATCGATGACTCCATTGACGGCGTTGGCTCCCCAAAGGGCGGCGCCAGGGCCGCGAATTACCTCGATTCTCTCGATGTCCTCCAGCATGGTGTCCTGAGAGTCCCAGAACACCCCCGAGAACACGGGCGTGTATACGCTTCGCCCATCCATGAGGACCAGCAGCTTATTTGAAAAGCGGTCGTTGAATCCTCGTGCGCTTATGGCCCATGAGCTCGAGTTGATCCTGGCGACTTCGAGGCCCGGCACCATACGGAGCAATTCGGGTATGGAAGCAGCCCCGGAGCGTTTGATATCTTCCTGAGTAATCACGAAAATCGCTCCGGCGGCATCGGAGAGCTTTTGCGCCTTCTTGGATATGGAAGAGATCTCGAGCCCCATGAGCTCCTGAACGCTCATCTCCATTAGCTCGACGGGTAAATCCCTGCACGCCGGCTTCTGTGCGAAGGCCATGCTCGATACAAGAACGACGAAAGAAACAAGGAGCCGTCCGCTCATTTCCTCTCTCCTGACCCACCCACGCCGGATAGCATCTACCGCCCTACAATCCTGGCCACAACCAGAAGCTGAGAGCCGATCTTCAGCCCATTTCTTCTAACAGCCTCAAGGTTCACTTCGAATTGCACCTTTTTGCTCTTCGTGAGGAAATTGATGGCTCCACCGTTCTGGGCGAACCCCTCCACTTCTCCGATGGTCAGGATGGGAAGCCCTTTCAACGCAGCCAGAATTTCCTCCAAACGCCTGTTTTCCGAGGCACTGATGAACACCACATGGCACTCTTTCAAGGCTTCGATCTGGGTACAGTACTTGATTATCAGCGGCCTGCCCTGGACTTGCACTCCCTTGAGGGAATTGAGGATATCTCCAAAGGGGTCCTTTCCGAAGATGCACAGGGAAATGGGTGCGCTCCGATCCGGAAAGCATGAAGGAGGCCAATCTGTGAATTTGGCAAATTTATAGAGAAACGCTCCTTTGATCTCGTATTCGCTGAACTGGGAATCGTCCGAAGCAATGGAGCCGTTCACGGCGCCGGAGCCTAAGAGGAAGAGAGTCACATAGACGAAAAATCGAAGAAGCCGTCTCATAGCCATCCTGCACGAAGGCCGCGCCGGTGAAAAATGTGAGCTGTTTTATGAAAATACAAGGACATCCCGCTGGAGTCAACCTTGTAGCACAGGTTGACTCCTTTTGATGAGCATCGCTTGATACTTTATGGCAGGGCAGTCGGCTTCACAGCGAACAAAGAGACCACCCGAGGGGAAGGCCGTAGGCGTCGTGCCTGCGTGTGGCAGGCTCACGCGGCACGTTCATGGGCTCCGGCAGCATGATGATATCGCTCATCGACTTTGACCGGCGACCAGTCAGGGCTTACGGGTAAAGGTGGAGGCGCGAGGGCCGCAAACTCCTCCGAGCCGTAGACCACTTTGCCGTCTACTATCGTTAGAACCGATTCCAGGTGCCTGATCCGCTCCTCGGGAATAGAAAAGTAATCTTCGTTGAGCGCTGAAAGATCAGCCAGCTTACCTTCTTCAATGGAGCCTTTCTTCGTTTCTTCTCCCGAAAACCATGCGCTCCATCGCGAGCATCCGGACCAGGGGAGGCGTGCGCTCCGCCGCCTTCGCTCCGTATCGCTCGACAAAATGCTCCCCCTGGTAGGCCATGCGGTCCTGGATTGCGATGCCGCTCCCGAGCGCCATCACCCGCTCCAACCACCGGCTCCTGCTAGTGCCCTCGCCTCGGCCTTCGACCCGATGGCGATGAAGCGCCCCTCTTTGACGGCAATCGCGGAAACCTGCGGATTGCCTTTACTGAGCGTTGTGATCCGGCCATTAACGAGAGTAAGCTCTGCACTCATAGGGCATTATCCTTTCTGCACCCGGCGCCTCCCCTCCTCCCGGGCTCCAGCAGCAATCAGCAATCCAATCCGCCAGATGATCAGGTATCATGCGGCTCTTGCTTCGCCTTCATGGTGTCCCAGCATGGCGTATGCATAGTCGATTCCGAGGCCGTAGGCTCCGCCATGCTCCCTTGCAATCTCCAACACAGCATTGTAGGTCTCCGTACGAGCCCAGTCGCGCTGCCACTCCAGCAGCACCTGAAGCCATGTCATGGGAACAGCCCCAGCCTGGATCATCCGCTGGACGGCTGTCTCGTGGGCTTCGGAAGTCACTCCGCCGGAAGCGTCCGTGACGATATGAACCTCAAAATCATCGTCCAGGGCGGAAAGAACGGCGGTTGCCAGGCAGACTTCCGTCCACAGAGCAGCCACGACAAGCTTCTTACGCCCGGTTTTTCTCACCGCGGCGACAACGTTCTTATCTTCCCAGGCGTTCATGGTAGTTCTATCGATGGGCTTGAGCTTCGGAAAAACCGCCTGAACCGACGGAAAAATAGGGCCGCTGAAGCTTTCAGCGGCAACGGTCGTCAGAATGGTTGGCACACCGAAGACCTTTGCCGATTTGGCAAGGCCCGTCACGTTATTTACAAGCGTTTGACCATCGATCGAGTGGGTTGCAAAAGCCATCTGCGGTTGATGGTCGATTAAAATAAGAACGGAATTTTGAGGTGTTATCAGACGGGGACTTGCCCCTCTATTCTCGCTTGAAGTCATTGTGCTCCTCCTTGTGCAGGACCACAGGATCAGGTTCCGATAGTTTTGCATTCCGAGCAAGAATGTTGGCGGCAGAATCCGAAGCCATCACTTCGCCTGTGCTGAAGGCACCCGGAATGATCAAAGCACGTCAAAGTACTGCAATAAAAATAACCATTCTTGGTTTTAGGACAAGCAAGCGTAATATTTGATAAGAAGAGAGAATTTACAAAACTTATACAACTTACGGGCATCCGTTTCGGGTGCCATGGCACGGACCAGAAAACTCACCGACCGACGGATCACCGACGATATGGTTCAAAGGTGGGGCTTACTCACGTATGGGTGTCTTGTGCTTTACAAAGGTTCCCCTGCGATACTCGTCGAAGGCGACCCGGAGCTCCTCCTGTGTATTCATGACGATAGGACCGTACCAGGCAACCGGCTCGCCGATGGGTCTTCCTGAAATCAGCAGGAAGCGCAGCGGCTCATCTGTTGCGGTAACGGAGATATGCTCACCATCTTCATAAAGAATCAGGGTCTCCGCGCTGCAAAGACATTCACGATCTAAATCAAAGTAGTTGTTACCCACGACTTCGTGAGCAAAGGAGTCCTTCTCTTCGTCAAAGTAGCCCTTTCCTTGGACTACATAAGCAAACGCCTTATGTCCCCTCCTTACGGGATGTCTGAAGCTCGCGTAAGCCGGCACCGTGACATCCAGGTACTCGGGTGCAAACGTCAACCGAAAAATGACCCACCTTGACAACCGAAAATTGACCCACCCCATTCTGAGTTAAAGCTGTTTGTCACCGCATCCACATTGGCACATAAGGATGCCGTAACTTTGCCAAGG
>Ga0074199_1001860_pt1 | contig 15583 bp, 10 predicted proteins | sample EPASupsiteSAE347_FD_64528 | JGI IMG/M metagenome (GOLD analysis project Ga0074199, IMG submission 64528) | Bioremediated contaminated groundwater from EPA Superfund site, New Mexico - Sample SAE3-47 | ecosystem: Environmental > Aquatic > Deep subsurface > Groundwater > Contaminated ...
GGCGTAAAGCCCGTCTTCGCCGTACATTACAAAATCCACCTCAACGCCGGTCGCGGTCCGCCAGTAATACAGCGCGTTCTCCCGCCCGCGGTAGGCGGCCCAGGCCCTGAGCTGCTGGGCCACCAGCCCTTCCAGCGCCAGCCCGCCTATCTCCTCGGGGCGGTCCAGCGGCCCTTTGGGGCGCAGGCTCCTGAAAACTCCGGCGTCGAACAGGTAGAACTTGGGATGGGCCGCCAGCCTGCGCTTGGCCCTCTTTGTAAAAACGCCCACCTGGAAACTCAGCAGCAGGTCCTCCAGGATCTTCAGATAGCCCTCCACCGTCTTGCGCTCGGCCTCGCATTCGCGGGCCACCGCGCTCACGCTCAGAACGGAGCCGTGGGAGAAGCTGACCGCCTCAAGGAAGCGCGTGAAGGCGGGGATACTGCGCACCAGCGCCTCGGCCTGCACCTCCTCGCGGATATAGAGCGCATGGTAACTCTTAAGCGTCTCCGCGGGCTCGCCGGCAAAACAGACCAGCGGCAGCAGGCCCGTCTCCAGCGCTTTTTCAAGCGAAAAGCGCCCGCCCAGTTCCGCGGCCATGAAAGGGTGCAAGGAAACGTTCAGCGCCCGCCCGGCCAGCATATCCGCGCCGCTCTTCCTGAGCTTTCTGGAACTGGACCCGGTCATTATGAACCGCAGGCCCCGCCGCTCTTCTATCAGCGAGTGCACCACGTCCAGCACCTGGGGGACCTTCTGTATCTCGTCAAGAACGATGTCGGAAGACTTGGCGGCAAGCACGGCCTCGCGCAGGCGCTCGGGGTGAGCGGAATAGGCCCGGAAGGTCTCCGGTGCCAGAAAATCCAGCACCAGGGCGTCCTTAAAGGTCGCGCGAGCCCAAAGAGATTTCCCTGTTCCGCGCGGGCCGAAAAGGAAAAAACTCTGGCCGGCCGGCTTCAGGAAGCGCTTAACCATGCTCATAAGCCAATTATAACAGTTGATTTATGGAAACGCAAATTCCATTTTGCATTGTTTTTTGGAATTGCGGCCACCAAATCCCGGACGGATAAAACCACAGCGGTCAAACTACGCCCTTGAAGTAGGCTATCGTTCGCCGCAGGCCCTCTTCGAGTTTAATCGTGGGGGCCCAGCCAAGCTCTTTCTTCGCCAAAGTAATGTCGGGCTGGCGCTGGCGCGGGTCGTCCTGCGGCAGTTCTTTATAGACAAGTTTGCTCCTGGTCCCGGGGATGAGCTCCAGCACCTTCTCGGCCAGCTGCTTGATGGTGAACTCGTCCGGGTTGCCTATGTTCACCGGGCCGGTGAAGCCGGCCTTGTTGTTCATCAGCAGCAGCATGCCGTTCACCAGGTCGTCGACGTACTGAAAGCTGCGCGTCTGGCTGCCCTTGCCGTAAATGGTGATGTCCTTGTTCTGCAGGGCCTGCACTATGAAGTTGCTCACCACGCGCCCGTCGTTGGGGTGCATGTTGGGGCCGTAGGTGTTGAAGATGCGCACCACGCGCACCGGCAGCTTGTGCTGGCGGTGGTAGTCGAAGCACAGCGTCTCGGCGCAGCGCTTGCCCTCGTCGTAGCAGGCGCGCGGCCCTATGGGGTTCACGCGGCCCCAGTAGGCTTCGGGCTGCGGGTGTATCTCGGGGTCGCCGTATACTTCGCTGGTGGAGGCCTGCAGTATGGTGGCCTTGGTGCGGCGCGCCAGGCCCAGCATGTTTATCATGCCGTTCACCGACGTCTTGGTGGTATGCACCGGGTTGAACTGGTAATGCACCGGCGAGGCCGGGCAGGCTAAATTGTAGATCTGCTCCACTTCCAGGGTGAGCGGCTCGCAGATGTCGTGCCGTATGAACTCGAAGCGCTTGTTGTCGAGCAGGTCCAGGATGTTGTCTTTGGTGCCGGTGAACAGGCTGTCGACGCACAGCACGTCGTTGCCCTCGGCCAGCAGCCGCCGGCAAAGGTGCGAGCCTATGAACCCCGCCCCGCCGGTAACCAGAATTTTGCGCTTGGTCATTTTATCCCCTATCAATTGATAACTCACTAGAATTTTAGCAGTATACGGCGGACAAGTAAACCGGCCAACCTTATCGCACAGGCATAGGTTGGCAAGCTGGCAACGACATATATATAATTGGTACGCTACGCAATATATAGCGGCTTGATACGGGGGCCATTTTTTCGTCTGCAGACACAATTATGAATCTCTACGAAACCTTCAATCAAGACCGCCCGCTATTTTTACAGACCACCGGGCTTTACATCTTTGCCGCCGCGCTTCCCTTCTCCGTCTCGCTCATACAGGGCGGCATCCTGCTTTTTATAGCTGCAGGTTTTTGGCGCAGGTACAATAAGACCAGGTTCTCCGGCTTGATGGGTGAAATTAAAAACAACCCTCTTTTCCCCGCTTTTTCCGCGTATCTTGCGGCAGGGATACTGTCAGCGACCTTCGGGGTATCCCCGGCGCGCAGTTTTGCCGCGTTAAATTCAGACCTGCTCACAGTAGTCTCTTTCCTTGGCCTTTGCCTTTTCCTGGAGGAGAAGCAGCGGACAAACGTCCTCAATGTATATATAGTGTCGGTTTCCATTGCCGCTATTTACGGGATTTCACAGGCGCTAGGTGGCCTATTACAAAACCTCGATGTTCGCGCGCATGCCAGCAGCCACCCCGTGCGTTTTGGGGAAATCATGGTAATAGGCTTGGCCCTGGCTTTAAGCCGCATCGCCGCAACGGAAACTATTTCTCCAATATTTAAAAAAGTCTTTTACACAGCTGCGTTGCTTATTACCTCGGCTGTAATACTCAGCCAAACCCGCGGAGCATACCTGGGGATGGCAATGGTCTTCGCCGTGATGCTGGTGGTCAAGCGCCCGCCGAAACGAGTCATACTTCCACTCATGGCCGCTGCGGTATTGCTTGGAGGCGGTCTATCCATGCTCAACCCGACAATTAGAAACAAGATAACTTCGATCTATCAGGGGGCGAACAGCGCCATAAATACTTCCGAACAGGCTCCCGATAGAAGCATAGGAATACGGTTGATTCTTTGGAAGATTGGGCTAGAAATGATAAAAGACAGGCCTGTTTTCGGAGCCGGCCCAGCTAACGTCAAGACACTCTTTCCCTTATATTGCGAAAAGCCCTACCCTGATGATACGGTTTGGGGCAGCCTGCACAACCTGTATATACATCAGGCAGCCGAGCGCGGCCTGATAGGGTTAACCGCATTGCTGGCTCTATTCACAGCAATGCTCACCACCGCATTCAGAGGATTTAAAACTGCCCCTTCAGGACTCACGATCTGGGCCCTGGCGATAATGGCGCCTTGGTTTTTAATGAATATCACCGAAATCACGTTCCAGCATGTGCACACTTCATATGCCGTTCTCCTTTCCCTCGCCGTGTCAATTACACACTCCAGGGCAACAGCCTGACCGCAACACTGGAAGGAGATTCGTCTTTTGTATAATTAAGGAACCGGGTTGGGCAGCGCTTAATACTGTTCTGCACCCCGCCGACCACAACAACACATGACACTCAAAAGCCACCTAACCCTGCCGAAACTAAAAAACCGCCTTGGGGTCATCCTGATCTTTTGCTTGGACTTTGCCTCGTTGCTGCTCATCTTTCACGCGGCAGTAATCACACGCACCTCAATGCTGCCGCGGATACTTTCGAATCTCCCGGAGTACCACTATGATTTCGCGTCATACTGGTGGATTTTCGTGGTCTGGCTGGCCGTTATGCTTTATGAGGGTGGGTATTCCCGGCGTTTTTCAGTCTGGGATGAAGTTAAATTCGTCTGGAAGTCTGCGTTCTTTTCTTCGGTAGCCATTCTGACCATGCTGTTCCTCATGAAGCGCGGCCAGGAATATTCCAGAATACTTATCATTACGATGTTCGTACTCGCCGTAGCATTTCTCCCATTGCTGCGCCTGAAGATAAAGAGGCTGCTGTATTCTTCCGGGCTGCTGCGAAGGAAAGTGCTTATCATCGGGTCCGGGAGCGCCGCAGAAAGCGCCTACAATGCCATCCGCAACGAACCCAACCTTGGATACGAACTAGCCGGCTTTGTGGACGACAGCCCGACGAAGGCCTCCACCTGCGGTTGCCCCGTCCATAATGGCATTAACCGCATAGACAGATATATCAAGAGCGCGTCCATACATGATGTCATCGTTGCCAAGCCGGAACTAGACAAAGACTCACTGATGGCGCTAATCTGCAGAATACAGCATAAAGCGGAAAACACTCTATTCATCCCGGACTTAAAGGGAATAGCCGTGGCCGGGACCGAGCTACGCCACTTTTTCAGAGAGCAGACAATGATAATAGAGATAAAAAACAATCTCGCCCAACCGCTCAACTATCTGGCGAAGCGGTTGGTAGACTACACCGCAGGACTCTTGGTCTTCGTGTTGTCAGTCCCCTTCCTGTTCATTATTTCCAGGCTTATCAAAAAAGACTCTCCCGGTCCCGCAATGCTCAAGCAGGAACGTATTGGGAAGAATGGGAAACATTTCCTGTGTTATAAGTTTCGCACAATGCATGCGGATGCAGAAGAAAGGCTGAAGGGCATCCTCGAAAGCGATCCTGCCGCAAAGGAAGAGTGGGAAAGATACTGGAAGCTAAAGAATGACCCAAGAATAACCAAAGTCGGCCGCTGGCTCCGTTCGACATCTCTTGATGAGTTACCCCAGGTAATAAACATACTAAAGGGTGAAATGAGCCTAATAGGTCCGCGTCCCTACCTCCCGAGAGAAAAGGATTTTCTGTCAGAAGAGGGACAGACAATATTAAAACTTCCGCCAGGAATAACCGGACTATGGCAGGTAAGCGGGAGAAGCGATACTTCTTACGATTTCCGTCTGGCGATGGACAGCTGGTATGTAAAGAACTGGGACCTCTGGTTAGACGTGATGATAATTTTCAAGACCGGCGGCGCGGTTTTAAATCGTGAGGGGGCACGTTAACATTAAAATGCAAGCATTCTCAGACCTGGAACCAAGCATCACGACAAAAGTCTTGATGACCTCAGCGTTAGCGGCACTGCTCTTTATTCCAATAGGGAATATTTTCATTTGCTACTCTTACATATCCACATTGTACTTGGGACACAATGTAAGCCCTCAGGCCATCGACATGTCGCAGTTCACGCTGCACAGGGTTTTCCGGGACATGGGGACAGGGGCAGCCTTCTACCCACTGCTTGCCGCAATGCCATTCCTAGGGGCCAGCCTAATCTTCTCAAAAGACAGGAAACTATTTTCAAACCCTGGATCGATAATCCTGTTCATTCTCTTAGCCTGGATATTAGTGTCTGGGGTCGTGAACACATCAAGCATCATGAATACCCCGCAAAAGCTAGGGCGCACAGGGTTGATGCGTTTCGCCCTGCAATTTCTCAGTATTTCCTTTTTTGCGGCATCGTACCAGCTGATATATTTATGCGCCCATTCCCATGGAACAGACTTTTTTGACAAATCCCGACGAGCTATAACAGTCAGTTTCTGGGTTGTAGCAGCTTATGTGTTAATCGTGGAAATTCCGACAATACTCGGAATCTGGGAACCTTCTTCACTGATAGCGCAACTTAAAACCCCTCCCGCTTGCCAAGGGCGGGTCCAAGGCCTGACAGCCGAGCCGTCATGGATGGGAGTATATTTGGCATTTGCTACGCCTTGGGTAATATTCAGCAAGACCCGAAATCGGATACAGATGTATTTAACCTCAATCGCGCTGGCGCTTATAACTTTTTTCACTTATTCCAGATCCTCCTATGCCATAGTCTTCGTTGAATTTGCCCTCGCAGCAATACTTTCCCACACACTGCAAAAATCAGATAAAAGGTTTTTTATTCACTCTGGCGCAATTTTCCTCACAGTATTCGTGCTTTTATCGTTCTCTATTCCTGAACAGAAGTTTACCCCATTGAAAAGCCTTACGATGCAAACAACCCCGTTTGCGACCTCAAACAAGACCAGATTAGGCACGCAAATGGCGGGCTTAAAGATTGCATTTTCACACCCTTTTTTTGGGGTCGGACTAGGGCAAGCATCGTTCGCGCTGATGGACTACATGCCGGATTGGGCGGTCAAGGATAACCTAGAGGTGCAAGAATATCTGCGTACTGACAGTTTTGGGATTATACACGGGTTGCATTCCAGGATAGCGGCAGAATCCGGGTGGGTGGGATTGAGTATATGGCTTACACTCTGGATTATTCCGATCTACCATTTACTTAAGAATTGCATAGAGACCAGAGACAGCGACACCATATTGCTCTTAACTCTCCTGACGGGCGTATTCTGCAGCGGCTTCGTCGTAGAATCCTTCAAGTTTTTCGAATCCTCATTCGCGTTGGCATACGCATGGGCTTATGTAGTCAGCCACAACAAATCGACCCCGGACGCCAATAGAATAAGCGCATCTTAAGCCTCCCCCCACTTTTCCGCCAATCTTCGCATAGCGTAGCCTGCGTAAACCGCAATCACAGGATAAAAGCTGTCGCGCAATCGTCCATTATAGGGAGCGACATAAGCAAATAAACAAACAAACAAAAAGAATGGGAAGACAAGGATGGCCGTGTCCTTAAATTGCAATCGGAGATTAAAGAATATTCCTGCAAGACCGAATAGCATGACAATCTGATTAAAGAAAGATCCCCAGATTAGCAGATAGGCATAATTTGAAAAGATAGCGAATTTATTAAGCGTAAAGACTGGAGTAAGCAATATTTTCACAAATCCCATCCAGTAGGGGAATACTGCATTGTGCGGGGCTACATCCGGATATTGCGTGTAAGCGACTCGAAGAGCAGAGAAGAATGACGGGACATCAAGAAAACGCGAATAGAGCCAAAGGTAATACTCGGAGAAAAAGAACAGTCCTCCAGCTATAGCAAGCACAATTATCCCGATTCTGGGGAAAACAGGGATTTTCCTAAACGCCAGAACAGAAATAATAACTAACGCTGCCAAAAACATAGGGAAAAGATAAAACCTTTCGTTTGCGATAAGAATCAGGGAGAGGAAGAGCAATAGATATTCCCAACCTCTAGCGGTAGATTTCAGAATTTTATTAAAGGAGTATATCATTAGGGCCACCAATAACTGGACAATCGCTTCCTTGTAAAAACTTGTTGTGTAGAAAAGCAAGGTGGGCATAAATGCGTAGATTAACGCCCCAATTGCGCCCGCTTTATTGCCAAACATAGACCTCGCCAGAGCGTATATCACGACAACAGTTAAACCCCTCGCGAAAAGCAAAACGATACCGCTGGAGATAGGGTTATCCCCGAGAAGCCAGAAGGACACTCCTACCAATACATGAGTGAAATAAATCTTGTCGAACGGTCCGCTGAGTGGTCGCAAAGGCTCATCGCCAGATATAAATCTAGAAATATTCAATGCCCCTGGCACATGCATGTCATATGAATCTTTGACCCACAGCACACTCTCAATATTACCGGAAAACAGAAACCCCGCCAGGACACCTGCATGAAGAAGAAAGAGAGATATTAACGCAAGAAAGACTGGGTTTCGACCGTGCGTGTCGGACAAGTTTGAGACAAGCCGGTAGCTATAAATAAAACATGCGAATAGGATTAAGAGGAAGGCTACCGTGAGAATACTCAAGCAAAACCCATGCGTAATGGGGACCAGATAAGAATACACAAATGCAGAAAGAAACAAAACGCAATAGCCCCAGTATCGCGCATCCGAATAAAGGTTTATGTTTTCAGGCGCTGAAAACTTCCAGATAGACTTTTTTAATATTTTCAAGCATCACTCCAAGAGTATACTTAGCCTTAAGACTATCAAAGGCTTTTTTTTCCAGGGTTTCAGCCAAGCCCCTATCATTCACAACACGAGAAACAGCCTTAGCTATGGCCCGAGGATCTTGAGAAGGAATAAGTATCCCAGTGTTCCCGTCTGATATTATCTCTCGCAACCCACCGACAGAAGAAGCAATCACCGGCTTACCTAATGAAAATGCTTCTATTCCCACATATCCAAAAGACTCAAAAAGTGACGGAATTAAGATTATATCCATGGCAAACATATGCGGGATCACGTCCAGAACCTCGCCATGAAAGACAACCAGATCTTTAACGCCAGAGGTCTCTGCAAAAGATTCAAGCGCGGATCTGTCCGGACCGTCGCCAAAGAAGTGGAGTCGTATATTCAGTCCGACTCGCCTGAGTTCGGCAGCCGCCTCAACTGCATACAGTTGTCCCTTTTGGGGGCGCAATATACCAAAGATTCCGATATCTGTTACCCTTTTTTCAGGCCCCAGGCTATATCCGAGGTTTCCGGCCTCGTTAAGGACCCCAGACAATTCGGGCAGCGGAATCCCATTATAGTTAACAACCCAGTTTTCAGAGCGCTTCCTAACCTTACAAAAATACGCCTCTGCAGAATACTCGGACTCAAAAACAAAGTAATCAGTTAGCCAGAACAGAATCCGCTCTGCCCAAGTGTAAATAAAGTCCTCAAAGCCAGAAAACATTTTATGCACCGAACCGCCATGAGGAGTATAGATGACCTTAACCCCACACAGCAACTTAAGCATTCTTGCATAAGCCCCTCCCTTTGCCCCATGACCGTGTACAAGGGAGACCTTCTCTTTCCTAATATAATACGCAAGGAGCAAAAGGTTAAGAAAGTCAGACAACGCTGGTTTCTTGGTAATCTTCAGATTGAAACAACGGTGACCAAGTAATTGTCTTAATGCCGGAAGATCACTCCGATATCCGGCATCGCCGCCAAGAGCAGAGCAGACATAACTCTGCCTTAACCCACTGACGTCTTTAAGACCCAAAAGAATACTATGGACATGGCGCCGAATGCCGCCAGCCGGCTCGCCTACGATTTGCAAGATATGCAACGGTTTCTTTTTCATTAACCTTTATGCCTAATCACGGATAAAATCTTTCGGCCTGGCAGACCTATCGGGAGTAAAGCCAGAAACCAGGCAGCATAGCCGATAATAATATATTTCAACTGACCTAGACTGCGGAAGGACTGCTGGACATTCTTGAGGCGGAATATTCCCTCCAGGCAGTCTCGGGCCTTGTCGCGTTCATTTAAGATGATTTGATTTATCGCTATATTTATATCATCTTTAAGTTCCAATAGGCGATAATCATCACGGGCACGGGTATCCATCCGCATCTCATGCCTTTTAAGATAATCACCTAAAACCATGAACATGTCCTGTCTCATTGTTCTTAAGCGAAAATAGGCATAACTGAAACTACTTGTACTGACACGGTACTTAAGCAAAGGCTTATCTATAAATCCGATGGCGTGACGCTCTGCAATCCTAAGCCATACATCCAGGTCAGCAGATGTTTTGTATTTTCTCCCGTTCCAAGCCTGTATTTCGTCTTTGTATATATTGGTCCGCACCAAAGCGGTCGGGAAAGTCAGAAAGTTTCCTCTTAACAACACCGCCCGAAAGATCTCATCAAAAGAAAAAGATCTTCTGACTCCGCATAGGAATTCCGGTGGAATTTCACGATAACCAATAGTTCTTCCTCTAGAATCTATCTCTTCCGCGGCTGTAAATACTGCGCCGGTTTCCTTGTTGGCATCAAGGAACGTCACGGCCTCCTCTATCATGCGCGGGGAATAGACATCATCCGCGTGATAGATAGCAGTATAAGCGCCTGAAGCTAGTTCAATGCAACGCGTGAAGTTATTTTCAGCCCCTAGGTTTTCCTGGTTTACAATCAACTCAAGTCTATGGTCTTTTTCCGCATAACGCTCAACTATTTTTGCGGTATTGTCAGAAGAAGCGTTATCGACAACGATTATCTTAATATTCCTGTAAGTTTGATTAAGAACTGATTCTAACGACTCAACTATAGTAGCCTCAGAGTTGTGAGTCGGCATGCAGACACAAACCAGCGGGCCTCCCGCAGCCGGCGCCGCGGGGGCCGCCGCAGGCAGGGCTTTGCTCCACTTGAAAGCCGCCAGGTACTGCAGCAGCAGGAAATAGGCCCCTGCAAGAGCCAAGAGCAGCACGGACCAGCCCATGGAATTTAAATGCCTGAACGGCAAGAGAAGCAGGAACAGCGAGGAGTAGGCTGCGCTTTTCATCAGCGGGGAATAATCCAGGTCTGAAAATGCTTTCTTTGAGGTTTCGGCCTTTAGCACCCAGACCGTAACTAATCCCCCGACCGCCATTGCGGCCGGGACCAGCATCGCTTTACCTGCAAAATGACAAGCGGCATAGACTCCCAGTACAGTAAAGATCCCGCCGGCCGCGTAGGGTTTGATAAGCACGCTGGTACGCATTTCGGCATGGGCGGAACTGGCCAGCACGTTGGCCGTCATCCGGAAGAGTTCAATAAATGCACCGAACGCCACAAACACCGCAGCGCCGGCGAATTTCCTATCCACCAGCAGGGTCGTCAATTGGCTGGAGACGCAAAGGATGAACACGGTAAGGATGATGTAAGCCGGCAGGGTTTTAACCGCCAGCCCGGCAAGGGCGGTCTTATGCCCCCCGGCTTCGGCGGTATTTAATTTCTTATAAAAGTCCGGGAAATATATCTGCTGCGCCAACGACTCGGTAACAGCGGCCAGGCTGGAAGAGATGCCCAGCCCTACGGCCAGGAAGCCGAGGAAGTCCGGGCCCGCCAGCCTTTCCACTATCACGCGGTAAGACTGATTCTGCACCCACATAAAGAATGTAGCCCCGGCCAAAGGCATGGCAAAAGCCCATAAATCTTTGGCCTGGTCGGTCTTTGCTTCGGAAAAAGGCAGCGCGGTTAAAGGTTCCCCTAATTTATACTTAAGGGCAACCAAGGCAACCAGCGCCATAACTAACATAGCGGCAGCCTGCCCGCTCACCCAGCCGATAGCCGTAGGCGACACCCTGATAACCAGGCCGGCGGACAACGCCAGCGCCAGACCTGAAGTAAGCACGGAAAAGACCACGAACGGAGCCCGAAATCCGAGCATGTTCAGGGCAGGGATAAGTGTCATGTTCCAAGTGGAAGCGTAAACATAACAGGCTACTACCAGCACCAATGGCAGCAGCGTCAACTCGGCGCCGACACCAAAAAGATATTTTCCCAGCCCTACCGCGGCCAGCGAAAGCACGGCAACCCCAGCCACGTAAAGATTGAAAAGGTAGAAATGGGAGAAAACGGTTTTCTGTTTGTGCCAGGAGTGCAGCTTCCTGTTTATATACATCCCGACCGGGTTGATTAGAAAAAGTCCGAAGACGGCGGCAATAGAAAGGATGAGGTACACCGACCCCACCTGCGCTGGCAAAAGGAAAGCAGTAAGGACCCGCAGGGTGGCTATGGTCAGCAGCGCCTGCAGAAACCGGCCCAAAACCAGCAAGAGGAGGTCTTTACGCATTGGCCACCACATTCGCTATAGTTTCCGCGAAAAACCTGTCACTGAACGGTGCCGCGGACGGAGAAGTTATGAAAGCGCGGATCGCGTCCAATTTCTGCATATACTCGGCTTCGCTCATGTTTTTGAGAAAAGCGTACAGTTCCTCATGATTTTGGAATTTTCTGCGGTCGATAAAGCAATTTTCCGGAATATGCTTCGCAATATCCGGCGCGCCCCAATATACGGGGACACAACCCGCGAAAAAGGAATCGAATATCTTTTCGGTGATATAACCGGGAATCTCGCGGGCGTTCTCGTAGCAGATGGAGAACCTGTACTCCCGCATCACGGGATTCTTGGCGGTTACCGCGCCCCGGTAGGACGGGAACCGCGCGCCTAGCAGCCTGGTAAGGGGTTTTATGCGGTTAAGGGCGCGGATAAATAGCGGCCCGGTAAAAGCATACCGGTCCCAGCCAATACCGTAAAGGTCGAAGTCATCAGGATGATTAACTTCGAACCAGCGGATGGTATTCTCTCTTTCGGAGTAGAGTTCCAGCGGGTGGGCCTTTCTCTTATGCCCGGCTATCATCACGCAGAGCTTATCTTTCGCGGGATACTCGGCAGAAATAGTTTCAGGGAAGTGGTTAGAAAAATTCAACTTAAAATAACGTTTACCATCCACTAATGTTTCATCCCAGGTAAAGATCCCGTCGAATTGCATGTGACTGCCCGTATTCCAATTCCCCGGCTTAACTACCGCGCACTCTTGGAGTACCACGTAGCTGAGGGACTTTCCCGCCCATCTACCGAGAAGCTTTCCTACGGGAACTCCTGGAATATCAAGGAACAGAACACTATTAGGCGCCGTCCCAGAAGCCTTATACACATCCTGCGTGTGGCAATCCCAACCCCTCTCTGACAGCTTGGTCTTTAGGACCCTGAACGGACTCAGACAATTGTCCCTATTCAAGGAGCTAGACGGATTGAACAGGGCGTCCTCCCGATATGGGCCGTCAGTCCATAAAGCCAGTTGTTTTACGCCCATATTTTTCCCAGCAATATTTCCAGGCGGTGAAGATAGGTGTGTTCCTTTACAGCTCTTTCATAGCCGGCCGCCGCGATAAGGGACCTTGCGGCCTTATCGGAGAGATAATACTCTACTTGGCGGACACAATCCTCCGGGGTAGTAAAGACGGCTACTTCTTTTCCTATTTCCAAATACTTCTCAAGCCCGATCACATAATTTGTAAGCTGAAACCCTCCTGCCAGAGGGATTTCAAAGTTGCGGCCCTTTATCTGCTCAGAGGTCTTTGCGGAAACGAGCCAGCGAAGAAAATTACGCAGCCCGCCGAAAATAAACCTTATATCCCAGCTTACGCTGTTGGACAGGTTGAGGTTTATCCTGCTGGCACGGAAGATTTCGGACATCCTTTCACAAGTAACCCTGCCGTTAGACCACCCGGCACCGAAACATTCGACCTTTATTCCCGCTTTGGAGAGCCTGCTTATGAACCAAGCGCGCACTTCATTGCGCGCGCCCACGAAAGACACGTCATAAGAATACCGTCCTTCCTCCGCTAAAGGACCTTTAAGCGCGGGGCTGTGCTGGGCCGCCCATTGGGTAAGAATCGGCTCTACCCCCAGCTTGCGGTATTTATCCAAGCTGAAAGGGTCAGTGGTACATACGTGAGTAAAATACCTGGCCAGCTTTGAGGAATAACTTTCAAAACGCCAGGTGTCGTCTCCGAACCAGACGCAGGTAGTATATTTTGACTTAAGCCGTTCCAGCGTTTCGGCGTCAAACTGGTCGGTATAAGGCAGGAAGAAGATGAGGTCCGGATTAAAGGTTTCCGCTTTTTCCAGCAGGGCTTTACGCAATGCTGGCAGGTCGTTGAGGTAGGCATCGTACCAGAAAGGTTCCACATATTCAGCCAACTGGACAAAGTTATCCAGGAACCAGGCCTTGTCGTTGGAGAGTCCGCGCCGCTCATCTCCATAATCCCACTGCATCAGCACGGCCAGTATTCTTTTATTACTTCGTTTCATATAGTTGCAATTCAAATACCCTTAAGCATTAGCCGCCAGAACCGGAACTCTTTTTACAAACACCAACGTCAACAATAGCCCCATAAAGGTAATAGCGCTGACCAGAAGCCCGGCATAAAAACTCACAGGCACGAACTTGAATTCCACCTGATTTTCACCGGGAGCAAGATATACGCCTTTGAAGAGATAATTGCTTTTTACCAGTTCAGTCTGCTGTCCGTTCACATATACGCGCCAGCCGGGATAGAACTTATCATTCAGCGCCAGGAAACATCCTTCTTTAGCGGAAACCCCGGCTTTAAAAAGATTCGGACTGGCTTGTGTTTTAAGGATAGCGCAGGAACCTTTACCCTGCGCAAAACCTTCGGGGATCCGGCTTACCAAAGCCGTTCCCGACTTGTCCGCTGCGGCAACCACCCCGGCCATGGCTTCTATGTAGCCATTATCCGTTTTGTAATCGATGCGCTTCAGAACCGGAGCCAGCATTACTTTAGCAGGCACGCTAAATACGGATTTCAGAAAATCCATATTTTTGAAATACCAGTAATATGGGGAATCATAGGTTGAATAGCCGTGGGTGAACAAGGCTTTTTCTCTAATCCACCGCGTATTTTTAAAATCGTATGCGACGGATTTGGAGGTAAGCCTGAGCGGACTATCTACGGCAATACTCTTTACGCGGTCAGGCATCGCCAGCGCATATAGTTCGCCCGGAGTTGTTGAAAGATACACATGCTTCTCAAAGATCCCGCTCCGTCTGGTATAAAAGGAAATATCCGCCACTACGAGCAAAGCGAGGGCGGCAATAGGGACATACCGGCGCTTTGGATTGAATTTAGAGATTATCCATGCCAGGCTAATAGTGCCGCAAGCTATCAGAGAGAATTGCAGGATATAAAACGCAAAAGATGGGTAGCGGATATTCCCCAGCACGGGGACATAGTTATATAAAAGCATATACACGAAACCATGTTTGCCAATCACATAAATACTGGAAAGAAGCGCGACAAGATTAAAGAACCAGAAGATTTTTGGTTTATTCTTAAGAAAGAATGCCCCCACATACAGCAGAAGAAATGAATACCCGACTCCAAAAACCCATTTTGCAAGTTTCCCAGTATAACGCGTACTCCCCACCAGGATATGGAAAACATCTTCCACGCCGCGCACGATATTCCCTACATCCTTAATCGGCAGAGCCATTCCTCTCAACCGGAGATCCGGGGAAATAAAATCTCCGGAAAGCTCTTTATAAAGGAAAGACCTGTTTTCAAGACCGGGAAGAAGGTACGGGGCAGTCAGCAGAATTGCCGCAACCCCCACAGCGCCAAGAGAAAAACATATTTTGTAAATAGGAACCGGGTTGCCGGAACGTGTTAATTCCACTATTCGAAACAAGGCGTAAAGGGCCAGGAAAATTAAATTATAAAGAAAGGTCCCGAAATATGAAGAGATAAAGGAAAAACCGAGCACCAGGGAACATACAACTATTTTTACCGGGGCGAACTTGCCCGGGGTTGACAGCAGCCATTCCAAACAAATCAAAAGCCAGGGAAAAGAAGCTATTGCGCAGGCAACTGCAGGCTGACCGATAAGGGGGATGAAAGCCGCCGTCATAAATACTGCCGCTCCGGTGAACGCGGCAAATTTATTATTAACAAGCAGTTCCAGGTAGAAATATGCACCAACCCCGCCGATAAAAGAAGTTAATAGAAGTAAAAGCTCAAAAACGTAATAAAGATTCCAGTTTAGAGGCAACAAAGCCGCCAAGACAAGCAGAGGATGATATGCAAAAGCAGCGCACTGCCCTAGAAAAGCGTCGCCTGACATGGTAAAAGGGTTCAAAAAAGGAAATATACCCGAATGGAAAGAATCGGACAAGAAAAGAAGAGTTGGGTAGCTCAGGGCATAGGCGTCCCAATCAATACGCCGTTGCATAAAGATTATCGGCGAGTAGAACCAGGTGCACACAACAGCCAGCAAAAGTACCGGCAAAAAAGCCACAAAGAGTGCCTTGACTTTTGAGTTTGTGACTTTTTGAGGCATAGGAACCTTACCGATAATCGCGTATACACGAACGGCAGGATATGCTCCAGCTAAAACTGCCGGCGCACTTCTGGTTTCAATACTTCCGCAGGCAGCTCTTGAGCATGTCCATGTCGGCTTCCGTCAGCTCCGGGTAATTGCCGAAGTAGAA
>Ga0074199_1001864_pt1 | contig 15530 bp, 13 predicted proteins | sample EPASupsiteSAE347_FD_64528 | JGI IMG/M metagenome (GOLD analysis project Ga0074199, IMG submission 64528) | Bioremediated contaminated groundwater from EPA Superfund site, New Mexico - Sample SAE3-47 | ecosystem: Environmental > Aquatic > Deep subsurface > Groundwater > Contaminated ...
TTTCCCCTGCCAAGGCTGATCGGTATGTACCATCACTCACGGTGGTATCTCGTCCTCCCCAGGACTTCACCCCCAACACCGAAGACCCAGAGAACGCTCTCTTTTCCGACGATGTGCAAAGCTGTGCCTGGGACGGGACTTCGCTCTTCATCGGAAGCTACGGCTCCGTGGGGAAGACGAATTTTGCTGCCGGCACCATTGATCTGATCGAGGAAGATTCCGAGCAAACGCTCAGTCATTTACCCCTGTTTATCGAAAAACAAGCCCTCTGGTTTGGCCTTGATGAGGGCGGGCTGGGCGGCGCGTCCCTTGTAATGCGACCCTTTCACGGGGAGACAAAAAACTTTTTCATCGCGAATAGCGAGGATATCGTTTCCTTCAGCGCCTTGACACGACATGAAGGCCGGTTAATCACAGGAACAAGCCACGGACTCTTTCAACTGGACGAAAGATCAGGGCACTTTCAGCGCTTGGAATTTGGCGAAAAATACTCCGGATCGCGGGTCACAACCTTGCTAAGCCACAAAGGTTTTCTCTGGGCTTTTATCGGCGGCGAGTGGTTGCGCATCGATCTCAAGAAACGAAAGGCTGTGCGATATGTCCATTCGACTCCAACCGAACTGACTACCGGCAGACCTTTTCGCCGCATCTGGCTTCTTGCTGGCCCTACAGGTGTGTGGAAAATCCACAGCAAACCATTGCATCTTCCGTAAAATCCGCCTTTCCCCTCAAGTTTTCCAACCACCCTCCCGAAAAGCACAACAGCACGGCTGCGCCTTCCGCCCGCCGTGCCACATTGCAAACCAGCACGGGAGCGCACCATGAACATCCCAACCGATTCCATCCAGGGACCAGCCGCCTCCACCGATTACCAATCCCTGTATGGAGCCCGCTCCGGCAAGTCCACCTTCGAGCAGACCCTTGCCCAGACCCAATCGTCCTCTTTCTCCCTGACCACATCGGAAGGCGATCTGGTCACCCTTTCGAGCCTGAGCCAGAATTACCAGTACACCCACGCAATCGGCTGGTTCAATCCTGCATCCTCGGGGGTGAATTATGCCAGCAACGCCACCTCCGCCGAGGCCATGGGCATCTCGGTGCAGGGCGATCTCAACGAGCAGGAGCTTGCCGATATCACCAGGCTGGTGGGGGAACTGACCTCCATTGCCTCTACCTTTTTTTCCGGCGACCATGAGGCGGCCATGGCCAAGGCGATGGATTTCGGCGAAATGCCCATGGGCTCGGTTTCCTCCTTTTCGGCCTCATTCAGCAGACAAACCGTGACCCAGACCAGGATCACCAGCCACCAGCCCCTGCCAGCCATGGCGGACCTCAACGACCTGAATCTCAAGGATCTCTACGAGACACTGGGGACCAACACGAACGGAGAGGTGGATTACGCCGAAATGCTTGAGGCGCGCTGGCGGCAGATCCTCAAGGCCCTGGATGAAATGAAAGCCCATGAGCTGGATGGATTATTTGCCCGCAGGGAGACGCCCCTGCCGGAGGAGCCGGTGGAGATAGAAGACTTGAATGCCATGGCTGAAGCACCGCAGCCAGCGGCAAGCGAGGTGCCCCCTGTTCCCCGGAAGGCAGACCCCACGGACCTCCCCCTCCCGGCCGAGGAGCGGGTTGCCCAACAGATGCTGGCCCAGGTGGAAGAACTCCTTGCCAGCCATCCGAAACTCTCCCCCTTTGCCGGCCCCTTGGCCGCCATTGCCATGGAAAAAGCAGCCGGCAAAAGTGAGCAGCCGGATACAGCCAAGGCCTTCGCCGCACTGCAAAACAGTTTCCGCAACCGGCTGCACCAGTGGTTTCTTCCTGCTGAACCGCCGGCCACCAGCGGACCGCTTACAACAGCATAGCCCTTCCTGCAAACCGGCCGCGGATCACCACTTGATCACATTCACCAGGGCCGGGCCCCGCTGCACGGTTCGCTGGTACTCCACCGCCGGGGAGCCAAAGGCCATGGCATAGCCCAGGGTGTGATTTTCGGGGATGCCGAGCTTGCCCACCACGTCGGGGCAGGCAGCCAGGGCCATCATGCAGATGCCGTCCCATACCGTGCCGACCCCGTGGGCATGGGCGAGCAGCTGAAAGGTGGTCAGGGCGATGAGGGAATCCTGCCCCGGACAAGGGGCGTCTGCCGGGGCGCTGGTGATGAGCAGATGCGGGGCGCCCCGAAAAAGGATGTCCTTGCCCTCCTCCTGCCAGGCCTTGGCTGTCCAGCCGAGATACTGGCCTGCCAACCCATCCGGCAGCCCGCCGATCTCCTTCAGTTTGGCAAGGCGGGCCATCAGATGCTCCCGCAGCCTGTGCAGCACTGCCCGCTCCCTGACCACGGTGAAAAGCACCGAGCGGGCATTGACCCCGGTGGGCGCATGGCAGGAAACCGCAAGCAGATGGTCGATCAGCTCCGGGGCCAGATCCTGCTCCTGGTAACGGCGCACCGCCCTTCTTCCCTTGATCAGGGTCGCAAGGTGGGCCGGGTCCGGCAGGTTGCCTTTCAGCTCCGTGCTCGCCCCGGGATCCTTGCCGAGGATCGACACCGCGGCGGAGGGGCAGACGGCCAGGCAGTGCTGACACTGAAAGCATCCCGCCTCATTGGTCATTTTCGGGTAGCCGTCCATGACGATGACACCGGCCGGACACTCAAGCGCGCATTCGCCGCACTGGGTGCAGCGCTCCTCATCGATGCGAAATTGCAGCATGGGAAACCTCCTCTTGTCTTCAGGACGTTTGCAACTTATGGAACATATTGCCCGATTATCGCGGCTGAAGCCGCTCCTTGTCGGGGTGTATCGGTTGTGTAGATACAAGGAGCGGCTTCAGCCGCGACAGCTATTACCGCCGGAATATAATATTGTATTAGCGTATTTTCCCAGGGACTACCAAGAGAATTGCATCCGAATCCAGCGCTTGACAAAAAGAGCGGTCTCGCGGTAGACCAGAATCAGGCATGGAATACTGTTACCCCTCACCCTACGGAGGCTTGACCATGATGCGCACCCATCTGCCGAGACTTTTCCTCGCCCTCTTTGTGGCAACGCAACTCGCCGGCACCCCGGCCATGGCCGCGCCCCCCGAGGGGAAGGGCGGCAAACCCGACAAAGCCCAGAAGCACGACAAGGGGGATAATAAGTCCGACTCCCACGACTCCAACGTCCTGGTCACCGCCGCCATCACCATTGAGCAGGTGCGCCGGTTGGCGATTGCAAACAATTACACCGGCTACGGCGCGCTTCCCCCAGGGATCCGCAAGAATCTGGGCCGTGGCAAACCGCTGCCTCCAGGGATCGCCAAGAAAGCTGTCCCCGGCCCGTTGCTGGCCCAACTGCCCCACCACCCGGGCTACGAATGGCAGGTGTGCGGCTCGGATCTGGTGCTGGTCGCCGTTGCCACCGCCATCATCGCCGACGTGCTGACCGGGGTGTTCGATTAGGTTCCCGCGAGATTTTCCCGACTCCCGGAAAGCCCCTCTGCCCATCAGGGGGGCTTTTCCGCGATCCTCCCGTATTTTTTCCGTATTGCATCCGGCCTGGCAATCTGCCATATCTGCAGAGTACGCACATGAACACCCTCTCGGATAAAAGGCAGGTGGACCCATGCAGTTCCTTATCATCGACGACGACGTTGTTGCCCGCACCACCCTGAAAAACCACCTGACCGCCATGTTCGCGGGGTGCAAGGTCACCGAGGCCGCCAACGGGGCCCAGGGGCTGTTCCAGTTCTTCAAGAAAAAGCCGGACCTCGTCTTTCTGGACATGCTGATGCCGATCCTGGATGGCCGGGGTGTGCTGGACACCCTGCGGGAGTGCTACCGTTGCGGCCAGCTCGTCAAAAAACCGAAGGTGGTGCTGATTTCCATGCTCGACACCATGCAGATCGACCAGATGCATCCCCTGGCAGACAGCCCCCTGGTACTGACGGTGGTCAAAAAGCCGGTTACCCGCAATCTCCTCCAGCAGATCGAGGCCTTTCTCCCCAGCTTCATGGCCTGATCTTCGCCACCCGCCTCTTCCTCTTTTTCCAAGACACCAACCCCCTTCGCGGCACCGTTTTTATGCAATTCGTAAAAGACTTTGACAAATTGCATAAAAACGGTACTATCGTGGTATGATTCCCCGCGATAGTGAACAGATCATCCGCCTCCTGTTGCGCGGCTTCCCGGTCATCACCCTGACCGGGCCGCGTCAATCCGGGAAAACGACCCTGGCCAAGGCTCTCTTTGCCGATCGCCCCTATGTCTCGCTGGAAGACCCCGATATCCGCCGGGGTGCCCAGGATGATCCCCGTTCGTTCCTGGAACGTTTTCCCGATGGCGGGGTGCTCGACGAAGTGCAGCGCTGTCCGGATATTCTCTCCTACCTCCAAACCAGCGTTGATGCCGATGGCAGAATGGGGCTCTTCATCCTGACCGGCTCCCAGCAATTCGGACTGATGTCCGGCATAACCCAATCCCTGGCGGGTCGAAGCGCCTTCCTCGAACTGTTGCCGTTTTCGCTTCCCGAATTGAACCGGGCCGGCAAACTCGCCCCGGACGCCGACACCATGCTCCTCACCGGCTGCTATCCGCCGCTTTACGACCGCGAGATTCAGCCGTCCGCCTGGTTTGCCGCCTACATGACCGCCTATGTTGAGCGAGACGTGCGGCAACAGCTCAAGATCCAGGATCTTGACACCTTCCAACGTTTCGTGCGCCTCTGTGCCGGCAGAACGGGCCAACTTCTCAATCTCTCTTCCCTGGCCACGGAATGCGGCATTACCCACAACACGGCAAAGGCCTGGATTTCGGTGCTTGAGGCGAGCTTTCTGGTTTTCCAGCTCCGGCCGCACCACGCCAGCTTCAACAAGCGGCTGGTCAAAATGCCCAAACTCTACTTCTACGACACAGGTTTCGTCTCCTGGCTGCTGGGGATCAGAACGCCGGAACAGATGGAAACCCACCCGCTGCGGGGAAATATATTCGAGAACTTCGTCATTGCCGAGCTGGTGAAATCGCAATGCAACCGGGCTGAGCCACGCAACCTCTATTTTTGGCGGGACAGCAACGGAAACGAGGTGGATATCCTCGTCGAGCATGGCGTCAAACTGATGCCCATTGAAATCAAATCCGGCAAAACAGTGAACCGGGATTTTTTCAAAGGCCTGGAAAAATGGCTGTCCCTTGCCGGGGAGCGCGCCATTTCCCCGACCCTGATCCACGGAGGCGCCGACGCCGCCTATCATCACAAAGGAATCCTGGTGAGGGGGTGGCGGGAAAGCGGCGCCCTCCTCTCCGCCTGATAACGGCGAATCTGCTTCAGGATGCTTGACAAGCCCCGCCTTCCTGCTATCTTTGTGCGATAATCCATCCCTTGCCAACACTTCCCCGGAGACCGGAGATTTATGAAAAAGACCGTTACCTTCCTGCCCGACAACGTCACCATCGAGGTGGATGACGGAGAAAACCTGCTGAGCGCCGCTGCCAAGGCCGGGCTCTATATCCAGGCCTCCTGCGGCGGCGACGGGGTCTGCGGCAAATGCAAGGTCAAGATCGAACAGGGCGAGGTAGCGGCCAACAAGGCCATGCAGCTCAAGGCGGAGGAGCACGCCGAGGGGTTCCGGTTGGCCTGCCAGTCTTCGGTTATCGAGGATCTCGTGGTCTCCATCCCGGTCGCCACCAGCAAGGACGGCAAGGCGCTCAAGGCCAAACCCAAGACCACCCGCGCCATCTCGGCCCGGTCGCTGGACCATTTGATCGGCACCTGGCAGGTGGCGCCGCCGGTGGAAAAACGCTTTCTCACCCTGGAGCCGCCCACGCTCGAAGACAACGTGCCCGATCTCCAGCGCTTGATGCGGGCCATCAAGAAGAAATGCCACGACTGCTCCGAACCGACCTACGACCACCCGGAGCTGTTGATGGAACTGCCCTTCACCCTGCGGGAGGCCAGCTGGCAGGTGACGGCGATCATGCTGCGCGGCAAGCGGGCCGAGGAGCCGGACCGCATCATCGCCGTGGAAGCGGGCGACACCACGGGCAACCTTTACGGGTTGGCGGTGGACATCGGCACCACCACGGTGTGCGGGGTCTTGATCGACCTCAACTCCGGCGAGGTGGTCGCCGAGGCTTCGGCCTACAACGACCAGATCAGTTGCGGCGAGGATGTCATCTCCCGGATCATCTACTCCCAGCGGCCAGGCGGCCTCAAGGGTTTGCAGGAAAAGGTGGTCCGCACCATCAACGCGGTGATCGAAAACGTCTGCAAGAAGGTGATGATCAGCCCCAGCAACATCAGTTACATCATGGCCGCGGGCAACACCATCATGAGCCACCTGCTCCTGGGGCTGAACCCGAAATACCTGCGCGAATCCCCCTATGTCCCGACCTGCAGCCATTTTCCGCTGACCCGCGCCGCCGCCCTGGGCATCCACGCCCACCCTTCAGTGCGCCTCTTCCTCTACCCGGCGGTGGCCAGCTATGTGGGCGGCGACATCATCTCCGGGGTGCACGCCTGCCAGATGTACAAGAGCCCGGAACTCACCCTGTTCATCGACATCGGCACCAATGGCGAGATCGTGGTGGGCAACGAGGAGTGGATGGTCTGCGCCGCCTGCTCCGCCGGCCCGGCCTTTGAAGGCGGCGGCATCAAGCACGGGATGCGGGCCAATGCCGGGGCCATCGAGAATTTCCACATCCACCCCGAAACCCTGGAGCCGATGATCATCACCATCGACCGGATCAAGCCCTGCGGCATCTGCGGCTCCGGGCTCATCGCCATCGTGGCCGAGCTGCTTGAGGCCGGGGTCATCGACCAGCAGGGCAAGTTCAACCGCGGCCTGGAACACCCCCGGCTCCGGGAAGGGATCGACGGCCACGAGTACGTGCTGGCCTGGGGAAAGGACACCCTCATGGGCGAGGACATCGCCATCACCGAGGTGGATTTCGACAACCTGATCCGGGCCAAGGGCGCCATGTACGCGGGCTACGTCACCCTGCTGGAATCGGTGGGCATGACCTTCGGCGATCTGGACCGGGTGATCATGGCCGGCAACTTCGGGGCCTATATCGACCTGGAGCAGGCGATCTGCATCGGGCTGCTGCCGGACATCGACCGCGACAAGTTCTACTACCTGGGCAACGCCTCCATGCTCGGCTGCCAGATCAGCCTCACCGACCATGTCCGCTTTCGGGAACGGATGATGGTCAGCTCGCTGATCACCAACCTGGAGCTGTCGGAGAGCGCTCAGTTCATGAACCACTACATGGCCTCGCTCTTTCTGCCCCACACCGACATGGCGCTCTTCCCCACGGTGCAAGAGAAGTTGCCGCGGTAACCGTTCGGCAGCACCGCATCTGCTTTGTCATCGGCCTGCTCGTGTGCACCACAGCACACTTCGCAGACCTCTTTCGCGCATCTGCGGCACTGCGAAACGGTTACCCTGCCGTGCCAATAGAACGGGATTTTTTGCGAATTATGGAAGATATCGTACCCGACCTGGCGATCTGCCTGATCCACAATCCGGAAAACCCCGAAGGGCTGTTCCCCTTTCTGGACGCGCTCCTGGTCCAGGCCGATCAGGTGGCCCTGGAGATCATCGTGGTCGCCGCTCAGCCCGAGCATCCCGCTCTTGCCCGGCTGGAGCGGGCCTTTCCGGAGATCGTTATTCTGGAAAACAGCGGAGGTGATCATCCGGCCAAGGCGCGCAACCACGCCTGCCGGTTGGCCACGGCCCGTTATCTCTCCTTCTGGGATGAAGACCTTCGCCCGCAACCCGGCAGCCTGGACGTGCTGATCCATTTTCTCGATGAAACCCCGGAGGCGGGGTTGGCCGCGCCCCGGATCGTTGACGCCAAGGGCATGGTCCTCCCCTCGGTGCGTTCCGCCCCGACCCTGGCCACGATCCTCTGCCTGCACACCCCCCTGGGCCGCGTGCTTGCCGCTGCGCCCGCCATCCTCAGCCGTCATCTGCTCACGGAACAGGACCATCTGCGGTCCTTCGAACCCCAATGGCTCCTGGACACCTGTCTGGTGATCCGCAGGGAGGTGATGGAGGAAATCGGCTTTCTGGACGAGGGCTTTGCCGCCCATTACGCCGATGCCGATTATTGCCTGCGGGCGCGCCAGGCCGGATGGCATCTCCACTATCTGGCCGAAGCCGTGGTGCTCCAGACCAGAGCGGAACCGTCCCTTGCGCCGATCAGCCCCTCCGCCCGCCTGGTGGGAGACTGCACCCGGCTGCTCTTGAAAAAATGGCTGCGCCCAGCCCAGATGCCCGCGTGATTCACAGACAAAAAGGGCTGTTGAAAGGGTGTTGGTTTTTTGTTGATTGGTTGTTGAAAACCTGTTGATCCTTTCTTATTCCTCCCCGCAAGCCCCTTGCCAAAAAGGGTTTCCCGCTCCCGGCCCCCCTGCGGCGATTCCGCCTGCCAGCTGTTGATTTCCCGCACGTTTCACGTGAAACCTTGGGTGCGCTGCGCGACAAAGTGCCACGCTGTGCAAAAACTATCCGTATGCTACTGTCCGCATGGATACAAATTACCCAGGATTACTCCATGGCCGGACAGAGCCCCGAGCAGCCCGGCCTCAATTATCCGCGGCAACTCAGGGGAATGCCCCCTGGGCCAAGGCCATGGCACGATTCGTGATATATCCTGGCACACAGAGTGTTGCCGTGCTGTTTTTTCCCATATTCGGTTGTTTATTATTTTAATCAGAGGAGGATTATCCAGATGAAGAAAATCACGATGTTCCGGATCAGCACCGTCCTGGCAGGCTCCCTGCTCAGCGCCACCATGGCCTGGGCCGCCGCCGACTACAGCGCCATGACCAACGAGGAATTGGCGGCGCAGCGCGGCAGCATGAAACAGGCCACGGTGGAAGAGCGCAACGCCTTCCAGAACGAATGGCAGAACCGGGTGCAGAAGATGAGCCCGGAGGAAAAACAGAAAGCCATGGGCCAACCGGAAAATGCGCCGCGTGACGGATCAGGTCAGAAAAATGGCCAGAGACAAGGGTCCGGTTCCGGAAGCGGCGCGGGTGGAGGCATGGGCTCTGGTGGTTCCGGCATGGGTGGGGGTATGGGTTCCGGCAGTTCCGGCATGGGCGGCGGAGGCATGGGAGGCCGGGGCTCCATGGGCGGCGGACGGCGCTAATCCCTTTTCGAACCCTTTTTCAAACCCAACATGGCCAGACCGCCTGTCGAGGCGCCTGGCCGTGTTGCATTCCATGCAGCCGCCCGGTGACTCCCCGTGAACGGGGCAAGGAACTGGCCCCGCGCCTAGGTAGATCCACCGATTTCCGCGCCAATCCGACACTTTTTTACACCGCTTCGCCCTGTTGTCTGTTGACATCCGTTTTGTAAAACGCTATTTTCCCACGTTACCATGCACCCTTACACTCGGGAAAACCGCCGTTTCCATCGGGAGCGGTAGAAGGCCGTTGATGGCACACGATAGCCATTGCCATGAGAAAAACGGCATAAAGAGCCGTAACGGAATGATTCTCCGTAACGGCTCCTAAATATTTACGATTGAAACCACAGCACGGGAGAAAACAATGAAGGTAGCAGCCATCGCGGAAAGCATCAACATCATGGGCAAGAGAAGCGGCACCGCCATGAAGGAACGGAATCCTGGCCCGGTTCAGGAAATGGCCAAGGAAGAGTCCGGTGCCGGCGCCTCCTACCTGGATCTCAACATCGGCCCGGCCCGCAAGGACGGAATCGAGCTGATGCCCTGGATTGTGCAGACCGTGGAAGCGGCAAGCTCCGTGCCCCTCTGCCTGGACACCACCAACACCGACGCCATGGCCGCCGGATTCAAGGTTGTTAAAAACCGCGAAGCCGCGATCATGAACTCCATCTCCGCCCAGCCCGAGCGGATGGAAAAGCTGATCCCCGTTGCCGCCGAGGCTGGCTGCAACGTTATCGCCCTGCTCTGGGGCCCGGACGGCATGCCCCGCGACTCCAACGAGCGCTGCGCCATGGCCGTTGACCTGATGATGGCCCTGGCCGAGGCAGGCATCCCCAACGAAAAAATGCTCTTCGACCCGATCGGCACCCCCATCACCCTGGGCGCCGACCAGATCGCCTCGGGTCTTGAGTTCATGTCCATGCTGCAGGAGATCGCCCCTGGCGCCGGTTCCACCGTGGGCCTGTCCAACGTCTCTAACGGCGTGGCCGAGCACCTGCGCAAGTATCTGGACCGCACCTACCTCATCATGCTGATGAAGCACGGAATCACCACCGCCATCGTCAATTCCTACGACAGCGAGTTGATGGCGATCTGCAAGGGCGAGCGCCAGAACCTGGTGGACATGGTCCATGGCATGATGGACGGCAACGATCCCGATCCCGCAGGTCTGACCGGCACCGCGCTGGAGCACTATAAAACCTATAAGGTTCTCTCCGGCCAGAACGTGTTCAGCGAGTCCTGGCTGACTCTGTAAAAAAGCGGTATCATATAGAGGCCGCTTTCTCGAATCCGGGACGGCCTTTCTAAAAAGAGGGGGCCACGGCCTCCTCTTTTTTTATTTGGGGTATGGCAGTTACAATCCCATTGGCCCGCCGCCGAGCACCGGAAAAGCTGCCGAAAAGGGAGATTGCACTGTTTGAGGCGATAGCCGAGTTTGCAACATCCCGGCAGCTTTGAGGAGCACAGGGCATCCCGCCTTCGGCGGGACAAGGGACACAGGGTGCCCTTTCTTTGGTTCGTTTCTTTGGGCAAGCAAAGAAATGAACAGAAGGATGACGCGCCTTTCTCTGACTGCTATTTATTCGGGGTACGAAGTTATGGCGGACATTCCCACGCACCACATGATCTACGGCAACCTCGTTGATTTCGTCACCGGCGAACCGCTGGTGGACACCGACGACGAGCGCTACCGCCAGAAGCTGGCCCGGCTGCTCGTTGAGGAAAGGAGCTTTGCCAAGAACGAACTGACCATGCGGCGCAGGATTGAAACCCTGTTTAATCATCAGTTCGTGGCCTCAAGGATCGACATCGTGGTGAGCATCGGGGACCAGCGGGTAATGGTGCTCCGCTACGGCCCCGGCTCCCTGGTTACCAGGGAACGTCCGGCCGTTGCGGCAGCCAGGGTGCTGGAGGAAAACCAGCTGATCCCCCTGGTGGTGGTGACCAACGGCGAGGATGGTGAGCTGCTGGATGCGAGAACCGGCAAGGTGCTGGGAACCGGGCTTGAGGCCATCCCCACCAGGGAGGCGGTTTTAAAGATGATGCCCACCCTGGATTTCACCCCCGTCGCCCCGGAACGGCGGGAACCGGAGCTGCGGATATTGAATGCCTTTGATATCGAGGTCTGCTGCGCGGGCGGCCCCTGTGCATTGCCCGGGGCGAAAGAAGGCTGATTTTTTTTTTGCCACGAAATCCACGAAAGAACACGAAATAAAAAAACAGTTTCCCTGAAAAAAGCCCGTCACGATCTGCGAGTCCTTAAAACTTTCGTGTTTTTCGTGGTTTTCGTGGCAAAAATTTTGTGGCAAAAGTAATCCCTTGGAGAACAACCATGACACACTGGAGCAAGACAAGCTGGCAGCAATTCACCGCCCTGCAACAGCCCAACTGGCCGGATAAACAGGAATTTTCCGAAACGGTGCAGACCATCTCCAAGCTGCCCCCCCTGGTCTTTGCCGGAGAGATCCGCACCCTGAAGAAGCAGCTGGCCATGGCCGCCGAAGGCAACGCCTTTCTGCTCCAGGGCGGCGACTGCGCCGAGGAATTTTCCATGTGCACCGCCCCCTCCATCCGGGAGCTGCTCAAGGTTATTCTCCAGATGGCGGTGATCATGAGCTACGCCGGCGGCAAGCCGGTGATCAAGGTGGGCCGCATGGCCGGGCAGTATGCCAAACCGCGCTCCGCCGACACCGAGATGATCAACGGTATTGAGCTTCCCAGCTACCGGGGCGACATGGTCAACGGCATCGAGCCGACCCCAGAGGCCCGGCGGCCGGACCCGCAGCGGATGCTCAAGGGCTACCACCTGGCCTGTGCCACCATGAACATCCTGCGCGCCTTCACCATGGGCGGCTACGCATCGCTGGAGCGGGTGCACTCCTGGAACAACGAGTTCGTGGGCCGCTCCCCCCAGGGGCAGCTCTATGAAAAACTGGCCCGCCAGATCGACCAGGCCATCAACTTCATGCGTATCGTGGGGATCGACACCGATATCCCCCAGCTCACGCAGGCGAGCTTCTTCACCTCCCACGAGGCGCTGCTCCTGGGCTACGAGCAGGCCCTGACCCGCCAGGATTCCACCACCGGCGGCTGGTACGACTGCTCGGCCCACATGCTCTGGATCGGCGAGCGCACCCGCCAGATCGACGGGGCGCATGTGGAATTCTTCCGTGGGGTGCACAACCCCATCGGGGTCAAGATCGGCCCCAACCACGATCTGGATGATGTGAAAAAGCTGGTCTCCATCCTCAATCCGGACAACGAACCAGGGAGGTTGACCCTGATCACCCGCTTCGGCGCGAAAAAGATCACCGACGGTCTGCCCGCTCTGGCCAGGGCCATGAAGCAGGAAGGCTTCAAGCTGGTCTGGACCTGCGACCCCATGCACGGCAACACCTACACCGCGGAAACCGGCCACAAGACCAGGAATTTCGACGAGATCATGAGCGAGATCCGCTCCTTTTTCGAGATCCACTGGGCAGAGGGCACGGTGCCCGGCGGGGTGCACTTTGAGATGACCGGGGAAAACGTCACCGAATGCACCGGCGGCGGGAGAAAGATCCTCGACCACCATCTGGCCGAGAACTACCTGACCAACTGCGACCCGCGCCTCAACGCGGAGCAGAGCCTGGAACTCGCCTTCCAGATCGCCGAGCTGATGCGGGAGAAATAAAAAGAGGTTGCCCGCCTGCGCGGGACTTGGTAAACACTCTCGTTCGCCACGCACGATCATGAGGCGAAAGGGAAAACATAACCAGACCGGTGCCTGCCCTTCCTTGGAAGCGGCGGGAGAATAGGGAAGACGGTGCGATTCCGTCACGTTGGGCCGACGCTGTGAGCGGGGACCGACGCCGCACATGCCACTGCCGCAAGGCGGGAAGGCGCGGCGAAGGGTGGATCCGCGAGTCAGAAGACCTGCCAGCCTGGTAAAAAAGGAACCATCTGTCCAGATAATTCCGCATCGCCGTCACCGGTGGTGCGGAATTTTTTTTGCCCGCGGACGGAGAACAACGATAAGGAGCAACACCATGAAAACCCAACTGGAACTGGCCCGTGACGGTATGGTCACCCAACCCATGCAGCAGGTGGCAGAGGCAGAAGGCTTTAACGCCGAGACTATCCGCGCTCTGGTGGCCAAGGGCGAGATCGTTATCCCCTGCAATCCCAACCGGCCCGCGCAAAAACCGGTGGGCATCGGCACCGGCCTGCGGGCCAAGGTCAACGCCTCCATCGGCACCTCCTCGGATATCGCGGACCTCGAGCTGGAAACCCGCAAGGCGCGGGCTGCCGAGGAAGAACAGGCCGACACCCTGATGGAGCTTTCCACCGGCGGCGACCTCAACCGCATCCGGCGCGAGGTTCTCGCCGCCACCGCATTGCCGGTGGGCAATGTCCCCCTGTACCAGGCCTTTTCCGAGGCGAGCAAGAAATACCACAACCCCAACAAGCTCGACCCGGAATATCTCTTTGAGCTCATCGAGCGGCAGCTTGCCGACGGCATCTCCTTCATGGCCATCCACTGCGGGATCAACCGCTTCAGCATCGAGCGGCTGCGCAAGCAGGGTTACCGCTACGGCGGGTTGGTCTCCAAGGGCGGCACCTTCATGGTCTCGTGGATGGAACATAACAACAAGGAAAATCCGCTCTACGAGCAGTTCGACCGGGTCTGCGCACTGATGAAAAAGTACGACTCGGTCTTGTCGCTGGGCAACGGCATCCGGGCCGGGGCCATCCACGACAGCCACGACCGCGCCCAGATGGCGGAGATGATCATCAACTGCGAGCTGGCCGAGATCGCCCGGGACCTGGGCTGCCAGGTCATGGTGGAGGGGCCTGGCCATGTGCCGCTGGATGAAATCGAGGGCAACATCATGCTGGAAAAACGGATGAGCGGCAAGGCGCCCTACTATGTACTGGGGCCGCTGCCCGCCGACACCGGCGCGGGCTACGACCACATCACCGCCGCCATCGGCGCCGCCAATTCGGTGCGCTACGGCGCGGACCTGATCTGCTACATCACCCCGGCCGAGCACCTGGCCCTGCCCAATGAATCGGATGTGCGGGAAGGGGTGCGGGCCACCCGGCTGGCGGCCCGGATCGGCGACCTGGCCCGCTACCCGGACCGGCGCGAGCGGGAAAAGCAGATGGCTATAGCCCGCCGCGACACCAACTGGGAGAGGCAGATGGAGCTGATGATGTTCCCGGAGGCGGCCCGCAAGATCCGGGAGAGCCGCACCCCGGAAAACAGCAGGACCTGCACGATGTGCGGGGATTTCTGCGCCATGGAGCGGGGGATTTCGCTGTTTAAGGACGACATCCGCGGGGATAAGTGCGGCTGCCAGGGGTGATTGCGGTCTGATTTTTTTCTCCCTTCTTCTTGTGCGCCCTCAAGGGCACAAGAAGAAGGGCTTCCGAGTATTCTCTTACAGCCTGGGCGGCCCCAGCAGGATCATGTCGGCGATGGTTTTCTTCACCTTGGGCAACTCGCCTTGAAGCGGACCCAGGAATTCCTGCTCCAGCGCGGCCAGCCCCCGGAACAGGGGAGCCCGCTCCACCGTGGGCACCACCTGCCTCTCCCCCACGATCTCCTGGCAGCGGAAACAGCCGGGGAATCTCTGCACCTTGCCATTGGGAAAGGTGAGGCTGGACGGCACTCCGTGCATCCGGCAGATCATCAGCCTATGCAGGTAGAGCCCGCAACGTCCCTCTTCGTTGAGCGGGCACATGACCTGGGGCCGTTCCCCCCTGGCCAGCGCCCTTTCGCAGGCCGCGGCGTACTCGGCAGCCCGGTTCTCGATCTCCTTGCGGTGCGCCGGCTCAAGCTCCATCAACCCCTGCCAGAGGTAACCCCACTCCACATAGGTGTGGTGCTGGAAATAGGAATCGCAGCAGTTGTCCGGGCAGCCATCGCAGGTGAAGTCCAGCTGGCGGGCAACGATATCGTAAGCCTTTTCCATGCGGTCGTAGAGATCGGCTATTTTGGCGGCAAGTTCCGGTTGCAGAATAGAGGCGTCCATGATTAGGTGTCCTTGTTGTGTTGAAAAGGACCAATCTACCAGAAAACAACCATTCCTTCAAAGACATCCGCCCATGACCTCTCTGCTCCCCTGTTTCAAGGCCTACGACATCCGCGGCCGGGTGCCCGATGAACTCAACGAGAATCTGGCCTTCAACATCGGCCAGGCATACAGCGCCCAGTTTGCCCCGAAAAAGGTGGCCATCGGCCATGACATCCGGATCTCCAGCCCGGCGCTGGCCAAGGGGCTGGCCGGCGGGTTTTTTTTCGCCGCGGGGGGGGGGGGGGGGGGGGGGGGGGGGGGGGGTGGGGCGGGTGGGGGGTGTGTTGTCTTTTTTC
>Ga0074199_1001865_pt1 | contig 15499 bp, 10 predicted proteins | sample EPASupsiteSAE347_FD_64528 | JGI IMG/M metagenome (GOLD analysis project Ga0074199, IMG submission 64528) | Bioremediated contaminated groundwater from EPA Superfund site, New Mexico - Sample SAE3-47 | ecosystem: Environmental > Aquatic > Deep subsurface > Groundwater > Contaminated ...
CTCGAACCGCGTCATGGGCACGAGCTGGCAGGAAGGCGAATACGATTCGATAGACGGCCTCGAGTACATCGATAAAATAATCAATATCGACCAGAGCCCGATCGGACGGACGCCCCGATCCAACCCCGCGACCTACGTGGGCGTATTCACGGCAATCCGCGACCTCTTCGCGACCCTGCCCGAGTCCAAGGCCCGCGGATGGAAGCCGGGCCGCTTCAGCTTCAACGTGAAGGGCGGCCGCTGCGAGAACTGCCAGGGCGACGGCACCAACAAGATCGAGATGAATTTCCTTCCCGACGTTTACATCACCTGCGAAGTCTGTCACGGCAAGCGTTTCAACGCGGATACGCTCGACGTGCGCTACAAGGGCAAGAACATCGCCGAAGTACTGGACATGACGATCGAGGACGCCGCCATATTCTTCGAACATATCCCCTCGATCGCGCACAAGATGAAGACCCTCGTGTCCGTCGGCCTGGGCTACGTGAAAGTGGGGCAGTCCGCGCTCACGCTCTCGGGCGGCGAAGCGCAGCGCGTCAAGCTGGCCTTCGAGCTGGCCAAGCGCAGCACGGGCAAGACCCTGTATTTCATGGACGAACCCACGACAGGCCTGCATTTCGCCGACGTGAAGCAGCTTATGGAAGTCATCCAGCGACTGGTCGATGCGGGCAATTCCGTGGTCATGATCGAACACAACCTCGACGTGATCAAACAGGCCGACTGGATCATCGATCTGGGGCCCGAGGGCGGCAACAGGGGCGGCGGAATCGTGGCGCAGGGGCGCCCCGAGGATGTCGTCAAAGTCAAGAAGTCCTATACGGGAGCCTACCTCAAGTCGATGCTTTAGCGGCTGAGCCAATTTCAAAAGTCGGTTACTTTTGAAATTGGCCCGCATTTGCTCCGGTTTCTATGAAACCGTGTGCAAATGCCGCAAGTTTTGGCAGCTTTTTCAAAAGACTTCCGGCTTTTGAAAAAGCTGCGACTGATTAAAGCCTTCAGGCATTTCGCCAGCCGCCGGACGCCGGAAGGCGACATTGCCCGCAGGCTCAAGACCGGTGTATCATCCGATCGATGGCGCGCCTTCCGGCATTGTTGCTTCTCCTTCTGGCGGTCGTGGCAGGCGCAACCGCCCAGACTGTCGTCCCTCCTGTGTCTCCTGTCCTTCCTGCCCCTCCTGCCGCCGGCGCCGCGGCGCTTGCGTCGATGCCGGAGCTGCGCCGCAAAACCCTTCCGCTCGATATCGCCGTCAGCACGTGGTATGAACTCGCCGACATGTGTCTGCGCTACGGGCTGGATGCCGAAGGAAGCGCCGCGGACCTCAGGTCCAGACTCTACGCATATTTCGGGCTTTCCGCACCCGGCAGGGCCGAAGGGGAAAGCGTCATTGCGATAGAGCAGGCTTCTTCCCTCGGGTATTTCACCATGGAATCATCGGCGTTTGAGTCGCCCGCGAGTCCGATCGTGGATCTGTCGGGCGGTGTCCGCCTCACTGTGACCACGCCCGATGGTTTTTCGCACAGGCTCGAAGCCGAGCGTATCCGCTACGACAGGGAAAACAATGCGGTCGAAGCCGAAGGTGCGGTGCAGTACGACAGGGAAGGCAACGGAAGGTCCGACCGCTTTACCGGAAGCAAAATTGCGGTCGATCTGGACGATTATTCGGGCGTGTTTCTCGATGGAGGCTTCGACCTGGAGCCTTCTGTCCAGACCGGCGTGCGGACAACGAGTCTGCGCTCCGCTTCGGTGCTGAGGAGGAGCGACGAACTCGTGCTTTTCGAGGATGCGGTGGCGACCGCCTGCGACGATCCCGAACCGCATTATTCGCTTCATGCTTCAAAAGTGTGGCTTCTCGGTTCGGGCGATTGGGCGATACAAGACGCCGTGCTCTACCTGGGAAGAATTCCCGTGCTTTGGCTGCCTTTTTTCTACTATCCGAGCGACGAAATAGTATTCCATCCCGTATTCGGAATCCGGTCGCGCGAAGGCGCTTTCCTGCAAACCACCACCTATCTCATCGGAGCCCGCGAAACTGCTTCCGCCAAGACGGGCTTCCTTTCCGTCATCCAGGGCGGCCAGGCGGCTGACGGAACGGTCGAGCGTTCGGGCATTTTCCTTCGCAAGACGGGCATCCCTGAGGCCGGGTCCGGCGCGGCAGGCACGGCTGGCGCGGCTGGCGCAGGTGTCGGGGGAAATGCCCCCGACTCGATGCTCAGGATTCTGGCCGATCTTTACGGCGCCCTGGGCGTTCATGTGGGTGTCGAAGGCAAGTTTGTCCTGACCCCCAAGGGGAGCATCGATTTTTCGGCGGGACTGGGAGTCAGCCGGAACCTTTTCCTTCAGTCCAATGGTCTTTATTCGCCCTTCGACGCAGCTTCGGGCTATGTTTCCGACTGGAACGAAGCGGCCTTGCTCGGTGCCGAGCTGCCCTTCCGTTTCGGGCTGGATTTTTCGCTGAAAAACAGGTGGTCGCAATCCGGCTCATACCTCGATCTGTCGCTCTCGCTTCCCCTTTGGTCCGATCCATGGTTCGAAAAGGATTTCCGGAACCGCGGCGACGATTCGAACTGGCTCGGCATGCTCACGGGCGCCGGAACCGCGTCGGAGGCGCCCGCCAAGCGGAGCGCTTTTACGCAAAAACTCGCGCTTTCCGGAACCTGGACTCCGGGTATTTCTCCCGTCCTGTCGTCATTTCGGCTGGCCAAATTCGAATCCCTGGCCTCGTGGAGAAGCAAAGCGTTGCCGTCCAACACTTTGGGGGCGGTCCAGAACTACGATCCCCGGCGGGAATTTTTCTATCCGGACTCGGTCAAGCTCTTCGATGCCGTTTTGTCGGCGTCGGGAAATCTCCTGCGGCTGGGGGGCGGGACGACTCCCGCGAGCGGGGCGGCTTCCACAGGCGGGACGACTCCCACGAGCGGGGCGGCTCCCGCGGGCCTCGGCTTCAGCCTCGACTGGACGGGCTCAGGCAGCGCGTTTGCGGAAGACAAGTTCAAGTCCGGCGGTTGGCTGAATCCTGAAGATATCGATTTTGCCCTTTATTACATGCTGCTGTCATGGAAGGGCGGCCTCGGACTCCAGTCGCGCCTTTATACGCCCGACGCCCGCGCCGAACTCCGGGCCTCGCTCGCCTTCGATGCGCAAGACCAGACAAGGCCTCTTTTCGAAGACGAGCGGAGTGCGCCTGCGACAGTGCATCCTTACATCCTCGCCGATTGGCGCTACCGGAAAACGGCCCTTTCCTCGTCGATTTCGGCGGCATTCCGACCCTTCGGGAACGATTCCCTCTGGTCGCCATCCGGACTGACCTGGTCCATTTCGCCCGAGTGGCTGTCGGATTCCTATACGGGTATTTCTACAGGTATATGGCCCGATGTCGAACCGCTCTACAAGACGACGTATTTCGGCTGGAACCGCGATTCCGTGAAAGTGCACTCACTCGCCCTCGTCATAGGCGCCAGGACAGGCGCCGCGACGCAGAAAATCACGCTTTCGGCAGCGCTTCCGCCCCTGCTCGAACTCTATTCGACCCGCCTGAATCTGGACTCGAATCTGGTCGATCTGGCGGTGAACGGCAGTATCGGGCAGGAAAGCGAGAACGGGGCGATAAAACCCCTGACGCTTTCGGCCGGAGTCACTGTGGGGAAGGCTCCCTGGCCCGTGCTCAAATCGGATTTCGCCTGGGATTTCGACGCTGCCGCACCGCTTTCCAGCGTAAGCAGTCTGAAGTACCGCAGCTTCGCGGCGAGCTTTGCGATGCGCAAGGCCAAGGGGTACGATTTCTCGGGCGGGCAGTGGGTCACGGACGGAACCGAATCCTTCAGACCATACGAGGCGGCCATTTCCTTCAAGCCTGTCCTTGGAGGCGGATCGACAGGCACTACCAAACCCGCGGCCGGAGCGGCCGGCGGGGCACCGGGAGCGGCGCAGGGAGCGGCGCAGGCCGCCGGTTCCGGGAAAGCGGTTTCGCTCGCCGCATCGGCGAATCTCAGTCTGGTCCAGAATCTGGTCAGATACACGGATTCGGCCATCAACCTCTCGCTCGATTTTTCCGTTTCGATCGGGAAGGGTTTTTCGCTCAAATTTTCCGGCGCCTCCTCCAACAGGAGCGCCTGGCGCTACTGGACTGCGATCTTGCCCGCCACAGCCTCCTTCGATCCCGGGCTTTACCGGAAAAACTTCTTCACCGACCTTCTGGATTCGGTGTCGATCTGGGACCGCAGCGCGCTCGAACGCGGCTCTTTCAAACTGAAAACCCTGAGCATCGCGATGGAGCAGGACCTGCACGATTGGGATCTCGCGGCTACTCTCGCCATGGAACCGACTCTCTACGATCCGGGTGACAGCAGACCGTACTACAAGATGGAATTTTCGTTCTCGCTTTCCGTGACCTGGAAGGATATACCCGAAATGGCGGCCCGGGTCGCCTATGCGGACGGTGCCTATGCGCAGTGATCATGGCGCCATGGCGGCGGGGAGTTGTGCATCCTCGCGCCAAAAGGATACAGTTCACGCAGGAGCGCATTTGGACACTACCGGAATCGTGCTGGAGGATACGGAAAGGCTCGCCGAGCTTTGCGGGCCGAACGACTACAACCTGGGCGTCATGGGGAAACTTCTGGGCGCCAGGGTCTTGAGCCGCGGAAACGAACTTTATGTCGAAAGTCCGGACAAAGCGGTGCAGACTCTCTTTTCCGAACTGGTCGCTTCCGCCGCCGCCGCTATCGAAGGCGGTATGCCCGCCACTCCCGACCTCATAATCGCCCTTCACGCGGAGCTTACGCCCTGCGGAGAATCCTCGGGCTCCAGGGGTACCACGGGTTCGGGTTCCTACGGGGGCAACGGTACCAACGGCTCCACCGCCGACTCGGGCAGGGAACGCTGCGCCGATTTCTTCGACACGTGCATCCAGATTCCGGGCGGCTTCGGCAAAGTCTTTCCGCGCAGCAAACCCCAATCCCTGTACCTGCGTGGGCTCGCCGATTACGACCTCACTTTCAGCGTAGGTCCGGCGGGCACGGGGAAAACCTATCTCGCCATGGCATGGGCCCTGCGGGAACTGCTCGGCAAGTCGCGAAGGAAACTCATACTCACACGCCCCGTGGTGGAAGCGGGCGAGAGCCTCGGCTATCTGCCGGGCGATCTCGTGCAGAAGATCAGCCCTTATCTGCGGCCTCTGTACGACGCGATGGAAGCGCTGATTCCCTATGAAACCATCAGAAAACTCGAGGAAAGCAGAGCGATCGAAATAGCGCCGCTCGCCTACATGCGTGGCCGCAGCCTCGCCAACTGTGTGGTCATCCTCGATGAGGCGCAGAACACCACCAAGGAACAGATGAAAATGTTCCTCACCCGCCTGGGCGAAAACACCAAGGCGGTGGTCACGGGCGACGTCACGCAGATCGACCTGCCGCGCAAGACCGAATCCGGACTCGTGCATGCCCTGCAAGTTCTTTCTGGCGTGGACGACATCTTCGTGAGCAGACTCGACGCCCGCGACGTAGTCCGCAGCCGGCTTGTCCGGAGAATCATTGAAGCCTATGAATCGGAATAGAACCCGTATCGCCGGAATCCGGAATCCGGAACTTGCGACCCGCTTCCGGAGCGACCCCCAGTACTTTGGAGTTCTCGCGGCCTGCATCCTCGCAAGTGTGCTCGCGCTGATGCTGGCGGGTCCCGGTTCCATCGCCGCCCGTGGTGATTTCAACGGAATAGAAGCGGGGAAGATCGCCGAAAAAGACGTTTCGGCGGGCAAGGATGTGAGCTACATCGACAGGGCGGCGACCCTCCTCAGAGTCCGGGCGGAAGAACGCCTTGTTCTTCCCGTGTTTACGATCGATACCGCCCTCGGCACCAGGAACCTCAATCGCCTCCGCGAATATCGGGAATACGTGCAGGAACTCATCGCCGCGAATACCGCCGAAGAAACTCTCTATCTCATGGTCGAGAGCAGATTCCCCGGCGTCCTCAACAACCGGGAACTCGCCGCGCTCGTCCGATCCCCCCTGCGTTCCCAGGCCTTTCTCTACGCCGATTCAGTGCTTGAAAGCCTCATGTATGACGGCGTGTTTCTCGTGCCTTCCGAGGGCATGGACTCCTACAATCCGGATTACTTCGAACTGGGTCGACTCAAGGATGGCGGTGCTTCTTCCGAGGAATTGCCGTTTTCGCGCATGATAACCATTTCCGGCTTGCCCGGAGCGGTCGAACGCGAGCTTCAGGACCGGCATCTGGCCCGGCCGCTCTCGGGCTATACCGCGTCGCTCGTTCTCGCCTTCGTCACCGAGAACGGTTTTTTTGACGAAAAGCAGTCCGGAGAGCGTCTCAAGAGGGCGAGGGAACGCGTCGAACCCGTGCGCAGGGATGTCGGAAAGAACGAACTCATCATCCGCAAAGGCGATATGGTCAGCGACGACGACTTTGCCAGGCTCATGGCCGTGCGCGAAGCCGTCTCGCGCGCCGATGTGGGCATGCTTCTTTCCGGCCTGGGACTCCTCGTAGCCGCCGTCGTTTTCGGGATTCTCGTACTCGGAAAAGAAGGACTGTACGGCTCCAGACTGGATCGAGGACTCGGTTTCGTGACGATGGGCTCTGCGCTCGCATTCCTGATCGCCGTCCTGGCCGTCAACGGGGCGGCTACGGGAAGAAGCCCCCTTGATGGGGCGTATTTCCTTCCCGCATCGCTTTTTGTAGGACTCGCTGCCGCCGTGTCCGGAACCCGGTTCGGCGTATTGTATTCCATGCTTCTTGCCCTGCTCGCCGCGGCGGGCTCCAACCTCAACGCGCACATCGTCCTCATGGTCCTCCTGTCGGGCATTGCCGCCAGTCTCACCGTCAGTACCGCGTCCAGCCGCATCAGCCTCGTGAAAGCGGCGGTCCTGCAGACAGGCGTACAGGCGCTGCTCGCCCTGGTGCTTACCGTTCAGTCGGGATTGTCCTTCAGAACCATCCTGGGCATCGCCGGGTTGCAGGCATTCAACGGTTTTGTCGGCGGTTCCCTTATTGTGGCTATTCTGCCCATCCTCGAGCAGACGCTGAATATCCCGACCAGATTCAGACTGATGGAACTTTCGGACCTCAATGCCCCCGCCCTGAAACAGCTCCTGACCATCGCGCCGGGCACTTACAGTCATTCCGTGAACGTCGCCCATCTGGCCGAATCGGCCGCGAGGGACATAGGCGCCGATCCCTTGCTTGCGCGCGTCGGCGCGTATTACCACGACATCGGCAAGATCGACCAGCCGACATATTTCGTCGAAAACCAGGAAGGTGTGAACCGTCACGACGACATCAATCCACGGCTTTCGGCGACGGTGATACGGAGCCACGTCAAGCTCGGGCAGGAGAGGGCGCGCGAACTCGGGTTGCCGCAGGCCGTCGTCGATATCGTCGCCCAGCATCACGGCAATTCGGTCATCGTTTGGTTCTACGAAAAGGCGAGAAAAGCCGATCCCAACGTGAGCGTCGAGGATTTTTCCTATCCGGGCGACCCACCTTCGAGCCGCGAAGCGGGTGTCGTGATGCTTGCGGACTCCGTCGAAGCCTCTACGCGCACTCTGAAAAAACCGACCTTGCCCCGCCTCGAGGAATTCATCAGGCAGATCATCATGGACAAAGTGTCCTCGGGGCAACTCGACGACTGCAGTCTGACGATGAAGGACCTGGAAACGGTCCGGCACAGTTTTACCCGCATACTCGCGGGGCATTTCCATTCCCGCATCGAATATCCCAAATCCAAGGACAAGGAAAAATGAACCGGGCAGCCGTCTCCTGGCGCGACATTTCCGAGCCTGAGTGGCTCGGGCGCGCCGCGTCGTTCGCCGAAACCGTGCTCGACCGCCGCGGAGCGGAAGGGTGGGAACTCTCGATCCTTTTCTGCGGCGACGATTTTATCCGGGAATTGAACCGGGAGTACCGCGGCAAGGATGAAGCGACCGATGTGCTCTCCTTCGAGCTCGGTGAAAAAGTAAAGGAAGGCGAGGAGTCCGTTTTCCTCGCCGGCGACATTGTAATCAGCCTGCCGGCCCTTGACCGGAACGCCGCGGATTTCTCGGTCGAACGGGACGAGGAACTGAAGCGCCTGATCGTACATGGAATCCTGCATCTCTCGGGAATGGATCACCCCGACAATGATCCCGAACAACCCATGCTGAAGGAACAGGAATCCATCCTCGCCTCGCTTGCCCCGGAGCGCATATCGTGAGCGGCATACTGGATCTGTTCAGGCACCGCAAGGAAGACGGCGTCGAATCCGACATCGGGAACGAAGAGCGGAAAGAGATGATCCGCGGCGTCGAGGAACTCTCCGAGACTACGGTCAAGGCAGTCATGGTTCCCAGGACCGACACGGTGTTTCTTTCCCTCGACGCACTGCCTGAGGAAATCCTGGCCGCGGTGGTGGAATCGGGCCATTCGCGCATTCCCGTATACCGCGAAACCATGGATGACGTCGTCGGCGTCCTCTACGCGAAGGATCTTCTGGGCGCCCTGGTGCGCAAAACGGCTGTCGCCGTCGGCGACATTATGCGCAAACCGTATTTCGTGCCCGAAACCAAACGTATCGACGCGCTTTTGCGCGAATTCAAGCGCCGCAGGGTTCACATAGCAGTGGTGGTCGACGAATACGGCGGCGTGTCGGGCATTGTGTGCATGGAAGACATCATCGAGGAAATCGTAGGCGAAATCCAGGACGAGTTCGACAACGAACCCGAGGACATAGTCAAATTGGGCCCCGATGCCTGGCTCTGCGATTCCAGGGCGAGGCTCGAAGATCTGAACGAATCACTGGGCCTTTCCCTGCCGTCGGGCGATTTCGAAAGCCTCGGCGGTTACGTATTCGACCTGTTCGGCCGCATCCCCGCCCGGCAGGAAAAGATCGAAGCCGAAGATCTTCTGTTTACGGTCCAGGAAATGGAAGGACACAGGATAATTTCGGTCAAAGTCGAGCGGAAGAAGGATGGGGCGGATGAAACGCGCGGGGACGTCGGGGAAGCGCGCAAAAACGCCGCAGGCCAGTCCGGGGCCGCCGATACGGAATCCGCTCCCGCGAAAACCGGCGCGGACGGTGAGGCCGGTACGGCATCCGGCTCGGCGAACGGTACGGCATCCGCGCCGTCGGGCGCCGCCGATACCGGAGCCTGAATCGCCTTAAGTCCAGTCTCCTGCGGGTCGTTTTGGCTCGCAGGAGAACCGAAACGGCCCGTTCATTGTATAGGAATTAATTTTATGACAAATAATTACAATAGTTTTTATGATGACGGGCGGAGTTTCGATATATAAAATGGCGGTTTGATATTGGATTCGCCTTTACGATTTCGATAAGTCGGTATACAATCAATTCAGTCGCGTGATGCGATTTTCCCCACAATCATTGTTCCCAAAAAGCCTACAAGGAGGGCCGAATGAATTCCTACATAAAGCAGGTTCTCGACGATCTCAGGGCCAGATCTCCCTGGGAAACCGAGTTCCTCCAGGCCGCCGAGGAAGTCCTCGAATCGATTTCCCCGCTCATCGACGCGGAGCCAAAATATAAGGCCCAGCACATTCTCGAGCGCATCGTCGAACCCGAGCGCACCATCATGTTCAGGGTTCCCTGGATCGACGACAAGGGTGTGTACCATATCAACCGCGGCTACCGCGTCCAGTTCAACTCGGCCATCGGCCCCTACAAGGGCGGCATCCGCTTCCATCCGAAAGTCCAGCTTTCCACCCTCAAGTTCCTGGGTTTCGAGCAGACCTTCAAGAACAGCCTCACCGGTCTCCCCATGGGCGGCGGCAAGGGCGGTTCCGACTTCGATCCCAACGGCAAGAGCGACAATGAAATCATGCGCTTCTGCCAGAGTTTCATGACCGAACTCTTCCGCCATATCGGCCCGGACACTGACGTTCCCGCGGGCGACATCGGCGTGGGCGGCCGTGAAGTCGGCTACATGTTCGGCCAGTACAAACGCCTGGCGAACAATTTCTCCGGCGTTCTCACCGGCAAAGGCCTCAGCTTCGGCGGGTCCCTGGTCAGACCCGAAGCCACCGGATTCGGCGCCGTCTATTTTGCCGAGGAAATGTTCAAACTCAAGAAAGAGACCCTCGCGGGCAAAACCGTTTCCGTGTCCGGCTTCGGCAACGTCGCCTGGGGCGCCTGCATCAAGGCCAGCCAGCTTGGCGCCAAAGTGGTCACCATTTCCGGCCCCGACGGCTATATTTTCGATCCGGACGGCGTCGGTACCCAGGAAAAGTGGGACTATCTCAACGAAATGCTCGTCATCGACCGGAACAAGGTCGAAACCTACGCCAAGAAATTCCCGAAAGCCAAATTCTTCGCCGGCAAGAAGCCCTGGGACCAGAAAGTCGACATTGCGATGCCCTGCGCCATCCAGAACGAGCTCAACGGCGAAGATGCCAAGGTTCTTCTGGCCAATGGCGTCAAGTGCGTGGTCGAAGTCTCCAACATGGGCTGCACCCCCGAGGCATGGAAGCTGTTCATCGAGAAAAAGATTCCCTTCGCCCCCGGCAAGGCCGCGAATGCCGGCGGAGTCGCCACATCCGGTCTCGAAATGAGCCAGAACTCCATGCGGCTCGCCTGGAGCGCCGAAGAAGTGGATCATCGCCTGCACGAGATCATGATCACCATCCACAAGGCATGCGTCGAAACCGCGAAAGCATACGGGTTCGAGAACAACTATGTCGTCGGCGCCAATATCGCCGGCTTCAAGAAAGTCGCCGACGCGATGATCGCGCAGGGCCTCGTCTGATTTTCATCTGCGATCCGCCCGATCGCTGATTCGAGCAAGGCCGCCCTTTATCGGGGCGGCCTTTTCTTTTGGCGCGGCCTTTTTTGGCGCGTTGACCCTGATCGAGCCTTCCGGATATCGTCGACTCAGGAGATCCTGGTGGAAACAACGATTCGTGCGTCGCATGTCGGCGGCTCCGTCCGCGCGCCCGCTTCGAAAAGCTCGATGCAGAGGGCGATAGCGTGCGCGCTTCTGGCCGAAGGCGAATCCACCCTGCGGAATCCAAGCTTCTGCGATGATTCGCTCGCGGCGCTGTCCATCGCGGAGGCTTTGGGCGCGCGTATGGAGCGAATGCCACAAGCCTTGCGCATTACGGGTTCGCGCGCGTTTTACGAACCCGGCTTCTCCGCGGCGGACGGCTTGCGGAAAGCCTTCGGCGGCGAATCCATTGCGCTCGACTGCGGCGAATCGGGGCTCTGCATGCGCATGTTCGCGCCCATAGTCGCCCTTTTGCCCGGCGAACGCATACTGACCGGTTCGGGCACGCTTTCCCGAAGGCCGATGCACATGATCGCAGCCCCACTGCGCGCCCTGGGCGCCGATTGCCGCACCGAAAGCGGCTTTCCGCCCGTATGGATAAAGGGAATCTTGAAGGGAGGTTTCGCCGAAGTGGATGGCGGCGAAAGTTCCCAACTCCTGACGGGCCTTTTGACAGCTCTGCCGCTCGCCAGGGGCGATTCGACGCTCGAAGTTCGCAACGCGGTAAGCAGGGGCTATCTCGATCTTACCCTCGATACGATGCGCGCATTCGGAGTCGATGCTTCACGCGACGAAAACTTCCGGCGCTTCGATCTGGCGGGAATGCAGCGCTATGCCGCGACCGATTTTACCGTCGAAGGCGATTGGAGCGGAGGAGCCTTTCTGCTCGTGGCCGGCGCCATCACAGGCGCGCCGGGCTCCTTGCGCGTCGAAGGTCTTCAGACCGGTTCGAAACAGCCTGACAGGGCGATTCTCCGGGTATTGGAATCCTCCGGCGCCCGCATCAGCACCGAATCCGACGGGAGCATTACCGTGACCGGCGGAGGTCTTACGGGTTTCGAGTTCGACGCCACGGAATGCCCCGACCTTTTTCCCCCGCTTGTGGCTCTGGCCGCCGCCTGCCGTGGCATGTCGACAATCATGGGAGCGGACAGGCTCAAAACAAAGGAAAGCGACCGGGCACTCGCTCTGACGGAGGAGTTCGGCAAGATGGGTGTTCCGGTCCGCCGGGAAGGAAACCGGCTGAAGGTGCAAGGCGGAAAGATATCGGGCGGCCAGGTGGATTCGCGCGGCGACCACAGGATCGCCATGGCCGCAGCGGTCGCCGGCCTCGCGGCTGAAACCCCCGTGCGGATTAAGGGCGCCGAATGCGTGGCCAAATCCTGGCCGACCTTCTTCGAAGACCTCGATTCCATAGCGTTCAAGGGAGCCTGACGAAACTCAGTCCGCGATATTCGCCCTCAGCGCGGTCAGGAACTTGCCCATCTCGTCGTAATCCTTGTCCCTGATGATGTGGGTAAGGTAGGCGAGCTTGGAATTGATGAGTTCGAGCTGGCGGATCGTGTACTGATTGAACATGATTTCCGACAGAAGGCGGTCGTCCTCGGCGAGCAAACCCTTGGCGATCGTCATGTGCCTCTTGAAATTGGTGCCGGGCGCGTCCTGCTTTTTCATGCAGGCGGCGAAAACCATGGTCGAGGCGAAGGGAGTGGCTAAAGAATAGGCTACCGTCCTGTCGTGCGCCTCGAAGTTATAGTCGAAAATCCTGATGCCCAGTTTCGAGTAGAAATTCCTGAAAAATTCCTTGCCGGCCTCGTCGGATTCCGAAATTATTATGGCGCTTTCATCCTTGAGTTCGCGGATGTTGGCGAAAGTAGGACCGAACATCGGATGGCTCGATACGAATTTCCGTCCGGTACCGGCGTAGTATTCGGCGAGTCCCGTCTTCACCGAAGCGATATCGGCGAGCATGCAGTCGGCGCCCACATGGGGCAGGACCGTCTCGAAGGCTTCGATGGTCGACCCCAGCGAAACGCAGTTGATGAAAAGTTCGGGCTTGAATTCGTCGAGCTCCGACAGGTCGAGAATGCGTTTGACCTTGATAAAATACTTCAGGCGCTGCGGATCGGAATCCGCCACGCACACTTCATGATCCCAACAGAGTTCCTCGGTGAGCCAGGCGCCCATGTGCCCCGCGCCCAAAATGAATATTTTCATGCTTTAGAGCCTCTTTTCCCTGTAACAGCCCAGTATCCGGAAACCTTCACTCAAGGAGGCGGCCCTGGTGATCGCGGCCGAAACCTCCGGATCCTTTTCGGAACCCTCGAAATCGATGAAAATCGCATACTCGCCGGGCCGGTCGGGGACGGATTCGATCCTGGTCAGGTTGATCGATGCGTCCGCGAAGACCTCGAGCACGCGGAAGAGCGCGCCTGCCTTGTCCCCGGCGGTGAATACCGCCGAACATTTTTCGCCGTCTCCGGACTCGTCCCGGCGGGCGAGTATGAAAAAGCGCGTGCGGTTTACGGAGGCATCCTGGATGTCTTCCTTGATGATTTCGAGACCGTAGATTTCCGCGGCGAGCCTCGAGGCAATGGCCGCGACGCCCTTGGGCCTTTCGGCCGCAAGCCTTTTGGCCGCACCCGCCGTATCGTATTCGCTGACCGGCTCCAGGCGGTTTCGCGCGAGAAACTGCTTGCATTGGGCGAGAGCCTGCGAATGGGACCAGACGCTGCGCAGTTCGCGATGGTCGGCTCCGGGCAGGCAGAGCAGACAATGCGAAATGGGCATGTCCACAGCTCCCACGATACGCAGCCCCGTGTGGAGAAGGATCGTATTCACCGGGCCCACGAGGCCGCCCAGAGTGTTTTCGACCGGTACGATACCCAGATCGTGCAGCCCCTCTTCGACGGCATCGAAAACATCGGAGAATTCGCGGCAGGGAATCATCGCAGCGTCGGGCGCCCAGGCACTGGCGGCGGCTTCGCCGTATGCGCCGTGCTCTCCCTGGAAGCCCATCGTCCTCAAACCCTTTTCCTGAAGGCGTTTCGACTCCGCCATGATCGACCGGTAAAGGTCCGAGGAGAATCCGGCTTCGAGAATTCCCCTGGAAGCGCGGGACACTTTGTCGAGGACCGCGGTTTCGCGCCCCGAATCGAGCGTGTCCTTCTTGAGTTTCCGGGTCAGTACGGCCTTTTCCATCCGTTCGCCCAGGAGAGAGAGAATACGACCGTCGATTTTGTCTATATCGGTCCTGAGATCTTCAAGCGTCATTGTCACTCCTTGGAAGCAAATCGCGGATCGCTGCGGTACAGATCGGCCAACGCTATCGCGCATGCCGCTTCAAGTACGACAGCGGCTCGCAGCGCTATGCATGCATCATGCCTTCCTTCGGCCGCGAGAGTACCCATCAAGCCTGAAGCGAAATCGAAGGTCGCCTGAGCCCTGGCGATGGTCGAGGCGGGTTTGACCGCCACCCGGACGACGAGCCGGTTGCCGTTGGAAATTCCGCCGTTGACGCCGCCGGAGCCGTTTGCGGAAGTATGGCCATCGGAATCGATGATGGGATCATTGTGCTCGGAGCCTCGCATCGAAGCGGCGCGGAATCCGTCGCCGAATTCGACGCCGCGAACTCCGGGAACCGAAAAAAGGGCGTGGGAGACAAGGCTTTCCACCGAGTCGAAAAACGGCTCGCCCAAGCCGGCGGGCATCCCGTCGACGCGGATTTCGACGAGAGCGCCGACCGAGTCGGCGTCAGCGATCGCCGCGGCGATCGCTGACGGGATGTCCGCCGATCCGCCCGCACTGAGGATTTCAGTGTCGAAGCGAAGTCCAGGCATGATTTTCTTGGCGACCGCGCCTGCGGCGACGAGCCCGACGGTCACGCGGCCCGAAAAATGCCCCGATCCGCGCGGGTCGTTGAAACCGCCGAATTTTATCCTTGCGGTCATATCGGCATGTCCAGGCCTCGGCATGGATGCGAAGGCGGCATAATCGGTCGGCTTCGTATCGCCGTTGCGGAAAATCACGCACAGTGGAGCGCCCGTCGTCCGCCCTTCGTGGATTCCGGACAGGAATTCCGGCCGGTCCACTTCGCGACGGGGAGTCGTACCGGTCGCACCGGCGCGTCTGCGCGCCAGATCGGGTTCCATATCCTCCGGCGCAAGCCGGATTCCCGGCGGACAGCCGTCTATCACGACACCTACCGCGGGGCCATGGGATTCGCCGAAAAGCTCGACGCGAAAATTGCGGCCGAAGGAGTTCATGGAGCCTCCATGACAAAGCGGCGCAGCTCTTCCAGAGGAATCGGGCGTATTTCGACCCGCCCGAGATCGAGAGGAAGGGCGAACAGGATATCGCTTCCCTTGCGCTTTTTATCGTCCCCGAGATAGTCCGAAGCGGCCAGGCGCAGGCTTTGCGCATCGGCGATCCGCGCCGTACCGTTGGCGCCATCAGCAGCATCAGCATCGTTGGCGTCATCAGCATCATCAGCGCCATTGCCCCTGGCCGGGGATGCGGCGTGGTGCGCGGCGTGGCTTTTCGCGAGAGCCGCGGCCTTTGCGATCGAAGAAGGCAGATCCCATGCTTCGAAAAGGGCGAAGATGCGTTCGGCCGTCGATTCCTTCATTTGTCCCATCCGTACGGAGAGGCGGCAGGCGCTTGCCAGGCCGGCGGCGACACAATGCCCGTGCGGCAGACCCGTTGCGGCCTCGATGGCGTGTCCGATCGAGTGGCCC
>Ga0074199_1001866_pt1 | contig 15497 bp, 9 predicted proteins | sample EPASupsiteSAE347_FD_64528 | JGI IMG/M metagenome (GOLD analysis project Ga0074199, IMG submission 64528) | Bioremediated contaminated groundwater from EPA Superfund site, New Mexico - Sample SAE3-47 | ecosystem: Environmental > Aquatic > Deep subsurface > Groundwater > Contaminated ...
TCAAGGCGGTGGTGTTCGGCGCCAAGCCGGATTCTTCCCCCGCAGGTGCTCCGCGGCCTCCGGCTGTTACAAAGGAAAGGAGCCGCTCCATGCCTCGATTTTTCATTAACCGTCCGATCTTTGCCTGGGTAATCGCCATCATGGTCATGCTCGCCGGCTTGCTGGCGATCAAGACCCTGCCGGTTTCCCAGTATCCGCCCATCGCGCCGCCCCAGATAACGATCAATGCCATGTATCCCGGCGCCTCGGCCCAGACCGTGCAGGATACCGTTACCCAGGTCATCGAACAGAAACTCAACGGCATCGATAATCTGATCTACATGTCCTCCACCAGCGACTCAGCCGGGACGGTGGCCATCAATCTGACCTTCAAGGCCGGCACCGACCCGAACATCGCCCAGGTCCAGGTGCAGAACAAACTGCAACTGGCCACGCCGCTCCTGCCCCAAATCGTGCAGCGGCAAGGGATTTCGGTGGTCAAATCCACCAGGAACTTCCTGCTCATCATCGGGTTGGTCTCGGAAGACGGCTCCATGGACCGCAACGCCCTGACCGACTATATGGTCTCCAACATCCAGGACATCATCAGCCGGGTGGAGGGGGTGGGCGAATTGCAGCTCTTCGGCTTCCAGAACGCCATGCGGATCTGGCTGAACCCTGCCAAGCTGAACAGCTTCCGCCTGACCACCAGCGATGTGATTGCGGCCTTGCAAGCCCAGAACGCCCAAGTCTCGGCCGGTCAGTTCGGCGGCAGCCCTGCGGTGCCCGGGCAGCAACTCAACGCCACCATCACGGCTCGCACCCTGCTGCAGACCCCGGAGCAGTTCGATGCCATCATCCTGCGCACCAACAGCGACGGGTCCACGGTCAAGCTCAAGGATGTGGCCGAAAGCAAGATCGGCACCGAGAACTACGATATCCAGTCGCGTTACAAGGGCAAACCCATGGGCGGCATGGCGATCCGGCTCGCCGCCGGCGCCAACGCCCTGGATACCGGGGACCGGGTCAAGGCCAAGATGGCGGATTTGGAAAAATTCTTTCCTCCCGGCATGAAGGTGGTTTATCCCTACGACACCACCCCCTTTGTCAAGATCTCCATGGAAGAGGTGGTTCAGACCCTGATCGAGGCGGTCTGTCTGGTCTTTATCATCATGTTCCTCTTCCTGCAGAACTTCCGGGCCACCCTGATCCCCACCATCGCGGTGCCGGTGGTTTTGCTGGGAACCCTCGGGGTGTTGGCGGCCAGCGGTTTTTCCATCAACACCCTGACCATGTTCGCCCTGGTCATCGCCATCGGATTGCTGGTGGACGACGCCATCGTGGTGGTGGAGAACGTGGAGCGGATCATGTCCGAGGAGGGATTGCCGCCACGGGAGGCGACCATCAAATCCATGGGCCAGATCACCGGCGCCCTCTGGGGTATCGCCACCGTGCTGACCGCGGTCTTCGTGCCCATGGCCTTTTTCGGCGGTTCCACCGGCGTCATCTATCGGCAGTTCTCCATCACCATCGTCTCCTCCATGATTCTTTCGGTGCTGGTGGCCATGATCCTGACCCCGGCCCTGTGCGCCACCCTGCTCAAGCCGGTGGCAAAGGGACACGAGCCGGGAGAATCGGGCTGGTTTAAGGGGTTCTTTCATTGGTTCAACATCTGGTTCGAACGGCGTCGGGATCAGTATGAAAGGCTCGTCGGCCGTTCCTTTGGCAAGCCGGTGCGCTATCTGGTGGTTTACGGCGGTATTGTAGCGGCCATGGTCTTCTTTTTCCTGCGGCTCCCCACCGCTTTTTTGCCGGATGAGGATCAGGGGTTCATCATCTGCCAGGTCCAGCTGCCGGCCGGCGCCACCCAGGAGCGGACCATGAAGGTGATCGAGCAGCTGGAACACCATTTTCTGGAGCGGGAAGCCAAGTCCGTGGAAGCGATCATCACCGTGGCCGGGTTCAGTTTTGCCGGCCGTGGCCAGAACATGGCCCTGGCCTTTGTGCGGCTCAAGGACTGGAAGCTGCGCAAGTCCAAGGAGTTGAAGGCCCCCGCTGTTGCCGGCCGGGCCATGCAGGCCTTTTCACGGTTTCGTGACGGCATGGCCTTTGCCTTCTCGCCTCCGGCGGTGGTGGAGTTGGGGCAGGCCAACGGTTTTGATTTCCAGCTGCAGGATCGCGGTGGCCTGGGGCACGACAAGCTGATGGAGGCGCGCAATCAATTGCTGGGGATGGCCAAGGAGAATCCCAGGCTGATTGCCGTCCGTCCCAACGGCCAGGATGACTCCCCTCAGTTCAAACTTGACATCGATGATGTGCGGGCCGGTGCCCTGGGGCTTTCCCCGGGCGACATCAATACTGTTCTGGCAACCGCCTGGAGCAGTTTCTATGTAAACGACTTCATCCAGAACGGCCGGGTCAAGAAGGTCTATGTTCAGGCAGACGCCAAGTACCGGATGCTGCCGGAGGATATCAACCGCTGGTATGTCCGCAACGCCAAGGGCGAGATGGTGCCGTTCTCGGCCTTTGCCACCGCGCATTGGCAGTACGGTTCCCCCCGCCTGGAGCGGTATAACGGGATTCCCTCCGCGCAGATCATGGGGCAGGCGGCCCCTGGTATCAGCACCGGCGAGGCGATGGCCGAGATGGCGAAGATGGCGGCCAAGCTGCCGCCCGGGATCGGCTATGAGTGGTCCGGCCTTTCCTACGAGGAAAAACAGGCCGGGAAACAGGCGCCGGCCCTGTATGCCATCTCGCTTCTGGTGGTGTTCTTGAGTGTGGCGGCCTTGTATGAGAGCTGGACCATCCCCTTTGTCAATATGCTGATGCTGCCGCTGGGGCTGGTGGGAGCGGTAACCGCGGTCACCATGCGGGGGCTGCCCAACGATATTTATCTTCAGATCGGGTTGCTCACCACCGTGGGGCTTTCGACGAAAAACGCCATCCTGATCATCCAGTTCATCAAGGAGCAGATGCAGCAGGGCCATGAGCTGGTTGAGGCTACCCTGGCGGCGGTGAAGATCCGGCTGCGTCCGGTCATCATGACCTCTCTGGCTTTCTTCTTCGGCACCTTGCCGTTGGCCCTGACCCGCGGGGCCGGGGCCGGGGCGCAAAACGCCATCGGCACCGCCGTTACCGGCGGGTTGCTCTCGGCTACCTTCATTGATTTGATCTTCATCCCATTTTTCTTTGTCCTGGTTTCCCGACGCTTTGCAGGAAAGCAGCCACCGCCACAATCACCGGCTGATCCCAATGTTCCGGAGGTGCAGTGATATGAAAGCGAAGACCACCCCCCTGTGTCTGCCCTTGGCCGCGTTGCTGTGCCTGGGCGGCTGCTCCATGGCCCCCAGGTATGCCCGTCCGGAACCGCCGGTGTCGTCTGGCTGGCCAAGCGGCCCGGCGTATCAAGAACGGAGTGGCAATCAATCCGGCACGGAAGTGGCCGATCTTCCCTGGCAGGCGTTTTTTGTCGATGAGCAATTGCAGAAGCTGATCACCCTGGCCCTTACGAATAACCGCGACCTGCGTATTGCCGCCCTCAATATCGAGCGGTCGCGGGCCCGGTACCGGATCCAGCGGGCCGAGCTGTTGCCGCGGATCGACGCCACCGGCACCGGCGGCAAACAGGGAATTCCGGAAACCCTCTCGTCCACCGGCCAGGCCGAAACCGTTCATCAATACAGCGCTGGCCTCGGGGTCAGCGCCTATGAACTCGACCTGTTCGGCCGGGTGCAAAGCCTGAAGGATCAGGCCTTGGAGCAGTATCTCGCCACCGAGCAGGCCCGGCGCACGGTGCAGATCAGTCTGGTGGCCGAGGTGGCTGCCAGCTATCTGAATCTGGCCGCTGACCGCGAGCGGCTGCATCTGGCCCAGGAGACCCTTACGGCCCAGCAGGCCACCCACCAATTGATCCAGCGGCGTTTTGGGGTGGGGGCCGCGTCCGAACTGGATCTGCGGCAGGTGCAAACCCGGCTGGATGCGGCGCGGGTGGATGTCGCCCGTTACACCACGCTGGTGGCACAGGACGAAAACGCGCTCAATCTGGTGGTTGGCGCCACGGTTCCGGCCGAATTGCTCCCGCGGACGCTTTCCGAAAACCTTGCCGGTGTGCAGGATATCGCTCCCGGCATGCCCTCCGAGGTGCTGCTCCGGCGCCCCGACGTTTTGGCGGCCGAAAACCAGCTCAAGGGGTTCAACGCCAATATCGGTGCGGCGCGGGCCGCATTTTTTCCGCGCATTACCCTGGTCGGCTCCGCCGGTGTCGGCAGTGATGAACTGTCCGGCCTCTTCACCTCCGGTTCGGGCGCCTGGGCCTTTGCCCCGGAAATTGTGTTGCCGATCTTTGATGGTGGTTCGCGATGGGCCAGCTTGAAAGTGGCGGAGGTGGACCGGGATATCGCCGTGGCTCGCTACGAGAAAGCGATCCAGACCGCCTTCCGGGAAGTGGCCGACGCCCTTGCCCAACGGGGAACCATCGACGAGCAGCTGGCGGCGCAGCAGTCGCTCACCGACGCCACGGCCACGAGTCATCGTCTCTCCCAGGCCCGCTACGAAAAAGGGGTGGACAGCTATCTGGCCGTGCTCGATTCCCAGCGGTCGCTCTATGGCGCGCAACAGGGGTTGATCGCCACCCGTTTGACGCGGCTGCTGAATCTGGTAACATTGTATAAAGTACTGGGTGGCGGTGGAGAAATCACGCCTGCTCCACAGGCCCGGTGATCCGCGGCCGGGTGGAGAATCATCCATCTAACCGGAGGGCGCCATGAAACCATCCAGGTTGGCTTTTTATATCGCTCTCGCATTGTCCGCCATTGCGGTGGCATTCTCTCTTTTGGCCAAGGAACCATCGCCGGACTGGCCGGTCAACCTGATTCATCTGCTTTTCAAACACTGATGCCGTAGGGAGTGGTGCAGGCCGGTTACCTCCTTACCAGGGCCGGAAGAGGAGCATTATCATGGCAGGGCAATGGAAGAGATGGTTGATAGGGGCTGCTTGGCTGCTGGTTTTGACTGTCTTGGGAGGTATTGGCTGGCGAATGTTTGCCGGGCATGGCCGGGGAGACGTTCTTGTCAGCGGTAACGGCCGGATCGAGGCGGTCGAGATCGACATCGCCGCCAAGACGGCGGGACGAATCAAGGATATTCTGGTAAACGAAGGGGACTTCGTCACTGCCGGGCAGATTGTCGCGCGCATGGATACCGGGGTGCTCGAGGCCCAGCGCCGCGAGGCCCAAGCGTATCTGCACAAGGCGGAAAGCGGGGTGGCGACCGTGCAAAGCCAGGTGGCGCAGCGCCGGAGCGAGAAGGCCGCCGCCTTGGCGCTGCTCGCGCAACGCGAGGCGGAACGTGATGCGGCCCAAAAACGTCTGTCGCGTTCGGAACCCCTGGCTGGCACCGGTGCCGTTTCCATCCAGGAACTGGACGATGATCGCGCGCATGTCTTGAGCGCCGAAGCGGCTATCCGGGCGGCAAAAGCCCAGATCGCGGCGGCAGAGGCCGCGATTGGCACCGCCAAATCCCAGGAGGTTGAGGCGTTGTCGGTTGTCGATGCGGCCCGGGCCACGATCGAGCGGCTCCAGGCGGACATTGACGATAGCGCCTTGAAGGCGACCCGTGACGGCCGCGTGCAGTACCGCATCGCCCAGCCCGGCGAGGTGGTTGCCGGTGGGGGCAAGATCCTCAATCTGCTCGACCTGGGCGATGTGTACATGACGTTCTTTCTGCCCTCCGCCACTGCCGGCCGGATCGCCATCGGTTCCGAGGCGCGGTTGGTGCTCGATGCCGCCCCGGAATACGTCATTCCGGCGACGGTTTCCTTTGTTGCCGATGTGGCCCAGTTCACCCCCAAAACCGTGGAAACCGCCAGCGAACGGCAGAAGCTGATGTTCCGGGTCAAGGCGCAAATCGCTCCGGAGCTGCTTAAAAAACATATCCATAAAGTCAAAACCGGTCTGCCGGGCATGGCCCATGTCCGGCTCGATCCGCGGAGCGAGTGGCCAGCCGCTCTCCAGGTGAGGCTTCCGCAATGACCGGCGGCCGGGCGACTCCTTCCTCTGTTGCGGCGGGAATCGCGCCGGTCGCGCGTTTAACCGGTGTCAGCCTGCATTATGGCAGGATATTGGCCTTGGATGCCATCACCCTCGATCTCCCGGCAGGGAAGATGATCGGCCTGATCGGACCCGACGGGGTCGGCAAATCCAGCCTCTTCTCGCTGATCGCCGGTGCCCGGGTCATTCAGACCGGCCAGGTCGAGGTGCTGGCCGGCGACATGGCTGAAGCGCGTCACCGGAAAGTTGTCTGTCCGCGCATTGCCTACATGCCTCAGGGACTGGGCAAGAACCTCTACGCCACGCTGTCGGTATTCGAAAATATCGATTTCTTTGGCCGCTTGTTCGCCCAGGACAGCGGCGAACGGCACCGCCGCATCGACGATCTGCTCATGAGCACCGGCTTGGCTCCTTTCCGGGACCGCCCGGCCGGTAAACTTTCCGGCGGCATGAAGCAAAAACTCGGACTCTGCTGTGCGCTCATCCACGACCCCGACCTGCTGATCCTCGACGAACCCACCACCGGGGTTGATCCGCTCTCTCGCCGGCAGTTCTGGGAGTTGATCGAACGTATCCGCGCCGGGCAACCCGGTATGAGCGTGCTGGTGGCCACCGCCTACATGGAAGAGGCAGCCCGCTTCGATTGGCTGGTGGCCATGGATGGCGGGCGGGTGCTGACTTGTGGCACCCCCCGGCAACTGCTTGACCGCACCGCCACCGAGAGCCTGGAGGGGGCCTTCATTGCCCTGCTGCCGGAAGAAAAACGTGCCGGACACCAGCCGGTACGGATCCCGCCACGCGCCACTGATGGCGAGGAGATCGCGATCGAGGCAAAGGATCTGACCATGCGTTTCGGCGACTTCACCGCCGTGGACCGGGTGAGTTTCCGTATCGCCCGCGGCGAGATCTTTGGCTTCTTGGGCTCCAACGGCTGCGGCAAGACAACGACCATGAAGATGCTGACCGGTCTGCTGACAGCCAGCGCGGGAGAGGCCTGGCTGTTCGGCCAGCCCATAAACCCCAAGGATATTGATACCCGCCGGCGGGTCGGGTACATGACCCAGTCCTTCTCGCTCTATTCCGAGCTGACCGTGGAACAGAATCTGATCCTGCATGCCCGGCTTTTCAGCGTCCCGGCCGGCCAGATCCCCGGCCGCGTAAATGAGATGGTCAACCGTTTCGGCCTGGGCGGGGTCATGGCCGCGCTGCCCGACAGTCTCCCCCTGGGGCAACGTCAGCGGCTCTCCCTGGCGGTGGCGATGATCCATCGTCCGGAGATGCTGATCCTTGATGAACCCACCTCGGGGGTTGACCCGATTGCCCGCGATGGTTTCTGGCAAATGTTGATTGACCTCGCCCGCCGCGACCGGGTCACCATCTTCATCTCCACCCATTTCATGAACGAAGCCGAACGCTGCGACCGCATCTCGCTGATGCATGCCGGACAGGTGCTGGTCAGCGACAGGCCCGCCGCACTGATCGAAAAACGGGGGGTAACAACCCTGGAAGAGGCATTTATCGGCTATCTGGAAGAGGTTGTGCCCGAGAGTAAAACCTCCGGGTTGTCAACCACCCCGGCGATGCTCCCTCCCTCATTGCCTTCACGCGGCACAACCATTTTTGGTAAAAAAATCGGCTTTAACCTCCGCCGCCTGTTCAGTTACAGCCGGCGTGAGACTCTGGAGCTGCGCCGGGATCCGATCCGGGCCACCATGGCGCTCCTTGGCAGCGTCATCCTGATGTTGATCATGGGGTATGGGATCACCCTGGATGTGGAGGATTTGACCTTCGCCGTGCTCGATCGCGACCAGACCGCGACCAGCCGCGACTATGCACTCAATCTGGCTGGTTCGCGTTATTTTAGCGAACGTGCGCCAATTGGTGATTACACCGAGCTGGACCGGCGCATGCGGACCGGTGAGATCAGTCTGGCTCTGGAGATACCACCGGGCTTTGCCCGTGATCTGGGGCGTGGGGCCCCGGTGGCGATCGGCGCCTGGATCGATGGCGCCATGCCGCAGCGGGCCGAAACCATTCAGGGCTATGTGCGCGGGATGCATGCCCACTGGCTGGCCGAAATGGCTGCGCGCAAGCTTGGCCAGTCCCGTTCCTCCGGTCTGATCAAGATCGAAACGCGGTTTCGTTACAATCCCGATGTCAAGAGTATGGTGGCGATGGTGCCGGCGGTGATTCCGTTGCTCCTGCTGATGATTCCGACGATGCTCACGGCGCTCAGTGTGGTGCGGGAAAAAGAGCTTGGCTCCATCGTCAACCTCTATGTCACGCCGGTGACAAGGCTTGAGTTTCTGCTCGGCAAACAACTGCCCTACATCGGACTGGCAATGGTCAACTTTTTGCTCATGTCCCTGCTTGCGGTGACTGTTTTCGGTGTGCCGATGAAGGGGAGCTTTCTCGCCCTCTCCGTCGCCGCGCTGCTGTACGTAACCTCTGCCACCGCCATGGGGTTGTTGTTTTCCACCTTTGTGCGCAGCCAGATTGCAGCCATCTTCGGCACGGCAGTGCTCACCCTCCTGCCTGCCGTGCAGTTCTGCGGCATGACCTCCCCGGTCTCCGCATTGGAGGGGTTGGGCAGGATGATCGGGAACGTCTATCCCACCACCTATTTCCTGGTCATTGCCCGGGGAACATTTGCCAAGGGGCTTGGTTTTTCGGACCTGCAGGCCTCCTTTCTTCCGCTGATCCTGGCCGTTCCGTTGCTGATCGGGCTATGCGCGCTGCTGTTGCGGAAACAGGAGGTCTGAGCATGCGGATCAACACCATCCGGCAACTGGGTATCAAGGAACTGCGCAGCCTGGGCCGTGACCCGATCATGCAGGCGCTGATCGTTTTTGCCTTTACGGTTGCGGTGTATTCGGGCGCCACGGCCATGCCGGAAACCCTCAACAAGGCGCCGGTCTCCATCGTTGACGAAGACCGGTCGCCGCTCTCGGCGCGCATCGTTGACGCCTTTTCTCCCCCGTATTTTGTTCCGCCGGTGCTGATTACCCAAGCCGAGATGGATGCCCGGATGGATGGTGGCCTTGATACCTTCGCCTTGAACATTCCCCCGGAGTTCCAGCGTGATCTGCTGGCGGGAAGACAACCAGCGGTTCAGTTGAACGTTGATGCGACCCGGATGAGTCAGGCCTTTACCGGCAGCGGTTATATTCAAACCATGATCACCAGTGAGGTAACCGAATTCGTCCAGGGGTATCGAGGGATTGCCGCGCCGCCGGTTGATCTCGAACTGAGGGCTCGCTTCAACCCCTCCCTGACCCAAGTCTGGTTCGGCGCGGTGATGGAGGTTATCAACAACATCACCATGCTCTCCATCGTCCTTACCGGCGCCGCTCTGCTTCGGGAGCGGGAGCATGGAACCATTGAGCATCTGCTGGTCATGCCGGTAACGCCTTTTGAGATCATGACGAGCAAGATCTGGTCCATGGGGCTGGTGGTTCTTGGTGCCTGCGCCTTTTCCCTGGTCTTTGTGGTGCAGGGGCTGCTGGCGGTGCCCATTGAAGGTTCGCTGGTCCTTTTTTTGTTCGGCGCCGCGCTGCATCTGTTCGCCACGACCTCCATGGGCATTTTCATGGGCACCATCGCACGCTCGATGCCCCAGTTCGGGCTGCTGGTGATGCTTGTCCTGTTGCCGCTGGAGATGCTTTCCGGCGGGGTCACCCCGCGCGAAAGCATGCCGTACTTTATTCAGGTTGTCATGCGGATAGCGCCGACCACCCACTTCGTTTCACTTGCCCAGGCGATTCTCTACCGGGGGGCAGGGCTGGATGTGGTGTGGCCGCAATTTATTATTCTTGTGTTGATAGGCGCGGTTTTCTTCGGCATCACGCTGGTCCGCTTTCGCAAAACCATCGGGATGATGGGGTAGGGAGGCAGCTCAACTGTTGCCGGCCTTGTGGAAAGTCCCGGAAAGATTGTTGGCGCAAGGCGCCGGTTACTCGCCGGGTTCCTCGCCAAAGGGGTTCCTCAATCCATACCGTTCGATCTTCCGGCGCAGGGTGTCCTTCGAAATTCCCAACTCCCGGCAGGTGGTCATCCGCCGCCAGTGATTCCGCTCCAGGGATTGAAAAATCGCCTGTTTCTCGATTTCATCGAGAGGCTGCGGCTTGTGAAGAGGGATGGCCCCGGGCTGCGGACTGTCTTGGGGTTTGGGGGCAAAGGGCTCGGGGAGATGTTCCGGCCTGATGAACCCCCCATGGCAGAGGATGAAGGAATATTCGATGATGTTTTCCAGCTCGCGGATATTGCCGGGAAAGTTGTAGCGCATGAGAATGCTCAAGGCTTCATCGGAAATCCCGACGATATCCTTGCCCTGCTGGGTGCTGAACTGTTTGACGAAATGTTCGGCGAGCATGGGCACATCTTCCATGCGCTCCCGCAAGGGGGGGAGAATGATCTTTACCACGTTCAGGCGATAGAAGAGGTCTTCCCGGAAGATGCCTTCCTGGACGAGCTGTTGCAGGTTGCGGTTGGTGGCGGCGATGATCCGGACATCCGCCTTGACCGGTTTGTTGGAGCCCAGGGGTTCGTACACCTTCTCCTGGAGAACCCGCAGGAGTTTGACCTGGAGGGAGGCGGGGATGTCGCCGATTTCGTCGAGGAACAGGGTGCCTTTTTCCGCGCTGGCAAAGCGGCCCGGCCTGTCGTGTTTGGCGTCGGTAAAGGCGCCGGCCTTGTAGCCAAAAAGTTCCGACTCAAGCAGGGTTTCCGGCAGGGCTCCGCAGTTGACCGCCATGAAAGGGCCTTTGTTGCGCCGGCTCGAGGTATGAATGGCGCGGGCGACCAGTTCCTTACCCGTTCCCGATTCGCCGAGCACCAGAACATTGCTCTCGCTGTGGGCGATTTCCGGGAGGATGCTGAAGATGCGCTGCATGGATGCGCTCTTGCTGAGAATCTCGCCGAAGGTGTAGCGCCGGGAAAGTTGTTTGCGCAGTTCCGTGACCACGCTGAGATCCCGGAAGGTCTCCACCCCGCCGATAACGTTGCCCTCGTGGTCAAGAAGCGGGGCGGCGCTGATGCTCAAGGGGATCTGCTTGCCTTCGATGTTTCTGACAAAGATGGAGCGATTGGCCACCGGCTTGCCGCTGTAAAGGCTCTGGGCGATGGCGCAGTTTTCTCCGCAGATGCTGGAATGGAATACGTCGCTGCACGACTTGCCGATGGCATCCTGCCGTTTCCAGCCCGTAATCAGCTCGGCCGCCCGGTTGAAGGAGGTGATCTTCCAGCTGCGGTTCACGGTGAACACCCCGTCGGCGATACTTTCCAGAACCAGATCCTTGGTCATGACCGAGGTCAGGTCGCGAAAGGTTTCCACCCCGCCGATCACGTCGCCGTCCGGGTCGGTGAGCGGGGCCGCGCTGATGCTGATCGGAATGGTCTCCCCGTCCTTGCCCTTGATGAAGATGGAGCGGTTGCCGATGGGTTTGCCGCTTTCCACGCTCTGGGCGAGAATGCAGGCGTCGCCGCAGATGCTGGAGTGGAAAATGGTGCTGCAGGGTTTGCCGAGGATTTCATCCTTGTGCCAGCCGGTGATGTGTTCCGCCGCCTTGTTGAAGGAGGTCAGGTTCCAGTTCCGGTCCACGGTGAAGACGCCGTCGGCAATGCTGTCCAGAATGAGATCCTGTTGCAGGCTGGACGTAACATCCCGGAAGGTCTCGACCCCGCCTATAACCTGGCCGTCCGGGTCAACAAGCGGTGAGGCGCTGATGCTGATGGGAATGGTCCTGCCGTTTTTTCCCTTGATATAGATGGAACGATTGACAATGGATTTGCCTTCGTTGATGCTCTGAGCCAGGATGCAGTCCGCGCCGCAGATATTGGAGTGGAAGATTTCGCGGCAGGAGACTCCGACCACTTCCGGGGCTGTCCAGCCGGTGATCAGTTCTGCCGCCTGGTTGAAGGAGGTGATCCGGAAGCGTTTGTCCACGGTGAAAACACCATCGGCAATGCTGTCCAGGACCAGCGGGTAGATTTGCCCGGGATCGCTGGCGTCGCGGAGGGTGATGATGGCGCCGGCGAGCTTCCCGTTCTTGTCGGGAAACGGGATGGCCGTGACCAGGAGGATAATCGATTCCTTGTTGTCCGGCTTGTGCATCACCACCCGCAGGCCGTGCATGGCCCGGCCCGAGGCGAGTGGTCCGTACAGGCTGCATAGGGCTTCGAATCTGCCCGTGCCGCTGAAAACGTCCTGGCAGCTCTTGCCGAGGGTCTCCCCGGTGGTGAGGCCCATGAGTTTTTCAGCTGCTTCGTTGAAGGAGGTGATCTGCCAGTTTTCATTCACGGTGAAAACGGCTTCCTGTACGGCAGGAGCGGAGGGGGATGCGGTTTTGGTGTCCATTATTTATGAAGTAGTGGGGTTTGTTTGGCTGACTGATGGTTGATTAAGAATCATTCTTGATTCATTAATGGATATAGCAAAAAAAAACAAGGTATGCTTGCGGAAAGGCGAGCAGCAACGTGTTTTTTCTCTTTGGCGGAGAAAGCCCGCGCGGTTCGGCTTTGGACAAGACAGAACCGTGGGAAGGATTGGCTGGAAACCGCGAAAATTATCTTGACATGCGAGGTTGTCAAGATACAATGCGCTGAATTTATCCATCGGCAATTAACCTGGGGATTAATTGCTTAAGTACCTTCTGGATTATCCGATTCCTGAAGGGTGGAAGAGACCGAGCACCCTTCTGAAATACATTGAGGAGACGTGAGAATGAAGATAGACGATCTTGAAAAACTCGAGAATGAGGGAGTTGAAAACCTTCCTTCCGAGGAGCGCCGCCGATTCCTTCGCTTTGGTTTGGCGGTAACCGGTGTTTTTGTCGGAGGGTCCGTGCTTTCCTTGACCTCCGCCCGTGATGCCGAAAGCGCCATGGGGCCTGTGCCCGCATCCGGGGCTTTTCCCTACAGCCCGCACTACACCATGGTCATGCGCCAGAACCGCTGTATCGACTGTGAGCGGTGCATGGAGGCGTGTGTGAAGACCAACAATGTTCCCTCCTATGGCTATCGTACCACCATCCTCCAGCAGGAGCGGGAGATTGGCAAGGGCGTGAAAGAGCGGGTCTTCATGCCGGTGCTCTGCAACCACTGCAACCGGCCGCCTTGTGTCCGGGTATGTCCCACCACCGCGACCTACAAGGACAAGAAAAACGGCATCGTCATGATGGATTACAAGCGCTGCATCGGTTGTAAGACCTGCATGGCCGCTTGTCCTTACAATGCGCGTTATTTCAAGGAAGAGAACCGGGCGGTTGACAAGTGCAATTTCTGTTTCGATACCCGTCTGTCCAAGGGGGAGAGCAAGACGGCCTGCGCCGCGGCTTGTCCGGCTGGAGTTCGTGTGTTCGGCGATCTCACCGATTACAACAGCGAAGCATATAAATTGATCCACACGCCTGAGAAGGTTGTTTGGGTTCTTCGGCCTGAGACTGGCGCCATGCCGAACGTGTTCTACATGAATGATTAACCAAACAGCGGAGAGAGCCGTAATGAAACGCAATAATATGAGCGTAATGAATATGGTGGGCTTGGCGGCTGTGGTTGGCCTCCTTGTTTTTTCCAGCCTGTCCTTTGCAGAGGAAGCCTACGATGAGGGCACCTACGGGCCAAAGGCGCCCATTGTCTGGGCAAAGCCGGTGAAAGGCGTGGTGTTCCTCCATAAAACCCACACCATGGATGCCGGGCTTTCCTGCGACAGCTGCCATGATAGCATTTTCCAGATGGCTGCCGGCACTGCCGAGCAGAGTGCCGATTTCACCATGGCTTCCCTGTATAAAGGGAAATACTGTGGCGCATGCCATGACGGGCAGATGGCTTTTGCCTCCAACACCCGTTGTGCCACCTGCCATGTAGGGGTGAAAGGGTACAATAAGCTGACCGGCCCCGCGCCCCAGGGCAAGGCTTCCGGCAAGCATTGATTTTCTGATTGAATCCTTCTTCTGCTGCGTTAGCGAGCAGGCGGAAGGAGTTGTGTTCCGTACCGATTTTTTGAAGCGGAAAGCCTGAGCGGTGCTTGGGCTTTTCGCTTTTTTTGTTTCCCCTCTCTTTTTTCGGCGGGATCTGCCACGGCAGGTCGGTTGCTCGAAAAAATCAAGTGTCCGTCACGGACGTCTCTGTAACGCCTATTGTCAATTAATAGGTAATCTCTCGCCTTAACACACGCTGGGTCGAACCGTGTCCCTGTGTGTTCAGTGGCTGAGGATGCGAGAGGGTGCCGCTATCCGTATCCCCAGGCGGTTCTCCTTTCGGTCTTTTGCGGCCATTGCCATGAGTTTTCTCCTGTGAAGATCCTTGAAATGAGATCTGGAAATCCTTCATGGGGGAGTTGTTGCAATCCGCGGGTGGCGTATGTTGCGTCTCCATCCTTCTAACTAACTGATTTTAAAAGAATAAAACAGTCTCCTGGTGATTCGGTTGTTTGAAGAGGCAATGGGGATGGATTTGGCGGGGGGATGTTATCTCTCGCTGCAACTCTTTGTTTGTACGCTATTTTTTCTGGTTGTATTTCTTTGTTGTTGCCGGGATTGTTTTGCGCCCACTTTGCTTCGGTGTTTGGATCAAAAAAAGTCCGGTACGTTAAATAAGCTGAAACAGCATGTGTTCGGGAAAGATATGAAATGCACTGTTGTAAAACTCTAACTCCTTGCTTCTCTATGGAAAACTGAAATTTGTGAAGAAAAGAACACCTGATGCTTCGTTGTGGCACGCACCTTGCTCTCTACCCTAATCGACAGAGGATGCTGTGTGGGCAAAGCCCATTGCCGAATAAGCGTATGCACAGACAAGGAGGTGGCCGGGCAGAGTTTGGAGAAAAATTCTGGAGAGGAAAAACTCCTCAATCATCGGGTGGCGGCCCGGAAAGTAGACCTTGCTCCAGAAAAAACAACAACTGTTTGGGTACAGGCTGAAATCGAAGATTGAAAGAAGCTTACAAAAATAACTCCCTGGCCGGGAGTGAGTTGAAACTGAATTGTAAACTGCAGGTAAAAAAATCTAAGGGAGGAAAAATCATGTTGAACACATTCTCACTCGCTGAGGTGGCAGAGGAAAAGGTCGCTACCCCGACCGTGACCAAAGCTACCATCCTGTGCGCGATTCTGGCCCTGGTCGGTGTCGGCGCCGGTCTGTATGCCCAGGTAGTCGGGCATGAACACGCTTTTGCCAACACCAGGGAGATGCCTTGGGGTATCCTGATCGCGAATTATGCCTATTTCGCCATCATCTCCACCGGGCTCTGTCTGCTTGCCGTGCTGAGCCACATCTTCGGGCACAACCGTTTGACCGCGCTCGCCAACCGCATGGTGTATCTCTCCATCGTGGTCATCTTCGGCGGGTTCCTTATTATCGGCCTTGAGCTTGAAAATCCCCATCGCATGCTCCTCTATAACATGCTTTCCCCGAACCTGACCTCCAACATCTGGTGGATGGGAACCCTGTACAGCATGGCCGTGGGCTTCATGT
>Ga0074199_1001867_pt1 | contig 15491 bp, 13 predicted proteins | sample EPASupsiteSAE347_FD_64528 | JGI IMG/M metagenome (GOLD analysis project Ga0074199, IMG submission 64528) | Bioremediated contaminated groundwater from EPA Superfund site, New Mexico - Sample SAE3-47 | ecosystem: Environmental > Aquatic > Deep subsurface > Groundwater > Contaminated ...
CCCTATTTCTCGTTCCCGGGTTATACTCGGGAACGGAATTGCAGCGGAATTGTGATAGAATTTCCGCTACGGAGTGCAACCCCGTAGCGAGAAGGATACAGGTGGTTAGATAGTCATGGGTATATTGATGGTCATTTATTGTCATTAAGTCATTGGTTGTAGAGACGCACCCTGGCGCGTCTCTACAATTCTCGTTCCGGGGCTCCCGCTCCGGAATACTTTCCGAACGATGATACGCCGACATAACCAGCGAATTCACTTAAGCAGATCCAAAATATATATTGTTAATAAATCTGTTGATTATTTGTCTTTCAAATACGAAATAATTACTGATTAATGGTCTCAAAATGTCGCAACGCCGAGCATTGCGACAAGAAAAAAAAACCGCCAGCCTGAATAAGAAGTCGGGCAGGTGCACATGATTCATTTACTTCAGTAGTTGCTCGTTTAGCCTATCGGTGGTTGTTACGTATGCAAATCCGAATGAAAGATTCAGCAGACTAGCCAAATGCATCTCCTCATTGATGCTACCAGTGGCGTCAGCAAGAAAGAACACTCTGTAGTCCCGGTAGTAAGCATCACGTGCTGTGGACTCACAACACATATTGGTCATGATGCCAGAAATGACAAGGTCTTCTATCTTGAGACATCGAAGCACAGTCTCCAGGTCGGTGTTATAGAATGCTGAATAGCGATGTTTGGAAATAACTTTGTCATTAGGCAATGGGGCAATTTCGCTATGTATTTCACTTTCCGGACTTCCCTCAAGACACATACCTTCCCACCACCATTCCATTATACCAGCATCAAGACGATTGGGATGATGAACATGTCGCGTGTAGATCACCGGACGTCCTGCCACTCGAAAAGCATTTATGAGGCGTATGAGCGTTGGAAGAATAGCGAGTCCCCCACAGGTAAACGTCGGAGATGCCGGGTCTAAGAAAAATCGCTGCATATCAACAACAAGGAGAGCAGATTTTTCTTTGTTAAGCTGCATTCGATGTTGATTGAAAGGTGCAATCTTTTCAAGCCAGAGTCTTGCCCTTGCCTGAAGCAAATCTGGCGTCACGTAGGATTCCATAGTCCTCCTTATTCCTGTATGTGCTTGCGTCTAACGGTGGCGGTATGGCCAGTAAGGTATTGCGGGCGATTTCCTATCAAGGTACATCCGCCAGCTGGCGGATTGGAGCGGGCTACAACGCTTCGCATATCACCGAAACCCTTATTGGTTATACCGCTTGTCAGAGGCAGGCATTATTCTATTCTTTTTCCGATATAAAACGCGTAGCCGTAATACTGCTTATATTTTGAGTATAACTCTGCCTCATACCTCATATTTGATATAAAAGACTCAACGGTCTTGTTTCCGGCATATTTTTTCAGAAACATTTCATTGACCGCCTCTTGCGGAGCAATATAATTGTCAGTCCAACAATTTTCAGACAGCGCAAAGGCAGCCACGGGAGTAAAGCCCGCTTTTTGTATTATGGAAATATTCTGCCCCATCGTTCCAATTTCAGGAACCGCATTAAGATAATACTTTTCAAGTTCGGCGGGGCGTTCAGCGGTAAACCAGGTCAGATTCGTTACGGCCAAATAACCGCCGCTTTTAAGATAATTCTTCCAGTAATTCAGGCATTTTTCAAAACCGATACTGTCAATCGCCCCTTCCGACCAGATAAGATCAAATTCGCAATTCTGAAACGACAGATTATCCATTGAACCGACAATACCTTTTACTCTGTTCTGCAAACCAAGTTTTCCGGCAGTTTTATTGAGTTTATCGATCGCGCCGGGAAAAAGGTCCAAGGCGGTAATAGTGCCTTTTGTATTTTGGGCTAAAATCATAGTCTGCCCGCCGGTACCACAACCTAAATCGGCAATTTTGGATTCGTTGGAAAGATTGCCGATAAAACTTAACGCTTTAAGGGTTGTTTCGGGGCTGCCGGGTCCCTGCCTTTCAAACTCAATGAAATATTCCCAGATCAGGTTGAAATCAAATTCGTGAATCGTTGGTTTTTCTTCGCTCATTTTCTTCCTATTATTATTGTTATTCTGTCTCTTCGGTTAATTTTGTCAATCTGTATGCCCTGTCGCTAGCTTGCCGCCAACGGCTGCACAAACTACGCCGTACTGTTCCAACACTATAAAAAACTCATTTTTGTGGCGGACCAGATGGAACGAGTACTATTGTTCTTTTTAATAAAACGAGTGTCGTGGTTTGTGCTGTTATACGCCGGCACGCCCATACTAAAAGTTATCCCAATGCCAAAGATCATCACTGATTACTCTAGCGGAGAGGAGTACTTTAATAGCATCTATTGGTATTTCAATATCCACCTGAAACTGGGAGGTGAATTGCCTCGACAACTTATCCGAAATCGCTTGGTGGTTTGTTTCTGGACCAATGTCGAACATAAGTTCCTTCTCACTACCTCTTAGTAGGTGTTCGATATTTTCCTCGACTTTCTTTCGCTGGGGTTCACCAACTCCTGTTATAATGGTTGATGCAAGGGAAAACCATTGCTGGACAGCATCGTTGCTCTTGTTCCAGCATTTTGCAAGATCGAAACGAATCAAAGATACGTGAACAAGTTCTGCTGGGAACTCGAGTACGGGAATTCCAGAAAAAGTAATTGCTGAGTCTTTAGGTTTTGGGTTGCAGACAATAAAGACTCCCTTTGTTGAAGGAACATATCGAACTTGAGTCGGTTCGTACTGAGCGAGAAGCAATATCGGATGAATGACGTCTTCAGCACCTGCAGGCACCAGATAATTGTCAGGAAGTGATTGCAGGACTTCATGGGGCAAGGGGAATTCTGCGATTCCGATGACAACAGACTTTAGGAGATTGTCATAAATATTCCTACCAATGACGACAGGCCGTCCTTCGTGGTCTTTCCATGTCTTGAGCGCTATTTCTGATTGTTCAACAATGAGCAACATCGGCACTTTTCTGGCTTGTTGAGCTGCGAACACAGCTGAAAGAACAACCTCGTCGGTTTCTTTTAATCGGCTTCGGTCAAATAAGAGGCTCATCGCACTTGCGGCATAGTAGGCGGTGAAGTACTTAGAAATCCCAGTCTTTAGTAGGGACTCTACATTGGAAACGACAAATTCGACCAATCCCTCAACTAGAATTTGGAGAATAGAAATGGCATTGCCGTCAATTGCAATTCCAGATCGAGAGACAAGCGGAGTGAAGCGTCGCTCTCTTCGACAGTCAACCACATAATGAAAGCGGGTACGCTCTGCAACTTTAAAACCTGGTAAGTCATCAGCTAAATATATTCCGCCGTTTGCAATCTTTCTTAGAGTGCGTGGCTCTTCTCTTTTATGACGTCTTGGAAAATCACCACTATTCCAATAACGGAACAGAGAGACATCAAGCGGAAGCAGATGACGGCCAGCGGGTGCCAGAAGATAGTTGTTGCCAAGGCGGTTTGCCTCCCACAACACAACGACCTCAACGCCATCTCGGTTAAATATGATTGGGCAATATTCTTCACCTGGCTCAGCAACACTCTTCATAATATCATTAGATATCTCTTGAGGAAGGTTACCTTTTATTCCCCAAATCTGTTGAGGTGTCTCATTGTCTACTACGACTTCGACAGGAAATTCAAGAAACACAAGCCATCTCGAAACTTCCTGTGGAAGTTTTTCAAGCTCAACATCTTTCCGTAGAAAGAGCCTAATGATTGTTCCACCCATTGAAATAGCTGATGCTGATGGATCGGTTGGAATAAGTTCTTGAGCAGCAAATAGATCGTAAATGTCTTCGAGTGTAAGCCGGTAGATTTTCCCATCTTTTTAAGTAACTCGTGTAAGAACTTCAACCCTCTCTGCAATCATGAATGCTGTGAGGAAACCAATACCAAACTGACTAATGGGTGTGTAACCCGGGCAGCGACGTCTGAAAGCAGTAGACCGATAATAACTATCTCCAACACGAAGAAAATGTTGACGTATTACATCAAGGCTCATGCCTATGCCATTGTCAAAGATTTCCAGCTTACGAGCGACGGTGTCAAGAGTAAGGCGTAGGGTTGGTTTGTGAGCCGGTTGCTCAAGAATCCTGACTCGTAATGCATCGATAGAATTCTGAATCAATTCTCTGATAGCAACTTTTGGATCTCCGTAGAGATTGTGTCCCATGAGTAATTCAATAACACGTCTTTGATCGAGATTCAGCGAGAACCGTTCTGCGATGAAGCCATGAGCGTGAAGACCCTGATCAGATACTCGCTTCACTTCAAGATAATAGTCGGTAGCAATACTGGATGGGACAGATTCAAGCCATGCTCGACAACGTTGCAATTCTTGGTCAGCTATACCGACAAAATCTCGAAGGTAGAAAAACATCCTGTGGTCTTTACAGATAGCATCAACTCGAATTTCAGAAGGATCGCTTTTCGAAAGTCCAACTCCGCTCACCTGCAATTGTTTAGCCCATTCACGTGCACTCGCGGGATTGCGGGGCGAAATCAATCGAAATTGAACTGGCGGTGTTCGGTCGTGACTCATATGGAGAATATCTGCAAGTCGTAAGCATATGCAGAGAAATTGGATATTTGCTCGATCCTCTGACGTATTTCCGAGATTTAGGTCAAGGGGATATACTGACTTGTCATGCAGGTTATCCAAATGATGGCTTTGGCAAATGATACCCAAATAGTGGAGGAACGAGTCAGTGGTAGTATGGAGAAGAGATGTCATCTCATTCGCTTGAACACACTTTGCTAATTGTCCATAAGTAATCCAGTCGAAGATTCGTTTGGCATGAGTGTGCCGGATGTATTCTTCGAATATGAAATGTTCAGTAGTGGGGTGATCAGCATCTTTGTGCGATGAAGGGTCGAACAACTGTAGATAATTCTGTTCAAATTGAGTGTACTCCTCATTGGACATCCGATTGTCAAATTCATCTTGAGTTGCAAGCATCCCGAGGTCATGGATATAGATGGCAAGTGTAAGGAGGGAACATTCTACATCGGTCAATCTAGTTTGTACATTTTTTGGGATAAGCCATGTAAGGATTGAAAGCATCTGCTCACAATGACTCATTGAGTGATCGGTGTACGTTCGGAAGAAGCCTGATGTCTTTATGGAATCCAAGAGCCGAGAGAGTGCCGGACGTAGCACTTCGAGAGAGATTCCCATGCGAATTGCACCTTTTTTGATTCGCTCTTCAAATGGTGAAAGTGTCATGATTGTTATCCTCTTTATCGTTTGTCTGTCATCTCTGGGCGTGCTGGCGTAAAACTAGTCTATATACGAAACCTGTTTTGTATATCCGCCCGTTTTTAGGGTGCTATAGGCCATATGGCGTTTATTTTTTCACCTTGTCCGCACATTATCTCCCGTACTTCCTGATAAAAGATGGCCTTTTTACCGAACCTTCTCATAGATAATTTTCCATTCATTGCCTTTGCCGTTTTTCATTAGTCATTTTCTTCGTAGTAATAGGAGTAGTCAATCCCTTTCATGAACATAGCGCGGTCGTTTATTTTGGTGGTGAGCGCTTTTTCCAAAAGTGATTTCAGAGCACTACTTTCGGTTGGACTTAGCATCATGGCGTTCATGTAATCCCGCTTGCTTATTTTACTCCAATCCACGCATTTTTTGAGGCGTTTTTTTAGTATCAAATCCAACCATATCCGGGCGCTTCGGCCGTTGCCTTCCATAAAAGGGTGGGCCAGGTTCATTTCTACATATTTGTTTACGATTTCGTCAAATGTGGTTTCGGGCATGGCGTCTATTTGCTTTAAGGTATCGCCCAGAAAGCGCGATACGGCGAATTGAAAACCACTTTTTGAAATGTTTTTCTGCCTGATTTGTCCCGCAAAATCATACAATCCGCCAAACAAATAAGCGTGGATTTGTTGCAAACCTTGGGTTGTGCCAACTTCGATGCTGTTGATAAAAGAACTTTCAAACAGTGCATACGCTTTTATTTTGCTTTTTCCGTCTATGCTTTCAGCACTGTAGGTAAACCATTCAATAAACCGGTTGGCCTTTTTGCCCGGAAATTCTTTACCCAAGGCAATAATACCGTTGTAATCCAGCGAATCGGTCAAACGCTTTTTGCCATCCGGTGCAAGAAGTTTCAACTGGGTAGTGGCGCTAACCACTTGGCTGTTTTCTTTCTTCAATTTGGATTTAAGATATTTCCAATAGTTGCGGGTTTTGGTATAGTCGTCCTGGCTGGTTAGCACGGCAACAATATCCAGCACGCTAAACCACCATTTGGCGTTTTGTTCGTCCCAAACGGCCCGCACTTCGCGGTCGTCAAAAAAACGGATGGATATTTTTGCACTACTCATAATTTAAAAGGTATCTATCATGTCACTCGTAATTTTATGTCCGATTAACAAATCACTCTTCAAGTTTCATTCCCTCAATCACACTCCGCGTTCCTTAAATATCCAAATACACCTGAATTGTAAAAAGAATATTTGATTATGGCAAGTGATATTTTCAGACCCTGCAAGTACGCCAGGGAATTACCGGCCCGGCCATAGCATGAGAATAATATTTCAAATCCGGCTTGCCCTGCTCCGCCCGGCCTCTGCAAGCATGACATTCATGTGGTTTGTCATTCTGATGGAGGAGTCCCGATACATATCGGGACGACGACTGAAGAATCGCTTGAGTCTTGCACCTTTCCAAGAATGACAGAGAATGACGTTTGATACAGATTATCGAACGGATACAAATTTTGTATTAACGAAGGCAAACGAGGTATCCGCTTGAGCGAATTTTACCTTAGCGAGAACAATTGAGGTATTCATTTGAACAAATTTTGCCTTAGCGAGAGCAATTGAGGTATTCGCTTGAGCAAATTTTGTATTAATGAGAGCAAACGAGGTATTCGCTTGAACAAATTTTGTATTCGCGAAGGCAAACGAGGTATTCGCTTGAACAAATTTCAGGGTCATACCCTAATCGGGATACCCCAGGGGTATATCCGGAAGCCCTTAGGATATATCAGGAACCCCATAGTCAGGATTCTATAACTTATTAAAAAGCAAAGGGCGCTCCCGGACCGGGAACGCCCCTGCATTTGCGGCAGTCTTACGGGTTATTCAGTCTTTTCCTCCTTGGTTTCGGTTACGGATTTCTCGAACCGCTTTTTTAATTCATCGTACAGGGTTTTGGCGCCCGGTACGTCATTCTTCGCAGCGGTTTTGACGCTGTTATAGAATACCAGGGCGGCCCTGTAGCAATCATTCCCGGCGGACAGGAGCGTATCGCTGAGTTTGGATACTTCCTGATCGAGCGGCGTGTGCATCTTGTGCAGGGATTCGTACGCCGCGTAGTCGTTTTTCAGCTCGGGAAGGTTCATATAGGGCGGAACGAAGTTAGGATTCGCCTCCGCAAACTCGATCACCTTCCCGACGAAGGCGAGCGTCCGGTCGCCCATCTTGAGAATGGTCCGGCGCTCCTCGGGCGTGAGGGCAATCAGGTACTCCTTCAGGGCAGTTTCGATGGTTTGATAGGCTGACAACACCGTCTGAACCACTTCCGACGGAATCACGATGGAAACTAAGTTTTCTTTCATGTTAAACCTCCAACTTTATAATTTAAACCTGGTCTACCGGGTGGAACTCCCGGTCATGACCGCCGAAAGAAACTTCGTGTTGAGTAACTATGATTTCCGGTTCCGATCTGTTTCCGAACTGAGCAGGTCTTTGCCTGTTTGACTGGTCATTGCATCCGAACTTCAGTTAATATTAAGGGATATGAAATAAAAAATCAAGTCTCTTTTTTAATTCCGGGTTCGATTGTCATTCAATAGTCATTCGATAGTCATTGACTGCTCGCTTTACACTGCTGATCAATCTCGCTACAGGGCTCTGCTCTGTAGCGAACAAGGCCCATTCCGGAGCAGGAGCCCCGGAACGAGAGCGTCAAGACATCTCATCGCGTATTATCTGCCCGTCCCGATACATCGGGACATTCAGGCGGGCGCCTTACGTCTTACGATAAACCGGCCTGCGATCTGTAGCGAACGAGGCCCATTCCGGAGCAGGAGCCCCGGAACGAGAGCGTCAAGACATCTCATCGCGTATTACCTGCCCGTCCCGATACATCGGGACATTCAGGCGGGCGCCTTACGTCTTACGCATTCACTTGTCACTCGTAACATGTCACTAGTCACTCCTGAGAACCCACTTACAAGGTGAGGGTTTTCGTCTGGCGGCCGAATCGAAGGGCGGACTCAGCGCTCCTTAACATTCTGCGGGTATTTACCGTACTGCATTGTCCATTGGTTGGCGCAGGTAAAGAACTCGGGATAGCCGTGTGACCGGATATAGTCCAGGGCCTGCTTATATTTTTTATATTTATAGCCGTTCTTATTGAAAAATGTGTTGAGTATTTCGCAGGTTGCGAAAACCGGGCAGTCTGCGCAGGTGGTCAAGCCTTTATTCAGGCAGCAGACTTTCATCTTGCATCTGGCTTTCGATAAATCGCGTTCGCTGCTCAGGTAGCCGATTTTGCAACCGCGGCAAGATCGGTCGGTGAAGGCCTTGCAGGTCTTGCAATAGGCGCCGCAACAGCCTAACATTTCTTCATCAGGTAAGTTCCTATCCGGCATTGGTTCAATTCCTTCGCAATTTGCCTGCAATTGTAAGCAGGATTGGGGATTGAATCAAGCGTTTTTTAGTGACAGGTGACCAGTGACAGGCACGTGAAGCGTAAATCGTAAAGCGTGATGAGTAACTGATCTTTATCTCGTTCCCGGGTTTTACTTGGGAACGGAATTGTAAAAACGTGATTTTACTCTATAAAGTCATTAAATCGGTCTTGAAAAAATGAATTTGAGAATACAATGCCACCTCACAGATTATAAGTCAGTCCTACCAGGAATTGAGCAAGAAACACTTTCTCCTGGCCTGTACTTGCCATAAGGCGGATCTCCGGGTCTATGGTGAACGAGGAGTGCACTCGAATCGGCACAAGCAACCGGCCGGTTGCGGCTGGCTGGATTGTTGATTCATCGGATTCCGTCGGCATCATCGTATTTTGGTCATACTCCATTCGGGTATTAATGTTTGTAAAGAACAACACCCCAAGACCACCGCCTACATTGATGCAGACATTATCGGACATCTTAGTGATTAAATAGTCTCCAATGATTAGTACTGAGTGGATCGCTTTGTCTGGGCCTATTACGGGATCACCTCCGACATATTCGACGTACTCACTTTCATCACCACTTCTAATTTTTTGAAAATCCCATTCTGCGCCGATACTGAGACGGGAGTTGAGCAAGCCTGTCGCTATAAGTAAGCGGAATGCAGTTGCTAAATCAGTGAAGCGGTCAGTTCCAGGTCGATTTACAAATACCGATTCATATTCATACGGGACGAATCCCTTGAAGGAACCCGAACCAAAACCTAAATCCCAGGTAAAACTGGATCTATTCTTTTGGATACTCTGCGCCTCCACACGCAACGCAAATATGGTTGTGAAGCTTAGCGCAATGGTAAAAAGAACTCGATATGAGATTTTATACTTCATTGTTTTTTCTCCTCTATGTAAGATAAAGTATTAGCGGTATCATATCACTATTAGCGAAACGCATTCCGTATAACACTACGAAAATGGGGATATGCGCATTGCATTTATATTTCGCACCTTGTTCGAGTATGTTCTCCGTACTTCTACATAAAAGATGGGATTTTTTATAGACCTTTTCCAAATCAAATCTCCAATCATTGCCGTTTCCTTTTTGCTTACGTTTATTCTACAAACTAAAATAAATAAATTCAATGGAAATTTTCATATCCGGATTTCCTGGCAATACGGGCTGTCAGGCCTTTTTCGGGTTATTGACACAGTTTAGTGAACAGAACCATGTAGAGACATGGCATGCCATGTCTTTACTTAGGTTGACCTTAAAAATCCTTATCTATGCATAATCCCAATCCCAGGATGACAGAGAAGATCATTCGTTTGAGCAAATTTTGCCCTGGGGGATCCTTCCGAAGATCTTAAAATAACTTACCGATTAAGATTGCCTGCTCCGTCCGACCTTCGGTAGGATGATAGTTCTCTTGCACTGAGGTCAGAACGAAAGTGACAAGTGATCGGTAACGGCTTATGCAGAAGAGCCTCATCCGCGGTCTGACGGATGAGGCTCGGTGAGGAAGAAGATGGGTAAGAGGGGGAAGAGATTTATAACGTCAGCATTTGACTGATCTTGACCATAAAAACATTGTCGCTGACTCCGTTGAACATTGTCCGCGTGTCTTTTCCGAAATTGAACGACTGGAACAATTCATAGTTGGTATAGCCCTGTGACCAGACTAAAAATAGGGTGGAACCGGTCAGGTATTCCCAGCGGACGACGAAATTGGAACGGAACTGCTTGTAGTTGAAATCCGGCTGGCCGTAAAAAGTATACTCCGGATTGCCGTCTGAATTTTTGTCAACGGCATAAACGCCGTTCTCTTTGTCGAATGTAATCTGATTGCCATACGGATTGAAGCGCTTCCAGTAATCTTTGTTTTTTGCATCCGCGATATATACATAGTTGAAGTAATCGCCGGCCGTGTAATAAGGCTGGGCATAATACTGTACGGAGAGGGTCGGCGTAACGGTATAATCAAACCGCAGGGTCAGATTGAGCGTATTCTGGGTCATGCTGGCCCAGACATATTTTCTGTCGCCGAATTCGTCGATAGCCTTGCCGACCCAGGCCCATGAGTCGTTAAGCCGGTTAAAATCTATCGTGGCCGTCAATTTCAGGTTTTGGCGCGGGCGCCAGGTGAAATCCTGCTCGATTTCGTAGGCTTCGACCGACTCTGCATCTTTATTTTTAAAATAATAACAGGAGAGGTAATAGTAAAAGTCCTTACGGGCATCGGTATTGGCATAAGCCCAGATATTGGCATTGGGTGCGATATAAAGTGCCGGGCCGCCGCGGTTCATGCTGGGATCGTACCCGCCGAAATTAACATTTGTACCATAACCGAAATCCCAGTTGTTATTGAAGGTGAAGTGCATGTTGACGTTGCCGCCCAAGCTACGCCGTATTCTGCCGAAATCGCAGCTATACCATTGATTGAAATTAAGCCGGTATTCGCGGAAAAGTTTATTCGGTTCCCATTGGTAATATTGTACCCAGGTGAACTGGCTGATATCATCGACGTTAGTCAGGAAGCCGAAGTCATTAATCTCGAATCCCGGGCTGTAGCCGATAACGCCCAGAGCGGCGCGGACATGCCCGGAGGTTTTTTGCAGAACACTGCGGAAAGCATATCCTGACAGGGAAGTGGCTTGCGAATCGTAGGTCAGGTGATCGGCGTCGATCCGCTGGAAATAACGCGAGGCATTCTTTTGAGTGCGCTGAATTGCGGTCGTGTCACCGTTTACATTGCTGAAAGCAACCGAAGCGATGATCTCGTACTGGCGCTTAGCAAATTCATGGGTAATATCGACACCGCCGGTATAAGCCGACTTGTGCAAATAATCCAGGCCGGTGTTTTTCAGGTTGCGGTTGACAGCGGTTAAAATACCACCGATTGTCGTCGTGCCTTCCTTATAATCCTGCTGAAAACGCGACAGGAAATAGTTGGTCAATGGTTCGATGACCGAGACGTCTTTGCTTTTATCCGTATAATAAACAGTGCCCTTTTCGGTTCTGGTCAGCGCCTCCATGACGCCCATTGAAAATCCGGATTGAGTTTTACCGGTGAGCTTGGTAGCCCCAAGTATGTTGGTCCCGGAGGGTTCCGAAATTGTAACGACTTGTTTGGAATCATCGGTAACGGCATTGCCCTGGGGCGCCCGGCCGATGCGCCGGGAATAGAAGAGCGAATTATTCTGACTGTCGCCGTCGCCAAAACCCAGAGGATAACTCAGGATATTGGCACCCTCCATGAAGAACGGCCGGTTTTCGCTGAAATAGGTCTCGAATTCCGTCAGGTTGAAATCGGCCGGATCGGCTTCGACCTGGCCGAAATCGGGATTAATCGTGGCATTTAAAGTTAAACCGGATGGACTGCTGTAGCGAATGTCTCCGCCGAGATTATAGAGCAGATCATATTTTTCAGGATGAACGCTATTGACCAAGTCCTCGGAGAGATGGGTCTGGTTGGCGAAATACGGCACGATATAGATCGGTCGCTGGACTTTTATGCACTGTAAACCGTTCAAAGAACCATAGCGCGAGACGAATCCTTCATCCGACTGCGCCCAATAATTCCAGACTGAAAGCTCGTTGTTATGACGCGGCAATTCACGATAAACTTCCAGTCCCCATTCCATGGCCTGACTGGCCGTGAAACGCAGTTCCCGGAACGGAATCCGCCATTCGGCCGACCAACCCTTATCGTCGATGTTGGCCTTTCCGTCCCAGACGGCGTCCCATTCCTCTTCCATATTATTATCGTCGAAACGACGCACGTCGTGTTTGACTCCGGCGGCATTCAGGCCAAATTCAAAGGCCGTGCGGTTGTCATTGTAGCTGTCGATCGAGACATACATCCAGTCTGATTCGGTATAATCGTCCCGCCGGGACAGGATCGAACTGATCTTGTCCGGTTCGGGGTCGTATGCCCGCGCACCGATATAGAGATTATTTTCGTCGAACAGAACGCCAAATTCGGTCTGGTAGGTCGCCGGTGAACCGTCATTCGGATTGCGCTGAACGAAATTGCCCTCCCATTTGGCCAGACGCCAGGCCGGTTCGTCCAACTTACCATCCAGATCGACTTTTTCACCATTTAGTAAAATCGCTGTCGCCGAGCGCGATCGCATTAAGTCCAATTCCTCTTTCGTCAACTTGCCCCACACTGCATAAGGCATAACAAAAATCAAAGCAAGAACCATTGCTTTCTTCATATTATTTTTCTCCACTTTTACTGTCTGTTCTCATGCAATGTCCTATAGACTGGTGTAACAATCAAAAAGTTGTCCGGCATAAACTCGCAAACAATTAAAACAACCACAAACCAATATTGATAAAAGGTTTTATTGGTAGTTGAGATGCAGAAGATACCGATTAAAGGTCGGGCGTCGGGGTTTCCGGAAAGGAAGACGGGATTTTCGGCGTGGGAATTTCGATTACGCGCATTGTCTGCCATTTCCCGCCCAGAAAGCGCAGGAAAAACGCCAGACCGAGTGCGCAGATATAAATCGTAGCGCAGGTCCAACCCACCAGCAGATTTCCATGCAGAATGACGATGACTATATAGGACGGGATTATCAAAACACACACCGACAGGATCAGCAACATATACATGACGAAACGGGTATCGCCGGCGCCTTTGATCGCACCGGAAAAGATAATATTGAAAGTGTCAAATAAAGAATACACCGCGACGAACCTCAGAAGCGTCATTACGGTGTGGCTCATTTCCCGGTACGTCGCAGCATCCGCCCGGTAGATGAACGGTTTGATGAAAATCTCCGGAATCAGCAGGAAGGCCGCAATCATTAATCCCATGTAGATAAACGCGACGTGAAAACAGGAATAGGCACTCCTTTTGGCTAAGTCCGGCCGCTCCTGGCCGAGATACTGCCCGACCAGGACCGAGACGGCAATACTGAAACCGGTCATCGGCATAAAAGCCAGATTATTGATATTGAAGGCGACATTGGTCGCGGCCAATTGAATCGTCCCCAATCTTCCGAGCAGTAATAAAAAGGTCGTGAAGCCGGCAATATCCAGGAAGAACTGTACTCCGTTGGGAAATCCGAACCTGATCAGGCGCCCAAACAATTCGCGGTCAAAACGCCAGTTATGCAGAGTACCGCTCATCCGGTTATATTTCGGCCGGAAGATCAGGACTGCGTAACATAGAAATGAAACTACGGCTGAAAGAACGGTCGCGATGGCGGCGCCTTTCATGCCCATTTCGGGAAAACCGGCGTGCCCGAAAATCAGCAGGTAATCGAAGACAATATTGACTATCGTTGCGATAACATTGATCCACATGAGCGGCAGAGTGTGGCCGCGACCGGAATAGAAACCGGAGAGTGCCGAGGCTGCGATGGCCGGAAAAGCGCCGAGGCAAAGATACTTGAAGTAAATTATTTCGTACTCCAGAACCAATCCCTGATGTCCGGCGAATCTGAAGACCTGACCCGCGAACGGAATGAGTCCGAGCAGAAACAAACCGCCGATCAGCGCGATGTAAATCCCCTGCCAGAGCACCCGGCCGAACATCTTTTCCTGCCGGGCTCCATAATACTGGGCGATAAAAGTGCTGACATAGCTGGCCGTGCCGATGAAAAGACTCATGAAAGTAAAGTTTAACAATCCGGCTGGCATGGCGGCCGCGATTGCTTCGGTCGAGTACCAGGCTAAAAACATGCGGTCAATAAAATGCTGGAGCGACCAGGCCGCCGTCGATAAAATCAACGGAAGCGCCAGGGTCAGTACCTGCTTGTAACCGGCTTCAGCCTGCCAGCGTCTAACGATCGGTTTGAATAGATTCATTGAAATTAGGAATTCATTTTATCGGATATATCATTCATTTTCGGACGGAAACCTAAGCTCCGTATTTCAAAACTCAAAGAATTATTTGATTGATTTTAGCGTCATATTTTGTAAGTTTTTCAGGTATTTCGACGATTTAAAATAAATTTTATGCTGGATATAAATACAAAGCAAAACATCATTTTAAACGTTAGTCGCTGGATTCAGATCGTGCGGGTCGCAGAAGACGGCCGGTACATAGTGGTCGAGGGTTTTCAGCGGGATGAGACTCCATTGACTGAGATCAGAAACCAGTCCCGCCAGCTGATTCGCTCGATTAAAAAGGTCATCGTCGGCGATAAAGAGGTTTTCTATATTCTTCCCGTCGCAATACAGAAGCGAATATCGACGATCAATATTGTTTTGTTTTTGGCGACGATTATCACTACGCTAATGGCCGGAACGTTGATGGAAGGCCAAAATCCGTTCAGCCACCCATCGGCAATACTGGTTGGCATTCCGTTTAGTCTGACGCTGTTGCTGATCCTGGGCGTGCATGAGCTCGGCCATTTTATGCTGGCCCGCAAACATCATGTCGATGCGACTCTGCCGTATTTCATTCCGGCGCCGACTTTCATCGGGACGTTCGGGGCATTTATCAAAATGCGTTCGCCGGTCAGAAATCGCCGGGCATTAGTCGAAATCGGCGCGGCCGGACCGATCCTGGGTTTTCTGGTCGCTCTGCCCGCGCTCTTCATCGGACTGTCGCTTTCCAAAGTCGTACCGGTGACCGGGACGGCCGGCGTACAGCTTGGTGATTCCATATTGATGAAAATTGCCTCGGCTCTGATATTCCCCGGTCTGGAATCCGGCCAGGACATTATGCTGCATCCGGTCGGTTTTGCGGCCTGGATCGGAATGCTGGTCACGATGCTTAATCTTCTGCCGATCGGGCAGCTGGACGGCGGTCATATCGCGTATGCCTTGCTCGGACGCTATTATCCGTATGTTTCCTGGGGCGCATTGATCGCTACCGGCCTGCTATCGATAATTT
>Ga0074199_1001870_pt1 | contig 15428 bp, 17 predicted proteins | sample EPASupsiteSAE347_FD_64528 | JGI IMG/M metagenome (GOLD analysis project Ga0074199, IMG submission 64528) | Bioremediated contaminated groundwater from EPA Superfund site, New Mexico - Sample SAE3-47 | ecosystem: Environmental > Aquatic > Deep subsurface > Groundwater > Contaminated ...
GCCTCACCCGCTCCAGCTTTTGATGTTATCAAACACCGGCTTCCGATTAGCCGGTCAGCATTCGTAGAATACCTCGGAAAAGGCCTCCTGAGAATGGCTGTTTTCAAGCCTTTGGGAATTGCTGGGGGGCTATGGATGAGGTGTGGGGCAGTAGTTATATTTTGTTCTGGTTAGGGAAGGTGTTTGTCGGCTGCTGTCGGTCGTACGCCTTGAACGACAACAGAATATCCGGATTCCGGATGAGCCCGAAGCGGCAAGACTGCTGAATCATGGGAGCAGAGAAAGGGTTGGAGATGAAAACCTCATCCATATGGCCATTGGCCGGATTGCTCATACTTACGAATGTATTGTGGGGATGTGGAGCGAACAGAGCGCAGTCTCCCCTGGCTCTTGAAGTTCCTGCCCAGGATGAAATTCAGGCACAGAGCCCGTTTGTCCGGGAAGAGCCCCTCATGGAAAGCAAGGTTTGGAATCTGAGCTGGAGGGAGCGCGTGATCACGGAAAAGGAGCTGTCCCGGTTGAGCGAGAAAGATCCCGATCTGACACCCAGCACGGCTCTGGAGATCCTTGCCCGCCTGAACACGAGAGCCCGTTACTACGTCGCTGATGATATCAAGAACAGGCAGCCGTTGAAAGTCCCCAACAACTTCAGCGCGTACAAGCATTGGACTCCTTTGCCTCGATATATACCTGATATCGCTGCACTCCCGAAGTTTATTCTGGTGGTCAAGGATGTTCCCTTTCTGGGCTGGTATATTAGAGGCAGGTTGATTGGTGATTCCTTGATCTGCATCGGTAAAAGTGAAGGATGGACTAAAGATGGTATTTATAAAGTTCAGGACAAAGATGCTGACCATATTTCAAGAAGTTATACAAATGCTTATGGCGAGCCCGCTCCAATGCCATGGGCTTTGAGGATCTACGAGCATGTGTGGATTCATGCGGGAGACATCACCGGAGGGTACTGTTCTCACGGATGTCTCAATCTGCCCTTAATGGCGGCGCAAGGTCTTTTTAACTGGGCGAATCCCGGTACTCCGGTCATGATCGTCGGCTCCGTGCGCGACGTTAAGAGCACACTGCTCAGCAACCGCTCCAATTGTACGATTTATGCCGACGCATGCAGACAGTATCGGTGAATCGGTGAGTGGGTGAGTCGGTGAGTGAGTAAATCGATTCACCGATTTATTGAAACACCAGATCGAAGGCTTCGAGTCCTTTGGACTCGAGTTGCCAGGTGATCGTCTGCATGGGGCCGATCATGTTTTCGCTCCACTGGGCGCTGCACTTGACCACGGGAGGCCCCGAGGGTTCTCCCACCTTTTGGGAGAGCCATTTCACGAAGGCATCGGCGTCCGGATTCGCCGGCAAATTGAGATGGAGCTCGGGGCCATAGAGGCTGGCTATGGCGAGAAAGGGGTCCTCACTTCCTTCTGCGTGAACCCGGAATTCCAGAACACGATGGCGCTTTGTGCGCCTTTCATTAGTTATTTCGACGCGAAATGGCTGCTCCATGAGATGGGAATTCCTTCCTGTTTGGGTATACATTCGTAAGCAGGAGCGTATGGGCATTAACTTAAGGACCTAAAGGACATAAGGGACCCCAAGGACACGAAGGCTACGAAGAATCCAGAGTGCTCAGAGTGCTTATTTCGTTTCTTCTTTCTGTTTGATCTTCTTCGCATTCTCGGTGTTGCCTCTTCTATCTCCTTTATGTCCCTTATGTCCTTTACGTCCTTTAATTTAACGCACATGCACTGAAGCAAAAGGGTATGAGCACTGCGTGCGCTAAGCTCTAACGCACCGTTTTTCCAATAGTTTGCTTGAGCTGCTGGGCGAAGCCCGGCAATTCGAGTGCTTCGCCGGATTTTCCCATTGCGATGAGGGTCATGCCCTTGCCCAAAACGGCTTCATGATTGAGCGGTTGCAGCTTTAGAGCCTTTTCGAAGGCTGCTAGGGCGTCCTCGAAGGCCGAGAGCTCGAGGTGAGCCATGCCCTTGCGAAGCCAGCTCTGCGAATGCTCCGGGTTGTTCTTGAGAAGAAATTCGAGGCATTCGATGGCTTCAGTGTGCCGGCCGTATTCGAGCAGAGCGTCCGTGAGCTCGATCCACGCCTTTTCCTTGTCTCCCTTATTCATGTCCAGGAGTACCTGAAGATATGTGTTCTTGACGTGCTCGTGGGCCCCCTGAAGAACCGGACCGCCGTGGCCGGGAAGGAGCGCCCGGACCGGATAACGCAGTAAACGCTTCAGGGAATCCTTTGCTTCGAAGATGTTGCCGGTGCTCGGGTCCGCGTCGGCTACGAAGTTCGTGTTCTGAAAGGCGGGAAACACAACGTCCCCTGAAAAGAGGGTCCGGGTTCGATGTTCAAAAAGACAGATGTCTCCGCTGGTGTGGCCGGGAGTCGCAACCACTTCGAGCTGCAGATCTCCCCACTGAAACCTTTCGGAGCCTCGCACCAGTTGGATGCGGTCTCCTCGCCCGTTTTCTTCCATGACCTTGAGGAAGGGAACGTGGTTGATCATCATGAAGGGAAGAGTGTCCCTGTGGAGAATGATTTTGGGATTGCAGTACGCCAGCAATTCCACGAGGCCACCCATATGATCGTAATGATGGTGGGTTATGAAAATGGTCTCGATTGCGTCGAGCGGGAACATTTCGTCGATGTGGCGAACGATACCCGGCATGTTTCCGGCGTCTACCAGAACCTTCCCACCTGCCAGCATGTACACATTGGAGCTGATGCCTTCTTCCTCGATCCAGTAAAACTCTTTGAATTCTTCCAGGTACTCACCGAGCGAGATCATGTGGGGAGCTCCTCTTGGGGGTTGCATTTCGCCGGCTCAAATCCCGGCTTCGGGCCAGGGGTCAAGGCCAGATCTCCTGTTTGAGGCACTGGTTCAGCATCTCTTTCCATCTGGGGAGCTCTTCGGGTGGAAACACCCAGTCCACACACAGAAAGGCGCTTCGCTCTTCATCCATGGGACCTCCCACTTCGATGCGGGGAGATTCCCGTGAGGGGCCAAGAACCTCGATAAAATGCAGAATGAGACGCTCCCCATCGAAGTCCCTGGATGTATCGAGCTTGATGAAGCCGGGCGAGACTCTGATATAGAAGAAGAGAGGATCATAATAGGTTCGCCGCTCGACATCCACTGTGCCTTCCAAAAGCTCCAGCCTCGAGCGCTTCTCTCTTTTGCGGATATTAAAAGCGGTAAATATCTCCATCTCTTTTCCCTAATTTAACCGATTGATTTTCTATATATTTTATGCTTCAATAGCATTCGTGGAAAGTGTTGTCAATTCGAACTTTCCGTACTCTTGCCGCTCTGTGCTCATGTTCTGTGACTCCACTTTCCCGTAGTGGCCGGATCAGTATCTTCATTCGTATTCTCCACCTGTCCGCTTCCATACCTGTCTACTGGATGAGAGGAGATAGAAAACATGGCTACCGATCAGTGGCAAGCAGCTCAGCTCACCCACCGCTACCCCATGCTCCAGTACTTGACGGATCGGACCTTCGGGATGGAAGTCGAGTTCTTCGGCCTGGATTATGTCATTTATCCGGGAGACGGGCACGTCATCAAGCCATACAACATTCAGAGCCGGAGCCTGCAGGGAGAGCCCTTTCGGAAGCTGGCGGAATGCTTTCGCCTGAAATTTGGACAGGATGAATCCGTATGGCGCTTCGAGACCGATGAATCCTTGAAGGGGAGGGGTGGTGCGGAGCTGATCAGTCCTATCCTGTCCGGAATTCAAGGCCTGGTCGATGCCTACAAGGCTTTTCAGTTGCTCAGACAGATTCAAGGTGTAGACATCAACGAAACCTGCGGCTTTCACGTCCACCACGGAGTGGATCGTGCTCGATTCGGCTGCCGGCAATTGCAACGCCTGGTAAGATTCATCCATCCCATGGAGGACTACTTTTACCTCCTCATTCCCGGCAATCGTCAGGATGCGGCGACATGCCGTCCCATGGAGGTGGATACCGAAAGGTTTCTGAAAGAGTGCCCTCATTGCGATCCGGAAAATTGTCCCGTGAAGTCTGCATGGTACTCGCCCGAAAACCGTTTCGATCTCGATTTCCTCCGATTCCCGCGCTACGACAAGACGCGCTATCATGGGTTGAACCTGCATTCGTACTGGTTCCGCGGAACGATTGAATTCCGGTACCATTCAGCCGTGCTCCACGAAGTGGACGAAGCCATGCAGTGGATCATTTTCACGCAAATGCTCGTGGAAATGGCCGCCGGCCATATTCCGGAGATTTACTACATGCCCAATTGCAATAAATGGATAGGGACGATGGTCAAGATCTATCTGGCGTTCAAGTACCGGGACCGCATTCGCTGGATGGGGAATGAATCTGGTCCGAGCTTGTGAGACTACCAGCAGGTTCTCTTGCACTTTCAAAGGGAGGGGCATTGAACGATGTGTGATTTGTTGGCCATATCGGCCGGATTCGACTATGGGCCTCGCGAGTATTTGCCCTTGTTTGCCGAAAGAGGCAAGAGGAACGTGAGCGGCTGGGGTATCGGGTTCTTCCGGGAGGGGCGGACGCTGGTCGAAAATTCGGCGGAGAGCGTGTACCATGAAAACCAGATGCACGACAGTTTTCAGCGCCTTGCCCGTGTGATCGACAGCCGGATGATCCTTGCACATATCAGTTGTCCACTTATCGGAGGCCAGCACGATCAGGCCGCTCACCCATTCACTCTTTCCTTTTTGGGCCACTCCTGGCTATTTGTGCACGTGGGGATAGTAAGAGATATCGACCGGTACCGGACTCGGATGGAGCCGAGGTTGGATGTCAATATTCCCTCGGCGAGGATTTTCGAATTCCTTCGAGACCGCATGGTAAGCATGGTGTCCGAAGACCCGTACCTCGGGCTCCTGAGCGCCCTATCCATGGCGACCCGCGAGCTCGTGGAACGTTATCCGGGGCGCTACAACTACTTTCTTGCAAACGAGTCCGTGCTCCTTGCCTTCTTCAATTTTCGGCAACTGATGATGCTGAAAGAGCATGATACTCTGGGAAACGTCCTTCTCCTCACCACGGTGGAGGAGGGGCTGAGCGGTGAAGACTGGCGCTATATCGGTCTCGAGGGAGACAGTGCCGGCAAGTTTGTGGTTATTGGTGGAGCGGACTTTCTTTACCAGCAATCCCTGTGAAGGAGAACCGCTGGTGAAAGAAGGAATGCAGTGACGGGATCGGTCATCATTCGATAGTCCTTCCATGGAGAGAGGATTCGAACCTTGTGTGATCTTTTTGCCATGTCCGCCGCGAAAAGATCCGAGGCGGCCCGGTCTTTGCCCGTCTTCGGAGTGAGAGCCCGCAAGAACATGGATGGCTGGGGGATCGGTTTTTTTCGCAACGATCGGGCGCACGTAGAGAAATCGGCAAACCGGATCTATGTACCGGGCCACCTCCACGACAGCTTTCAGCGCCTTGCCCGTGTGATTCGAAGCCCTACTATCATTGCTCATGTTCGCCTGCAGACCAGTGGAAAGAAGGATGAATGCCACGCCCATCCGTTCGTGCTCAGCTTTTTGGGAACGGACTGGATTTTCGCTCATAACGGCAAATCCCCAGCCATCGAGAGCTACCGGAGCCGTGGAGAGCGGCTCGAAGCCGGGAGCGATTCCGCGCGCACCTTTGAATACCTTCGAGATTACCTGCTCTTCTATCATCGGGGAGACCCCATGGTTTACAGCTTCGTCGATGCATTGAAGCGCTCGACTTCAAGGCTCATGAAAGAATATCCCGGAGGCTACAACTACCTGCTCACGAACGGTTCCGTCCTTTGCGCCTTTACCAACCATCGCCACTTCATGCTCTTGAAAGACAGCCGGCAGCTCGAAAACGCCCTCCTGCTGACGACTGTTGCCGAAGGTCTGAGCCCCGAGCCCTGGCAGGTTTTCAAAGCCGAAGAGGGCTGCGGGCTTTTGCTCTTGATTGTAGGCGGCGAACTGCTTTTGAAACAGGTCGTGACCCCCTTGAGGGGATGAGTGAGCGCGCAGTGCCGAGACTTCTTTTCCCAAGAATACAGGCCCGCTCCGCGCTCCCGAGTTCGACCGTTCTCCGATGTGCATTCTATTCATGGTTCTATTCTTCTTTGGAAAGTGGTAGGGTTGTCCGCGCTATGAGTTATACAAGACGGCGAGGGCTGTATAGATGAAAGACGATTTTTCCGAAAGGAGCATGGCATCATGACGACCGTAATGCCCGAAGGTGAAGCGATCCGTAGAGCAGTGAAATGGATATCCGCCGAACTTGAAGAAGATCCGAAAAAACAGCTCAAGAAGCTGGTTCAGGAAGCAGTGTCGCGCTTCGACCTCACACCCAAGGAGACAGAGTTCCTGACGCATTTCTACGGCAAGAGCGGAGCCCCCTCCGCCTAGGAATCCCGAGGGGATGAGAGCCACCCTTCTTTTCATTTCTTGACAGACCCTACTCGAGGGGTATATAAGCAGTGCCCAATGCACGGGGATGTAGCTCAGCTGGGAGAGCGCAGCGTTCGCAACGCTGAGGTCGTCGGTTCGATCCCGATCATCTCCACCAATAAAACCAACTATTTAAGCCGGTCACGAGTGATCGGCTTAATGTTTTTTGATCAAGAATATTGATCAAGCTCTAAACCTCCACGTTCTCATACACGGTCAAGTGCGGCGCTTCCCCGATAATTTCGCCACCCCGGACAAACGCCTTCGCCCCTAAGGCCACGCTTGTGCCCATGACCTTCATTTCCGCCCCATCTGGCAACTCTATCGTGCTTGTGCCATCGCCGCTATTGACAGCCGTAACCGTGCCCGCCAATAGCGCCTGTGACGGTATGAGCTTCTCGAATTGTGACCAAATATTCATCCCTCGACCCTCCTACTACGCTTGCGGCCATTCGTAGACGCGCTCGATCTCGACCGTCTGCCATACCTCCCCATGTTGAGCACTGATCGACACCCCCACCGCATACGCCCGCCAGGAAGGGGATTGATTGACCTGCACGATATCTCCGGGGAGAATCAATCCCGAGCCAGCAGGGCATGTCGGCAGCAACGGGATGGTGAGCGATATCATGGCCCGCTTGCCGCCGGCGCACAGAATATTCCGTCCGCGCTCTCTCGCCACATCGACATGAGAGATCAAGGGATCCACCACCATCTGATGACAGGGGCTCCCGTCCGTGCCGGTCCGTTTGATTTGAGCCAATACGCCGTATTCCCTGCCCGACACGTACACCCCGTTGTAGAGAGGTGCGGGGACCCACCGCCTGGAAAGGTTATCTATGACATCGGCGGAGATCTGCTTGTCCGGCGTGACCGAAGGCGACGCCAACGCCCACGTGGATACGGGATACCGCGCGGAGACGATCAGCCTCTGTGCGCTAGGATGAGTTTGGAGTACCGCCCCGGAGGCCTCGGCTAAGAGCTTGATCGCGGACAAAGCTGTTTCGGCTTCGTAGCTCCAGGCGCCGGCAGGGATGAGCCAATCTACTACCGGCTCATTCTTGATGCCGGGAGTCCAGGCAATGTCCCATCCAGTGTTTACCAGCTCGTCCCCGGCGCACTGACTCGCGTGCCGGTCCGAATCCAGGATGCGACTGTGGGGAGACTTATACGGGGTAGAGAGGTAGGCCGAAAGGCTTCGCCCCGTCATGGTGTTGTTGATGGAGCCGATCCGCCACGCGGTGTTATCTTCCTCGAGCACGAACCGCCAGGAATACCCATTGATGGTAGCCTCGACCTCCCTGTCTGCTTCATCCGCGGCCTCGATGATCGCGGGGAGATACCCCTCGAACCCCACGTTCAACCCCCAGGCCCATGAATCGAGGTCTCCTCGAATGGTCATGGACTCACAGGGGAGGGGCGTATTGTTCTTCAAAAGTTTTAGCGAAAGATCATTTATCACGACAATGAATCCTCTGATCGAATCCAAACATGGAAACGCTCTCAGGCAACAATCGGAGCGGTCGGGCTCAAATCTGATACATGCCCGCCAGGTGGGCAGGCAGCATCGTAGATGTAAATTCGGATCGCCGACAAAAGGCGGTGGCTCCGGAGGAATGACCGGCTCAATCGGTGGCCACACAAACGGAGGCCTCCTTCCTTCGCCCCAGGGAATCCACCATTGGGGAGCTCCATGCCGCCACCGACCGGGGATAAGCCATGGACTGCGAAGAGGAGGCCGGTGAATTCGCCGGGCATCCTCCCACGACACGTCGATTGATCTCCGCCGTGGCCAGGCCAGGACGAAGGAGGAGCGAGTATCCGCCGAAACCTGAGCTCCCTCGGTCCAAGGACCGGCAACGCGAGAATGACGCCGCGCCGCATGCAGATAGGGTGCTGTGACGAGGCGGAGGCGTTGGATTGCCGCTGTCCATGGCTGCTCGATGTCTGCCGGCAGCCTCCCCGGGAATACGGATGGACAGCCTACGGTAGCTGCCGCCTGCGAGGCCTGCGCCCATCGAGCACACGGCTCGGGGTGCAGACGCGTAGGAGCCTCCCAGTAATCTCCGGACTCGGGATGGAGGCTGGCGCCGGCATAGTGAGCCGCGGTTCGGGTTGCGCCGGGTCCCCTCCAGACATTAGAGATCCACTTGCCGGTGGACTCCCCTGACGGATTTGCCGGCAGTCCGGCAAGCACCGGCCCCTGCACGCCGGTTTGTCCCGCGGTCAGGCCGGAGAGAAGGGCGCTAACCAGGGCGCTGAAATAGCCCTGACTGACGAGCTGCAGCGTCCAGGCGACCACCCACGCAGGGCCGAAGGACGCGAACTTATCGTTGATGACGACCGTCTGTGCCCGGATGCCGCGCCATACGTTTGTGTCCCAGAGCCCGGTAGCCACGCCGGCGATACCGCACGATTGTCCCGCAACCGTTCCGCGGGGTCCGGTTTTCCCCCCAGCAGCTCCGGAGACTGCACCGCCTAGTTCCGCACCGAAGCTCCCCAGGAAAATGAAATCGCAAGGGGTAGCTCGCCCGCAAGGCGCGGGAGAAGAGAGGTTGAAGCGGACACAGCTCTTCCAATCCGGGATCTCGCAACGCAGATCGAAGTTAGCCGGCACATTACACCGTCAGCGTCCCGGCGGTGATGCGCACGATTCCGCCCTGGTAGATCTGAGTGCTATTGAGCTTCAAGAATGCTTCGCTCGCCTCGTCTCCCACGTCGAAGTCGGCGATGACAACTTCAACGCCATTCACGAGCCTCCCCCATGTGGCCTCGCCAGTGGCGGGAGCCAGTTCTTCATCCGCGATTATCCCGAACGTGAGGGTGGCATTAGCTACCGAGGCGCACGGTAGGCTGCAGGAACATTCCGCCAGCAACACCTGAGTCGTGATTGGCGCTCCAATGGGATCGGCCTTGACGCCGTCGTAAACTAAAAATCGTCCCGGCACGGGAGCCCCCGCATCAACGGACGCAGCCAAACCCATCAACAGGGCATTTTTGCCGGAGAGGCACAAATCAAACATCGTAGTTACTCCATCGGTTCAGGCTCAACCCAATCGGCGATTGCCGCGTTGTAGACGTGTCCGTAGTCGTCACAGACTACACAGTAATCGTCCTGAGCAACATGCTCGAACGCGTACTCTCCGGTCTCCGGATCGCTCCAGGTCCGAGCGACCACACTGAGGTCCCGTTTGCGCAACAGCGTCACTCTGCGCATGGACAGTGTGCTATTGATGCGTACCGTGCCCGTGATGCGATATTGCCCGTACCCGTAGCCATCGAGCACGCGTCCGCTCATGATGAGCAGTTGCCGTGCCCAGTAGTTCGCGGCGTAGGATAGTGGGTGGGGAGTGATGTTTTCCACCCATCTCCATGCCCGCAGAGTCAGTGTGCCTGCCATGCGATCATCTCCATGGGCCGGTGACGTCGATCAGTGCCGATCCCGCCACGGTTTGCAGATAATTGCTATTTGGGCCACTGGATGTGCGGTGCTTCCAGAGGAGCCCCTTCCTGCCCGCAACGGGTAAATCGCTCGACAGTGTCACGTTGTTCCAATCCGTTAGCGGGGCATGCCATGGATCATACAGTCCCGGTGGAAAGCCACGCAGAAGCATCGATGCGGCCTCTTCCTGGTAAAATATGTTTCCGTACAACACGCCATTGTCCGGAGGATGCGGATAGGCGAGCCCTTGTCCACCAATCGCAAGATAGGCATACCCTCCACCCGAGCTATATTGCACCGCTGTACTGAGCATCATGCCGCGTAAAGCCAGTCGGGTTGACGAGTTTGGGACGCCTCCGTAGTTCCGCGCCACAACCAAACCGTCCTTGAAAGTGTCTATTGCTCCGATCTTCGTGCAGGATGGATCTGAATTGACGGCAGTATCGACTGTCGCACTTGAGCCCCCCGAAAGCAGACAGTTATATGCGTCTCCCGGTTTATAGGTCGGAAAATCCCCGAACTTATGGAGATCCGCCCATGTTCCACCACCACCCATGCCGAAATAGAAAAATTTTGAGTCAGCCACGATAACCCAGGACCTGGCCGTGGTGTCATCCGTCGATTTGTGCCAGTAGAGCGGCGCCGATAGGGGCGACGGCTCAATCCCGGTATCGACGTCCGTCATGGAGAGATACATTCGGACGGCAGTCCGGCGTGTGGCCACATTGGTATCGTCCATGCGAAGGCAGCAGCCGGTTGACGTTGGATCGGCACTTTGAAAAACGGCCTTATTGGTCGCCGAAAAAAGTCTTGTCCAGCCTGCCGGCGCGACTCGGGTCTCGATCGTCCCCGTGGCGGGAGAAGCGGGGGTCACTCCGGTATCGAGCTGATACTGCAGGCTCAAAGTATCGAACGACGTGATCCTGAAGTTGCCGTTGTAGCCTGCCTCGTTCGCTCCGGACAAGGCGATCACCGCGTGCTCGGCATAGCCGTGGGCCGAGGCGTAAGTCACCGTCACTATGTCCCCTGAGCGCGTGACGGAGGACGGGGTTTTGGCGTTGTAGCCGGTAACCAGGCAGGCATACGCGATATTCACGGCATATCCCGCCGCGCCCTTGAGCTCCGAGGCTCCGGCATCGGTGCTTCGGAAAATCTTTACATCGGTTGGATAAGGCATGCTCTTTCTTCCTTTTTTACGGCGTATCCGCGTCGCCTCTGATTTGGAGGCGAAAGCGGTCTGTATGTGCAGAGGCGTTACCTTGCAAAATTGTGCGGGCAATCCATACAGGATAGTTTGCCGCGACGGTGTTAAAGCGGACTACGTAGCCGGTGGCCCAGCCCAAACCCCAGCCAACAGCGCGAATCGTGAAATAAGGCGTGCCGGTATTGGGGTTGATGGGGGCGCAATCCGAGTTAATGCTCCCGCTGTCGACCTGCCCCGAATATTCCCCGATCACGTTGAAATTGGTCGAGCTGGTGAACTGGATCATCCAGCGCTCCTGGATTGCTCCCCTGTTTGTCACTTCGACCGGGTGCACGGTGTCGTTGTATTGAGCGGTGGTATTGCTGCCGATCCTGCTGTCCGACCACATGCCTGTCCAGGTCTGCTGGCTGAAAAACACGCCGACACGGGCAAACATGTCACCAATGACCAGGGCCGAAGATACATAGCTCCCGAGGGGATAGGCGTGGCTAAGGCCTCGAGTCAGCGTCAGCACACCCTTCCCGCCGGTCTCGATCTGTAGATCGGACACCAGCGCCATGTCCTCGACGCGGTGCTCTAAAGTCAATGGAGTGGCCAGTCCGGACACATCTAGAAACGTGGCCGTGCCGGCATCGAGATCGACGGAGTATTTCGCCGTGGGAACCAACGCGCCGGCGGCGTCATACAATCGGGCGTAGGCCAGTCTCTCACGATCCGCATGAATCACCTGACCTACCTGGGGATTGGAAATCGGAGTGGAGGTTGCGGTGTGATGGACTACCACCACATCCCCGACCCGAAAAAGCGGCATCTGCCCGTCCATGGGGAGGCGAACGGGATCGAGGCCCAGGATCTCGGAAGATAGGGGCAGGGAGACATAGACCACACAGTTGTAACGGACCGTCTCCGGCCAGACCTCGAGGGGCCTCCATATATACCCATTTGCATCGACGTTGCCGGCAAAGTACCAGGGCTCGTCTTTTTCCTCCGCCGTCAAGGAAGCGTCGAGGACTACATCGCCGAAGTTGAGCGCCACTACTCCCCGCTCCACGTCGATGGCTCCCGTCAAGTGATCGCCCGTAATCGTTCCGCTCGTGTCTGCCGTCCCCAGCAGTTGACGTCCCTGGACGTCGACCGCGGACAGGAAAAATCCTCCCGGCCGCAGGGGAGCGCTCGGAGTTCGGAACAGCATATTGGCTTCCGTCCACGGGCACTTGACGGTCAGCATGGACACATTGCTCAGTACCCCGCCGCCCCCCGGGCACCAATTAGTCAATGTCACCAATCCACTGGCGTAATCGATGGTCCCCACGGACGGGGGGATAATGACTTTTAGGCTGGGACTGGCGACCGTGCTGCCATATTGATAGATCTCTCCCTCCATATCGATATACTCGATGCCTCCCAGCTCGAAGTGGACACTATCGGGCACAATTGCGTCCGCCGAAAAAGGGGTGAGGTCGATCACTATCGGCATCGGAGCGAGTGTCTCCGTCACTTGTGTGTCGGTCCCCGTCTCGGGACGATACCGCAGAGTCACGGACATCGGATTCTGGGGCATGCCCAAGGAATCTCTAGTCTTCGTCGTCTCGTTGCCCCAGCCTCCACCCCCGCCGGGGCCCGCCGAAGCGCCACCAGTACTGCTATCGCTGGTGGTGTATTCATAGCCACTTTCCGTCACAACGTACGGCACCCCGGTCCAAAACCCGATATCTCCAGCGATATAATTCACGAGCCCGGGATTTACCTCCGAAGTGCCTAAAAGGCTCCCCTCTCCATCGTCTCTGGCGGTCACGTGCGCCACAACATATTCCGACGTCGAAAGATTAGGATCGATTGTCAGACTACTGTTAGTACTGGTGCTGCCCCAGCTTGTAGTAGTCGATCCACTCTCAACGCTGTGCATTTCGTAATGGGTCTTGGGCCGAGTCACGGTCCACGTGATCGAGAGCGTTCGTGGAGTAATCTGCTGGGCCGAGGACAGCGAGACGTATCCGTCCATATCTACGCTGACGGAGTATGTTTCTTCGACTCCCGAGCCGTATTCATACGTGATTTGGGGTGTGACGTTGGCTTCGGGTAAGAGCTTCGGCACGAGAAAAAACTTGCCCGTGGCATAATCGATTCTCCCATAGCTCTCACCCTCCGTTACATGCCCGTTTGCGTCCAGCACCCCAATATTGCCCAGGCCGTCATCGAACACGGAATATTGGATCCCGCTCGACTCCCAAGCCAAGGAAAAGAAGCCCGGCTTGACGGGAGTATGCGCCGTTTGGGCGCTCCATGAAAACTCCATACCGGCGGAGTACCGTGTCGTATAGGTTATGGCGCTCCCCCAGGCATAGAGGATCGCGCTGTCGATATCCGGTAGATCCTGCAACGTGATCATGACGCTGCCGGTGATGTAGTTCAGGCTCCCGGTGCCGTCGCCGGTCAGGTGCCCATCACCATCTTTATCAGAGATCGCGTACCATTTACCGCGCGACATATAGCTGATGACCAGCGTGTATTGAGCGGGCAAGGGCTTCAGGCTATTCACGTATACAAATTGCCTGGTCGCCGAAGTGATGCGCACCATCCCCGTATGGGCGATCCCCGACATCGTGGGGTTTCTCACTCCCGTCGCTATCGAAACCGCGGTTGTCCCTCCCGCCTGTATGTCCAGGAGAGCGGATTCGCTTTGCGTGCTCGGGATGAGCGGCCCTTTATAATGATCCACCGTGAGCTTCGTGGCTCCAAATATAGCAGCTTCGGCCAAGGGTGAGATGCCATAGCAATTGACGGCCTCTATGGCGTTCGTCTTGTAAAGCTTTGTTGCCGGCAAATAGCTGGTTGCCCGAGTTTGTACGCCACCAATAAAATCGTACAGCAAGGGAGAGGATATCGACAGGGTAAGCTGGCGCTTCAAGAAGGTTCCCGCGGTATCGCTGTAGGTCACTACCTCATGGACGACGTCCGTAATCCGGACGTACTGCTCGTGAGCCGTGTCGAAGAGGCACAAAACATCCCCAACTCCGGGTAGAGGTCTGGCCGGGTCCTGGTATGCAAAGATAGTACGCTGACCCTCGTAGTGATCACCAAGGAGCTTGAGGTCGGATACGACGCTTTTGACGATACTCGACTCTATCTTGTCTTGGGCGGCTGCCCGCTCGTTCCACCAAGCCGCGGAATCCTGCAAATCGAGCATAACGACGCTCACCAACGGGTCGGCGGGTGGCTCGCTGATAATGACGTTGCTCCCGTAGTAGGTATCGGTGGTCTCGGTCATTACGGCGGGAAACGCTTTGCGGAGACTGATTCTACCATAGGTGCGGTCCAATTCCGAGATGTCGGGGAAAAGATTGTTGCTCAAATTGTCAACGACCTCATTTCCCGTCATTCGACCACCGCCGTCGTCGGTGTCCTGTAGTCGCTCGGATTTCAGTAGCTTGATGTCTGTTTCAAGGATCATTCCATACCCCCTAAAGAGATACTTGGATAAAAGCCAGCTTCTTGATCACATAAAGATCCTGCGGCGATGGATTGGTAATGGGCCAGAGGAGCTCTGTTTGGATTGGAGATTTATCCGCTCGGGACCACATGACCTGCAGGCTGCGCGTGTCATCGAGCACAAGGGTCATGACGCGCCCGGCAGTCTGCATCAGTGCGTAGAGAGACGCTACCGTTTCCCTGGCGCACCAGCAGCCATCCTCTGTCCCGGTGAAAGTGACCGGCCTCCCTCCGAGAGCCGCTGCCTCCTGGACGATGAGCAGGCCGGTCATGGCCGTACTGATATTCTGCTCGACCGGGGTCCAACCAAATTCGTCGGACCAGATTAGCCCTGAGGGCAAAGTGATGCCGTCTAAAGTCACGTGTCCCTCCTTCCTCAGCTTCTCGCCGCGGCTGCGGTTAGTGACTGCAAAACGTTGCTCGTAACGTCCTCAGTGCCCCACTGGCGACTGTTGCCGGTGCGGGCGGTGGCTACACGAGATATCGTGGAGACATCCGAGGCAATGTCTCGCAGTAGTGAGGCTACTTTGTCGAGAGCGCTCGACAGAGCAGCGATATCTTTTCCGGATGAAGAAGACGCCGCAGGGACTTCGGAGTGGACCTTTTCGACCTCCTTGATTATGGCGGGGACTTGTGTTTCCGCCTTGTCCGCCTTGGACACCTCGGCCTCGGCTTCTACCGTAGACACCCCCCCGGTCGTTTCAGCTCCCTGGGCACCGGGCTCCGCGATCTCGAGTTTTGAGGCTACTTTGTCGAGAGCGCTCGACAGAGCAGCGATATCTTTTCCGGATGAAGAAGACGCCGCAGGGACTTCGGAGTGGACCTTTTCGACCTCCTTGATTATGGCGGG
>Ga0074199_1001872_pt1 | contig 15405 bp, 13 predicted proteins | sample EPASupsiteSAE347_FD_64528 | JGI IMG/M metagenome (GOLD analysis project Ga0074199, IMG submission 64528) | Bioremediated contaminated groundwater from EPA Superfund site, New Mexico - Sample SAE3-47 | ecosystem: Environmental > Aquatic > Deep subsurface > Groundwater > Contaminated ...
GCTTCATTTCCCAGTAAAGTGAGGTTTCCAAGAGGAAAGTCAAGGGCGTTAAAATATTTTGGACGATTCAGCCTGATTGTCGCTATCTGATTAGTTTTCTGAAAGATAATATTTTCAAACTCCATAGCCCCCTCCTTTTGACTCCTCCCGGTTATTTGAAAAGATACTCATAGAAATTTCTTGATCTTGTCAAAGGAAATCTTTCGGAATAATCTTAGGGCAGGGATCTTGATAATATCCATATGAGTCCATACATGCCTTTTTTATTGAAGCCATCCTGAAACATGGCATCCTGCGATTTTGATGGACATCCATCCTTTCAGATGGTATTTTTTATTTGCTGAAATCAATATTTGACGGATTATGAATACTGTATCTGTAGCTATGAAAGACAAAACCAAGACAAAAGAGCGAGCCATTGAGGGGCTATCTGTATTGCGAGATCGGTGTACAGAAGAAGCCCTCAAAAATTACTATGAAATCGAGACAGCGGTTAATGCGCTTCTACGCCTCTCTCTGGAAGATTCTTCTCTTGAAGAACTCTTGCAGAAGGCGCTTGACATTATTCTATCAGTCCCCAGCCTTTCCATTGAAACGAAAGGCTGCATATTCCTGGTTGAGGATGAACCCGAAGTTCTCATACAGAAAGTCCAGAAAGGGCTTGCTGAACCATTGCTCAAGGAATGCGCACGGGTTCCTTTCGGTAAATGCCTCTGTGGGCGGGCTGCATCGATAAAAAGAATAGAGTTCGCCGATCATATTGATGAACGCCACGAGATCGGTTATGAAGGCATGGTTCCGCACGGTCATTACTGTGTACCTATCATACTATCCGGAAATACTATCGGAGTGATTAATCTCTATTTGAAAGATGGTCACAGTCGTGTTGGAAGGGAGGAGGAGTTTCTTGATTCGGTAGCTAATACTTTGGCCGGAATAATCAAGCGCAAGCGGGCGGAGGAAAAGCTTCAGCAGACCCTTGAAACTCTCAGAAAGGCATTTGGCACGATCATTCAGGTCATGGTTTCCGCTGTGGAATCAAGAGACCCATATACAGCCGGACACCAGATCCGGTCGGCAGATCTTGCCCGTGCTATTGCCAAGGAAATGGGTCTTTCTCAGGAGAAAATCGATGGCATCCACATGGCGGGTAGCATTCATGACATCGGGAAAATATCGATTCCTGCTGAGTTATTGTCCAAGCCGACAAAACTGTCCGAACTCGAATTTTCCCTAATTAAAGAGCATGCCAACAAAGGATTCGAGATGCTGAAGGATGTGGAATCGCCCTGGCCCCTGGCCGAGATCGTCTATCAGCACCATGAACGAATGAACGGTTCGGGCTATCCAAGAAATCTCAAAGGGGATGACATTCTCATGGATGCCCGTATCCTTGCTGTGGCCGACGTGGTGGAGACTATGGCCTCACGTAGGCCTTATCGTCCTGGCTTGGGCATTAATGCAGCCCTGGAAGAAATCGAGAAGAACAAGGGAATCTTTTATGACATTACGGTCACAGATGCCTGTCTGAGATTATTTCGGGAAAAGAACTACCAGCTTCAATGACATGTTGATACCAATTTGTGCCAAGATTTTACATGAGCTGATAAGTGTAGTCTTCATAAAATAGATTAAAACGAGGGAAATGAAGATGGCTATGCTGAACATAACCCACGATGATTTACGGAGAGTCTTATTACAATTAGATCAAGCCATTTATAACCACAATCAATGGTATGAATCTCTTTTGCGCAATCTGGTATGCCGCCTGTCGTATGACAACCGCGATGTGGAGAAGGACGCACACCGAAAGTGCCGTTTTGGGCAGTGGTACTACCACCAAGCCCCTAATGAACTCAGGAAACATCCAGGTTTTATTGCAATTGAAACTGAGCATGAGCGCATACACCGGATAGCTGCAAAGTTACTGATCACAGAATCTATTTGTGAAACAATCTCCCCTCTTGAATACGATAACTTTAATTATTCGATTACTAACTTACGTCTTCAACTTCAGACACTGAAGCATGAGATGGAAGATTTATTGTATAATCATGATTCGCTTACTCATGCATATAGCCGGATTGGCATTCTGACTAAATTGCGCGAGTTGCAGGATCTTGTCAGCCGTAACATTCAGTCGTGCTGCGTTGTTATGATGGACTTGGATCATTTCAAATTGATCAACGATGTCCACGGACATCCAGCAGGTGACCAGGTTTTAGCCGCCGTAGCAGACTATACAATGGCTCAAATCAGGCCATACGACAAGCTGTTTCGTTATGGTGGGGAGGAATTTCTAATCAGCATGCCGCACACTGATTCGAAATCCGGGCTAGACATTGTTGAACGATTGCGTGAGGGGATTGCTGCAAATAGTATTCATTATGACGGCAATGATATCCGCATTACTGCATCATTCGGCCTTACGCTTCTCGACCCTGACGCCTCTGTCGAGCAAACGATCAAAAGGGCTGACAATGCCTTGTATGCCGCAAAGTCTTCCGGGCGTAATTGTACACGAATCTGGGATCCATCGTTCGATCTACTAAACAGCCTTGCAAGCTTTTAAAAACAACACCGCCCATCTCTCCTTGCCGGGCATTTCGACTGCTGCCGACTGCGATTACATCAATGGCAAGCGGCACTGGTATCGCCGGTCCGTCGACGGCGGCTTCCGGGAGCTCCCGGTGCGTAACGCCAAATAGGTTATGATCAGGAGGAACTCATGGATGAGGAAATAATCATTGAAAAAGCGCAACCTTCAAAAAAGAAAACCTGGGTTTCTATTGCGGCGATCCTGATCGTTATTATCGTCGTCATAGTAGTCGTCATGTTTGGAAATCGATTGGCAGATGAACAAAGACCGGCTGCCCCGCAAATCCAAAAAAAAAGCCGGTTTATTGTGAATAGCGAAGGGACGGTTTTAGACACAAAGTCGGAATTGATATGGGCGGCGAAGGATAACGGGAGTGGTATTAACTGGAAGGGAGCTAAGGATTATTGTGAAAGCTACCGTGGGGGAGGATACTCGGACTGGCGGCTGCCGACGGTTGATGAACTGGCGGGGTTGTATGAAAGCAGCAAATCACGGCCGGCAGCATGTAATACGGTTTATAATATCCATGTAGCCACGGAATTGATTGATCTTACCTGTTATGCTGCGTGGGCATCCGAAACACGTGGCTCCCAGGCTGCCTACTTCAGTTTCAACACCGGCAGTTGGTACTGGAAACCCCGGTCACACACCAGCAGCACCCGTGCACTCCCGGTGCGTTCAACCAAATAGTTCTTTTGGCTATTCGGGTCGAAGATGGCCCGGCAGGAGTCCATTTTCATTGACACACAGAGGCAATCTGCTTATGCTTTCGGTCAAACAAGAACCAAGTACATGTCATGAAAAAACAATAAAGCCGCGGAGACAGGTATGAAAGTAAAATTATCAAGTATCACCCTTTGTATCCTATTCCTTGTTTTATGCTCATCTGGTGCGGTACTTGCCGGAGAGACTGCCAAGGATGGCCGTTTCATCGCCTATAAAGACGGAACAGTACTGGATGCAAATAACGGTCTCATGTGGGCGGCGACGGACAACGGGTCCGATATCAACTGGTATGACGCCAGAAGTTACTGTGAAAAATACAGAGGCGGCGGATATACTGACTGGCGGATGCCGACGGAGTATGAGTTGGGGTTAGTCTATAAAAGTGGACGTAAAAGCGCAATTAAGATTACCGGCTTGGCGGCATGGGCTTCCGAGACACTAGATTCAGATACCGCCGCCAGCTTCGATTTCGAGTATGGCTCCCGGTACTTTTTTCACAAGTCAATTGACAACGGCAGCAGGGCACTCCCGGTGCGTTCCGCCAAATAGTAAAATGCCGATAGAGCATACAAATCCGAAGAGTCGACGGCAGCCTCGGTGGAGTTGGACTCATTGGCCTCGCAGTTGAGCACGGTTGTCCGAAATCTCAATGTTCTTACCGAAGGGGGCCGGTAAGGAATTAATCTTCTCAATTTTATCTTGGTACTTGTAAAGATGGGAAGGTGCAGATGAGAGTTTTAGTGGCCTATATGTCATGGACGGGCAATACGAAGAAGATTGCCGACGCTGTTTTTCAGGGGATTTCTGCAGAAAAAGAGATGAAAACACTTGACGAAGTCACGGATGCCTCCGGCTACGACCTGATTTTTGTGGGTTTCCCGATCCACGGATTTGGGAAACCAGCCGAAGAAGCGGTGAGCTTTCTTGCAGAGCGGTGCGCCGGCAAGAATGTCGCCCTGTTCGTCACCCATTCGGCACCTGAAGACTCCCCCTATGTCCCCCCTTGGCTAGAAGCCTGCAAAGAAGCAGCCAAGGGAAGCCTCCTTTTGGGGCTGAGTGACTTCCAAGGGCAGATCGCCCTGGAACAAGTGGATCTGATGCTCCAGAGTTCCGACCCCGAGGCGCTTGAAATCGTGCGGAACGTTGTCCATTCTTCCCTTGGACAGCCCGACGCCGCGCGGTTGGACCGTGCACGGGCCTTTGCCGGAGAGATCTTGGCAAAGCTTGAGTCAGAAGGAGTACTGTCCGGCAACCTTCCCGGTGGATCATATCGATGACTAAGCTTTCCGGATTCTTAAAGTCGCAGGGGTTTTCACTGCTATTGATCGCTTCCGTTTTCTTAGGCTCTATCCTCGGCATCGTTTTCAAAAAAGACGCGGCCATCCTCAAACCGTTAGGTGATGCTTTTCTGAATCTCCTGTTTACGACCATCGTGCCGCTGGTATTTTTTTCCATCTCCTCGGCGGTTGCCGGGATGCCTAATCTGAAACGCCTTGGCAAGATATTGTCCTGTATGCTTGCCTTCTTTATTCTGACCGGTATGATCGCATCCGCCATCATGGTAATCGCCGTCCAGTTTTATCCGCCGTCGGCGGCTGTCGCCCTCGATCTCAATACAAAGGTTCAAATCGATCAGTTCAAAACCTCCGAACAAATCGTCAAAGCCTTTACCGCTTCCGATTTTACGGAGATTATGTCGAAGAGGAATATGCTGGCCCTGATCGTCTTTGCGATTCTGGTCGGATTGGCCGCTTCTGCCTGCGGTGAAAAAGGGAAAGCCTTTTCAGACTTTCTGGCTTCGGCAAACGAAGTGATGATGAAGGTAATTTCTTACATAATGTATTACGCCCCCGTCGGCCTGTGCGCCTATTTTGCCTATTTCATCGGCGTTTACGGCTCCGATCTGATGGGTTCCTATTTCCGGGCCATGCTCTTGTACTATCCCATCGCCATGCTATACTTTTTTATCGGTTTTTCGGCGTATGCCTATATCGCGGCAAAAAGACGGGGAGTGCTGACGTTCTGGAGGAATATCATTCCCCCCGCCCTGACGGCCCTTGCCACCGGCAGCAGTGTAGCGACGATACCTGTAAATCTTGAGGCGGCGAACAAAACGGGAATTCCCGGAGACATCAGCGAAGTGGTCATTCCTATTGGGGCAACGATTCACATGGACGGATCATGCCTGGGTGCTGTTTTGAAGATTGCCTTCCTGTTTGGAATGTTTCATCTCGATTTCACCGGCCCTGTTACCATGTTGACGGCGGTCGGCATCGCCATCCTCGCCGGTACCGTTATCACGGGAATCCCCAGCGGAGGAGTTATCGGCGATATTTTGATCATCTCCCTCTATGGGTTTCCTCTGGAGGCCTTTCCCCTGGTAGCTATGATCGGCGCCTTGATTGACCCGCCGGCAACCATGCTTAACGCCGTAGGCGACAACGTCGCGAGCATGGTCGTAGCCAGAATGGTCAACGGCAGGGATTGGATGATCTCCGGTGAACAGGCATGATATTATCTCTTCGTGTTTCTTGATTAAGCGAAAAGATTTCTGGCCCCTTTGAGCATGGTTTCCTGAAGCTGTAACCGCTGACTTTCGAATAGTTCGTTATCGGTGGTTGCCGGAAACTTGATCATTTCATCAAAACGGAGGATGACTTTGGAGAAGGGTTTGGGAAGCATAAAGTGGTCCCAGCTATTGAAATACCAGGCTTTGTCGGCCTGGATATAGAAAGGGACAATAGCGGCGTCCGCAGCATGGGAGATCCGGATAACACCGGCTTTAATCTCACCGGCCGGCCCGCGAGGCCCGTCAACGATATGGGCGGCAAGCCTTTCCTGTTTCAATTTCTCAATCATTTTTAACATGGCCTCAAGACCGCCTCGGGAGGAGGAGCCCCGTATCGGATCCCATCCGGACTTTCTGGCGACCTCGGCGATGATATGGCCATCCTTGCTCTTGGAAATCATGAGCCCCGGTTTGTAATTGCGATACAACTGAAAATGACGGATAGCCCCGAAAAAATGCTGATGCCAGGCACACAATAGAACTGCTCCCCCAGTTTTATGATATTCTTTCCAGGATGCTTCATTTTCAACCTGGAACCGGAACGTCCAGGAGTAAAAGCGGATAAACAGATAAAGGAAAGCCAGAAACGGCGCCGATGTAATGAAGGTATTGATTATATTTGACATATTCCGCAACTTAAAACTCTCTTTTATTTTTTTTGTAGTGTACATATAATCCAAATCAGAAGCGGAGTCGATTTTTTTTTGCCGGTTATTTTTTATTGACAATCAGCATGGATGTGCATACGTTTCCCAATACCGGCAATGAGAAAATGAAAGGAGAGACGACGATGATCGGAAAAAAATTATTGGAAGCAATGAACGAACAGGTCAAACATGAGCTGGAATCGTATTACATATATCTGTCCATGGCGGCCTATTTTCACGCCCAAAACCTGGACGGCATGGCCCACTGGATGCGTTGTCAGGCCCATGAGGAGATGATTCATGCCATGAAGTTCTTCGATCATATCATCGATCGCGGTCATGAGGTAAAACTCCTGGATATTAAGCAGCTTAAGACTTCCTGGAACAGCCCTCTGGAGGCATGGAAGGACGTCTACGCCCATGAGCAGTTCATTACCGCAAAGATCCACAATCTGGTTAAGATCGCCCGCAAAGAAAATGATTTTGCCTCGGATAGCATGCTGAACTGGTTCACCAAGGAGCAGATTGAAGAGGAGGCGAACGCAGATAAGAATGTACGGCAGATGGAACGCGTGGAAAATAGCAGGGAGGGGGTCTTCATGCTGGATCGGGAATTGGGAACCCGGATATTCCCGGCCGGATCGCCGTTCGACCCCGCCGCTTACAACCTTGCTATATAGGAGTAAAGTTTTTGATATTTAAATCGTTTTCTACGCCAAAAAAAAGCGAACCTGCCTGGAAAAGCCGGGTAGTCGGTCCTGATGCCATTCTGGAAAAAATCGAGCCGGGGATGAGTATCTTTCTCGGCACAGGCATGGCCGAGCCCCGGACCCTGGTAAAACATCTCATGGCATCGGCGCAGCCTAACCTTCAGGATCTGGAAGTAATCCAATTGGTTAGCCTTGGGGATGCCGTTGCCATCGATGAGCGATTTTCGAAGAAATACCGTCTGAAAACATTCTTCTCCGGATGGATAGCCGGGGAGGCCATCCAGGAAGGGCGGGTCGACCTGATACCCAGCCGCTTTTCCCGGATACCCTGGCTTTTCCGGACCGGCGCCATAAATATCGACGTGGCCTTCATCCAGATCACCCCTCCCGATGAAACGGGGTATTGCAGTCTTGGTCTGGGCATGGCCGTGGAACGTCAGGCAATGGAAAGTGCAAAGGTTGTTGTCGGAGAAATCAACGCTACGGTGCCGCGTACCCTCGGCGACACCCTGGTGCATATTGATGAATTCGACCACCTGATCGAAGCGACGGAACCGATTTGCTATGTTCCCCGATGGCCTTTGGATGAAGTTTTCCTGAAAATTGCCGGGCATGTCGCATCGATCGTGGAGGATGGGAGCTGCATATCCTTTGCCATCGGTCCTCTTTATGAGGCCCTGGGGCAGCAGTTGGTGAACAAGAAGCATCTGGGCATCCAATCCCCTTTTTTTACGGATGCCTTGATGGACCTTGTGAAAAGCGGCGCCGTGACCAACCGCAGGAAAGGGGTATTCCGTGGTAAATCGGCGGCTTCCTATATTTTGGGAACAAGAGAACTGGTGAACTGGCTCGATAGAAACCCCCTGATAGAATTTCAGCCTATCGATGTGGTCATGAATCCCAAAGTTATCGGACGAAATGACCGGGTCATGGCTATCCTGCCGGCACGGAAAGTCGACCTGACGGGAAACGTGGCCCTCCATATGGGCAAAGGAAATTTTACCGCTGGTCCCGGAGCCGTCCAGGAACTCTTCATGGGCGCCGCCCTGTCCAGGAATGGCCGGACGGTATTTGCCCTCCCCAGCCGTAATCGACAAGGGGAAGCAAACATCGTCATATCAGTGGAAAGTATGCCCTATCAGTTTTCCAATCGGGAGTCCCTCGATATTGTGGTTACCGAATATGGCGTGGCCTATCTTATGGGCAGAACCCTGCGGCAGCGCGCCCAGGCCCTGATCGATATCGCCCACCCCGACGATCGGGCGGAACTGGTTCAGCAGGCCAAGGATGCCAAGATGATCTACGCCGACCAGATTTATTTTGCCGATTCGGGCCATCTCTATCCGGAAAAGGTGTCCTGTACCCATACCTTCAAGGAGGATTTGCCGGTGCGGTTCCGAGCGATCAAGCCTTCCGATGAGGACGAGATGCGGCGGCTCTTTTACCGGTTCTCCGATCAGGCTGTCTATTACCGTTATTTCAGTCCCATCAAGGCGATGCCTCATAAAAAGATGCAGGAATACGTCACCGTGGACTACCGGCGGATCATGTCCGTCGTCGGCGTTGTCGAGGAGGCCGGTACGGAGAGAATAATTGCCGAAGCCCGCTATGTTCGTTCCCATGATCGTCCTTATGCGGATACGGCCTTCATTGTGGACGAAGCATATCAGGGGAAGGGGATGGCGTCCTTTCTTTTTGAACTGCTGGTTAAAATTGCCAGGGAGGAAGGCATCGAGGGATTTACCGCCGATGTCCTGGCGGTAAACAAGGCCATGTTGCGAGTGTATGAGAAATCGGGATTTCCGATTAAGGCCGTCCTTTCTGCCGGGGCCTATGAGTTGACCATACCGTTCCAGGATAAGGCCCAAGAGATGGGGAAAGAAGGGGTAGACTGAAAAAGCTTGCAAAAGGATTAGGTTTGCGATAAAGCCTCGCATCTTTTTGGATATTGTTGACAATCTTTTTGTCTGCGCATATATGAAAAGATATTTCTTGGCGAGAGTGGCGGAACTGGAAGACGCACTGGACTTAGGATCCAGCCCGCGCAAGCGGATAGGGGTTCAAGTCCCCTCTCTCGCACCAAATGACCTTTCCGCGTCCAATATAAAGAAGTGAAGGAGAACAGAACCGGTGAACGAGACAAGCCAGGCAGTAAAAATTGAAGAAATAAGTCCTGTCAAGAAGAAACTATCCTTTGAAATTCCTTGGGAAGAAACAAAAATTGTCCTGGATGATGTTTATCGGAAGATCAGCAAGACGGCCAAGGTGAGAGGTTTCCGTCCGGGGAAAATTCCCCGTCCCGTCCTGGAGAAATTCTATAAAGATCATGCCGAAGAAGAGGCAATGACCCAACTGTTCAATCAGCATTTCTGGGACGCCTTGCGGGAGCATGCCATTGATCCGGTTTCCAGGCCGGAAGTCGATCAGCAAGGCATCGAGCCGGAAAAGGCCTTCGCCTTCAGCGCCACCGTGGAAATAGAACCGGTCTTCGATCCCGAAGGCTATGTCGGTCTGGAAATTGACCGGGAAGAAGTCGAAGTGACGGACGCCGATATGGGGGCGAAATTAAAGGAACTCCAGGAGATGTACAGCACCATGGAGGAGATCTCCGAGGATTCCGAAGTTGTTTCGGGAAATTACGCCGTTATCGATTTTCAGGGCGCCGTTGAAGGTCAGTCCCTGAAGGAACTCAAAGCCGATGATTATCTTCTGGAGATAGGCTCGAATACTTTTATCACGGGCTTCGAGGATCAGCTTCTGGGCATGAAAAAAGATGAAACCAGGGAGGTCGCCATTAAATTTCCCGACGACTATCACCATAAAGACGTCGCCGGCAAGGATGCGATCTTTACCGTAACCCTTAAGAATATCAAAGAGAAACGGATTCCTGAGATCAACGAGGAATTTGTCAAAAATTTTGAACAGTACAACACCCTGAAGGAATTGCAGGATGATCTCCGCAAGGACATTGAATCGCAGAAGCAGGAGCAGTCTGATGGAGACCTCAGGATGGCGATGATCGGAAAGCTTATCGAAAAGAACCCCATCGTGGCCCCTGAATCCCTTGTCGAGCGGCAGATTCACTCGATGATGGAAGATACGAGGTGGCGGATGTCCATGCAGGGAATTGATGCGGACAAAGCGGCAAAAATTCTTCCCCAGTATCACGATCTCTACAAGAGCGATGCAACCCGGATCGTCCAGACGTTGTTGCTGATGAAAAGGATCGGCGAAAAAGAGGATATTTCCGTGAGTGATGAAGAACTGAATGAACATATAAGGGAGCTTGCCGAGAAGCGAAACCAGAGCTATGAGTCTTTTATGGCAACCCTTGCCAAGGACGACCTGATGGAAAGCATCAGGGCTGAGCTTGCCAACAAGAAGGTTGTCGATTTTATCAAGGAGAAAGCCATAATAAAAATGGTTAAGAAAGAATCCGCAGCGACACAGGAGGTGAGTTAAATGCCCCTGATTCCAATGGTAGTCGAGCAGGACGGACGAGGCGAGCGGGCCTTTGACATTTACTCGCGCCTGCTGAAAGATCGCATTATATTTCTCGGAACGGCTATTGATGACAATGTAGCCAATCTGATCATCGCCCAGATGCTCTACCTCGAGTCGGAAGATCCGGATAAGGAGATATTTCTGTATCTCAATAGCCCCGGTGGCCATGTCAGTTCCGGATTGGCCATTTATGATACCATGCGGTACATAAGACCGGTGGTCAGCACCTTCTGTATGGGACAGGCTGCGAGCATGGGAGCCTTATTGCTGGCGGCGGGGGCCAAGGGAAAACGCTTTGCCTTGCCCCATGCGCGGATACTGATCCATCAGCCCCTCGGAGGGTTTCAGGGACAGGCCACGGACATTGCTATTCAGGCCCGGGAGATCCTGAGATTGAAGGACGAGCTGAACCAGATATTGGCAACAATGACAAATCAGCCGCTGGACAAAATTCAGGCGGATACGGAGCGTGACTATTTTATGGATGGTCAGCAGGCCAAAGAATATGGTATCATCGATGTCATCATCGATAAACGCCTATGATACGGTGATCAAGAGGTTATAAATAAATGGTCAGAAAAGGAAGAGAAGCGCAGGGAGGGGGGCAGGGGCTCCTGTATTGTTCCTTCTGCGGCAAGAACCAGAACGAAGTACGAAAACTCGTTGCCGGACCCACGGCTTATATCTGCGACGAATGTATCGAACTCTGCCGCTCCATTGTTCATGAGGACAATGATACAAAGGCGTCGGTGGAAAAGGCCAAGGGGAATCCCAAGCCGAAGGAGATCAAGAAATTCCTGGACTCCTACGTGATTGGTCAGGAGAGGACCAAGAAAATCCTGTCCGTGGCGGTTTACAATCATTACAAACGACTTTTCCGTCCGACGGATATGGAGGGAGTGGAGATTCAAAAAAGCAATGTCCTGCTCATCGGTCCCACCGGCTCGGGGAAGACACTGATGGCGAAAACATTGGCGAAAATGCTCAATGTTCCCTTTACCATTGCCGATGCAACCACCCTGACGGAAGCAGGTTATGTGGGAGAGGATGTTGAAAACATCATCCTGTCCCTGCTCCAGAATGCCGATTATGATGTGGAACGGGCGTCGAGGGGGATTGTTTATATCGATGAGATTGATAAAATCGCCAAAAAGTCAGGAAATCCGTCAATTACCCGGGATGTGTCCGGCGAGGGGGTGCAACAGGCCCTCCTGAAGATCATCGAGGGAACCTTGGCGAACATTCCCCCCAAGGGGGGCAGAAAGCACCCCCAGCAGGAATTCATCCAGGTGGATACAACTAATATCCTTTTTATCTGTGGCGGCGCCTTCAATGTCCTCGAGGATATTATCGCTAAAAGAGTCGGTTTCAGTAATATGGGCTTCGGGGCGGAGATACGAAGCAAACATGAAAAGAAGGTCGGAGAATTACTAACGGAAGTGCAACCGGAAGATTTGTTGAAATTCGGCCTCATACCGGAATTTATCGGGAGACTACCCGTCATCGCAACTCTTAATGAACTCGATGAAGACGATATGGTACGCATTCTCAGCGAGCCAAGGGATTCAATCATCAAGCAGTACAAAAAGCTTTTCGATCTTGAGAACGTCAAGCTTAAATTTACCGATGGCGCCCTGAGGGCGGTTGCCAAGCTGGCTACGGAAAGAAAAACCGGAGCGAGAGGTTTGCGCTCGATCCTGGAAAATACCATGCTGGAGATCATGTATGAACTTCCCTCCCGCCGTGACATGCGTGAATGTGTCATCAGTGAGGACGTGGTCATGAACAGGGGAAACCCCATTCTGATATTTGAATCGGCCTCGGAAACTGCTTAATACCGATATTACGTCAAGGAAAAGATAAATATATATGTTTGATTTTATTAAAGATAATAAGAAAGATGAAATCCCGTCCATGCCCCTGTTGCCCCTGCGGGATGTGGTCGTGTTCCCCCACATGATCGTTCCCCTGTTTGTGGGAAGGGACAAATCTATTGCCGCTCTTGAGTCGGCCATGAAATATGAAAAGAGTATCTTCATGGTGGCCCAGAAAAGCGCCCAGAAGGATGAACCGTTAGAAAGCGATATATATCGGATTGGAACAGTAGGTATCATCATCCAGCTTCTCCGCCTTCCCGACGGGACGGTAAAAGTCCTCGTAGAGGGAAAGAAGAGGGGAATTATCAAAGAATACCTCTCCATGGAAGATTTCTTTACCGTCAAGGTCGAGGAGATCGAGGAGGAGGGGGAAGGGGATCGGGTTAAGGCCGAGGCGCTGATCAGGAGCCTCAATGAGGCCTTCGAATCCTACGTCAAGCTGAGCAAGAAGGTCCATGTGGAAATGGTCAATACTGTTTCTTCCATCGAAAGCCCTTCCAAACTGGCTGATGTCATCGTATCCCATGTGAGCGTTAAGCTTGAAGATAAACAGCGGATTCTCGAGATAATCAACGTTCCCGAGCGACTGGAAGCCGTTTATGAAATGCTCCTCGGAGAGATTGAAATCCTTCAGGTGGAAGAGAAGATCAAGCGCCGCGTAAAGAAGCAGATGGAAAAAACGCAGAAGGATTACTATCTTAACGAACAGATGCGGGCTATCCAGAAGGAAATGGGGGAGAAAGACGATTTAAAAAGTGAAATCGCCGAGCTCGAAAAGAGATTAAAACAGAAAAAACTCTCCGAAGAGGCCCACAAAAAGGTTAAGGCGGAGATCAAAAAGATGCATATGATGGCCCCCATGTCGGCGGAGGCCACGGTAGTCAGAAACTATATCGACTGGCTCCTCGATTTGCCCTGGTACGAAAAGACGGAGAACAAGCATACCCTCAAGGAGTCCGAGGCGATCCTCGAAGAGGATCATTTCGGATTGAAGCAGGTCAAGGAAAGAATTATTGAATATCTCGCCGTGCAAAGTCTGGTCAAGAAGAATAAGGGATCAATTCTCTGTCTGGTGGGTCCGCCGGGGGTAGGGAAAACCTCCGTTGCCAAATCGGTTGCCCGGGCCACGAACAGGAAATTTGTTCGTTTCTCTTTGGGCGGCGTTCGGGATGAAGCGGAGATCCGGGGGCACAGAAGAACCTATATAGGCGCTTTACCGGGGAAAATTGTCCAGTTGATGAAAAAGGCCGGATCGAGTAATCCCGTCTTTTGTCTTGATGAGGTGGATAAACTGAGCTCTGACTTTCGGGGTGATCCCTCATCGGCCCTCCTGGAGGTCCTCGATCCCGAACAGAATAATGCCTTCAATGACAATTATTTAGAAGTTGATTACGATTTGTCGGACGTGATGTTCATTACCACGGCCAATATCCTGCAGACTATTCCGGCGCCCCTTCAGGACCGGATGGAAGTTATCCGTATTGCCGGCTATACGGAACCGGAAAAACTCAATATCGCCAAGAAGTTCCTCGTGGCGAAGGAGATGGAGGCCAACGGCCTTACGGAAAAGAATGTTGCTTTTACCGATGGAGCAATCCTTACTATCATCAGGCAGTATACCCGGGAAGCGGGGGTGCGGAATATGGAGCGGGAGATTGCCTCGGTCTGCAGGAAAATAGCCCGTAAGATCGTTTCGGAAGGTATTCAGGACCAGATCAGGGTAAGCTCAAAGGCGGTGCCTAAATATCTGGGGGTGCCAAAGTTCCGTCACGGTGAAACAGAGGGTAAAGATCAGGTCGGCTTGTCAACGGGGCTGGCCTGGACGGAAGTCGGCGGTGAACTGCTGGTAATTGAAGCGACCATCATGAAGGGAACGGGAAAGATGGTCATGACCGGAAAACTTGGCGACGTCATGCAGGAGTCGGTGCAGGCGGCCCTGACCTATGTTCGTTCCCGGGCGGACGAGTTCAACCTGCCCGAGCATTATTATAAAGAGACCGATGTTCATGTTCATGTACCGGAAGGGGCCATACCCAAAGATGGGCCGTCGGCGGGAATAGCCATGGTGACAACCATTGCTTCGGCATACATGAAGAAGAAGGTGCGTGGTGACCTGGCCATGACCGGGGAAATAACCCTCCGGGGAAGGATCTTGCCGATCGGCGGATTGAAGGAAAAACTGCTCGCCGCACACCGGGGGAACATCAAAACAGTAATTATTCCCAAGGACAACGAAAAGGATCTTGCCGAGGTCCCGGCGAATGTCATGAAGGCCCTGAAGATCATTTCCGTGGAACACATGGATGAGGTACTCGGAGTCGCGTTCGTCCCGGAAGACGGGATCGGGAAAGAAATAGCCGCGGAGATACGGAAAGAGGAGACGTCAACTGCGTCGCCCATGAGCAACGGCTGGGCGCCCATGAATGCTTAAAGTGGAGTTCTTTTTTGCTTGACAAGCAAGCTCATTGCTGATACTTTATGGAACTTGCTTATGGCGACAGTAAGGGCGGGTAGCTCAGTTGGGAGAGCGCCACGCTTACACCGTGGATGTCACAGGTTCGAGTCCTGTTCCGCCTACCATATAGAAAACGGATGAAACCTTCGGCTGCGGCTGCAAAAAGCCATGCTCGGCAGCGGAGAGCGGGTTTCCATTGGTGTGAAGAGTCGCTTTGAGAAGAAAAACGGGGTCGTAGTTAAGTTGGTTATAACGCCGGCCTGTCACGCCGGAGGGCGAGGGTTCGAGTCCCTTCGGCCCCGCCAAATATTACATGGG
>Ga0074199_1001873_pt1 | contig 15405 bp, 14 predicted proteins | sample EPASupsiteSAE347_FD_64528 | JGI IMG/M metagenome (GOLD analysis project Ga0074199, IMG submission 64528) | Bioremediated contaminated groundwater from EPA Superfund site, New Mexico - Sample SAE3-47 | ecosystem: Environmental > Aquatic > Deep subsurface > Groundwater > Contaminated ...
AAGCGTCAACCCATTCGAGCAAGTTCCTATTTATGAACTACTTACGCAAAGTGTTGCCCGGTTTCAAAAGACCGAAAATCGCAACCAATTGCTATTGTTCGACTTATAGCCGGACAGGTATGAAAAAAGATATACCACGAAATTAGAATCTATAACTCGTTTGTCCTGACAGCCTTTCCTTTCCGTTCTGTTAAATGGCTTCACATTATTATCGGGCGGTGGGGGCGTAAGAAAGCCATGATTAGATCTTGCGCCAATGGGAATGAAACTTAAAAAATAGATTCTGCAGTCCGGGACACTGGCTGTACACAAATGGTGGTTACCAGAAAAAGCAAGCCGTAGCTGGGGTCAATGTGATTAGGCGTTGGTCGGCAGGGGAAAAAGAAAGCGCAGCTATTCGTCCGTGCAGTATAGGAAATTCCAACCGATTACTACAACCTTGGCCGGGCTCGGACTGAACGCAGTATGCCCCAAAAACCATCCGTAAGTCCATTCCCCGTCATAACCCGGATTTGGCAATGGTTCCGTGCTGTCGCCGTAAAGCACGCTGTCAACATAAGGGAAATCATTTGGGACAGGAGCATTCAAAACCCGGATCCGGACATACGTGTCTGCCGCGCCGGGACACACGCTGTCGCTGCCGTAAAAATACTCCGCCATCCCCAAATAAACATAAGCCTCTAAACTCCCTATCGCGACATTGGTCGTATATCCACCCTGTATTATATGCCGCCCGCGCACCCGGTTGTGCAGCCATGACCCGTCAATATTATCCAGCGCCGCAAAAATTCCTTCGTTTGGATATTCCCAGTCCGTCCATTGCGCCGCCTCAAACTTTGTCACAGAATCCTCATAGTTAGCTCCCTGCGGCGATGCCGCTTTCCCCTGCTGATTCGTCAAAATTATCTTGTCCGTAAATGAATTTTTCACCAAAGCCGCGATCACATCATACCTCTCATCCAAATTTATCTGGCTTATCCGCCAAGGACTATCGCCATAGGTCGCCGCATTTGTGCCGCTCGCGGGCGTAAGTGTAAATAGGTTCACATAATTTCCCACCTCCAAATCTGCCCATACACCGGCTACGGTCAACATCGTGATAGTCGTTGTGCCGTCATAAACCGTGTCCGGATCGCAGTAATATGGCACCAACGCTTTTATCTTGGACGCCATTGTTCCCAACAGGTTTTGATTGAGATACCAACAGGAATTGTTAGTAAATGGTGCCACGCGGTAGGAAACTGGATTAGTGGAATATTGCGTAGCCCAGCATCGCTCGTTCACCCCGCGCATGCAATGTGTCCCCAAATCCACGACTTCATCCATCTCCGCCGCCGTCGGCCGGTTTGGAAAGGACTCGGCAAATCCAATCCAGCCAACCGCGCAAATCCAGATTGCCAGAATAATATGAAGATTTTTAGTTTTCATTGCCTGTTTCTACGGAGACTTGGTCTTGATAACCTCGTTTGAACTCGAATGGTAATATCTATTGCTGTTTGCCTGCCACCATTCGCGCCATTTTTGAATATTCTCTTGCGCTGGCAATTTGTCCGCTGAAACAATTGGATTGGGTATAATTGTAGCCAAAGCCTTCATGGCGATAACATTTATTGGTTCGTATAGAATTTTCCCTTGCGGCATTTCTCCTTTTGGTCCACGCATATTTGGGTCATACCCCTTCATTTTGCGTGGCTTATTATTTCCCAACAAGCCAATTAATACTTCTATGGCCTTATTGTTTGCGACATAGGTTAGCTTTTTTATTGCATTATCTTGCGACACAGGTTCCTCGTTCTTTAGTTCGGCAAGAATCTCATCCATCGCCTCGCTGTCACCAAGTTTTGCCAACGCCATTTGCGCACAAGAAGAAGCACTTCCAAAAGCCTTATTTTTGTCTTTTTCTCTAATCTTTTGGAGTACCGGTATTGTTTCTCCCCCCCCCCTTTTTCCCAACTCCAAGATGGCATCATTGTTGCCGCTGTCAGCCGCTTGAACTAGAGCTTCCAATGATGAATCTACACGAATTTGCCTCTTGTCGTCATTTTTTTGGGCTATTCCCTGTATAGTATTTATCCCAAATAGCACTAAAATTAACACAATATTTCTTTTCATAGACTCCTTACTTTTATGGATTAACTTTATCCCAATCATTCTTTACCACCCTACTTGGATTTGCAGAGGATGAATATGACAACATTAAGTCTTCAACATTTGAACTATCAGTTTCGATACTTAACAAATGCCCCGTCTCATGGGCAGTAATGTTGACGGTTGAATTATCATGTGAATCGCCTATCCAACTATAACCAGTGGCAATACGTGTTGACGCATTTGGAACTTCCATGGTTTTGACATAGTAAATATTAAAGTCTGCTGAGTCTTTAGCTGCCGCGTCAATTGTTTCGATCTCTGTATATGGGGAGTCCGCACAACCACCATCCCGATTAATATCATAATTCACAGTTGCATCCGACCGTGTGACCGTAAAATAAACATTAGCCTGCTTGCCCCAAGCTGTATTATTCAAATAATCCTGCAACTCTGATGCCGAAGGAACATTGTTAGGCACAAGATTTTGATTATTCGCCGTTGTGTTGCAAATTCCGTCCGCTCCCGTATCAATATCATCGCCATTCACGACATCGTCGCCGGATGAATTCGGCGTATCGCGGAAATTGTTTGCTCCTTTGCTCACGCAGATAGCGTTTGGCTTGCCATTTCCCACAGCAATTACTTGAACATCATCGCCTGAGGCTGTCGTATTGCAAATCCCATCCGGACCGGTAACAACCGCATTCGCATTTGTAACGTCATCCCCGCCGACGCTCGAATTCAATACGCCATTCGTGCCGGCAGTTATGCAAATTTGGTTCGGCTGGCCTTGTCCGACCGGGATAGCCTGCACATCGTCGTTTTCCTCGGTAATCGCATGAATGGCGATTGTCTTGTTGATTCTATCCTTAACTGAAATGTTCATGTTCGCGCATATTTCGCCATCTACCTTGGCATAGACTTGGGTTTCTCCCTTTGCCACGCTGGTCACGGTAATCGTCTGCGGAGACACGGAGGCGATTGCGGGAGCAATAGTAGCCATGGCGATATTGGCGCATTCAAAATTAACCCCGCCTGCACCTTCGGAAGGAGTGATCTCCACTTTTGCATGATTATTACTACCAGCTGGCAAGGGAACCATTAACCATGGCGGATCAAGCGTAGGATCAAAACCGGAACAAAGGGAATATTCTTCGAATTGTGCTGTTACGACGGTTAACTCATACGCCCGGCGAAAAAAACACGCGTATAAGGCCCATAATCCGGTAGTTACACAACTCATTTGCACAGCCTATTCTTTACCTGATTTCCGGGCTTTTTGCACGTCTTTTCTTTGCTGAAGTTTACGCCATTCTACCGTGTTCCGTTTGTCATTCCATTTCGGTTTATCGCCGGATGGAAAGCGGACGTCCTCCACCATTCGCCGCCGCTCGCTGGGGGCGGTCCGGGTATGCGCCTTCTTTAAATCCGTGGGAACCACATGCGTATAAATCTGCGTGGTCTTGATATCGGCATGGCCGAGCAGTTCCTGGACGTGCCGGATCGAAGCGCCGCCCTTGAGCATCTCGGTGGCGCACGTATGGCGGAGCGAATGGGTCGTAATGCTGTCGGACAGATGCGCTTTATCGCGGTACATCTTCACGATCCTGCCAAGGTCGGCCGTGCGGAGATTCCGGCCGGTAGAGCTGACAAAGACCAGCGGCGAAACATTCTTGTCCAGTATAACGGGCCGCACGTTCTTGATGTATTCGGTCAGGTATCCGGCGGCAACCTTGCCGATCGGGACCACGCGGTCTTTCTTCCCCTTGCCCTGCAGGACGCGGAGTGTCCGCTCGGACAGGTTGAGATCGTAAAGCGTCAAGCGGCAGAGTTCCCCGCTCCGAAGTCCGGTTGAATACAAGACTTCAAGAATAGTTCTGTCCCGGAACCCAAGCGGGGTCGTGAGATACGGCTGTTGGAGCATACTCATGATCTGGTCTTTGTTCATGATCCCACGCGGCAGGCTGTGAGGATCGTGCAACGGCGGAAAGTCCCTTCCGATATCTGCCATGACATGATTGCGATCTGCCAGCAGTTTGAACAGTTGCTTGACCAAACGGACATATCGGTTCTGGTACTTAATTGAACAGACTTGGCCGTCGGGTCGTTTGTGCTGCTTCATCCAGCGGTGGAAGTCAAACAAGGTTTCGAGGTTGGCCTCGCGCAAGTCGGCAACGCCGTGCGTGGCGCACCAGTCAGCAAAGCGGTCGAGATAGAAACGGCCGGATTCGACGGTTTTCTCCGACATGTGCCGATGTTTGCATTCGGCACAGAAGATTTCTATGGCTTGTTCAGGGTTCAAGGTTAACCGTTCTCCGCCGTAAGCGGATCCGCAAGGGCGGAAAAGTTCATGGTTTTCGGATTGCGGATTTCTTTCCGGCGTTCCTCGTCGGTGAGATACTTGCGGCCACGGTAGCAGACAAAGCCTTCGGGCAACTCGGTTTGCTCTCTCGGGTGGCATTGTTCCTGGACCCGTTTGAGTTCGCCTTTGACGATGTGCGTGTAAAGCTGGGTTGTCCTCAAGCTCGTATGCCCCAGTAATTCCTGGATCTGCCGCAAGTCCGCGCCGTGCTTGAGCATCTCCGTGGCGAGCGTGTGCCGGAACGTGTGGACGGTGATCCGCTTCTTGATTCCGGCGCGCAAGGCATAGACCCTGAGTTTAATCCAGATGCCGGATTTCTTATGCAGTCGGCCCTGCTTGTTGAAGAAGAGCGCATCAGTCGCGGATGCTTGTCGGAACATGGGCCGGATATTTTTCATATACTCGGCCAGGAACCGGCACGTCGTTTTGCCAAGCGGCACAACCCGGTCTTTTCCGCCCTTCCCGGCATGAACGAAAAGCATTCCATCGGAAAATGAAATATCCTGAACCCGCAAGCGGATCAATTCGCCGATCCGGATTCCCGTCGAGTAAAGAACCTCGTACATGGTGCGGTCCCGGAAGCCCAGGACCGTGGACGTGTCCTGTTGGGCAAGCAGCCGTTTCATTTCTTTCGGAGTCAACACCACGGCGGGAAGTTTTCTTGGCTCTTTCGGTAGCCGGATGATTTCCGCCGGGTTGCTCAAGACCTGGCCGGTTTTCACAAGATACCGGTAAAAGACCTGCAGATTGTTAAGGACCTGGATTTGACTGGCAATGGTGAACGGTTTTTTGAACCGGGTCTGGTAGTTGTAAACCCAGGCCTGATAACCAGCCACGATCTGCGGCGTGACGGCCGACAAGCTTGTGCCGCCTTTAGCGGTATCGGTAATGTCCTGTTCGGCAAGATATTTCTGCCAGTATTTCAGATTGATGCGGTTGGATTCCACAGTGGACGTTGCCCGGCCGATGGTCTCTTGATACCGGATGAAAGCTTCGATCAGGGGTTGCAGACCGAGGATATCCGGGCTCGGCGCGGCCCTCGGGAGCCCGTCGGTCGAGGCCGGATTTTTACAGACCGCAATGCTTTCCTGTTCCAGTTCCACTTCTTCGACAAGTGCCTGCGTTTTCATCACTTAGCCCCGGTTAAAAGTGGAACAGCCCCTTTTTCCACTTTTGTCCCACTTTCGCCGTCGCTCCGCTCCTGGCTACAGTGGGCAAGTCCACTCTGTAAGGCGTTTCGCAGTTCTTCCGGTGTGGTAAGGCCGTCCAGCGGGTCTTTCTCCGTGTGATGTCTGCCTATGTGATAGACGAACGAGCCGCCGCGGCCGCTGCGCCGCACGTGGAGATATTCCAAGTCTTCCAGTATCCGTATGGCCCGCTTGACCAGGTGATCCGGCTGCTTCGTGTATTCGCGCACATCGCGCCTGCGGAAGCCGTATTCCTTCTCGTCCAGCGCAAGCCGTTCCGACCATTCCTTGACCATGCCCCGGATTTGCGAAAGCAACTGCTTGGCTTCCCTGGGCACGTCGGTCAAAGCGTGCATAAAAGCCGTTCGGGCAAGTTCGTAAGCAAGGGCATAGTCGGCAACGGTTGCCTCGATATATTCTTCCCCCTCCTGCCTGATTGTGGGACGTTGATATTGATGCAGGAAGGCAATGACCTCGATCAGACATAAAAGTCGGTCATGGTCCCTGCGGCCGCGCGTCCAGGAGATCGGGAACTTTATGCGATCCGTGAACGGGATCAGGACCCGGACCGGTTTCAAAAGCCGTTGTGCGTTATGGTGGCGCCGGGCGGCGGCGACGCGTTTTCCTTTCTGCTGCCAGCCTTCCAGCGTATGGGATTTCTGCTGCGCAACGTAGATGCGCCGGGTCTGCTCATCGGACACGTCGAGAAAGATTTCAAAGGATCGGTTCGCGTTCTCCGGATTGATCGTCGCCGAGGTCGTGGATTCCATGTAAGCGATCGGGCCGAGGATTTCGATTTGTTTGGTCTGTATCTTTCCCGTTGACGGGTCCTTGATAGGCACGGCCAGCGTCAGCTTACGCCTGGTCTGCAAGGTCCTGATCGGATATTCCGCTTCCTCGCTACCGTCGCGCTCGTCCACGATCATGAGCTTGTGGACCAGCTCGTCCTTGCCCATGTAGTAAAGACTCTGCGGCGTTAACCGGCTGAAGTATTGGACTTCTTCCGGCGGCATGAGTTCCGCAACGCATTCCATGAGATAAGACTTCCCCGCCCCGGATTCGCTCCGCACGATGGCCGAGAGCGGTTTCGAGAGTTTCCGGCTCGTGGCGATCAAGTAAGCAAGCTGTTTGTTTCGTTCTTCACCCACAAAGCCGATTGTCTCCAGGTCTTTATCGATCTGATCCAGCAGGTCCGGCGTGCACAACAGTGCCAACGCATCTCGGCGTTCGGCTTCGGTCATTTCGTAACGCTTCGGTTGTTCCTCGGCCTTGCTCTTACCCTCGGCAAGCAAGAGTTCGAGAAGTGGAATGAGCCGGTTCAAGTCTTCCTCGATCTTCGCCGCCGGCAGTTCCAACCGGTGCGCCGCCCGATACGCGAAGCTGACCCGGTGCTTGGCCGTGTACAGGTCCAGCCGGTCGGTATGTCCGCCTTCGCCGTAGGCTTCGGCGCGACAAGTGCCGCTTGCACGTCGGGCGGTGAGGATCACACGAAGAGATGCGCCGTTGTTGTCGTAGAGTCCGCGCAGATGATAGAGCGCATCGCAGTTCTGGAACACAAGCGCGTCTTGGGTTTGTTCAACCAGGTTTAGCCCGGCAGCCTTCGCTTCGCGGTGAAAGCCGATCTTCGGGGCTTGTTTCAGGAGTTCGGCAAAGGCCGCCTTCACTTCCGGCAAAGACATGCCCTGACCGCGGAGGTGGCTGACGTAGTCGTTCAAGTCTTTTACGGCGCCATCGAAGTTTGGAAGGTGAACGCGGTGGCATTCCTTGCCGTCCGCCGTAAGGCGGTCGGCAAGTTTCTTCGCGGCACTCTCCCCCGCTTCATCGTTGTCAAAGGCCAGGAACACGCGGCGCGTGTTTTTCAAGACCATCCGATGATCTTCAATAAAGCCGCCCGTGCCGTAGCATGGAATCACGTTCTGAACCCCGGCCGTATAGAGGGAAAGCGCGTCAAAGATTGCTTCGGCCAGGATGATTCCTGTCCCGCTCCCGGCGGGATCGTTGAATACTTCCACCGCCTTAGCGTTCAATACACCGCGATGATTTCCCGGCAAGTAAAGATGCCGAGTTCCTTCAATGCTCCGGCCATACATTTCCCCAAGTGTTCCATCGGAACAAAAGACCGGAACAACAACACAGCCGAAGAAGAACTCGTTCCCCTTGTCATTCAGTATCCCAAGTTGTTGAAGTGGCCCGATGGCCGATTTAGGCAGGACGTTTTTTAATGTTCCGTTGACGTAACCAACCCGGAACACCTTCAGCGTTTCGGGATCGGCCAGGCCGCGGCCCCGGAGATATTCCAAGCCCTTTGTGTCCGGCCCGGCAAGTGTCTTGTGGTAGTGATCAATGACACCTTCTATAAGTTCACGGCTGACACCGCTGCTTTTCGGCCCTTCGACCCTTCGATCAGACTCAGGACAGGCAGGCTCAGGGCGGGGCGGCGGCGGTATTATTTGGGATGCCCTTTTCATCTGCCCACCGTCCACCAGGAGTTTTTCCATCGCCTCGCGGAACGTGAGACCGTCTTTCTTCATCACAAAGTCAATGACGCTTCCCCCGGCGTTGCACCCGAAACAATGCCAGACGTTCTTGATCGGGTCCACCGAAAGGCTCGGCGTGCTGTCGTCGTGGAACGGGCACCGGGCCATGTAGCCCCGGCCTTGCGGCCTGGTCTCGATCCCGTATTGCGCCAGCACATCGAGAATGCGCGTCGAGCGTTTCAGCTCTTCCACCGTGAGCCTGCCGAATCGGTCGATGGTTGTCGCTTGCATCCGCGGCGCTCCTTCCTGTCCACCGTAGTCTTTCGACGAAGGTGGATCTTGTTTGAGTTGAAGCCCGCGTTGTGGTAAGAACATTTCCAACAACGGAACTCCGGTTCTGTCTGCCAGGCCAGTCGCTCTTGTCTTCCCGGACCGGGCGGCTGGCCGTTTTTTAGACCCCCGTCAAGTTCTTTCAGAATGTTTTTGACATGAATCGTAGTTTCTAGTATTACTATAAATTATGCAAGCAAAATATGAAAGTTTTTTTGCCGGGGACTATAATGCCGGCATGCAAACAGGTAGGCCAACATCCAGACAACGTCCGCCTTTCGGCGAGCGGTTATATGCCTTGCGGGAAGCCGCCGGTCTGTCACAACAGCAGGTTGCCGATCGCCTGGGCATGAAACATTCCGCTTATGCATGGTGGGAACGGCATCCGGTAGCCTTGCGTCCGGATCAGATCGGGAAGCTGACCGAGATTCTCAACGTATCCGTTGATGAACTCTTCAGCAAAGAAGAGAAGAACGGCCGACGCGGTGGCGGCCCGGTGGGAAAAGCGCGCCGTCTATTCGAGGCGGTCAGCAAACTCCCCCGTTCACAGCAGCAGCATGTTCTCACCGTCGTTGAGGCATTTGTTGAAAAGAAAGCGGCCGCGGCACAATGAGCAGTAAAGAAAAGATTCTGCAGAAGATTCTGTCGGGTTCGAAGAACGTAAGATTCGCCGATATGATGACGCTCGTGAACGCTTTCGGGTTCAGGCTGTCCCGGACCAAAGGCAGCCATCATATTTTCACCCGGACCGGGGTTTATGAACTGGTCAACCTGCAGAACGTTCACGGCCAGGCCAAGCCGTATCAGATCAAACAGTTTTTGAGCCTGGTGGAGCGTTACAACCTGAAGATGGAGGACTGAAATCTATGCGCGATTATCATATCAATATTTTTTACAGCCAGGAAGACGGCGGCTATATTGCCGATATTCCGGATTTGGAGTTCTGCTCGGCTTTCGGCGATACGCCGGACGAAGCCTTGAGCCAGGTCGAGATCGCCAAGGAAGCTTGGCTGAAAGCCGCCAAGGCCGAAGGCAAACGCATCCCTTCCCCGCATTATCGCCCCGCCATTTATCAACTTGCCCCGGCCTGATTTTCCCACAAGTCAGGACAAGGACCGGAGCAAGATCGCCAGCCCTGCGCGATCATAGCCCGTGCTTTTTTCGGCCAACGGCCGGAAACCGGCTTTTTCAGTAATTCGCCGTGTTTTTGGCAACCAGGTATTTCCCGTAAACAAAAACATGATTGCGACGAAGGAACAATGATGTTTTTTACGGACATTATGACGGTGTGAAAGCCGCTCTCCGAGAGGGGCGCGTAGACCGGCTGCGGACTGCCGCGCCCCGACGGAGTGCGGCGAACACCGTTAAAAAACGCGGCAGTGGTTTTCGGTCTTGCTCTGAATTGGTTTGGATATTTGTATTTATTTTTTTCCGCGCCTGAAATACAGGGAGGATGTGCGAAGGCGAGTCCGCGAGCTGGAGCACAACCGATCTTTGCGCGGGATGTCTCCGGCGGCGTGGGAGCGGAACGAGCCGCCGCCGGTCTTGTCCGAATCTGATGCCCAAGCTGGCAGGCCGGAAGAAAGTAAAGCGGGGGCGACATAATATTTGTTATGACGAAGTTTTTGCAGGGGGGCAAGGCCAACGTAGGTGGCGCGGCATCGAGAAGGCGGAAGGAAAGCGCGCGGATTTACAAGCGCGATGCCGCCGCCGAAAGCCGCCTGAACGCATAATGCGCCATTATGCGACGTTGGCCGATTCCGCCACGGCCGCTTTGCGGCCGAGGCGAGATGACCACCGAAAAAACTGTCCCCCGTGATCGTTGCCAAGCGTCTTCTCTCAATATGGGGGCGACAGCCGGGCGCGCATCGCGTAACCGCGAAGGCTGTGTGAGCGTCAAGCGAACGCGCCGAAGCGGCACCGGGCGAGCGTAGCGAGCCCGTAGCTTGTCCAACGGTAGTCTTACTTCGTTTTTCCTTCGTCTGGCTTATCTAGCGTTGACCACTCGTATATCGTCGTCTCACCTTTTTTGATAGCCAGACCGGAACTAAAATCATCTACCGGCTTCGCAGATGTGCCACCCGAAAAGTAGAAAATACCATCGTGTTCAACGCACTTTGTGGGTGGACAAGCCATGTTAATTCGGTGGGATAAGAGCGCAGCAGCTTCTTCAATCGTCTGCGGCCCCGTCCCTTTGTCTTTGGTCGTTCGCCGTATTTCTTTCATCGCCTTTTTTGCCTGAACAACCTTATCCACAATAGTTTTGTCCGTTGAAACTATCTCCGTCCTCGCAAGGAATCTTCCTTTTGCCCCTATAACCCGTTCTGCTTTTAGATCATCCTTGGCATTATCTACTGCGGCATTATTTGTCGCAGCTTGAGACTGCAAAAAACCAAGCGCAAGCAACAGGATAATTATGATTGTTCCCATTTTAAATAAAAATATTTTTCGCATAAAAAATCCCCTCTCGGTCCGTTGTTCAATTATCAACCTGATAATTCAGTTCACTGGTGCTATTTGTAGATACATCATTTTTACGAGCGGCTGTTCCTGACAGATTGCCATATCCTGCCAGACTACCATCTTCGTAGGCTTTATCTTTATCAGCGCCTGTAACTTTTGCAGAACCATATGATGGATCATAATATTGGCTGTTAAACAGCGTAATCCAGTGACCGTTGAATCCACCAGGAGGATTGGAATTACCCTGACCGGGAACACCATTAAGGTCAATGGCATCCGTTCCAATCACGTATGAATATGTTCCTGTTCCGCTAGGCGGGTCGTTAAACTGCCATTCCTTAACCAAGATCGAACCGTCGTTTGTTGATACGGGCATCGCCATAATTCGGTCTGCCGTGATCCCTTGAACTCGTAAGAAATCACGGAAAAGAGCACTCCACGCTTCGCAGTTTCCGTTGGCGTCTGAACGTTGCAGTATCTCGCCTGTTTCTCTGCCACCCATTTGATCGTTATACCAGTACGTCATCTGTTTGCTGTCTGAAACACGGCGTACATCCCGATCAGTGAACTCATTATAGATTGCATCCGCTGTGGCATTGGTAGTTGACTGACCATCCGCATTCTTACACCCCAAATTGGCCAGAGTCTGATACGCGGTTGTCAATGGATCTCCAAGTGTAATGTAACATTGGTTTGTGCTGGTTCCGGCAGTGCACCATGTCGAGCCGTCATCAAACGAAAATTTCCAATCAATGGACATCGGATCAAAGAAGTCCACCTCGTTAACAAATGGATTGGAACATTCAACGTCGGTAAGAGTGGCATCGTTGCCGGAGATCGAAGCAGTCGTTTCCGGGAAGTCCAAATTGCCCGGCCCGTCGCCTTTGATCTTGATTGTTGCGCCAGGATTTGCCGGTTCGACGTGCCATTTGCCCGACGCTTTCATCTTGGTATTTCGGGTAAAACAAACCGGATAACTGTGTCCATCGGAAGCGTCGCCATCTCGATTTGGGTCTTGCCAATGTGGGCCGGTGTAATCGGTTACTCCATCATCGGACTTCACGGTGTGGCATTTTGTGCCTGAGAAAGTCAGTTCTTCCAACTCCACTTTTAGGACGTAAAAATTCACCTCGTCATAAAAATTGGTGTTATCCACGGATGTGGCCCGGATTTTATAATTCGTCGCCACAGTCCCCGGCATCACGCTGGCATAATGCCAGTCGTTGGAAACCTGAAGCACCGCGCCACTGGTCAGGCCGTCAGGCGTTATCGTCCAGGTCACCCCGTTCGGAATGTTCGTGCCGTAGACCTCGAATTGAACCGGATTGGTATTTCCCAGCGCCACCCCGGTATCCCGCGGCGTGATCCAGATGTCAGGGATAACCACTTCGTAAAAGACATTGCTAATGTCCACTTGGTATGTGCCGACATCGCTCTGGTTTGCCCCGGGATAATTGCTCGGAATGACCGGGCCTATGTCAACTACGTTGCTCATTGCTTGATAATCCCCAAGACTACCCACCATCACGTTCGTGATCGCCACGGGCAGATTGTTTGTGATGATATACCAGCACGAGGTGGATGACTGGAATGTTATCTTGTTCTGCACAACCCAGATATATGCGCCCCAATCGCTCCCTGTGCTTTTCGTGCCGCGTACCCACCCGACATTGTCGAATATCTTGCCTGGATAATTCGATGCTGTGCCATTGTAAGCCAGCGCCGCATTCCAGGCGGCAATGGCCGAACCGTAACAAATCGGAATGGCCATCTGTTTTTCTATGGCATACGTCTCGTTCGAATTGAGCTTTATCGTCCCCTGGACAATATCCGTCAATTTATCGGCCTCTTCGTTCAACTGAGCTTCGGTCGGAATGCCTTGAATATTGAATTCCACTGCGGAAAACGACCGATCAATGTGGTAATATGGCGTCTGCGCCTGCACCGAAAATGTTAGCCCGCTAATCACGCCAAAGGTAGCTAAAGTAAAAATAGCGAATAGTTTTTCCGCAACTTTTCTGCGCTTCGCGCAGGATAAATTGCGGGAAAGTTTCCTTTTTGGCGTAAATTCGCGGACAATCATTTCTTGCCGACTTCCTTTCGTGGATTAATTCTGTTTATAAAATTTTCCCGATAACGCGTTCAGTGCGTCCCGCATATCAATCAAATCCGCCTCTGAGCCGGGAGCATTGGTAAATACGGGAACCATGCCATATACAAGTTTGTAATGCCGGACAATTTTCTGCCTGGCCGATTCCCGCACTATGGCATCAGTCCCGTCATTCCCGTTCGAAGGGTCATATCCATGATCTACCTCCCATTTATCCGAAAGCCCATCGCCATCCGAGTCCGGATCAAGCGGGTCCAAGCCATGATCTATTTCCCATTTATCCGAAAGTCCGTCGCCGTCCGTATCAGGATTATATGGATTGGTTCCATACACCAATTCCAGCCAATCCAAGAGCCCATCGCCGTCTGAATCCGGGTCTGAAAGCGCTATGTTCGCGCTTGTTACATTCTCGGTCAGATAGATAGGATTTGCAGTTGAATTTCCCTCTGCCTCCCAGAAATCGTTTGAACCGTCACCGTCGGAATCACGCCAGCCGCTTAGCCAATATGTCCGCAAGGCAGGAAGATTGGTAAACACAAACGTGTCCGGCTGGCTGAAAGACTGATATTCTATGATACCGTTGCCAACGTCGTTTGTTGCCAGCACCACATAGATAGTACCGGTTTGTTGACCGGCATATGTCAGCAAACCTGATATTTCAGCATGTGGAAATGAGGAGGTCGAATAAGGATCAGTTTCCCATTTCTCTTCGTTCCAGTCAGAGTATCCATCGCCATCCGAATCCTTTGCTGAATCAAAACTAAACGCATATTTGACCTGGCCGATGTTGGCCAGGGCATAGTCGTTGGTATGCGGTGCGTTTCCCCACGGATAATAGCCGGGCATGTTGGCGGGGAAGGTGTTGGTCAAGTTCAATTCGTAGAGCCGGTCGTAAAACGGCCGGACTACGTATTTTACCTGGCCGATGTTGGCCGGATGATAATTGCCGGAATTGACAAAGGCGCTGACCATCGCAGTAATGCCGGTGCCTGCCCCAAAATAAGCGTTCATTTCTGCGCAGGCATTGCTTGCCATCCATTTGAGTTGCCCCTGGTTGATCGGGGCGTAGTCATGCGAGGGCGAATTTGTGCCGATCACCCCGCGATCATGCCACCATTGTGGAGCCTGAGCGAAGACAGAAGAAGCCAACAGAAAGAAAAAGAGGATTGCCCGCGAATTACGCCAATTTGCGCGAATGAAGCGGTTTTTCCGCAATTTTTGCGGGCGCAATGCGCCACAAAAATTGCGGAAAAGATTCTTTGCTTCGCATTTAAATCCATTCATATTCGCGTCCGTTCGCGCCTGCCCCGCCGTAGCTTCTTAGCGAAGCGGGGTCAATTAGCGGGCTAAATCCTCTCTTCACGGGCTATTTCTTCTCCGTATTCGCTATTCTTTCCCATTCCAATTTCGGATAATGCCCAAAATTCACCAGTAATCCAAGTTTATAGCCAGTCGCATTAAGATAATTGAGCGCCTGTGCCCTATGTTCGTCAACCAACTGCGCCACCGCCTTTATCTCCATTATTATTTTGTCATAGCAAACAAAATCCGGTTCATAGGTCTGTTTCAGTCGACGGCCTTTATATTCCAGGGAGAATGCCTTCTGCGGAACGAACGGCACGCTCTGCAAACCAAGTTCAATTTGCAAACATTCTTGATAAACCGGCTCAAGGAAACCGCAACCCTTGTTGTTGTAAACCTCGAAGCAGGCCCCGATAATCTTGAACGTTTCGTCTTTGTAAATTATATCGCTCATTTATTCGCGTTCATTCGCGTGATTCGCGGGCTATTCTTCATTGATTCGTAAAGCTACCCATTGACATGCCTTCCGCCGGTATGATGAAATAATTTGCGCCGTTCACCACCCCGCCGGTCGCGCTCAAAAACGCGTTGGCCTGATTCGTTGCCGCGCTGCCGAGTCCAAGATTATTACGGGCTGTTGCTGCGCTGGCTGATAATTCAGAAAGATTATTGGCGGCCAGTAATGCGCCGGCATTTGTGCTCAATGCGCCGACCTGGGCCGCGGTTATGTTGGTTAATTGAGAGCCGTCGCCGGACGCTGACAGGAAGGCGCTGGATTCGTTGGTTGTCCAGGAACCAACGCCAAGATTATCGCGGGCCGCAGCAGGATCGGCCACGTCTGAAAGATTGTTCGAGGCGATTAAGGCGCCCTCGGCAACATTGGGCCAGTTGCTACGCGTTTCACCGCCAAGTTTTATACCTCCATCGACCTGCACATTTCCCGAAATGTGCAGTTTCTCGGCCGGGTTATTCGTCCCGATTCCTACATTGCTCATGAATACGTTGGCGCCGGAAGCGTTGGCTTGATTGATTCCATTGGAGGAAATTGTCATGACGCTAACATTGCTGGAACTGGTCTGATTG
>Ga0074199_1001874_pt1 | contig 15404 bp, 24 predicted proteins | sample EPASupsiteSAE347_FD_64528 | JGI IMG/M metagenome (GOLD analysis project Ga0074199, IMG submission 64528) | Bioremediated contaminated groundwater from EPA Superfund site, New Mexico - Sample SAE3-47 | ecosystem: Environmental > Aquatic > Deep subsurface > Groundwater > Contaminated ...
GCGCCCGCAAAGCTGCTCACTCCGGCCCACCTGGCCCGAACGCTTGCCTGCCAGCCGGGCCCGCCTGGCGGACGACGGCTGTCGCCCCGGATGGCCTTTGTCGAGAAACGGCTCCACGGCGCGGCCCGAGGGCCATGGCGAAAAATTGTCCTTCTCTCATCGGAACTTCGCGGCTTCGCGGCTTCGCGTGAAATCCGTGATCTCGGCCCGCCCGGCCTCCCGCCCCCTGGCACGATCGCTTGCCAGGCAAGCCAGCCCGCCCAGACGACATTGCAGCAGGCCCGGACGGCCTGGTCCACGGTCGAGGGGCTGCTGGGCGCGGCTGGCCCACAGCCTGCAAAGATCGCAAAGCTGGAGGACCGCCACGAATCTCTTTGGGCGTCCTTTGTGCCTTCGTGCCTTTGTGGTTAGCCGTGGTTGCTAGGTTATAATTATCAGCTAATAGTATTAGCAAACTGACATCGCTTCTCAAAATCCTGCGCCTGAAAAGCTCCCCTTACCAGAAGCCGGCACATCAGGCTCGACCGGCCTCCAAGTCCCCTGGCACGAGCGCTTACTTATCATCCGGGCTCGCCTGGCGGACGGCGGCTGTCGCCCAGGATGGCCTTTATCGAGAAACGACTCCACCGGCGCGGCCCGACGGCAATGGCGAAAAATTGTCCTTCTTTAATCGGAACTTCGCGACTTCGCGTGAATCCGTGCCGTCGAACCGGCAACAGGACGCCTGGATCGAAATGCAGAGGTACGAGAGTACTTTCGTTTCATTTCAGAATGGCCTGGGCTTCACGCGGGTGCAGAACCTTGGTCTTGAACTCTTTTGGGATGCGATAAGCCCTTAGAATTCGATCTGTGGTTATGAAGTAATCCACATCGTAAGCCAGAGCATAGCCCATATGCACCAGGTCTGCCGGTTTGATTCTTGAATCTTTATAATCGCTATGGTTATACAGATTGTAACAGGTCGTGGCGACTGCTTCGTTGGGATGAAGAAAAGATATCCTCAGGGCGCTCCAGATATCGATAAGCTCGTGAAGCTCTTCTCGGTTATGTTTTCCTTCCCGGCCCTTCCACTCACCTTCAACACAAATAATAACTACTTCACCAAGAACTGAGATAGGGACGCAGAGCGAGATATCAGGATGACCGCTCAAATGAAATAAGAATTTTTTGATGTCATAGGGATTGATTTCCCGTTTGGTTAGACTTTCACTCTTTTGACTAATGGAGAAGAAGAAAATATCCGCGTCAATGGCCGCTCGCAGCATAGCCATTACTCTTTTCCAAAGGCCTTCTTTATGCGAGCCATCATCTGGTCATGCTCTTCTTTGGAGACTTTCCAGAGGATCTTGCCGTGGATGTCAGTGGCTCCGCCATAGGGCATCTGATTATCATTTAGATCGTAGTATTGCTCTTGTATCTCTTCCGGAATAAGGGACTCCTCCTTTGGGTAGATGCATGTTAGCACATCAGGCAAAACAAAAATCTGAATGATCTGATCCATATTTAAATTGATCCATAGTTTGCTACGACTCCTGGCAGGTTTGTTGATCTATTGATCTCTTCTGCATCCATCTTTTCCAAACCCTTCCGGTCCAACGAGCAGCAGGCTCACATGCATGCCCTCGCGCCCATGCGAGAGCCCGCACGAGCACTCGCCCAGAAGATGATGGCGCAGCCTGCCCGGACAGCCCGGTCCCACGGGCGGCGGCCTCGCAAGGATCGGCCAGCCGGAGACTGCCAGCGCCCGCAAAGCTGCTCACTCCGGCCCACCTGGCCCGAACGCTTGCCTGCCAGCCGGGCCCGCCTGGCGGACGACGGCTGTCGCCCCGGATGGCCTTTGTCGAGAAACGGCTCCACGGCGCGACCCGAGGGCTCTGGGAAAAATTATCCTTCTCTCATCGGATCTTCGCGGCTTCGCGTGAAATCCGTGATCTCGGCCCGACCGGCCTCCCGGCCCCAATCACGAGCGCTTGTTAGGCAATCCATCCCGCCCTGACGACATTGCAGCAGGCCCGGACGGCTCAGTACAGGTCGGGGGGGATGCTGGGCGCGACTGGGCCGCGGACTCGCGAGGATCGACAACGTCGGAGACCGTCTGCGTCCTCAAATCTGGCTAATACCGGATCCGCCCTGAAATGAGCATTATTTCAGCATATTTCGTTCCAGCCTCTTTGCCAGCTCATAAATGTAGCTACGATCACCCATTAGCTCTAGATAGACATCATCGCCTCGGATGCTGAATAGCACTCGATCGTTCCCAATCCTCTTGCGATAGAGCCTATGAAGGGGCGACTTGAGCCGGATCACATTACCTTTGAAAGGGTCATCCCTCATTTCATAAAACTGCTTCAAAATAGCCTTCTGACGGCTGCGTTCCTGCGAATTCAGATAATCACTAACGGCATCAGAGAGAAGAACATTATAGCTCATCCTCTTTGAACTCCAGATCATTTATGAGCTTACTTAAAGGTATAGCCTTGCCTGCATTATATTGCCTATCGGCGGATTCAAGCATCTTCATAACGATAGGGTCCCGAAGGATCTCTTCCGTTTCAGAATCGCTAGCATTCTTGCGCAATCCGGCGGCGGACTTAGCAGGCTTGATAGTCGTTCTTCTTCCCATACATTCTCATTTAATAGAACGCTTTTATAAGGTATAACGTTTTGGATTCAAACTCAAACCGCAATTTTATGCAGACACATATATCCATGCAAGAGTTCGACCGCAGCGCTCTCCAGACAACCAGCGACGCGACCTTAACGACCAAGGCCACCAAGCTGTGGACACCGGCAACATCGGCCGTCTACTCCCCAGGCTACTGAGTGCGGCGTGCCCGCGAACTTGCAAAGATTGGCCAGCCGGAGACTGCCGAGAATTGCTCTTGAAACGTCTTTATGCGTCCTTTGTGCCTTCGTGCCTTTGTGGTTGGACGTAGCTGCTTGGTTATAATCATCAATTACGAATAATAATGGCGAAATGCGGCTGCCTCCTAAATCCAGCGCCCGGAAAGCTGCTCTTACCAGAAGCTGGCCAACTGGCCCTCAGGATCGATCAGGCTCCTGGCTTCCTGGCATGAGCGCTTGCCTGGCAGTCGGGCCCGCCTGGCGGACGGCGGCTGTCGCCCCGGATGGCCTTTGTCGAGAAACGGCTCCACCGGCGCGGCCCGAGGGCTCTGGGGGAAAAATTGTCCTTCGAACATCGAAACTTCGCGGCTTCGCGCCTTCGCGTGAAATCCGTGATCTCGGCTCGACCGGCACCTCAAGCTCCAGGCCCACGCGGAAGCCCGCACGCGCCTTGCGTGGCAGCTCAGCCGGGACTTCTACTGTCAATCACATAACTCAAAGGTCCTCGATTGCAGCACATGCCGCAGGCTGACTGGCTTCTAGCGCCTTCAGATCAACCTCGCCCGCAGCGAGTGGCTTTGCAAGCAATTTTCCTTCATGAAAAGCCTTCATGATGCGATCGATTTTCCTTTGAGTATCTATAGAGTAATAAGCCTCATCGCAGTTCGGACAAACAAATGCAGGGATGTTCTTGATTACTACTACCTGCTCACCAACTCTAGCGACAAATTCTGTTGTTCCTTCTCGCATTTTGCTCTTGCATAGAAGGCATTCACCAGGGTCCATTCTATTTCCTCCGCCTACTATTGATCCACTCATCTTTATTTGGCAGATATACGGTTACAATTATCAGTCGATCTTTGCAGATTGCCACAACTATATGATGCGGTATTCCTCTTGCCTGCCCTAGCATCAGCACAGCGGGGCAGCGATAATCATCAAGGTATTTCTCAATTATCTCTCCGTTTGTTATTAAGGATATCAGGTCATCGGCGGATACGCCTCTTTCGAACATCCTCGCACCTGCATGATTTGAGATTATTATATTAGCTGATGAAATAAAAAATTTCATCTTATCATGCAGAGCATTCTCCTCTTCATTGTTATTCGTAGCAACACCGCCATACACCATTACGCACAAATCGCTGATGCAGATATTGAACGGTTTTCATAAACTGCATTATTTAATTTAGACATTAATTAGTGTATCGGCTGTAAAGATCAGAATTGCCACTGAATGCGGTTACATTCTCCCGCTCTCCCAGGCTGAAAGCCCATACTTGCATGCGTGTCATGTGGGAGCCCGCCAGAGCGCCCATCCTAAGACAAGTTAAGCGAGCCCGGACGGCCTGGTACATGGTCGAGGAGCTGCCGGGCGCGGCTGGCCCACGTGCTCGCAAAGATCGATAAGCTGGAGGACCGCCGCGAATCTCTTTGGGCGTTCTTTGTGCCTTCGTGCCTTTGTGGTTGGACTTAGCTGCTTGGTTATAATTATCAACTATTAATAATAGTGAAATGCGGATGCCACTAAAATCCAGCGCCCGGAAAACTCCCCTTGCCAGAAGCTGGCACATCAGGCTCAACCAACCTCCCGGCACACCTGGCACGAGCGCTTACCTGGCCCGCCTGGCGGACGAAGGCTTTCGCCCTGGATGGCCTTTGTCGAGAAACGGCTCCACCGGCGCAGCCCGAGGGCTCTGGGGGAAAAATTGTCCTTCACACATCGAAACTTCGCGGCTTCGCGCCTTCGCGTGAATCCGTGATCTCGGTCCGACCGGGCTCCCGGCCCCCTGGATGACAGCCCACGCGGTCCCGAGCGCCCGCACGCACTTGCCTGTTGGTCTTGTCATTTGCTCCAAAACCTGCATCATTTGGGCCCGCAGGCATTTGTAGGCCCGCATCCTTGCCTGGCCTGGGCCCAGAGCGAAATTGCTTTATTCTCAAAACAGCGTACAAACTAATATAAATTTAAGATTGAGCAGAAAGGAGCAGGAAATGGCAAGGCCGACTAAGCTTGGATTGGTATTTGAGGGTGCTGAAGCAGAAGAATTCCTCCAGAATGAAAATGGCACAGTTTTTACCTCCGAGCAGTTGGCTTTTTTCAGGAAAGCAAAGAGAATCTACAGGGCTAATCGTAATAAATTCTGATGACAGGAATTCCGGAAAGGGAACTTTCCATATTATTGCTAAGTTCCAGATATGACCTTTCACCGTTCGATTCCGGCGATGCTGAGCTAAATGATTTTCTGAAGAATGATGCATTGAGAGAGCAAAAGGATTTCCTGAGCAAAACGCATCTTTGTTTTTATAGGGACCGTGTCGCGGGCTTCATTTCCATGGCCGCGGATTCCGTCCAGGCAAAAAAGGATAAGCTTGATCCAAGTCAAATTATCGACTACTGTGAATATCCAGTATATCCCTGTATCCCACATTTCGCATTAACACTCTAATCCATAATATTTTTTGCAGTCCTGTCCGAGTAGCTTTAGGACCAAGTCCTGAGTTTCACTCAACTTTATCTGCCGGCTAACCACGTTTTTGCCTTCGGTTACTATTATCAATGTTACTCTCATAAAAAGCTGAAATATCCATCTCATGGTCGGTTTCTGAGTCGGCTTTTTGAGTTGATTAGGAACACTTTGCCCTGCCTCTTTTAGTTTTCTTCGAAGCTTCCACTCTGCATACGAATAAATCAATAGGCAAAGAACCATAATCATTGCCAAGGCCTCGATGCGTTCTTCTTTCTTAAGGAAAAATTCAGATGCGTGGAAGCTTTTGTCTTTCAAGAAGCGAAAGCCTCTCTCTACCACTTGCTGTCCTTTGTAATAGTCCAGCATGTTTTCAGAATCAAGATCTAAATCATTGCTCGCGAGCACGAAACGGCCCAGTTTTTCGCGCTCTCGGATTATAGATTCTTGATCAATTTCGATATCAACTTCAATTGCATACTGATAGATTCGTGCTTCATCCTTCTTCGGCCTGCCCCTCTTCTTTTCTGCACGCTCTAAAATAGATGAGACCTTTAGTCCTTTTAGCTTGAAAAGAGGGTGATCTGAAATCCATTTATTAGCCGCAGCGATAGCATCTGGTTCACATGCAAAGTGTTGGCGTTTCAGAGAATTGAGATCCTTATGAGCATTATCCCACTTTTTTTGAAGGTTTTTGTCGAAGGTCTTCTCCTTTTGCACCTGCATCTCCTGGGACCAAAAAACAACGGCTTTTTGAGCAATGCCGCCGTAATTCAAAGAAGTAGCATGGAACGCGTAGCGTGGGTCCTTTGCAGGTATCATTTCCAGTTCTGATGAGATCAAATCCTTTGCTGCTCCCACGGTTTCAGGAACGCGAGTGAGCCAATGCAAATCGTTTCCAAGCAGCTTGAGATTTTCTTCAGAATAGATAGCGCTATCTGCAACCCAATAACTTGAATCATCTAAGGAAATGGACTCTCTCAGTTTCTGGATCATCTCTGGCATACTCTTTTTATCGGATTTGTTTCCGGAGAACGACTGCATAAAAAGAGGGACTCCATGCTGATTCACGACCATCCCCAAAACGAAACGCTTAAGGTCCATTCGATTATCTTTGGCATGGCCAAAGGTAATTTTGATTGAATCGGTCCCATCTGGAGCATCGCCTTCATACTTTCCAAACATCGAGAAGTTTGTCGTATCCACATGTAGCAAATGCGTTTCCTCTGCCATTTTATTCATGACTTGCAGAGCAAGTTCGTTAAACAGCTCCGTTGGACCATAGTCAAAAATTGCGTCTAATGTTCGCGATAACGTGTCATCATTCAGGTTAGATGGCGAAATGCCTTCCCCCAACAAACTCTCGGTAGGAAGACCTATGAAAAAATTGGAGTAAAAATAGAGACGAGATTCGTTGAAACCCAGGCCATTCAGAGACATAGCTTTTATAATTGCTGAATGACTGGCCTTATGCTGTCTGGTTTTGGGGAGTGCGCGATCTATGATCCTACCTATGCCAAGCTCGTCAAAAATCCCCGCCACTATCCCAAAATGCTCGATGGTATTTGTCGAGATATCCATGCTACTTCCCTTCGAGAAGGCATATGGTTGAGCTATTAAAAAAGATTACCTATAAAAGTCTAGGGAAATTATGAAGTGTTCAAGTCGTTAGTGCGAAATGTGGGTTGATAGGAGGTAGGTCTTAAAATATATCAATTTTTTGAGTTTGTTTGGGTGTTGAGTCATGAAATAATTTTGCCTATATATAAGCTTAGAAATATAGTCTATGATATGAAGCTCAACAAGTGAGCACAGAAAAAATTGCGCGGGATCTCAAAGTATCTCCGCGCAGAGTTCAACTGATCATCAAGGAATACAAGGAAGCAGGGCATTAGCCAGTCTTGAGAGAAAAAGTAGGCCGTCCTGCTAAAGCATTTGATGAAATTGAGGCAGAGGCAGTTCATGATGCTCACGTTTGCTATCATTTGGGCGCACGGATGTTGGAGCTAATTATTAGTAAGCAATATAAGCAGAAACGAAGAAATGGGTTTTCTCTGCATTTCCTGATGCGACACATAGTACAACCCGGTTCCTTGCAGCCGGTCTAATTCGCGACGATATTCGCCGACTGGGACATGATATCTACATCAGCGATGCGGCCCTCCACTTCCATGGAATCGCCGAAAATGCCTTCCATGAGCACCTTGCCGTTATGGGCCATGAGTCTGACCACGCCTTCCATTGCCTTTTCACGAGCGTTGCCCTTTAGAATGTAAACCGTAAGTTCGCACATAGTTCCTCCTAAAAATGATGATAATAATAAGGCGGGCCCGGCGGGATTCGAACCCGCGACCCCCGGGTTAGAAGCCCGGTGCTATATCCTGGCTAAGCCACGGGCCCGCAAATGGTTTTAGCCGCCCTTGGGCGGCATCTGACCTAATGCCATTTTGAGCTGCTCTTGAAGCTGAGTGAACCGGCCCTGAATGCGCTCTTCCTGATTAGCCATGTTCTTTTTCCTAATTTCGTTCATATCCTTTTTCTCTTTCAGCTCTTCGATCAGCTTCTGCTTATCAGCTCTAAAGAGGAGTTCCCCGACGCTCTTGTATATAACTGCGTCGTCTGCGCTCTTCTCCAGTTCCTTAAGCGCCGCTTCGGTCTCTCTGATCAGACCCTCGATCTGGCCCTTCTGAGCCATGACCGCCTGCGCTTGCTGCTGGAGCTGCTGGAGCTGAGCCAATTGATTCTGTATCTGCGGAGGCAATTCGCCACTCATATACTCACCATCTCAAATGCGATGTTAACCAACCTTATCCAGGTATTTAAGGCTGCCCGGAGAGAGACTGTATCCTCGCCCCAGATCCTCAATCGAATAGAACCATCTTCCAGGCCCAGAGATACATTGGACCTATGCATTTCATCATCGACTTCGGGAGCCAGCGCCTGATAGATCGCAGGGGCATGCTCGCTTTCAAACACGAACTCTGCGCAGCCCTTCATATCTTAAGCCTGAATTTGGCCTGGCCCTCATCTATGAAATCGATACTTTTTGGTGCAACCCAGATTATTCGTCCCTGGGTAGGGGCGACCTCGCCAAGCCACTCCAGTTCAAAGAACCGTGCAATTGGAAGGGATACGGCGCCCTTGCCGGCAACCTTCGGCACGCTCCTCTTAAGCCGCTTTTTATCCGGCTCTCCTGAAAGCTGGAAGTTCAATTGCTCCTCGCTTTCCTGGGAACGCTTGATGAGACCTGCTGGATTGCCGTGATCCTCTCTTACCACCAGCCAAGTTTCCTCCTCCTCCAGATTCGATTTTCCCCTATTCACATAGGGCAAAGAGAGAAACGAGGCCAGAGCCCTGGCAAACCTTCTTGCCTTGCTGGAAGGGTCTCGCGAAGTGGTGACGAGCATCAGACGGCATTCATCTTCTTGACCGTGGTGGGCCGCTCCTTCATCAGGATCCTATGCCCGCAATAAGGACAGCGTATGCCGCTGTACTCGTAGTCAACCTCAACGGTCTTCTTGCATCTGGTGCACTTATACGCCATCTTCTAAGCCGCCTCAAGGGTCTTCTTGAGTGACCTTAACACTGAGCGTCCCAGAGACGTCTCAGGCAGGAAAGAGCCGCCTGCAAAGGTATAGCCGCACTTGCTGCAGCTCCAGATGGCGGTACTTGTCCTTGTTACTCTATTCCTATTGCATGAGGGGCAGTCATAGGAAGCTTTGCTCTTTTCTTCCAAATCTGCCACGAGCTTTCGTGATTTGCGGCCGTACCTGGGACCAAACCGGGCTGCGGACCTGCTCTTCCTTCCTTTTGTAGTCTGCTTTGCCATGATCTTAACTTCCGTTTATGCTTCCAGAAACTTTTCCCGGATTTCTCTCGCCTTCTCACATGCTATATCAATGATGCGGTAGATCTGCTCAGGTTTGAGCATTCCAGCGCCACTCTTCTGTGAGCCGCATATATTGCCTTGCGCTGTAGATATTATGGTGAGACGGGTATTGGCAATGGCCTCTTCATCGACCCCGGGATCGAACATCAATACGTCATTGAATTCAATAGCAGTCGTCGCTATGGGAATATCCCTTATGGGCAAGACGTAGTCCTCGCCCAGACCAAACCTGGCTGCCGGCACCTTGGTGGATAGCAGCGCGGCGATAGCGCCTAGTGACGCGGCATCAAGAATATTTCCGCAATCATCCAGGATATGCACATCGATGAATATAATCCAGACCTGCTTGCCGGGCACGATGCATAGCTTCTCCAGATCTACTGCCTTGGATTCGCGCACGCCGCGATCCACTACACGCGCCAGCTCAATTCCCACCTCATTGGGCGGGCCTGGCTCAAAGGATGGTGACGCAAGCGGCACCAGCTCGGCATTGGTGATGATGACACCCTTATTGGGCGTATCCGGGAAAGGCTCTCCGGGCTGCATCTTCACTCCCACCAGCACTTGGCTCGATCCCATTTTAACAAGCGCACTACCTTCCGCCTTGCGGATCACATCTCTCTGGATGGATATCTCTCGGTACTGGTCAAAAGTACGCCCATCGATCCTCTCTCCTTTGAGAAGCAGGTTGTAGATAAAGTCCTTTTTTATCTCGGAGATGACGTTAGTCACAGACATGCACATCCTCTCGCACGGGCTGTTCCACCATCTGGCTGTATTTCTTCACGAGAGCTCCTCTTTGCAGCTCATAGATGTCTTTAGCTCCCTTCATGGCCATCTCCACTGCCCTCTGAAACTCATCCCGTGTGAGATCGCCATCCATTTGCAGCAAGGTGATGTCTCCACTCGGAGTCATGGCAATGGGCAGGTCTGCCTGGCCGAAGTTGTCTTCCTCTTTCATTGGATCAAGGATTATGGTATCGGCCACTTTCCCTGCAGCACAGGACGAAATCATACTCTTCATGGGAATCCCTGCATCCGCGAGAGCCACAGCTGCTGCATTTATACCGGCCGTCCTTGTTCCCGCATCGGCCTGAAGCACCTCAATAAAAACGTCAATGACCGATCGAGGGAAGAAGCTGGTCAGAATGACGGGCTCAAGTGCCTCCCGGCTAACTTTGGAAAGCTCTTGCGACCTTCGGTCCGGACCCGGCCGTTTTCTATCCTCCACCGAAAAGGATGCCATATTGTACCGGTAGCGCACAATAGCCCTGGTTGCTTCCTGCAAATGTCTGGGATGCACCTCTCTGGGCCCGTAAACTGCCGCAATGACCTTATTCCCACCCATCTCGATGTAACATGAGCCGTCTGCTCTTGCCAGGACTCCCACCTCGATTTTTACAGGTCGGAGCTGATCTGCCCTTCGGCCATCCAGGCGCAGTCCATCTTTAAAAAATGATATATCAGTCTCATCCATAGCGATCAACTTCTGGCCCCTTTCTCCTTCTTTAGGAATCCCACTATCCTGTCCGTAAGACCATTGGTATGGGCTTCCTTCTCAATCAGAGTTATGGTCTTCAGAGCCAGATCCATATCCTCTGTCCCCCCGTGGATCCAGATTCTGCCGTTCTGGCCAACGAAGATATTACAGTTTACCTCTTTCTTCAACATGCTGATCATGGAGCCGCCCTTGCCGATGAGCCTGGGAACTCTTGTATGGCTTATCTCAATGACCTGGCCGGCCTTGATCTGCCCGAGCTTCTTGTCATTCAAGGTAAGCTCCACCTTCATAGTAGGATCTACATCAGCCACCCGCGTCATGATAGAGCTGCCGATGCGCAAATACTTGGACATCTCATCCGATTCGATCCTAATCGGGAACTCAGATATGTGTAGCAGCCCATCGTAGGGCGAATTAATGTCCACGATCCAATTTGAGAAGGTAATATCCTTCACGACGCCTATGACGTTGTCCCCCGGTCCGGGTATATACTTACCCGCCAGGGGTATGACATTTATCTTATCCCTAAAGTTCGCAAGACCATATAGCAAGGAGTAGACGCCACCATTCTTCACATACGTCCCCTCGCCCGACCTCTTGGCCTCCTCAGAGAGAAGATCACCTGGTACTACCACCTTGCGATCCATGCGCTTTTTACTCCATTCTTCAATGCTTAAGAAGCTTCGTTTCAGCTTCACCTTTGGTCAGCCGGTTGATCAGGGCATAAAATTCGTTCTGCATGCCTGCCGGTATCTCGACCACACCAATCCAAGAGCCATTGTTCTGCCATGCCTCCCGATTGAGCTTGCCAAAGGCAGCAACTTCGCCGTAAGCCTTGGGAGCATATGCGGAAGGGATTTTTACCGCTACCTCTACCATCTCGAATCTTATGGGGATGAGAGGGCGAATGGCCTTCATGGCTATCTTGACCAGCTCATCGGTGGATTTGGTAGGATCTATATTGACGCGAGCCTCGGTCATGGCCTGATCGATTCTCGTCGGGGGGTGAGGAGTTTTGGTCTGAGGATTGATAGCGTTTCTGGCTATGATCTCAATGACCTGCCGCCGCTTGTTCTCGATGAACTGCTTTCTCTGCTCCGCCGTCAGGCTGATGTCGCCCTTTTTTATGATTATCTCGGCAATGGGCAGAACTTCCAACGTCCCGAAGGCCTTTTTCAAATCCTCTTCCGGGCTTCTGTCTCCGCGAGAGGCATTTTCGAAGATATCCTCTACGGCCAGGATATCTTCCAGGTTGACGAGATCCCCCCTCTTCAGAGCCAAGGCTCCATCCGGGTCCACCAAAACCTCGAAGATGGTTCCGTGAGTCTTAAGTCTGGCAGGAACAGCGTCATCCAGTCGGACCATTCCTATGCCTCTCCTTTATCTCCCTTCTCAACTTTGCCTGGCGAGACGGCAGACTTCATCCTTTCAACATAAGTGGCTACCTCATTCTCAGCCAATTTGTAGAACTTCTTGTCGCCCAGCTTGATGATCCCAATCTCGGTTGTGGCAGCTTCTACCTTTCCTTCCGCAGCCTTGTAGAGCGCCTCCAGGCCCATGAGTACAGCCTCATCCATTGTGAGGTCTTCTCTGTATTTCTCTTCGAAGAGCTCCATAACTGCCGATCTGCCCGCGCCGATGCCGGTAGCCTTGTATTCCAATAAAGCACCGGATGGGTCGGTCTCAAAGAGACGAGTTCTATCCTCCTCTGCGCCGATGATGAGCAGCGCCGTTCCAAAGGGCCTAACTCCGCCGTACTGAGTATATTGCTGCTTGAAGTCGCAGATCTTCTTGGCCAGGGCCTCCACTCCGATGGGCTCGTCGTAGACCAACCGGTTTATCTGGCTCTCTACTCTGGCTCGGTCTATCAGAACTCTAGCATCTGCCACCAGGCCGGAAGTGGCGGCACCGATATGTGTGTCTATCTGAAAAATCTTCTCAATGGACTTGGGCTCCATGAGCCTGCTGGTGATTCTCTTGTCAACCAGTACTGCCACGCCGTCTTTTGACTTGATGCCCACAGCCGTGGTTCCTCTCCGCACGGCCTCGCGGGCATATTCAACTTGAAATAATCTGCCGTCAGGGCTGAATACGGTAATTGCCCTGTCATAACCCATCTGCGGTGCCATCTGCATCCTCGTGTCCTCCACTTAAATCAAAAGAGGTCAGCCCCAAATATTGGGTGTCTGATCCTGTGCTCTTATTGCGGTCGTCCGGACAGAGATCGACTTTTACACCATGGGTGCGGATAATACACCCGGAAACGTCTCTCAGTTCGATTCTTCTTCCGTCGCTTTCAGCACATATTTTACTCAGTCTTGGTAAATACTTTTCTGTAGCGGATTTGATTGTTCCCGAGACGCCTTTTGTATGGAGAACGACTCGAATCCCATGAATAGAATGAATCGTAGCCAGTGTCGCTCGTGTCTCCTGGACATGTTTATGGGAAAAACGGATCAAGCCATAGCGGCCATTGAAAGCTATCATTTTGAGCCGGTTTTTCGCTGCACCCTCGTCGCCGAAAAGCGATGACTGAGATGAGTTAATCTCACTCATCAGATCCTTAGGCGAAGTTTCGCCTTCAGACAATAGCTCGAAGATCATATACCTTCTTCTTTCCCGCAGCACGGGAAATCTGCTTCTCATAGAAGCTCTACTCCCGGACCCACCCACTTTCTGCGATTGAGCTCCAGCAGCATCCCCGGCCGACGCAGGGCTTCTTTAGCCTCATCCGGCTCAAAGCCTGCCACCTCTGCCATGGCCATCAGGTCACGGGGAGTGTGCAGGTCAAGGTGAGAGGTCGCACTCGCGGTGATGATCGGATTAAGCTCGAACTTTCTTACCAGCTGCAGATTGCGTCGAAGGGCTCCGAGCCAGCGAGAGCGCGAGCTGCCCCGCAGATGCACGAGGCCGCTCAGATCAAAGCCTATGCAGATCTGATTTAGCTTGGCGGCGCGCGCGCTGGCAATGGTAAGAGGGCGTCTGAAATCACAGGGATGCATGAGAAGGTCCACATTGGGGTCTTCAGATGCCACCCGGACTATCTCTTCAGAGCCTGCCCGAACCATGATAAACGGATATCTGGCCCGCAGAGCTGAGATGCGGCTCTTGAGCGCTTTGCTGCCGGACGCCGTCACCTCTGCGCCCATGACCACCTCAATTCCCTTAATCTTTTCAGCTGCCTGGGGCATGAAGATCCTGCCAGGGTCGTGATTGCAGATGATTATGCCCTGATAGCCCAGTGCTTTGGCAGTCAGAGCCATACGGCTGGCTGAAGATGCACCTTCAGGAAAGACGCTAAGACATTCGTAAAAGCTCATATGAGCTCGCGGATTATCTTCAGAGCAGACTCGCGCCGGGCGGGATAGGTCTTGACGAGAATTGTTGTGTCCAGGGCATCCTTGGAGTCGGTCAGGCGCAGCAGGCCTTTGTAGGCGGCCTGTTTGTCCAGGCGCAGGTGAAAATGGCTGTCCCCCTCCAATCGGTCCGGGATCTCCCGGCGAAGCTTTGCCAGGTCTTCGGCTGGGAGCTGCTCGCGGAGAATTTGAAAGAAGGCGGCAGCTTCTTTCTTGCGCAGCACCGCCTCCAGAATTTTTATCTCATTTCCAAAATGGCCTTCTGCAGTAACTCCTGATATCCTGTCCAGAGGAACGAAGACTGCGAGCGCCTCGCGCACGCGGCCCTCGTCTTCCGTTGCTGCCACAAAGGCCCGGAAAGAGACCTTGTCAATCACTTACTTTCCTTTTCCGTCGTGGGCTCTGATGCCGGGCCTGGTCTTCTCGGTGCCGAAGCCCTTGTGCCTCTGGCCTCTGCCCTTGCGACCGGCGGATGTTTTGCCGCGCACAGCTCTGCCGCGATGAACATCATTGCAGACCCATTTAAGGTTCTTATCATTCATGATGGAGGGTGCGCAGGGGTCCACTAAAATGACCTCATAGAACTTCTGCTTGCCGTCCTCGGCCACCCAGTAAGAGTTAAGAACTTCCATGTTGCGGAACCGCCTTCCGGCTCTTTCCTCCGCGATCCTCTGAATGGACTTGCCCATGCTGATGGCGTTCACGCCCATCTTGCTGGTCTTTCTGTTTCTCTCGTAACGGGACTTCTTCCTGCCGCCGCGTCTTACCTTGACACGTGCCACGATGATGCCCTGCTTGGCTTTGTAGCCGAGCGCGCGCGCCCTGTCCAGGCGAGTGGGCCTATCGATCCTCTGCACGGTGCTTTCCTGGCGCCAGGCCTTGAGCCTGTCCTGCCGCAGTGCGCCAACATATCCCTCTCGGGGAGAGGACCAGGCTTCACTGATATAACCGTAAAAAGACTTCATTCTCTTTTCACCTTTGCCGGTTCGACCCAAAACGGGTCACATTCCGGAACTAGGGGAGGGATGGGGTGATAGGAGATAAAGGTTTGGGAAAGGGGAGCTTTGCATCTAAAGTCGATCCTGCAACTAAAGTGACAGATATATTTTGTGCATTGGTTATATTATTAGATAGAAGTCCGATTAAACTTTGTAATAATTTCTTATATATTCTGCAAATAGAGTCTAGCGCCTGCAATTAAGTCGAGATTCAGATAACTTTATTAGTTAAATGAGCCATTCAGATTTAATGAGTTCGGCGAGAAGATATGCAGTAATGATATCTGCAATCGTCTTGTTCGTCATAATCATTTCTCAATTATATACGTATATAGATCAAAATAGCAT
>Ga0074199_1001875_pt1 | contig 15383 bp, 6 predicted proteins | sample EPASupsiteSAE347_FD_64528 | JGI IMG/M metagenome (GOLD analysis project Ga0074199, IMG submission 64528) | Bioremediated contaminated groundwater from EPA Superfund site, New Mexico - Sample SAE3-47 | ecosystem: Environmental > Aquatic > Deep subsurface > Groundwater > Contaminated ...
TTTGCCTGGCCGGGGAAAGGAAATATCAGCAGCAGGAGTAAAACACATGCAATTTTCAATACGGATGAACTTGAACTATTGATAGCTGCAAAATGAAAGCCGGTTTTCGGGTACCCGAAAAGTGCCATCCGGGCGTATTTCGGGTATCTACGCCATCCATGGGCGATATAGAGCGGATTAGGCGCCGGCGCCGTAATCCGCGGAGCTTGAGGAGTTTTCGAAAGGCAGGACTCAATAATACGACAACAATACTTTGAAATTTGCCGCAGAGCTACGGAGAAGATAAAGCCAATTTGAAAAAAATAGTTCATGATGTTTTTCTTGGCGTTCTTGGGGGTCTTGGCGGTATCTGGCGTTGCACTAATTATTTTCAACATGTATGTCCATGAAGAAATCCGGCTATTTATAGAAAACATTTATCTCGGCAGTGTTGTTTGAAAAATTTATAGATTCAACTTCCGCCTTTTGTATCTTGAAACCGGTACGCAATCTTAAATCATTCAAGAGTTCATCATATTTTTCAGGTTTGATAAGCTCGATTTTTTCATATTTGATTGTTTTAACAATATAATTATTATGAGCCATCGTTTTTTCAAGGATATATATTGAAATTGCAATAACCGAGTTGCTTAGAATCAACTCGGCAAAACTAACCGATTTGCCGGAAAAGGCGTTTATAACGGCAATAATTATCACCGCGAACAAATAAGTCATTTGTCTTATTGGGATTTGTTCCGTTCTATATCTTACTATTGACAACACCGCAAAAAGTCCGAATGCGATTCCCTTTTCCAGTCTGAGATTTATTAAAAAAAAGCATATCAGGAATACCACTATATTAATTAACATTGCGGTAAACAAATAGTTGATTTCGCGATATATCGGATAGAATATCCCTCTGATAATTATGAGGGCGAAAATTATATCTATCGATAATTTTAAAAATAAATGGCCGAAATTATTGAAATCAATCAGTTGTACTCCAAAGACGGATAATTGACTTAAATACTCAATCATGGTTTTTATTTCCTCTTTGTTCGAGCAAGATTTTTGAATCTCATTATCGTGAACCAAAGCATTTTTTTCATACTGAATAATCGATAATTACATCACAATTACAAAGTCATGTATCGTTAAAATTTATTAATAAAAACTTTACATTCGAAAGTCGTCGTTTAAAGCCTTCGGTTGTAACAGGGCGATCGCATTAAATTTGGAGATCCGGTTCATTCCCTGTCGTAGGGGCGGTGCTTGCTCCGCCCGGAAATTTGAGAAGCCTGCAATTCATGGCCTTTCCCGGAAGGTAATGCCTTGTTAATAAATAACTGTAACAAATTTCGTTCATCGACCGGCCATAAGAGCCTGTAAGGAAACAACTATTTATAAAAGTTTTTTTCTAACAGGTTCTAGGCGCGATTGCCTGTTGGCCATAATTAAAGGTTGAATTGAAATCTTCTTTGTGGTACAAATTCTTTGAAGTGTTTAAAGGAGGCGAATATGGCTGAAGGCGTACGCTGGGATCTTTCTTCGTTTTTCCCCGAATTCGATTGTGCGGAAAGAACAAACTTTCGCGATGAGATTTTAAAAGATTTGGGCCTGCTGATTGAAAAAGCTGGCAAGACCGAACCTCTTTCCGGATCGAACTATGATGCTTGGGAGAAAATGTTCATCTCCGGTGAGAAAATATTTTCAAGATGTTTGCATTATGCTACGTACATCGAATGCCTTTGCTCGGCGAATGCCGATAATGAAGATTATCAAAAAGAGTCTGGGGTTTTGGCTCAGATCGATGCTGAATTCCAGAAGCTTGATGTCGAGTTTAAACGGGCTTTGAAAAATATCGCGGATGATGAATTCAAGGATTTTCTCGCCCGTCCGGCGATAGCTCCTGTACAATATTTCTTCAAGCGTTTAAGAGAAGAAGCCCAAAGAACCATGGCGCCGGAACTCGAAGCTTTGACGGCCGATTTGGGAATTGACGGCGTGTCCGCGTGGGGACGCTTATACAACTGCGTTACCGCGAAACTTGATTTCGAAATGGAATATCCCGACGGGCGAAAGGAACGCGTACCCATGTCGCAACGTCGTTCGTTGATGGAAGAAGCCGATCGCGGAATAAGGGAAGCGGCATTTCGCGGCGGAAACATCGAATGGGCGAGAATAGAGGATGTCATGGCATCGACCATGAATCACATCGCGGGAACAAGATTGTTGCTCAATCGGCGTCGAAAAGTCGATCATTTTCTCGATGTGGCGTTGTTTCAGTCTAAAATTTCGCAAAAGACGCTTGCTGCTTTGTTCGAAGCAATTCATGCCGGCATCGAATTACCTAGAAAAATAGGCCTGGCGAAAGCGAAAGCCTTGGGAATAAAGCAACTTGCCTGGTTTGATATCGAAGCTCCTCTGCCCTTGAAAGATTCCGAGAAAAAACCCTGGAACGAGGGCATAAAAATAGTCGAAAATTCATTCAAAAAAGTGTCGCCCGAATTGGCGCTTTTTTTCAAGGAACTTCTCAAAAATAAATGGATTGAATCCGAGCCGCGAAAAGGAAAGCGTCCCGGAGCATATTGTACCGGCTCTCCCCTGACCGAGGAACCTCGGATCTTCATGACATACACCGGCACTCCGGCGGCTGTCCAAACCTTGGCTCACGAGGTCGGCCATGCTTACCATAGTCACTGCATGAAGGGAATGCGCCTCTATTCGCAGTTTTATCCGATGACCCTTGCGGAGACCGCGTCCACTTTCGCCGAGTCGATTCTCTGCGACGGCATGCTGGAGAGCCCCGGTATTGCCGATTCCCAAAAAGCTGAAATCCTGAATTTAACTCTCGGCAATGTGATTTCTTTCCTGATGGATATTCCCGTCAGATTCGAGTTCGAAAAAGCCTTTTATGAAGAGAGAATGAATGGTGAGGTCGGCGTTTCCCGATTGAAGGAATTAATGTCGGAAACCCAGCGAAGAATCTTCGGCAAGGCACTGGCAAAAGGCGGGGAAGATCCGTATTTTTGGGCATCGAAACTGCATTTTCACCTGACGGACGTCTCTTTTTATAATTTTCCTTATGCATTCGGATTTCTTCTGAGCCGTGCAATTTTTACGACATATAAAGAAGAAGGGGAATCATTCCTGCCGAAATACCTGGAATTTCTTCGATTTTCCGGAAGCGATACAGCGGAGCGCGTTGCCCGAAAATGCCTCGGATGGGATATAGAGAAATCTTCGTTTTGGGCCGCTGTGATAAAAAGTTATGAAAAGGAACTGAAGCTCTTCGAAAAACTTCTTCCCAAAGTGTTGTCGTAATAATTGAATCCGAGTTGTGAAATCGATAGCTCGAAATCGTCATTGCGTCTAACGGAGAGATGCCGACAATGCAGCCAATCCAATAAGTTCGGCACGCCACGACTAATAGGAATTCGTGTTATCCGCAGAATGATAGAGAAAGATTGAAGACGGCGAACGTAATGATTCCGCTTTTTTCAGAGGATGTCGGAGGTCGTTGATGGAAGTTCTTGTTGTCGGATTCCTATTGTGGCTGGCTTGGAAAGGGCGTGCCTTCTTTTGGGGCACCTCTAAATCAAGAGATGCCGAAGAGTTTAAAGCAAGACTTCTCAAGATGGAGGAGCGTCTCGACAAAGCAAATAGAAGAATTGACGACCTTTCGCTTGATTTGAAAGTCATAACGAAGAATCTCGATAGGATCGAAAACAAACTAAACTCGCCCTTAACGGAAGAAAAGGAAGTTTTCGACGAACCTCGAGGTCGACTTCGAGCAAAAGCCCCTGCAGCGCTTCCTGCAAAAGTTCATCACGAAAAACAGGAACCGCAGGTTGACGATTTCAGATACGGAGTATTTTCTTCAAAATCACGCAAAAAAGACGACGAGAAATCTCTTCCGCCACACGTGAAAGATGATTTGATTCCGGAACCGCCTCGCTATGATATCGAAGACCGTCGTCCGAGTGATGATGCAGTGGAACCTTCAGTACCCCCCGTTTTACCAAAACCGCCGACTCCGGAAGTCATCGATATGGCGGAACAGAAATGCGTGGTTGAATCGTCCGACATCAAGGGTCAGGTTCCAACGCCTCCGTCGAATTTTCCTCCTCCTTTGTCGCCGTCGGGCATTGGCGACGGATCGGGCTTTTCATTCGATTGGGAAAATTTCTTCGGAAAAAAATTGTTTGCCTGGGTGGGTGCATTCGCTCTCTTTATCGCCGGCACGCTTCTGGTAAAACATGCGATTGACAATGAATTAATCGGGATTGGCGCTAGGTTAACGATCGGTTTGCTTGTCGGTGCTGGAGCGATCGCCGGCGGATTAATCATCAATCGAAAGCAGTATGAAAATACGTCGCAAGGGCTTTGCGCGTCGGGTTTGGCGATTTTGTTCGCCGATTTTTACGCGGCCAAGATATTCGGTTACACCGATCAATTCTCAACATTTGCCTTATTGGCAAGCGTGACGGCTGGAGCTTTCGTGATTTCGGTTGTTCTCGATTCAAAATTTGTTTCGATTTTAGGCCTCGTCGGCGGTTTCTTGATTCCTCCAATGTTGTCTACCGGACACGATAATCCGCTGGGATTATTCGCGTTTATCGGTCTTTTGAACGTGGGTCTGCTGGCGGTCACATTGAGAAAGCAATGGGGTTTTCTCATGACCATGGGTGCCGTTGGTACCGTTTTGACTGAAATCGGTTGGGTACTCAAATTCTTCAACGAGCAGACCATAGTCGAAAAGGCGCCGAACGGTTTTTGCATTATTCTCGCCTTCGCCTATTTTTACGTGATTGCACATCAGATCGCCCGGCGTCGCGGATTCGTCGATTTCTGGGTTTCACAGCCGGCTCGCATCGTGCCTCTGGTTTCAATTTGGTACGTCGGATTTCTTTTGGCGTTTGGTGAATTAAGAGATTGGGGCGCGTTTATTTTTTCCTTGTTGTATCTTTTGAATCTTCCCATCGCCTTCAATGCCATACAAGAATCAGAAGCCGCGCTTCTTCAGAAGGCCGCCGCCGGAATAACTTTTTTCCTGACATGGGTTTGGCTATTTCACGCATCGCCGGCTTCTCAAAGCGTGCTTACATACGTGCTGGTTTTGGCGTTTCCCGCTTTCTATTTTGGCAGCTGGCGTCTTTCGCTTTACCTGGGAAAAATGAATAGAGATTTGTCTTATTCATCGAGAGTATCTTGCCTTTTGGCTTCGACGTTTCTCGCGTATCTTGCGTTGAATGAGACTTTCGGGAAGAGTCCGATTTATGTTTTTTCGCTTCTCGTTTTCATCGACTCTTTTTTGGCCTACCAACTGACCAAAGACGAGGAGGCGGGCAATTGCCACATCGGAGCCGGGATTGCTTCCTTCGTTATAACCTGCCTGTGGACGACGAATTTTTTGAACACGGAAAACCACATCATTGGTTACGCCGTCTTTTTGGGTTTTCCGCTTTTTTACTTTTTGACCTCGAAGTTGGCTTTGCCTGAAAAAGTCGGCAGTTCCGACAGGTCGCAAATTCGAATTGCCGGTCGCGTTGCTCCCTTGTTCGGAATGACTTTCGCGGCATATCTGGTGAGTTCGAACAGCTTTGCTGATAATCCCTGGCTGGGTTTTTCCCTATTGATTTTACTCGACATAATTCTGGCTTACGAAGCTATCAAGGAGAAAGATGCCGGAATTTTTCATCTAGCCGGAGGAGCCGGTACGATTTTAACTCTTTGGTTGTGGTTGTGTCGCTTCGGCGGAGAGCAAAATACGTCAACAGGTTATATTCTTTTCCTTGGTTTCCCGGTTTTCTATGCTGTTGTATGGAAGTTGGCGGCGAGGTTCGCAACTCTTAATTATCATCTACCCATTCCCGCGCGCGTGTTCCCTTTACTTTCAATGACCTATGTTTTGTATATGCTGGGCATTCCAAGCTTGGGTGTTTCGCCTCTGTTTGTTTTTTCCTTGTTGATGCTTCTCGATCTTCTTTTGGCTTGGCAAACCATCGTTGATGACGGCGCCAGACCTTATCACATGGCGGCCAGTTTTGTTTCTTTTCTCTTGCTGTTCTCGTGGACTTCGACTTATTTGAACGACTCGCTGCTGCTTTGGGGATTGGGAATATTTCTGGTTTTTGCGCTGTTTCACGCGGCGTTTCCTATCGTTCTTCAAAAACTCAGACCATCCGCGGCTCCCTACAACTTCATGCATATATTTCCGCCGCTGGTGCTCTTGTTGACGGTATTTCCGATATTGAAACTTCAAGCCGTTTCTTTTTTCATTTGGCCGACGGTTCTGTTGCTTAATATTATCGCCTTGCTGACCGCCTGGATTTTAGCCTGGGTTTGGGCTGGAATCGCCATGTTGTTCATCACGATGGGCGTTCTTGGGTTTTGGATACATCGACTTGTCGATATCTCCGAACTGCCGGGATTTCTCTTCATCGAGATTTTCTTTTCGTTCGCGTTTCACGTTTGGGCACATGTTTCCTTCCCGGGAAAGAAAAGCGGTGCTTTAAGCATAGCGCCTCCAAAAATTCTTCGCGACCTGCGTTCGTGGTTCATCGGACCGATCAAGGAAACTACTCCGGCGATCGTTGCCGAACCGGAGTCTTCATCGGAGAAAACGATATCCTGGGCTGATGTTGATTTGATGCCGTCGCTGTCGGCGTTCCTGCCTTTTATTTTACTCGTGGCGGTGATAAACAAACTGCCGGCGATCCCCGATCCTTCATTGATTTTCGGGCTGGCGCTGATATTGTCGATCATGTTGTTGCGTATTGTACAAATACTTAAGGTCGATCAAGTCGGAATCGTTGCACTGATCAGCGTCGCGTTTGTTCAAATTTCATGGCATTTGCGGCATTTCTCGGAGACTTCCCTGGCGCCGGCCATCGGTTGGTACGCGCTATTTTTCGGAGTATTCTTTTTCTTTCCGTTCATATTTCGGAAATCCATGCAAGAAAGGATATTACCATGGATTTCTTCCTCGCTAAGCGCGCTGATTCAATTTTTCTTGTTGTATATGGCGATAACGAGAGGCTGGGGCCGTCAACTTATCGGCATCCTGCCCGTGATTTTTGCCGTACCCGCACTGCTCGGCGTTTTCCATATTAAAAATACCGTCCGGGATGATTGTGAAACAAAAATATCTTTACTGGCACTTTTCGGCGGAGTTGCACTCTTTTTCATAACGCTCGTATTTCCGCTTCAGTTCAGCAAGGAATGGTTGACCGTGAGCTGGGCGATGGAGGGCGCGGCCTTATTGTGGCTGTTTAGGCGTGTACCACACGAGGGGTTGAAAGGGTGGGGAATTGCTCTGCTGGCCATATCGTTTTGCCGGTTCGCGTTTAACCCCCTGGTTTTTTCCTACCACCCGCGTGCCGCTGTTCCCATTCTAAACTGGTATCTGTATGCGTACGGCATTGTGACAGCGAGTTTGGTTGTCGGTGGAGTATTCTTGGCGCCGCCTCGAGATAAAATATGGGGAATTGAAATCCCTCCGCGGTTGTTTACGGCGGCTTCAATACTTGCATTTTTCCTGTTGAACATTGAAATAGCCGATTATTACAGCACGGGTGAGACGATCAGCTTTCAACTTTCATTGAGTCAAGCGCAAGATCTAACTTATTCCCTTGGATGGGCCGCATATGCTTTTGTATTGCTCATTATAGGCATATGGACAAACCGCATCGGAGCCCGTTGGGGAAGCATCGGGCTCATGAGCGTAGCCATCGTTAAGGTCTTCCTTTATGATTTAAGAAATCTTCGTGGATTAAGCCAGGTTGCCGCGTTCGGCGGTCTCGCGATTGCTTTGTTCCTGGTCGTGTTTCTCTACGAAAAATTTCTCTCGAAGAAAAAGTGATACGGATTTCAAGAATAGTGTGGGTGGCATCCTGCTCATGGTGAGCTTGTCTAAGTATGAGCCTTATCTATGGAACCAACGGGAACCATGTGATTCCGAAAAATTCGATTATTCGCCTTCTGAAACCGGTTAACTCCTATAGTTGTTGATAACTAGCGGAGTTAACCGGTTGTCTTGAACGATTGAGCTTTCCTTTTCTTGTGTTCAATATTTTACGTGAAAAATGTCCGACGATCCCGAATTTACAAAACCGGGTAGCGAACCGCTCGTCGAACCTGCGATGAACACACCGTTGAATGCGACGCAGTCGCAAGGCGTATCAGCCTGTGATGTCGCCCCATTCTTTATCCATTGTACAACGCCGGCTGAATTCAGCTTTACGATATAATAGTCTGTGTCTCCGGTGGGAGTAGATCCGGCTAAAATACCGGAAGAGGAGAACAACGCATAGACTCCCGAAGAGTCGGCTGAAACCCCGGCAGCGTTATCCCACTGGCTGGTACCCCATTGTCTGGTCCATTGGCGAGTCCCGTCAAAATTGAATTTGGCGAGATAAACATCCGTATTCCCTTGGTTTGCTCCGTCCCAGGATCCCTTCGTTCGTGCCAATACGTAGTATCCGGTCTCGTCTTTGCATATTGAGTCTAAGAACTCACTAGATAAATTGAAGTTATTCGGAACCGCCAAATCGCCTTTGCTAACAAGATTGAACCCCAATTTTTTTACGCTGGGCATTGTGTAGGCATAATTCACCGAGCCGGAAATACTCACGTTATGGGTTAATAATATTCCATCGCCGACAAGTATCAGGCTGGAAAAACCGTCCGTGGTCGCGCCGCCGGTAGAGAAATATGCATCCGAAGTTTTGTCGCCTTGCATTGAACATTTTAGAACATAAGCATTCCATAACAAATCGGTTCCTCCGAATGATTTGTTATAGATGCCTCCGGCAATGTAAAGATTTGTTCCGTCGGAAACCAAATCCGCGGGAGACTCGCTAAATGTTGACCCGATCTGCTTTTGCCACTGCTTTGTTCCATCAGAACTATATTTCAGAAGGATGATGTCGGTTCCGCCGCCGTTGGAGAATCCGGCAAGCGCCCCGGAAGTTACGCCGCATACGTAGACTCCGCTTGAATCGGCCCAAACCGCATATCCCTGGTCCGACAGATTGGTGCCGAATTGCCTTGTCCAGAGAAGTTGTCCCGTGGGTGAAATTTTTTGAACGAACCCATCGGTGCTTCCCGCGTTTGTAAACCCGGGAAAGCTTCCGCCCGTTGAACCGGTAACGTAAGTGTTGCCGACCGGATCAGCACAAATATCGGATGTTTGATCGCTTCCCGTAGTACCATTTTGAAGAGTAAAAGTGCCGATTGGAACACAACTGACTTCGCTCGATTCTCCTGATTCTCCCGCTGAGTTCGCGGCCGTCACGACAATGTAATACATGGTTCCGTTCGACAGCCCGGTGAGCGCGAGAGGCGTTTCCACGCCGGATATGACGGTTCCGTTCGATTTGGTAACACCCTGGTTTGTCGAATAGTACACGTTATAAAATGTGGCGCTGGCGACAGGACTCCATGTGAGGGTTGCGATACCGTCTCCGACTTGAATGGCGAGGTTTTGCGGTGCAGCCGGCGGAACGGTCTTGGTAAATGTAAATGAGATCTCCGCTGAGAAGGGGGATTCCCCAGCCGAGTTCACGGCTGTTACGATTACGTAATATTTGGTTCCATTCGTCAACCCGGAAAGCGCGAAAGGAGTCTCTACGCCGGATATGACGGTTCCGTTCGTATTAGTAACGCCAGGGTTCTCCGAGTAATACAGGTTATAAGATGTGGCACTGGCGACAGGACTCCATGTGAGGGTTGCGATGCCGTCTCCGGCCTGAATGGCGAAGTTTTGCGGAGCATTTGGCGGAACGGTCTTGGTAAATGTAAATGAGATCTCCGTCGAGAAGGGGGATTCCCCAGCCGAGTTCACGGCTGTTACGATTACGTAATATTTGGTTCCATTCGTCAGTCCGGTGAGCGCGAAAGGCGTTTCTACACCGGCTATGACGGTTCCGTTCGTATTAGTAACGCCTGGGTTCTCCGAGTAATACAGGTTATAAGATGTGGCACTGGCGACAGGACTCCATGTGAGGGTTGCGATGCCGTCTCCGGCTTGAATGGCGAAGTTTTGCGGAGCATTTGGCGGAACGGTCTTGGTAAATGTAAAGGAAATCTCCGGCGAAGGGAGGGATTCTCCATATGAGTTGGCGGCTGTAACTATTACGTAATATTTGGTCCCGTTCATCAGCCCGGTAAGCGCGAAAGGCATATCCACACCGGCGATGACGGCTCCGTTCCCTCGTGTAACACCCGGGTTCTCCGAGTAATACACATTGTATGAAGTTGCGTTCGTTACGAGGTCCCAAGTCAGAGTTGCCACACCGTCACCTGTTTGAACGGCAAGGTTTTGCGGTATGCTGAGCGGCGCGAGTTTGCCGGGCATGAAGACAATCTCCGTGGAACCCTTGGATTCTCCGGCTGAATTCGCGGCTGTTACGATTGCATAATATCTGGTATCGTTCGTTAAACCGGTGAGCGCGAAAGGTGGTTCTACACCGGCGATGACGGTCCCGTTCGTTTTGGTAACACCCGATTTCATCGAATAATACACGTTATACGAGGTTGCGCCGGCGACAAGGTTCCATGTCAGGGTCGCCATGCCGTCACCGGCCTGTGCGGTAAAGTTTTGCGGAGCGATCGGCGGAATGGTTTTGATAAAAATGAAAGAGATAATGGCCGATGCAGGCGATTCACCCGCTGAATTCACGGCGGTTACGATAACATAATATTTTGCCTTGTAAACCAGGCCGGTGAAAGCATAAGGCATGTCTGCTTTGGGAATGAGGGTTCCGTTGGTTTTTGAGACGTTCGCATCTCTGGAGTAATACACATTATATGAAGTGGCGCTCGCAACAAGATCCCAGGTCAGCGTTGCTACGCCGTCACCGACTTTGATGGCAAGGTTTTGCGGAACGCTGAGAGTGGCGAATTTGGTGAACGTAAAGGATAACTCAGATGAAGCCGGCGATTCGCCGGCGGAATTTACCGCCGTTACGATGACGTAATATTTTACACCGTTCGTCAAACCTGTGAGCGCAAACGGCATATCCACGCCCGCGATGACCGCTCCATTCGTCTTCGTAACACCGGGGTTTTCCGAGTAATATACGTTATACGAGGCTGCGCTGGCGACCGGACTCCATGTGAGAGTTGCAATGTTGTTACCAGTTTGAATTGCTAGGTTTTGTGGAGCGGTTGGAGGAACGGTCTTGATAAAAATGAAAGAGATAATGGCCGATGCCGGCGATTCGCCGGCGGAATTTACCGCCGTTACGATGACGTAATATTTTACCCCGTTCGTCAAGCCCGTGAGCGCAAAGGGCATATCCACACCCGAGATGACCGCTCCATTCGTCTTCGTGACGCCGGGATTTTCCGAGTAATATACGTTATACGATTCGGCGTTTTTGACGATGTCCCAGGTGAGAGTTGCTATACCGTTGCTGTTGGAGCACATAACGTTCTTGGGAGCCGCTGGCGGAACGGTGACCACAGGAATACCAGCCTGAACTGTCATTGTGAAGTTCGCTGTTTTCGAAACACCGGTTTCAGCATAACGGCATTCAAAAACATCTGTACCAGTAACTAGTGGGGTGATTTTCGTGTTGCTTACATTCAGCCACGTAGCACTGCCTGTCACGGTCGCAGTCGTATCGTCATCATAGTGTGCAGTAACAGAAACCTTACTCAAGTCATACACTTCACCGACTTTGACTGTGGTAAAGCCAGGCTCAAGAGTAATAGCGGCAAGTGTTCTTATAGTATACTTGCCATTCAGTTGTCTCCCCGCTTCTGAATAGGTGATCGGGTGGTAATAGGAATAGAGGATCAATGGAAACTCAATACCATCCTTTAAAAGCTCTGCATTAGCCAATATTTTGGCACAAAATATACCTGTGTTTTTCTTAAACCATCCAACACTTATGGTCTTTTCCGCCACGTGTGAAATAATAAACTCTAGCAGGGTGTCACTCTCTGTCGTACAATTAATAACCAAATCAGCGAATATCTTCACAAGGTCTTTTGTCAGTAACAACGCATCCTCAATTGAATTTATCGTTGCGCCATTTATGGCTTGAAAAAAGCTCGCAAACAGTTCTAGTATAGCGCTAAGCACTTCATAGGCTTTGTCGCTTTTGAAGGAAGCTTTTATTCCTACAATATCTCCGATAACGGTAATGACAATGTCCGCCAAAGTCCTATTCTTGTCTAGTGTAAATGCAAATGTTAAATTCCCATCGCCAATATTCGCTGAGGTTTCAGTTGGATCATTTATACGGAACGGCGGCAAAGCAAATTCGAAACTTATTATTTCCTTTCGGGGAATTGCCCATGAATCGTCGCCGAGTGAATTCTTAACAATAACGCCATCTCTCTTAGCACTAACCGAATAGAACGCATAAGAGCCATTAATCAATATTACATCCGGCTTAGATTGAGTTTCATCATCCTTAACTCCAATATAATCGCTGAATTTTCCACCCCCATCAGTGGGACTCAATCCAGTCAATTTATTTTGTTGCACAATGTTTTTTTGAGTGGGTAATTGATCGATGATATCCTTCGTAATAATTGTAGCCAGAGAATAAATGTCAGGATGAGCACCTGCATTGAGTGGGTTATTTGGATCACTTTTTATTGCGCTTTCAATAGCCTTGATCAATTCCGTTGTTTTAGAATGAGTCAGATACTTCTCTCGCGCCAGGTTCCGTGAAGAATCAGAGAGTCCAATAAAAATCGGCTCGATGAAAACCAATGCATCTGCGGTGGTTTCAACACTTATAGGGGCAGATTGATTTGTTCCATCATTCCGAAAACTTTTAAGTAATACGGGGTTCCCGGCACTGTTGACTGCAATGATTAAAGTTGCCCCTCCAGTAGCTATGGAAACGGCACCCTTTGCGGAAAATAAACCATTGTCATTCACAGAGACACATTGAATATTCGTAAGAATTTTCAGCTCATTGGTTTTTATTGCCGACGAAGGAGGTAGTGAGACTGTTGCATCAACACTTTTTTCCATCAATTTTGTTGAGGATGAAGTAGGAGAAACAGGGTTTATGGCTTCAGAATCACCGTAATTTCCCCCGACATTAATAACTCCGTTCGGCTTGCAACCAAAAGAGAATACAAAGGCGAAAATATAGAGAGCGAAAATCCATTTTTTATTCATTTCAATTTCTCAATTTCTCCGACAATATTTGTTTGAACTGGACGGCCGCTGCGATAGCCCTTTCATTCAGCGACAACCCGATGGTTTTAAAATAATTTTCCGCTTGCTTTTTAAACGGGCTTGGTCGTGAATTCTCCGCGGCGATGCTGAACCATGCGATCGCTTTTATGGAATCTTGTTTAACTTTAAAGCCGTAATAATATCTCGTTCCCAAGTGAAATTGTTCTGTAGGATTGCCCATATGCGCTTCTTGAAAAGTCCATTTAAGGCTTTCTTCTTCTGTTTCACCATCCAATGTGTCGTTCATGAATAATGGGTCCGGGGTCATGATTCGGGCATACGTTTCAGCCGGGATGAAGGCGGTGAATTCCGAACCGGCCGGATATGAAGCTTTTCCGCCGAGTGTAAGCAACAGCGGCCAGGAAAATAACATCCCGCTTGCAATCGTTGCTCCGTTGCTTCCGCGACCGATATTAATCAGTTCCCCTTTTAAGGGAATTCTTCCGCCGTTGCGATCGAAGGTGGATTCACATGATATTTTCAGTATTCCTCGAATTCCGGCCATTCTTTGCGGGCGAGAAAATGTCACGGTTCCCCATGCCGGAGTGCCCGACGCAATGGCGACACGCCCATGCACATCTAAGATTTCTTGAACAACCCGAAATCGTACTGGTAACCCTGGTCTGGCTGAATTGCAGTCAACCGCTTCAGAAAAAATCAACTTCAGGGGTACATCGCTTGAATTGATGTTGGTATCGGCAGCCAGTGCGTCCTGATACAGAAAAAACATTGAGAACAACATAAGAGCATAAAAATACATAACATTTGCTTTTCTAGCCGCCATATCTAGTCGCCCTTTCCAATACTCGAATTACCATCATTCTCGATTTGTCAAATCCTTCGAAAGCATTCGCGGTAAAAGTTTTCGCCTTCTACTCTTCCGTAATCAACTTTTTAGAAGAAAGGAAGTTTTGCAGTTTAATCCTCCGGCAAAGGGTAAATCAAGAATATTTCTTGCCAGCCAGGGCGATCGCACGAAAAATCGACAAATTCCATTCAGTTCACTGTGGATTACGCTTCGGCTATGGCTTGCTAATCCACCCTACAATCGGCTCTCGGTAATGATTTCATCAATTTCATGCAATTGCCCTGTCTTGCCAGCAAGGCAAATGCAAATTTTCTCAGCCTAATCCGCCCTACCCGAAAACCGGCTTTCATTTTGCAGCGACCTAATAATATTGCGTGTTTCGCAATGTTTAATGGAACGCAAGTCGCCACGCATTGCCGCCAAGCGGGCGTGACAAAATAGGGTAAGAAAAATTGAGTTTACTACGTATTTCTGCTAGAATTTCCCGAAAATATTTCTGATTGTCAACACGGGTAAATTTTTTAGTATTATCGACCAACTTTGGGGTACACAAAAAAGGGATGGTCGGCAGAGCGGACCTGCCATCGCGGTTTTATTACTTGTGGCGCTCGTGGGAAAAATGAAACGTTTTCGATGAAATTGAGAGGAGAAATCATCGCATGAAAAAATTGGTAGTGTCCTAAATTAACTGAAAAATTCAACGCAGAGCCGTAAAAATGCAGAGAAAGCTCATGAAATTCATAATGATTTTCTTCCGTGTCTGCCGTAAAAAAAGTTAAAATATGACACCACCAAATAATCGATGCCAAAAAAATGACTTTTTTATTTATTTACAAGGCCTTGCTTTCGACTTGAGCATGTGATACTTTGTATTTGGTTATTTGAAAATATGTCCCTGTAATGTTCGTGATGATGCAGGTCAAATTGAGCCGACACCTGTGTCCCGAGGGAATCTGTCTCCACTCTGCACTGAGCGGCCCTTACGAACAGGAGTTTCCTGTTACGAAGTCCTTATTGTTGAATGGGCGGACAACCGTTACCTTTTGGTTCGGGTTCAATTTTTCCTCACACGGCACTTACGGGGGCTCCGAAATCCCACCGCCCTTACCGGGCGGTTTTCTCTTTTAGGAATTCCGACGTGATTGTCCTATCGAAGTAAACAGGGCACGAAAAATCGACAAATTCCATATTATTGAGTCCTGCCTTTCGAAAACTCCTCAAGCTCGGCGGATTACGGTGCCGGCGCCTAATCCGCCCTACATTGAAAAAAAACCGTCATTATTTAATGAAATCGGTATTGTTTCAATTTGATAATCCGTATTGTAACTGGCTTTTGTTTCCATGGAATTCGAAAAATAAATATTTTCTTCGCTATTCAAGCCGATT
>Ga0074199_1001878_pt1 | contig 15375 bp, 7 predicted proteins | sample EPASupsiteSAE347_FD_64528 | JGI IMG/M metagenome (GOLD analysis project Ga0074199, IMG submission 64528) | Bioremediated contaminated groundwater from EPA Superfund site, New Mexico - Sample SAE3-47 | ecosystem: Environmental > Aquatic > Deep subsurface > Groundwater > Contaminated ...
TAGTGGATTCAATTCCAACAGATTCGGGTTGCCTTCCGCATCCAGCCGCAGGTCCACTCTGGCCCAGTCCCGAACACCCAGGACGTCCAATGCCCGACTAACCAGCGCACGGATGCGTTTGTTCAGTGCGGCGGAAATTTTGGCGGGACATATTAAAATCGGCAGGGGCTTGGCCGGATCGTCCCACACCCACTTGGCTTCATATCCATAGATATGGTTCGCGCCCTCCGGGAGCACGCGGTGATCGATCTCCACCAGCGGCAGAATCTCGTAAGAGGGCGCATTGCCCAGCACACCCACGGTAAATTCGCGGCCGGGCAGGAATTCTTCGACCAGCGCCGGCTGACGATACGCGCGGTGAATCTCACGGACACGCGCACGCAACTGGGCGCTGGTCCTGACCAGACTGTCGTTGCGGATGCCCATGGAAGAGCCTTCCCGCAGGGGTTTAACCATCGCGGGCAAACGGGAAGAGGCAAGCATGGCGGCGGATGCGCCCGGCGCCACAACCTCGAACCGCGGCGTGGGGATCCGGTGATACGCCATGATTTCCTTGGTGCGGGCCTTGTCGAGACAGATCCCGAGCGTCAAGGCATCGGACCCGGTGTAAGGCAATCCCAGAATTTCGCAGAGAATGGGAATGTGGGATTCACGGTTCGGCCCCGCAAATCCTTCGGAGATATTAAAGACAAGATCGGGATGCAGTTTGCGCAGGCGCTCATAGGCCCGCGCATCGCCTTCCACCCGCGTAACACGATAACGCCGCGCAAGGGCGGCCTCGACCGCGGAGATGGTCTCCTCGGTATCGTATTCCACCAATAAGTCCGGCGGTTCATCGTCGTCCACCACCAACTCGTCGGGACGACGAACAACCGACATCTCCTGTGCCTTTTTCTTGGATGTAAAAACCAACGCTACTTGCAGTGCTGAGTTCAACCGTCAGACCCCTTCAAGGTCTTTTTTCAATTATTCTTTTTGCGCCGTTCGGTCAAACTCTCACCTCCCGAACCGGTGACCTCACAATCAGAACCTTGAAAAAAACCACAATGTGTTGTGGGTATCAATAAAATATACAACCACCTGTAGTTGTCAACCATTTTTTTTAAAAAATGTCAAACGAGATGACAACACTAATTCGTTATAGCGGGAGCCGGACACCGGCGCCCGTCTTGACCGCGCGTTCATAAAGCACTTTGGCCGTGACCATGTCGTCCACGGCAATACCCATGTTCATGGCGAAGATTTTTTCGCGGCTATTGGTGCGCCCTTTTTTCTTTCCCGCCGCCAACTCGCCCAGGTCGGCGTAATTTTTTTTCGGGATGCCGCTGAAATAAACACCGTGCTCCTTGGTGGCAAGCAACTGGCCCGCGTCATCGGAGCAGAACTTATCGCATTCCTTCATGGCGGCGCTGGTCCAGGCCGAGTCATAATCCAGCGATACAGCCAAGCCGCCGGTTTTAAGCATTCCGGCCCCCAGCGGCGGTTTCGGCTTCGCCACGATTGGGATGGCCGTGACAACCACATCGGCGCCTGACATCATATCGGCGGGACTGGCGCAGGAAATGAGCTGCAGTTGCGGGAACCGCCGGCCCATTTCGTCCATGAATCGCCTGGTGGCCGCCGGAAACGCATCGCAACAACGGACTTCCTTGAGCTTGGGCAGGGTTTCCACCAGGGCCATCAGGCTCGTGCGCGCCTGCACGCCGCAACCGAGGATGGCGGCCGTGCAACTGTCCGGGCGGGCCAGGTACTTGGCGGCGACCCCGGCACTGGCCCCCGTGCGCATGGCGGTGATCCACGCGCAGTCCATTACGGCAATGGGAATACCCGTGGCGGGATCGTTGAGCACGAGCAGGCCGGTGATATAGGGCAAGCCCTTGTCCGGGTTGGAAGGATAACCGCCGACCCATTTCAGGCCGGCCGATTCAACCTCCTGCACGTAAGCCGGCATGGCATGAATAAAGGCGTTCGGCCGGGGATGAATGCCGGGCTTGGGAGGCATCTCGGTTTTGCCGAGACCTTTGAGCCGAAAGCCGTTATCCACGGCGGCCAGCACTTCCTTCATGGTCATATTCAGGTCTTCGACATCCTTGCGACTGAGATAAATCATTTCCACGGGAAATCCTTTCGTTAAGGGCGCATTCGAATTTCGTAATGCCGCAGTCTTGAGGGCAGGTTGTCATTCCCGACCTGATCGGGAATCCAGAAAAATCAATGCTGGATTCCCGCTTTCGCGGGAATGACAGCATTGAAGTTCGCAATCAGCCCACAAGACTGAGGCATTGCCAAATTTTATTTATGGTATTGCCTCTCTGTAAGGCAATATCTATATTGTACATTAAATTTAATTGCAACCATAGAAACCGGAGGAACACATGAGCAGTCCAGAAGAGAACATCACGACATTGCTGAAGGAGCGCCAGGTCCCGCACGAGGTGATTGAGCATGCTCCGGTGCACACCAACGCCGCCATGGCGGAAGCCTTGGGAGTATCCCTGGCCGACACCGTCAAAAACATCATGCTGGAAACCACCGAGGGTGAAATCATCCTGGTGGTCCTGCCGGGCGACCAGCGCTTCGACTCGAAACGGCTGACGGCCAAGGTGGGGACAAAGCGGGTGACTTTTGCCAAGCCGGAAAAGGTGCTGGAATTCGCGGGGTGCGAGGTGGGCTGCGTGCCGCCCTTCGGCCACGTCAAGCCTGTGCGCGTGTTCCTCGATGGCGCCCTGCTGTCAAAGGGCCAAGTCTATTTCAATCCCGGTTCGCACACGAAATCCGTGAAGATCGAGGCCGCTCGCCTGCCGGAGCTGGGCGCGATGGTCCAGTTCTAACGCGGGCTAACGCCCGCAACCCAAACAAAACAAGCCTCACCACGGAGGCACTGAGACACGGAGACAGGATTTCTCCTCACGTGTTTTCTTCCGACCAATCGTTGTGTGCATTTGGCCCCGATCGCGCTTCGCGCATCGGGACCAAATGCACGCAACACTCTGTGTGGAGAAGGAAGGAGGTCAAGAAGACGGAGTCTTTCTCTGTGCCTCCGTGTCTCAGTGGTGGATCCCCTCTTCTCTTAACATCTTCTTATTTTTTATAACGGTTCCTGATGTATCAGGTACTAAACCGGGTATTATCATGCCCTGGCAATGAGTTCCCGAAACCGGCTGAACAGGTAGTAGGGGTCGTGGGGACCCGGACTTGCTTCGGGATGATACTGCACCGAAAACATCGGCGCCTGTTTATGTTCGATGCCCTCGATCGTCTGATCGTTCAAATTGACATGGGTAATTTCAATCTTGGCCGGATCAAGGGACTTCGGATCCACGGTGAAATTATGGTTTTGCGACGTTATTTCAACCCGGCCGGTCTTTAAATCTTTTACCGGATGGTTGCACCCGTGGTGCCCGAACTTGAGACGACAGGTCCGGCCGCCGCTGGCCAGCCCCAGAATCTGATGCCCCAGGCATATACCCATGAGCGGAACCTTGCCGATCAATTTGCGCGCATTTTCGATTGCGTAAGTAATGGCCGCAGGATCGGCCGGACCATTCGAAAGCAAGACGCCCTGGGGCTTCAGCGCCAACACTTTGTCGGAGGAAGTTCCCGCCGGCACTACCGTAACCGCCATGCCGTTCCTTCGCATGCTTCTCAGGATATTCCATTTGATCCCAAAATCATATGCAACGATTTTCAGGTCGGCTTCCGGCAAGCTGTCGGCGATACCCCATGATGCCGTTAATTTCCCTTGCTCATCCCATCGATACGGCTCCTTACAAGTGACCTTGGCGGCGTAATCCTGCCCATCCAGTCCGCCCCACTCCACCGCAAGCCGAACGGCCTGTTGCTCGGCGACTTTACCGGACACCGCCAGATAGCCTTTGAGCGTCCCTCGATCCCGCAGCTTGGAGGTGAGCGCGCGCGTATCCATGCCGGCGATGGCCGGAATGCCGTTGTGCCGCAGGCATTCTTCAAGCGAGACTTCCGCGCGCCAGTTGCTGGGCGCATTCATCTCGTGCAGGATAAATCCGTTGGCAAATAACCGCGAAGATTCCATGTCCGCGGCATTGATCCCGGTATTCCCGATTTCCGGACAGGTCATGGTCACCAGTTGGCCGCTGTACGAAGGATCGCTAAGAATTTCCTGGTATCCGGTCATACCGGTGTTGAAGACCACCTCGCCCAGCGCATCCGTGAGCGCGCCCACGGAATAGCCATGGAATACCGTTCCATCCGCCAGGGCCAGGAAGGCGGTTTTCTCCCTTTGCGCGCGCCAATTCCATCTTGAATTCATGAGCGTTTCTCTCCACCGGGCAATTTCAGACGCGGGGCATGCCGATGATATTCCTGGAGACTGCAAACTTCCATCCGCCTGGTTTCCCGAAACGTTTCCAGGCCTTTCACCGCCGCTTCCAAGCCATTGAGCGTGGTCGTGATGGGAATGCCCCGGATTACGGCTTCGGCCCGCATTTTCACTTCATCCACCCGGGGAATTTCACCGCTGGACGGCGTGCTCACAATCCAACCCACCTGTTTCTCCTGAATCATATCGAGCACGTGGGGCCGGCCTTCGGAAATGCGAAAGATCGCCTGACTGGGAATGCCACGATTGCGCAAGACCGTGCTGGTGCCTTCCGTGGCATACACGGTGAATCCCATGGCGCACAAGCGTTGCGCCAATGGAATGACCGCGTCCTTGTCCGAGTCGCGGACACTCACGAAAACGTTGCCGGCCACCGGGAGCACACTACCGGCGGCCACCTGGCTTTTCAGGAACGCCATGCCGAAATTCATATCGATCCCCATGACCTCGCCCGTTGATTTCATCTCGGGGCTGAGGACGGTGTCAATGCCCGGGAAACGCACGAACGGGAACACGGCCTCTTTCACCGACGCATGCCGCGGCAGAACCTCGCGGGTAAATCCCAGACTTTTCAGCTTGCTCCCGGCCATCACCAGCGCCGCCAGCTTGGCCAACGGCACGCCGATGGCCTTGCTGACAAAGGGGATGGTCCGCGAAGCGCGGGGATTCACCTCCAACACGTAGACCTCTCCGTCCTTGACCGCGTATTGGACATTCATCAACCCGCACACATTCAAGGCCCGGGCCAGCTCGATCGTATGCTTGCGGATCGTGGCCTTGACCGGTTCGGGGAGCGTGGGGGCCGGAATCATACAGGCGCTGTCGCCGGAATGGATGCCCGCCTGTTCGACATGTTCCATGATCCCGCCGATGACCACGGTCTCGCCGTCGGCAATACAGTCCACATCCACCTCCACGGCATTATCGAGAAAGTCGTCGATCAGGACCGGGCGATCCTCCGAGACTTCAACGGCTTCCGCCATATACTTCCGCAGGGATTCCTGGTTGTAGACGATGACCATGGCACGCCCGCCGAGCACGAAGGAAGGCCGCATGAGGATCGGGTAGCCGATCCGGTCGGCAATCCGCTCGGCCTCCTCGACGCTGACAGCCAACCCGCTGTTCGGCTGGCGGATACCCAGGCGGGTAATCAGCTCATGAAACAGCTTACGGTCTTCCGCCGCCTCGATACTGGCGGGAGGCGTACCAATGATACGGACGCCGTTTTGTTCCAGGTCCTTGGCAAGGTTGAGCGGGGTCTGGCCGCCGAACTGGACGATGGCGCCCCAGCATTGCTCCTTTCGGTAAATGTGGAGGACATCTTCCAGGGTCAGCGGCTCGAAATAGAGGTGATCGCTTGTGTCGTAATCCGTGCTGACGGTCTCCGGATTACTGTTGACCATAATGGTGGCAAAACCGGCTTGGCGCAGCGCGAACGAGGCGTGAACACAACAATAATCGAATTCAATCCCCTGCCCAATCCGGTTCGGGCCGCCCCCCAGGATCATGATCTTCCGCCGTTCGTCGGGGCGATGTTCGTCCAATGTGCCGTAGGTTGAATAATAATACGGCGTCAAGGCCTTGAACTCCGCCGCACAGGTATCTACCAGGTTGAAAACCGGGTTAAGACCGATGGATTCACGGGCTTGGCGAATCCCGCTTTCCGTGGCGGCCAGCAGGAAGGCAATCTGCCGGTCCGAGTAGCCGTATTCCTTGGTTTGGCGAAACAGGGCTGGGTTCTGTTTCAGTCCGGCGATGTCGTGCGCCGACCGGATTTCTTCTTCAAAGGCCGCCAGTTCTTCCATGTGTCCCAGGAACCAGGGATCTATCTGCGTCAGCTCCGCAATGCGGGCTACCAGCCACCCCCGCTTGAAAGCCGCCCGGATGGCAAACAGGCGCTGGGCATTCGGCCGGACAAGTTCGCCGGTCAATTCGGCATCCGACAGGCATTCGTGCGGACCGTCCTTGCCGTCGGCGCCAAAACCGGCCCGACCGGTTTCGAGGGAACGCAAGGCCTTTTGGAACGATTCCTTGAACGTCCGCCCGATACTCATCGTTTCGCCGACCGATTTCATCTGGGTCCCCAGGGTGGTGTCGGCAGCGGGGAATTTCTCGAACGCGAACCGCGGCACCTTGGTGACCACGTAATCGATCGCGGGCTCGAAACAAGCCGGGGTCTCGCGGGTAATGTCGTTGCGCAACTCGTCCAGCGTATAGCCAACGGCCAGCTTGGCCGCGATTTTGGCAATGGGAAACCCCGTGGCCTTGGATGCCAGCGCGCTGGAACGCGATACGCGCGGATTCATCTCGATGATCACCATGCGGCCATTAACCGGATTGATCGCCCACTGGACGTTGGCTCCGCCGGTTTCCACCCCGATTTCCCGGATGACGGCCAGGGTGGCATCCCGCATGCGCTGATATTCGCGATCCGTCAGCGTTTGCGCCGGGGCCACGGTCACACTGTCGCCCGTGTGAACACCCATGGGATCGACATTTTCGATGGAGCAAACAATAACACAGTTGTCGCGGGTATCGCGCATCACTTCCAGCTCGAATTCCTTCCAGCCGATGACCGATTCCTCGATCAGCACCTCGGAATTGAGGCTGTACGACAAACCGCGCGCCACGATGGTCCGAAACTCCGCCTCGTTCCGGGCAATTCCCCCGCCGGAGCCGCCCAAGGTAAAGCCGGGCCGAATGATCAGGGGAAAGCCGGCCATGGCGGCTTGAATTTTCAGCGCCTCCGCGAGGGAATGCGCGGATTGCCCGCGCGGCACATCCATGCCGATTTTCGTCATCGCCTCTTTGAACAGGTTCCGATCCTCCGCCTTGCGGATCACCTCCGCCCGGGCGCCGATCATTTCCATCTGGTAACGTTTCAGCACGCCATGATCGTGAAGGGCGATGGCCAGATTCAGCGCCGTCTGTCCGCCTAATGTCGGCAGCAGCGCGTCCGGCCGCTCGCGGCGGATGATTTCCTCGAGAATCGGCTCGGTCAGCGGCTCCAGGTAGGTCCGATCGGCGAATTCCGGATCGGTCATGATCGTGGCCGGGTTGCTGTTGACCAGCACGAGTTCGTAGCCCTCTTCCTTGAGCGCCTTGCAAGCCTGTACGCCGGAATAATCGAACTCACAGGCCTGGCCGATGACGATCGGTCCGGCGCCGATGAGCATGATCTTTTTTATGTCGGTTCGTTTGGGCATGATTCAATTTTCAATCATGTAGCCGCGGGCGTGAGCCCGTGGCCGCCGAAGGAATTCACGCCGTCACCGGCGCGGCTACCCGGATTATCCGCCGGCTTTCGAAACGCCATGGCCGCGCCGATAAACCGGTTGAACAACGGATGGGCCTTTAACGGCGAGGACTGAAACTCGGGGTGAAACTGGCAGGCTACGAACCACGGGTGGTCCGCCAGCTCGACGACTTCGACCAGGCGCGAGGCCGGATTGATCCCCGCAAAAACCATGCCCCGCGCCTCCATTTTTTCGCGATAACGGTTGTTGAACTCGTAGCGGTGGCGGTGCCGCTCGGCGACTTCGGCCGCGCCATACGCCGCCCGGGCCTTTGTCGCTTCGCCCAAGGCGCAGGGAAACAGTCCAAGCCGCATGGTGCCGCCCTTGGCCGTCTGACGCTTCTGGTCCTCCATCTGGTCCACGACCGGGTGCGGCGTCTGCGGCTCGAATTCCGTGCTGTTGGCCCGATCCAGCCCGCAAACGTTGCGGGCAAATTCGATCACGGCGCACTGCATGCCGAGGCAAATGCCCAGGAAAGGCACGCCGCGGCTGCGGGCATATTGCACCGCCGCGATCTTGCCCTCGATGCCGCGGTCGCCGAATCCGCCGGGGACCAGAATGCCATGAACGTCCTTGAGCAATGGTTCACATCCCTGTTTCTCGATATCCTCGGACTCCACCCGGCGGATATGGACTTCAACGTGGTGCGCAATGCCGGCATGCGTCAGGGCCTCATAAATGCTTTTATAGGCATCTTTCAGGCTCACGTATTTGCCGACCACGGCAATCTCCACCGTGCCGGATTCCGGATTCAACTGCGCGGCCAGCATGGCTTCCCAGTCCTGCATCGCCAGCGGACGCACATGGAGATTCAGCATTTCCAGCATATACACATCCACGCTCTGCCGCGCCAAATCAAGCGGCACCTCGTAAATCGAGTTGGCAACGTCAATTTCCTCGATGACCAGGTTCAGTTCCACGTTGCAAAACAAGGCCATTTTTTCGCGGTGCTCGCGCGTCAAATGCTGCTCGCAACGGCACACCAGGATATCGGGAATGATGCCGATGGTCCGCAGAATGCCAACCGACTGTTGGGACGGTTTGGTTTTCATCTCACCCGCCGCCTTGATGAACGGCACGAGCGTCAGGTGAATAAACAAGCCGTTCTGGCGTCCAATGGCCTGGCGATACTCGCGAATGGCCTCCAGGAACGGCAAGGATTCGATATCTCCGGCCGTGCCCCCGATTTCGGTGATGGCGATATCCACGTCATCGCCGTCGAGCGAACCGATCGCCGCCTTGATTTCGTCGGTGATATGCGGAACCACCTGGACGGTTTTACCGAGGTAGCCCCCCTGCCGCTCGCGGGCAATGACCGCGCTGTAAATGCGGCCGGTGGTATAGTTGCTGTCGCGCGTGCAGGCGACCCCGGCGATCCGTTCGTAATGGCCCAGGTCCAAATCGGTTTCCGCCCCGTCGGCGGTCACATACACCTCGCCGTGCTGAAACGGCGACATGGTGCCGGCATCCACGTTGAGATAGGGATCCAGCTTCTGCATGCGGACGCGGTATCCCCGGCGGGCCAGCAGGAGTCCCAGTGACGCCGCCGTAATACCCTTGCCGAGAGACGACACCACGCCGCCGGTAATAAAGATATGTTTGGTCACATGGGGCAACGATTTCATTGAACCTCCCTCATGGCGCTCAGGAACTGAAATTAGGCAACATGCCCTCAATCTGATCCAGCGGAGCGCCATCTTCCAATTCCGTCTTCGTTTTGCCCTGCACGGCCCCCACGTCAACCGGATACGTCCCGGAAAAACAGGCGGTGCAGTAGGCGCGTGGAAACCGGAAAGGCGCCAGCAGGCCCTCCTGGCTCAAATATCCCAGCGAATCCGCGCCGAGAAAACGGCAAATCTCGTCAATGGAACGCCGCCCGGCGATCAGTTCCACCTGCGTGGGAAAATCAATGCCGAAAAAGCAGGGATGTATGACCGGCGGACACGCGATCCGCAGGTGGATTTCCCGGGCCCCCGCCTGCTTCAACGCAGCGACCCGCCGGCGCGCCGTGGTCCCGCGAATGATGGAATCATCCACCACCACCACGCGCTTGCCGTTCACCACGTCCCGGACCACCGCCAGTTTCATGTCCGCGCTGTCGGACCGCTGGTGCGCTTCCGGCATGATAAACGTCCGACCCACGTAATGGTTCCGGATAAAACCGTAGTCCAGCGGAATAGCGCTTCCCCGCGAGTACCCCAGCGCCGCGGCATTGCCGCTGTCGGGCACCGCGATGACGATGTCCGCCTCGGCCGGCCGTTCCCTGGCCAGCCGCAATCCCAGCTGACAGCGGACGCCATGGACGCTCTCACCGAACACCTGGCTGTCCGGCCGGGCAAAATACACAAGCTCAAAAATACACTGCGCCTGACACGGACCCGGCGCGGCGGCGAACTGCGAAAACTTCATCCCATCCTTGTCCACCACCACCAACTCTCCCGGCTGGACATCCCGGATGTATTCCGCCCCCGTCTGGTCCAGCGCGCAGGTCTCGCTGGCAAAGACATAACCCTTGCCCAGTTTCCCGATCGAGAGCGGCTTGAACCCCAGCGGATCCCGCGCTGCCATCACACAATTCCGGGTCATCAGCAGGAAGGAGAAGGCGCCGCGGAGTTCATTCAAGGCGCGCGCCACCCGGAGCGGGCGCAAGCGATACATCGGGTCGGCGAGCAGATGCACCAAGACTTCGCTATCCGTGCTGGTCTGGAAAATCGCGCCGGCTTCCCGGTACATCCGGCGCAGGCTCCCGGCGTTGATCAGGTTGCCGTTATGGGCGATGGCCCAGATACCGTCACTGCATTCCACGACCAATGGCTGGACATTCTGAATCCGGGTGGAGCCGGTTGTGGAATAGCGCACATGCCCGATCCCTATGTGTCCCGGCAATTCCACCCACGACTTGGCCGTAAAAACGTCGTTGACCAACCCCAGCCCCTTGATCGAGCGCACCCGCCGTCCGTCGCTGGCAACGATCCCCGCGCCTTCCTGTCCGCGATGCTGGAGCGAGAATAAGCCCTGATAGATGAGCGGCGCCGCATCCGGCACGCCGTACACACCGAATAACCCGCACGCCTCCCGCGGAAATTTCTTCGGATCATGAAACGTCATGGCCCCCCCTTCGCGACATATTTTTCGTGCCGCCGGAAACATTTAAATATTTTCACAATCACTGTCACCACGGTTTAACGCTATAAAACCAAGGGATATCAGGGATATCGAGGCATCTCTGCCAAATGGGATTTGAGTATATCAATGAGAATTCAGTTACGCAAGCTTTTCTTTGGCCAGCATATATTTCATGATCACGGCCGCGTCATTCTCACGGCTCACCAGGGACGGTTCGCCCTACCTGGTGCACTTTCTTCGGGAATGGTAGGGCGAGGCGTCTCGCCAAGCCGTCTGAAAACAGCCTTTTCACAAGAATGACGCAGCCCTAATTTCATGATTCCTCGGGCGGCCGATATTCCATCCGCGATTGCCCGGGCAACAAGGGATGGCCCGGTCCGCATATCTCCCGCAATAAATACGCCCTGCGCATTCGTTAGATTATGTGATGGGGTAGTGAATGGGGAGGCGTCGATCCCAATGGCCTCAGCAAGCTGAGGCCCTACGTAGGGCGCGACCTTGCGTCGCGCCATTCCCTCCCCCATTGACTGACCCATTACCAAATTATATCCATCGGCCTCAATATTTTCCTGCCCGTCGCGTTCAAGGTGGAGATCGTCGGCAATCCGGTCCCAACGGGTTGCAACATAACCCAGAGCCAGGAGAACCAGCTCCGCTTTCAGTTCAAACCCCGTGCCCGGGCGCGGAATGAATTCAACGCGCCCATCCGCTTGGCGGCGCATGTCGCCTTCGACGCAATCCAACCCGGTAACGTGACCGTTCCGGCCACGAAACTTCACCGTACCGACCCCCCAGCGCCGGGATCCCCCTTCCTTGTGGCTGGTCGAGTCGCGCCGCATGAAAGGCCACATGGGCCACGGGGTGGTAGCGGGTCGGACTGGCGGCGGTTCCGGCAGAATCTCCAGTTGAAGGACGCTTTTGGCGCCTTGCCGGATTGCAGTCCCCAGGCAGTCGGCGCCCGTGTCCCCGCCGCCGATGATCACGACGCTTTTGCCCCTGGCATCAATATCCGCCGCCGCGCTCAAATATTCACCTGCATTTTTTCTATTCTGGGCAACAAGATAGTCCATGGCAAAATGAATGCCCGCCAGGTCGCGACCGGGTACTCTCAAATCCCTGGGTTCGCCTGCGCCTCCGCACAGGCAAATGGCATTGAATCGGCTTCTGAGATATTTGCAGGATATATCTGTCCCGACGTTAACCCCGGTCTCGAAACGGATGCCTTCTTGTTCCATGAGTCGGATCCGCCGGTCCAAAATCCATTTTTCCAGCTTGAAGTCCGGGATTCCGTAACGCAGTATCCCCCCGATCTTTGCGGCACGCTCATAAATAACGACCGGATATCCGGCCTTATTTAGCGTATCGGCCACAGCCAGGCCAGCCGGGCCGGATCCGATAACCGCGATCCTCTCTTCAAAACGTTCCGGCGGCGGCGCCGGATGAAGATAGCCTTTTGCGAAGCCCTCTTCGATGATCGCCAACTCGATTTGCCTGATCGTGACGGCCTCGTCATTCAAGGCAAGCACGCAGGCCGCCTCGCAAGGCGCCGGGCAGAGCCGTCCCGTGAATTCAGGCAAGGGATTGGCCGCAACCAGGAGCGCCAAAGCTTCGCTCCATCGCTGTTGGCCGGCGAGAGTGTTCAACTCCGGAATAATGTTCGACAGGGGGCATCCGCACGCATAACAGAAAGGCGTGCCGCACTCCATGCAACGCGCCATCTGGACATGGACCGCGTCTTCCATGAACGGAATTTCAACGGCCTTAAAGTCCTTGATTCGCTCGTCCACGGGACGATAGCCGGGCTCTTGGCGGCCATGCTTTAAAAATCCGCCGGTTTTACCCATCGATCACACCCTCCCGTTCGGTGGCTTCATCCTCTTTGCTCATTCTGCCGAGCGCACGGCGGTATTCCATGGGAAACACCTTGACAAACGAGGAGAGGGCCGCTTGCCAGTGCGCCAGAAGATATTCGGCTTTCCTGCTCCCGGTGTGTTCAAAATGCTTTTGAATCATCGTCCTCAGTTCTTCGATGTCCACGGCATCGGTGAGCATATCCAAATCGACCATTTCAAGATTACAGCGGCTGTCAAAGTTTCCTTCCGGATCGTAGACGTAGGCAATCCCACCGCTCATACCCGCCGCGAAGTTTACGCCCACCTTTCCCAAGACAACAACCCGGCCCCCCGTCATGTACTCGCAGGCGTGATCCCCCACCCCTTCGACCACGGCATAAGCTCCGCTGTTCCTGATCGCAAACCGCTCCCCCACACGACCGTAAATATAAGCTTCGCCGGCCGTCGCCCCATACAAAAGCACATTGCCGCAGATGGTATTGGCGGAGGGATCGAAGCTTGCCCCCGGGGGAGGCACAACGACGATCCTGGCGCCGGAAAGACCTTTTCCCAGATAATCGTTCGCATCGCCTTCCAGCCTCAGGGTCAGTCCCTTGGCGCCGAAAGCGCCGAAACTCTGACCGGCGGATCCCTTGAAGGCGCACACAATGGTATCATCCGGCAATCCAGCCCCGCCGTACCGGCGCGCTATTTCACCGGACAGCATCGTTCCCACAGCCCGGTTGACATTCCGAATGGGCATTTCAATCACAACGGCTTCGCGCTTCTCCAATGCCGGTTTTGCATGTTCGATCAACTTAACATCCATGACTTGCGCCGGTTCAAAGGATTGTGTTTCGACGCATCGCGGCGGACTGTTCACGGGCACTTGTCGAAAGATTGCCGCAAAGTCAAGGTTGCGCGCTTTCCAGAAATCGATCGCCCGATTGGTTTCAAGCAGGTCGCTGCGGCCAATCAGGTCGTCCAGCCTGCGAAAGCCCAAATGCGCCATGTATTCCCGGACCTCCTCGGCAATCATCGTAAAAAAATTGACGATGTGCTCCGGCTTCCCGGCAAATCGCTTCCGCAATTCCGGATTCTGCGTCGCGATCCCCACGGGACAGATATTCTCGTTGCATTTACGCATCATCACGCACCCGCATACCACCAGCGGCGCGGTGGCAAAGCCGAACTCTTCGGCGCCCAGCATTGCCGCAATGACCACATCCCGGCCGGTTTTCATCTGTCCATCCACCTGGAGCCGGATGCGACTGCGCAGCCGGTTCAGCAAAAGCGTCTGCTGCGTTTCCGCAAGCCCGAGTTCCCACGGCCCCCCCGTGAAATGGATCGAGGAAAGCGGCGAAGCCCCGGTGCCACCGTCATATCCGCTGATGAGCACCTTGTCCGCGCCGCCTTTGGTCACACCGGCAGCGATGGTTCCCACCCCGACTTCGGAAACCAGTTTTACGGAGACTTTGGCGGCGGGATTCACGTTCTTTAAATCGAAGATAAGTTGTTTGATGTCTTCAATGGAGTAAATATCGTGATGCGGCGGCGGTGAAATCAGCGTCACCCCCGGCGTGGTATGCCGCACGCGCGCGATCTCCGCACCAACCTTAAACCCGGGCAATTGGCCGCCCTCGCCGGGCTTGGCGCCTTGCGCCATCTTGATCTGCAATTCTCTGGCATGCACCAGATATTCCGTCGTAACCCCAAACCGGCCGCTGGCGACTTGTTTGACTGCACTGCACCGGTTATCGCCGTTGGGCAGCGGGTCGTACCGTCCCGGATCTTCGCCGCCTTCCCCGCTGTTGCTCATGGCGCCGATCCGGTTCATGGCAATAGCGAGCGTCTCGTGGGCCTCCCGGCTGATTGAGCCGAATGACATGGCGGCGGTCACAAAACGCTTCATGATCTCACCGGAGGGCTCGACCTCCTCGAGCGGAATGGCTTTCCGCTCTTTGAATGTGAACAGGCCCCGTAATGTGCAGGCCTGTTCGGTCTGATCGTTGATAAGATTCGCATACTCCCGATACAGGCGGGAATCATTGTTCCGCGCCGCATTTTGGAGCTTGGTTATGGCGTCCGGTGTCCAGAGATGACGCTCACCATCCTTGCGATAGCGGTAGCGGCCTCCGCTGGGGAGAAAACACGGCGCGTTGGGAGAACGATCATAGGCCACTGTGTGGCGCGCTTGCGCTTCGGCGGCGATTTCCGCGATCCCGATCCCTTGGATACGGGAGGCTGTGCCTGGAAAATAGCGATCGATCAACGCGGCATTCAAGCCGATCGCTTCAAAAACCTGGGCGCTCCGGTAGCTCCGTAACGTCGAAATGCCCATTTTGGACATCACCTTGAGCAACCCCTTGCAGATCGCCTTGATATAGTTTTCCAAAGCCTGGGTAACCCCGATCCGGCCTTCCAGCAGTTCTTTGCCCGCCATATCCGCCACAATATCGAAGGCCAGGTAGGGATTGATTGCCGTCGCGCCGTAGCCCAAGAGCATGGCAAAATGATGTATTTCACGGGGTTCGCCGGTTTCCAGGATTAATGCCGCGCCGGTTCGCTTGCCCATCCGCACCACCGTCTGGTTGACCGCCGACACCGCGAGCAGGGCAGGAATAGGAATCATGTCGGGGGGCAGATCCCGGTCACTCAAAACGATCACCGACCGCCCGGCGTTGATCGCCGCCTCCGTTTCCCGGCATAACTGATTGATGGCGGTCTCGAGCGTTTCCGCCACCCCAGTGGCAGTGGCCACCCC
>Ga0074199_1001880_pt1 | contig 15365 bp, 12 predicted proteins | sample EPASupsiteSAE347_FD_64528 | JGI IMG/M metagenome (GOLD analysis project Ga0074199, IMG submission 64528) | Bioremediated contaminated groundwater from EPA Superfund site, New Mexico - Sample SAE3-47 | ecosystem: Environmental > Aquatic > Deep subsurface > Groundwater > Contaminated ...
CCATGGAACGCACCATGTCTTCGGTCAAAAGACGCGCCACGGACAAACCGATAAACACGTCGGCTTGGACCAGCGCGTCCTTGAGGTTCCCTTTTTGTTTTAAGCGATTGGTGCGCTTGGCGATCTTAGTCTTTTCCGGATTCAAGCCCGGCCGGCCGGAATAAATTACGCCGCGGCTGTCGCACATCACAATATTTTTAAACCCATAAGCCAAAAGAAGTTCTACCACCCCGCTGCCCCCGGCGCCGGCGCCGTTGACCACAATCTTGACGGTTTTTTGACGATTGCCGCGCAGTTTGAGAGCGTTCAGCAAAGCCGCCAGAACCACCACGGCTGTGCCGTGCTGGTCATCGTGCAGAACCGGAATTGTTAATTCTTTTTGCAGACGCCGCTCAATCTCAAAACAGCGCGGCGCGGAAATATCTTCCAGATTAATTCCGCCGAATACGGGCGCCAGATATTTGACGGTTCTGATTATTTCCTCCGCGTCCTGAGTATCCAGGCAGATGGGATAAGCGTCTATATTGGCGAACTCCTTAAACAGCGCGGCTTTGCCTTCCATCACCGGAATGGCGCCATATGGCCCGATATTGCCCAAACCCAAAACCGCTGAACCGTCCGACACCACGGCCACGCTGTTCTTTTTCAGGGTGTAGATTTTAGCCAGAGAAGCGCTTTTGGCCACCGCGCGCGAGACTCCGGCCACCCCGGGCGTGTAAGCGAGCGACAAATCGCGCCGGGTTTTAATGGCGACTTTGCTTTTTACTTCCAGCTTGCCGCCGTGTTTTTTATGCAAGGCCAGCGATTGCGCGTATTTATCGGGCATAATAGACTTAGCTTAACATAATATCCCAAACCAAACAAAAAGCCCGCCGATTAGGCGGGCTTAGGGAATAAAATCTTACAACTGGCTGTCCACGCTGGCTCCGGTATTGCCGTCTTCAGTCGCGGCCTGAGCGCCGCAGGCCTTGCGGTCGGTGGTAAACGTCTTCCAGGCATTAGCGCGGTTTGCCTGCCATTCTTTAACCACTTTTTTGATGGACACCGCGTAATCGGCCCAGACCTTTTTCATGGCTGTTCTCCGGGCTTTGGCGTCGGTTATGGCCCAGGCTGCTTTTTGCGCGTCCGCGCGCTTTTGCAGCACTGTCTTGGTTGAATTATAACGGGTGTCGAATGCGGCCATTAAAGCGGTTTCGCGCTTATCAACCGCGGTCTGCATGCAGACCGGGTCAAACGTGGCTTTGGACGCTGCCAGAGACGCCTGGATGCCGCTTTTTTTGACCTGGCCGGGCGCGTTTTGCTTTCCCAATCCTTGGCCTGACTGGGCCAAAGCAACTGTTGCCAGAGACAGGGTGAAAGCGCAAATGAAGGAGGCAAGAAAAATCTTCTTGAACATATCTTTGTTTTTAAAATTAATTATAAACAAATTTACCGCTGTATTATAACATACTCCGGCCATCAAATGACAGCTGATTTTTAAGCGCGGTTTTTCTTGTGATAATAATGTTTCGTGTACGCAGTCAGAATGGGATTAAGTTTGATTTCGCCGTTGACATTCACCCATTCCACCAGCTTGCCGCCCTCGATTTCAATCGGATCAGTGCAACGCAGCCGGCGGGCCATGGCCGGCGATATTAAATTTTCATGCGGCGCCCGGTTGAGGATGCGGATCATGTAGCGGAGGTCTTTCTCGTCAGTCACCCATTTATCGCCCAAGCGCGAGAGATCAATCGGTTTTTTAGAAAAGTTGCGCAACGTTTTACGGCCGTTTTCCAAAGTGTATTCGTGAAAATAAGACATGGCCAGTTCCCGGATGCTTTTGTAAACCGGATCGCGCCAGCGCAGCATGGTGTGGTTGGTTTTACTAATAGCGCCCCACAGACCGTCGTGCTGAAAAAGCGCCACCACATGGTCAAAGTCGCGCCGCGAGGAGCGCAAATCCAAAACCAGCGGCCGCTCGCCGTGATACCAAAAAATGGCCGCGGCCAAAAGCGCGCCTTCAAGACAATGCGCCCGCCACTCTCTTAACACCCGGCGGGGCGAAAGATAAGTTTCACCGCCGATTTCCAGATTGCGGGGAATCTTGTTGAGAAAATTCTGAATTTTTACCGGCGTGTCCAAGCGCCGAATCAAGGCGATTTCTTCTGGATTGAACCCGAGCATACATTAAATTAAACCGGTTTGCAGATGGTAATAAGGCGGCCGGTCTTTATAGCGCTTAATAGCCATTAAAATAACCTCTTCCAGAAAATCGCCGTAATCCAAGCCCACCAATCCGGCCTGGGACGGCACGCAATCGCCGATATTGATTGACGGATTGGGATTCAACTCCAACACGTAAGGATTGCCATTCTCATCCACCCGCACTTCCACCCGGCCGTAATCATGGCAATCCAGGATATTGTAAGTATCCAGCGCAATCTCGGAAAGCAGGGCTTCCAGTTTTTTATCGATATTTTTTGGCGGCCGCTGGCGGATAATCGTTTTATAGGCCGGATTGTCGCCCCACTTGGCGTCGTAAGGATAAATATGCCAATAGCCTTCGGGCATTTCTTTAAATATGGAGCGCGACAGCGGCAGCACGCGCAAATCATCCTCTTCATTGCCGATAACGGTAACGTCATATTCATCGCCCTCGATATACTCCTCAATCAAAGCCGGGCTGTCCAGCTCTTCGGCCACTCTTTTAATTTGCTTGTAAAGATCTTCTTTGTTGGTGACCACCGAATCGTTGGTAATGCCGATGGAGTTGTCGGTGTTGGCCGGCTTGACGATTAAAGGATAGCGCAATTCTTCGTCGATATCGTCTTCTTCGGAATACGCGTAATCCCAGCGCGGGGTGGGAATATGATGATAAACCAAAAGTTTTTTAACGCGGATTTTATCTATGCACAATCCCAAAGTGAACGGATTGGAGCCGGTATAAGGAATCTGGAGCGTGTCCAGCATGGCGGCCGCGTGCGGCTCCAAAAGAGACGAATCGTTTATGCGCTCGCAGACATTGAACACCATATCCACGTCGCTCTCTTTTAGCTCCTTGAAAGCTTTGGGTAAATCGTTAAAATCAAAAAAAGTCACGCGATAGCCTCTAGCCACCAAAGTCTTTTCGATATTCTTGCCCACGGACATTAAATCCTGCTCCACGTCGCTGCCGTCAGTTGATTCGTAAATATTGCAAGCAATGCCAATGTGCAGATTGCGCTGTGTTTCGGCCGAGGCCTTGCGGATATGCTCGATTCTGGTTTGGCTCACCGCGCCGCGCTTGGCCAGTAGAGCCGATGAAAACCGGTTCTTGCGCTCGGTGCGGCCGATGGAGGAATAGCTCCGAAACGGCGTAACCTCGATTCTGACGCTCCCAAAAATATTAGCCACCGTCATTTCCACTTCAGCGTAAGAATCGCCCTCGACCAGCACCCAGCCGATGCTTTCGTAACCGTCCGGCGGCACCAAGACGCTGTCCCCCACTTGCTTGGCCAAAAAGCGACCGACCACGCTCTTGTTATCTTTAAGTTCATCCCAGCCCACGATTTTGGTAATGACGCCGGAATTTTTGGGAATAAAAAATTTGCCCATCACGCATTTGCCCGAAAGCTTGGCCCCATTGGCGGCGTTAATGCCCAAAGCCACTTCGGCTCCGGCCTTGATTAAATCAAATCCGGTAACAGCCAGCGCGCTCTCAAACGTGTAATCGCCGCCCATGCGGGAAGCCACTTCGATAATGCGCGGCCCTTTGGGGGTAAGCTTGACTTCCACGTGCGCCAAGCTGTCGCGCACGCCCAAAACAATGAGGCTGGCTTCGGTGGCGCTGTGCAGGGCTTCCACTTGCTCCGAGCTGATGCGCGGCGGAATATAGTCGCCGGTTTCTATAAAGAACGGCAGCTCCATGGCCGTCTTTTCGTGGATGCCGATAATATGCGGCACTCCGTGCTGGCAAAAACACTCCAGGCTGAATTCATGGCCTTCAATGAATTCCTGGTAAACAAAAAGTTTTTTATTGTATTTGTAAATCGGATCGTATTCCGGAGTGCAGTTTTTTAACACGTATTGATAGGCGTCCAAAGCCTCATTTTTGTCGGCCACATACACCACATACTGGCTGTCTGATCCGTAAACAGGCTTAATTACCGCCGGAAAACCGATCTCTTCAATCGCGGCCTCAACATCAGCCTTGCTCTTTAAAAGCCGGGCTTTAATGTGCGGCAATCCGCAAACCCGGAAAACCTCCTGCATCTTGAACTTGTCGCGGGTGTTGATGGCGGCCTCCAGTGTATTGCCCTTCCATTTGAAATCATGGCACAGCCGGGCCAAAAGCGGGATGTCATCCTCCCAAAAAGTTATGGCCCCATCGATTGGCACTTTTGGATTCTCAGAGAGCCAAGCTCGCACCGCGGCCACGCATTCATGATGTTGATAATTGTCGGCCAGAATCCAATGGTCCACATAGGGCTGGGCCCAATTTTTTTGGCTGTTCAGCGCAACCAAATTCAAACCCAGCCTTTTGAGTCTTTGAAAGATAAATTTCTTTTTTATCGAACCAGTGTTCACGACCAGCAGAGTTTTGCCTTGCAGTTGTCCGTTATCCATAATTTTGTCACCTATTGTTTTAGGATAGGCGACAAAAAAAATCATGTCAATAGTTTTTTGGCTTTTGGCCGGGCCGGAAATTAAAACGTAAACAGCATTTTTTTGGTCAGAGTTTTCATGCCATAGCAACTGTTGTACACCGAAACCGACAAAGTGTATGAACTGTTCTTGATGAAGTAGGTATGGCTGGCGCTAAAAGCGCCATTGACCACCGCCGGCTCGCTGGCGGCATCGCCCCAGCGCACGATTACCGGATCGTTCGGGCGCGGGCCGGAACATTTGGCGCCTTTGCCGTAATAATCGATTTTCCCGTTCACGGTGACGTCTTTGTTGTTTTGGGTGACGGTCATGCTAAAACTCGGTTCGCGTACTATTTCCTCTGCTACAACCGGCGCAGGGGCGGGGGTTGAAACCGTCGGTATGGGAGCGGCCGGAGTCTGGGTAGTTGGAGTTGTTTCTATGGCCGGTTCAGTTGGCGCCACATAAGAATCCGACGCGGTTCCCGGCGTGGCCACTGGTGCATCAGCCGGCGGAGTTTCCACTGTATCAACCGGAGCCACTTCGGAGAGAGAGGTATTGTCTTGAGCCGGCGCGGCCGGGAAAGAAGGCAAAAGCCCCGCGGAATCGTCTAAATTACCCAGTGGGGACTGTTGTATCCGGCGTAAATTCGCCCGGCCGGGAATAGCCAATTCTAAACTATTATTATTTTCATTGCTTTCTGGTATATCGGACGAGGATATTTCACCCTGCCCAACGTCGACCGTAACCTTAAATTTAGTGGCCCAGGCATAAGTGTCGCTATTCCCGCAGAAAGGTTTTTTTTGAGTATACTTTTTATTCAATCCCAGGACCGTTAACTTTTCTTGACAAACTCCCAGGCGCTGTCCGTCTATATCAAACCATTCATAGGTAACATAAAAATTACGTCCCGTACTGGCGGATCCCTTGTTGATAACAGTAATTTCCGGCAATTTATCCTGGCCTTTAAAACTAACTTCACTTATTCTTAAGTCTGACAAAGGCATGGCTTTTTCTTTGACATTGTTGTCTTCGCGGATTTCCACCGCGGTATTTTCAGAATCAATGGTTGTCCGCAGTTTGACGGCCCGACGGGAATCGGTATTATTGTCGCAAGTTAAGGCGTGAATGGTCTTCCGGGCGCCCGAGTTCAGAGTGGTAGTGCCGGCAAAGCAGGTGTTTAACACTTCACCGGTGGCAGAGAGCCATTCATGGCGCACTTTAAAGTTGCCGGCATTTCCCTGGCCGATGTTGGCCAGGACCATTGGGACGCGCGGGTCACCCCCGGCTGCCAGGAAAAAGTTGCCAATACTTTGGATAGTCAGATCAGGTAAAGGCGCTGTTTCCTCTTTGGTACTGTCGGTGCCAAGATTAGGCAAACCTTCTTCCAGCGCTCTTGATTGCTGGGCAAAAAATAAAGATAACCCGGCTGCGGCTAGACAAAATAAAACAATCTTAAATAAACGCATATGCTTAAGTTAAAAGTAATACCTTTATTTTACCACAAACCCCAGCTCCTGCATCCGTTTGGCCATACCCCCGCCTTAAAAATTAATCCTGTCTATCAGGCCGTTAATGATGATTTTGAAGACACTCTGGAAAAAGTCGGGATTAATGATATAAACCGCGGTTAAAGACCCGATACAGATAATCACCGACAGCCATCTGGTAAAAACACCGGCCGTGCGGAAAAACAGAATCACTGACAGGATGGCAGCGAAAATCGGGCCAAAAATTTTGATATCGCCCAAAGGCAGATAATAGCCGCCGATATACTTACTTTCTTCGCCAAAGAAAGCGGCCAGATCAAAATTGACTTTGAAGACCACCAAGATTATCTCCAGCACCAGAATCATCAACAACAGAATCGAGGAATATTTGGTAGAGGCACCTTCTTCGGTGCGGTAAACTTCGTAGATAACGGCCGGCAGTAAACCGATTATAATCCACAAGGCTTGATGAGAATAAAGAGCGATGCCGGCCATAATCAAAGTGAATATTGTCAGGAGGACGCAATAGAGAGAGGCGTTGTGAGTTGGTTTAGCCATAGGTTTATTTTACGGTAAATCCCAACTCCTGCATCCGTTTCCAAAGGCGGTTCGAAAAATCCGCTTTCTCCGAAGCCGCCTGGCAGATATTTTCTAAGCCTTCATCCTTATCCCAGCCGTATTGTTTTGTCAGATTATCCACTTTTTGCTGCACAGCCTGGCCAGCGGCCATGTCTTGCCGCTGCATCAGCATAGCCATCCAGGTGGTATGCGCCACAAATTCAATGCATTTCTCGTCTGTGGAGCTTAAGGCAGACGGCGCGGACGCGCTCTCTTTTGCCCCGCTTGATTCAGCGCCCGGAGAGTCTGTTTTTTTGGCGCAGCCCGCGCCCAAGAAGACGGTAGCACCCAAAACCAAGATTACGCTACTGACCAAAATTTTTGTTTTCTGGTTCATAGGTTTCTATTTAGTTATTATTTAAAATTTATTAACCGCAAGACTTGGTGAGCACCGGCGACCCGCCCCAGCAACTGGGCGGAAAAGTCGCGTGGTCGATAGTGCGTGACTGCACTCCATTCACGCATTGGCCCCAGGTGTTGTAGACCCAGGAATCGCAAGGCGGACAAGCGCGCGTGTAGACCGGTGTTGCGCCGCCGTAACAATCAGCCGGGAAGGTTGGCGACACTGTGGGATCTGTTTCCAAGGTGCGGTGCTGGACGCCGCTTGAGTCGCACGCGCTCCAGGCCGAATAATTATACGATTCGCAGATATCGCACTCCTTGGAGAGCAACGGACTTTCCGGAACGCAGACCGCGGGCACGGTTGACTCAATCTGGCGCGTCCGCTGGCCCGTGTTTTTATCGCATTTGCTCCAGGTGGTGTAATAAACAAAGTCGCAAAACTCCTTGCCGCACTCGCGGCTTGTTAAAGGCACTGCCCCGCCATGGCAATCAGCCGGGAAAGTTGATTCGATGGTTCTGGTTTGGTTATTATTCACGCAAGAGCTCCACATGGAGTAATTGTAAGATTCGCAGGCATTGCAATCTTTGGCGAGAACCGGATCCTGGGGAACACAGACCGCGGGCACGGTTGATTCTATCTGCCGTGTTTTTTGGCCCGTGCTTTGGTTGCAAGCGCTCCAAGTGGTGTAATAAACAAAGTCACAGGCGTCCTTGCCGCACTCCCGGCTCTTTACTGGTTGAACACCGCCCGTGCAATCAGCCGGGAAAGTTGATTCGATGGTTCTGGTTTGATTATTATTCACGCAAGCGCTCCACATGGAATAATTGTAAGATTCGCAGGCATTGCAATCTTTAGCCAACTCCGGATTTTCCACCACGCAAACTTTTGGCACCGTGGATTCAACCTGGCGCGTGCGTTTGCCGGTGGTTTTATTGCAGGCGCTCCAGGTGGTGTAATAGACAAAGTCACAAGAACTTTTTCCACACTCCCGGCTTAAGACAGGCTGCACGCCGCCATGGCAACTAGTCGGCAAGGTCGATTCAATGGTCCGGGTCTGTTTGTTGTTCGCGCAAGTGCTCCAGGTTGAATAATTATACGATTCGCAAGCATTGCAGTCTTTTGATAATTCAGGATTCTGGGGAACGCAGACCGCCGGAGATATTGACTCAATCTGGCGCGTTTTTTTGCCGGTTGCGTTATCGCACTCGCTCCAAGCCGTATAATTGACGAAATCGCAATAATCTTTGCCACATTCCCGGCTTGTTAACGGCGACTCCCCGCCCCGGCAATTATCAGGCAGGGTTGACTCAATGGTTCGGGACTGGCGGTTATTCACGCACTTGCTCCAGGTTGAATAATTATATGATTCGCACAATGGCTTGCCTTTTTCAACCTTGCAACCCTTGGATACTGCCGGATTGCCGCCCGCGCAGCCTCTTGGGGAAGCGGAAACTATTTTGCGCGTTTGCTGGTTGTCATCACACTTCCCCCACGCGCCATAAGTCCACGAGGTACAGGCCGGTTTTTTCAACTCAATATTCAAGACAACCTTTTCGCTCTTATTACCGGCTTCGTCTTCGGCCACCAGGTCAAAGCTGTTATCCCCGTTATTCAATTTAACTTTATACTTCCAGTTTTTATCGCTGTTATGTTTTATAATCTCTTTGCCTCCCAGCTTCACGGCCGTGCCGGCCTTTTTTGTGCCAGATATGGTGTACGACGCCTCGGCAGTATTTTCTTCCAGCCCGCTTGTTACTGACAAGGTTGGGGGCTGGGTATCAATGGTAAATTTGGAAATTTTTAAAGCCTTGCTCAAATTGCCGGCCATATCCTTCACCCGGATGGTACAGTTGTTGTACGTGCCGTCGGCTAATGTCACCAATTCAACCGAATTATTCCCTTGCGTGGCCGAAGTGCTATGCCCAGTGCACGCGCCGCTATAGATAATATCGCCAAAGCGGTTAAAAACCGGATTGACGGCATTGATAGGGGTGGAACTGAAAACCAGGGTTGGATTAGGGTCATTGCCGATAGCCGGGATCTTTTTCACTTCTTTGAGAATTGGGGCTTTTCTGTCCCAGACCAAGGCAATGTCGTCGTAAACGCTGATATTTTTGGGATTCGTGACTTTCAGCCGAATTTTATAAACACCATCTTTGTTCGCGGAAATGGAGGTTTTGCAATAGGCCGCTAAATTACGAGCCAGGCATTGGGGATTGCTGAATTTAATCTTGCCACCATAAGGGCCGGCCTGCATCAACCAGCGCATATCCATTGTATCCGACAAATTTGTTTCCGGATCACTCGCTTCTCCGGTTACCGTAAAAGCGGAATTTTTATAATACACTTCCACGCCGGCATAGACCGTGAACGCTTGTCCATTTGTTGGTTTGTCTTCTGATTGAGCCGTGGCCAGGCCTATTGGCAGGCAAAAAAATAAAAATGCCGGAACAGCCAAGCTTTTGAAAAACCAAGAATATTTCATAAAATTATATTAATAAAAAAATTAAATAAAAAAAATCAAAACCTCACTTCCAATTTTCCCGCCATGGAACTCTGGATGGAAAATTCCAGATGCAAAGTCAAACCGATTTTAGAAACCCAAAGATCGCCGCCATCGGAGGAGGTAATCTTATAGCCCTTTTCTTCATATTTCTTCTGAATCGCTTCCACGTCCGCGCGCGTAATGGGGCGCGTAAAAATATAAGTCAGCCACATGCCGGGCAGGCTGTCTTTTAGTTTGACCTTATCACCATACACTTCCTTGAGTATGGGCAATAATTCTTCGTTAACAGGTTGGTTTTTCTCGCCAATGGCCGCCACTTCTTTGGCGCTTTCATAATTCATCTGGGGCCAGGTTTTGGCCGTGGGCGTGCTGCTCGACTGGCCGGCTGGAGAAGATGCGTCAGTTAAATAAGAACAGCTGGGTGCCACCTTACTGCTTTTATAAGCCGTATTGGTACGCACCAAATCTTTAATATTGGAAACTTTGGCTTTGACTTTTTTATTGATAGGTAAATTAAAACTGCTGACCTTGACGCTCATGGGTTGCATTATTAAATAGGAACTTTGGTCTTCCAGCGCTACCTGCGCCAGAGTGGCCACGGTTTTCGCGCCGCTCACATTGCCATTAACATCTGCCTTGATTAAAACCGCTTCCTCCCAAGGCTCTGGACTCCCCATGATCATATGCTTGGCCGTAGTAATGATTCTGCCAGTCGCGGCTATACCCCCATCGCGGGTCGGTAGAATGCCAGAGCCGGTTATATCTTGCTCAATGTTGATTTTTTTAATCCAGCGCGGATTAAAATCCGCGTCCACTCTGGTAAGTTCCAAATTGCCCGCCATATCCGCCAGGCTGGTAAAATTGGCCTGGCGCGTGATATTGCGCATTAAGACAAATTCATTGTTGATGGTTTTGGCGACTTTAAAATCAATGCTCATTGAACCGTTGAATGTTTTTAAACTTTTAGCCCATTGATATTCGCCTTCTGGACTGATTTTTACCGCCACAAAAGGAATAGATTCTATTAATGAACTGACACTCGAGTTGCCGGATAAAAGCTGGGTGGCGCTAAAGTAGCGTCCAAAAGCGATAAAACCCCCATCCGGCGCCTGTTCCACGGCCCTAAAATCGCCGCCAGAGATGCGCATTTTTACTTTATAGAACTCCGGTACGCCCGAGGGAGTGGTGGTGGCCATATTTTGTTCCATGGCCGGAGTTTCAATGCTTTTGGCCCAAAGCACGTTCAAATTCTTGTCTAATTTTATGACAGCCGGCAAAGTACCCATCACCACATCTGTACCTAAATTTGGCTGCTCGGTCACTCGCGTATCAATAGCGGCCAAGGCGATAAAACTGTTGTCAGCAAGATATTGCATGTCTGTGGCCACCCAATTCATTTTTTTACTCCATTGCGTTTTGCCGTTCTTATCAAACTTTACCACCACGCTGTAATCAGGCACAGCGCCGGAGTCCCCTATTTCCTGGTCTTGGCTGATACCGACAATTTGTTTTAATTTAGCCAAAAGCAGTACACCGCCATCAGAAGTGGCCCATAACTTTTGCGGGAAATCCATACTGTAATCACCGACCATGGTGGACCAGACAACATTGCCTTTGGTATTCAGCTTGGCCACCAAAACATCACCCCAAAGCTCTTTTTTCGCTCCGTATTTTATATCGTAAAAATCAACAATATCCACAGCCACGACAAAACCGCCATCCTTGATTTGCACCACCGGCCGTTTGGTATCAGCTAACACGCCCTGCGACGCGCTCGGACTCCCTAATTGGCGGCTCCATAAAGCGTTGCCTTTGGCATCGGTTTTAACCGCGAAAGCGTTCCAGACTCCCATGCCTGAACTCAAAACCGTGTCCCCGGTGAGCAAATAGCCCCCGTCTTTGGCAGCCAAAATACCATAGCCGTCGGCCCGGTCTTTCATGCGGTATGTTTTGATAAGAGTGGTGGAATTTACCGGCTTGGCCGAGCAAGAGGCGCTTTCTTGCGCTTGGGCGCCCAAACCCGGCCCTATTGCAAAAGCAAACAAAAAAGCCAAAACAAAAACTTGCTTTTTCGCTGGCTTGTTATATACCATTTTATTTTCTTAGATTGCCTATATTATACCACTTTTTAAAGACGCAAACAAAAAACCCGGCTCTCACCGGGATTATTTGTTTTTGGCAGGCCACGCCGATACGGCGGGTAAAGGCGGAAGGAGTCGCCCGCCGAGTCGGCGGGTTGGAGACCATTACTCTAAACTATCTAATGTTTCTTCTAAAATTTTATGCAATGTTTCTCGGCCTCTGCCTGATTTATAAAATAATTCCCTCCGCTCGGCATTAATCTTTGAAATATAGGCCTCATAATAAATTAATTTGAGTGGCCGACGATAGCGCGTAGAATCCACTAATCCATCCTGATGCTCTCTATACCTTCTTCTTAAGTCATGTGTACAACCAGTATAAAATTCCTTATCCCTCTTGCTATATAAAATGTAAACATAATGCATATTTTTCGCCGCTTGGCAGGGGCGGAAGGAGTCGAACCCTCGCCAATGGTTTTGGAGACCATTGTTCTACCGTTAAACTACGCCCCCATCAATCAGCGGAAAATTATTTAATTTTTATAAAAGGCGGAAGGAGTCGCCCGCCGAGTCGGCGGGTTGGAGACCATTGTTCTACCGTTAAACTACGTCCCCTTATGAATGCCTATATCGAATGTCCTACTGAATAACAATGAATATGTCTGTTCCCGCCTCTTCGGCGGGTCGCCGAGGAGGCGACTACCGTTAAACTACGCCCCCTTATTTCTTCTCCGCGGGTTTGCCGGTAACCGCGGTTTTGATTATGTCTTTAAGCTCCGGGAATTTTTTAAAAAGATATTCAAAGCGGTTCAGCGTCTCCCCGGTCTGTTCGTTGAACAACGGCGTGCCGCCGGTATACATGGTGCCCATCTTGTCGCCAAACTCATTGAGCTTATTCTTGGCCAGCCACTCTTCCACCGCCGCTTTTTCCTTGTCAGCCAGATCTTTGACAAAAGACTCGCTGGTGTCGCCCATAAAATTAAGTGTGCTGTCCTGGGCGCGCTTAATCTGCCCGGACAAAGGCCTGGCAATATTCTGTTGAAAAAAATTGCCCAGCCTGTCCGTGGCTTGATTTACCCCGCCGGTATTGGAACAGGAAGCTCCTAAAAACGTGGTGGCGGTGGCCAGTAAAATTAACGCTAATCCTCCGCGCATAGGAAAGATTACTTAGTTTCCTTATGCAGCGTGTGCTTGCCGCAGAACTTGCAGTGCTTTTTGAGCTGGAGCCGGCCCTGCAGGGTTTTCTTGTTTTTATGGCTGTGGTGAGTAACACGTTTGCACTCAGTGCATTCGAGTTTCACGAGATTATCTTGGGGCATAATAATTGGTTATTGGCTATTAGTAATTAGTAATTGGTGATGGAGCCGCCTCGCGGGATCGAACCGCGGACCCACAGTTTACAAAACTGTTGCTCTACCATCTGAGCTAAGGCGGCGAGGCGAATAAATACTTGGGTATAATAATAAAAAATCGGCAAAAAGTCAACCCGGTGTCGCAATAAATTGAGACGCCGGGCATTTCTTTATTTCTGGCAAGACGCGCAAAACACGGTTCCCCTGCCCGCCACGCGAGCCTTTTTTAATACATTGACGCGGCAACGCAAGCACTTTTGCCCACCCCGGCCATAGACTTTAAGATATTTGACGAAATTACCATGCACTCCTGAAGCGTCGCGGAAATCGCGGAAAGTGGTACCGCGCTTGGCCACTGCTTTTTTAATTATAACCTGGCAAGCTTTATGCAAGCGCGCGATTTCATCAAGAGTCAGCCGATGACTACGGCGGCTCGGCAATATGCCGGCCAGAAAACAGGCCTCGTCCGCGTAAATATTGCCAATACCGCTAATATGTTCTTGGTTTAATAAAACCGCCTTGATCGGAGCTGTCTTGTTCTTAATAACCGCTTGAAACGCCTTTAGTGTAAAATTTTCAGTTAAAGGCTCAATGCCGTATTTAGATAAAATTTTTGCCAGTTCTTTTTTATCAGCCAGTTTCATATACCCAAACTGGCGCATGTCATTAAAAAATAATTTTCCCTTGTCCCTGAACTCCAAAACCACGTGCGAATATTTATTAGGCAAATCATCCAAGCTAAACGGCTGCGGATGTCCGCCGGTGACTAAAGTCCGGCCGCGCTGGTAGATTAGCTGGCCGGTCATTTTCAGATGAATTAAAAGCCAGCCGCCTTTATTCAGTTCCGCGATTAATAATTTGCCGCGCCGGCTCAATTTTTTAATTTTATTGCCTGATAAAATTTTAACAAACTCTGAGGCTGTATTTTTGACGATTTTGGGTTTATGCAAAATAACCTTGGCAATAATTTTACCAAGTATCAATTTGGACAAGTCGCGGCGGATTGTTTCAACTTCGGGTAATTCGGGCATAACGCGAACATTCTAAAAAATACAGGCCCTCCGGCAGAACCGAAGGGCCATACGAGGAGGCCTTGAGCCAGAACCCTTATGTCAGGAGTTTGGCCCGCTGCTCTTGGAGCTGGCGGTCGACAACCTCGAGTTGAAAGACGATGGAGACCCTGTCCGCACCAGAGGTAACCGCCCCCAAGCGCGCTTGAAGTTGGCGCTTGCGCTCCTCTGTTTGATGAAGGGCATCCATCTTTACAACACCCACGTCGGACAAATCCATTCTTTCTCTCCCCCAAGAAAGAAGATGGCGGACTTCGAAAATCCTCGGACATTCCGAGCCATGGACATTATACCAATTTTAAAAAATCCCGCAAGTCGTGGGTATGATTTAAAAAATGCGCAGGGAGGGATTCGAACCCCCGAAGGCACTAGGCCAGCAGATTTCACTTTTCCAAAGGTTTCCCAAAGGCGTGGACTATATCTTCACCGTGATTAGGTGCTCCGGTATCTAGTCTCTACGGCGCTCCCCCGCTTGGCGGAGGTTCCCACGGTATTGGCATACCCGCCGAGGAGGCGGGCTTAGCTTTCACCGTTATCCCGGAATGTTCATCTTAAAGTTTCCCTTAAGAGCTGCAATTTTTTACAGTCTGCCGCGTTTAACCACTTCGCTACCTGCGCGTATTTAATAATTTTTTAATGGAGCCGTTGCGCGGAATTGAACCGCGGACCTACTCCTTCACTTAGTACCTCTATTTCACGAAAAATCGTTTATAAGAGGGTTAGACTGTATCTTGAGCATACCTTTCGGCTTAGCTCCCCTTGTCAGTCGTTCGAGCGTCCTAGACGCTACGGTCTTACCCCGCCTCTCGCGAAAAGCGGGGCTTTAACCGTAATTCGGGATTCAATATTGAATTTCTTCAATAATGGGCAAATAAATTACCATGGAGTTGCTCTACCAGCTGAGCTACAACGGCGCAATATTATTAATTGTATTAACTAATATATTTCTCAATTTTATATTTCCATAATAAACCGTTAAAACACCATACTTGCTTTTTTTCCGATAAGTTCCCAGTGAGCCGCTTTTGGAAATCATCGGCTTATAAAATTGCGATTTTTTTATTCCCAGCTCACTTAACCAAAAATGCATCGCTTGATTGACATCAATGTCGCTAAAAAGATGGAGATGGAATTTTAGGTCTTCTTTCTTTATGCCAAAAAACTTGATTAAAAACTTTATGAAAATTCTTAATAACGCCGGATCTGTATTCCCCACTCGTATCGTATTTTTATTGGCTTTATTGCCCTCGCCCCAATAAATTCCTATGCCTAAACCGTATAACTTTGCTTCTTCTAAAGTTTT
>Ga0074199_1001881_pt1 | contig 15361 bp, 14 predicted proteins | sample EPASupsiteSAE347_FD_64528 | JGI IMG/M metagenome (GOLD analysis project Ga0074199, IMG submission 64528) | Bioremediated contaminated groundwater from EPA Superfund site, New Mexico - Sample SAE3-47 | ecosystem: Environmental > Aquatic > Deep subsurface > Groundwater > Contaminated ...
TAGTAAGCTGCTTGAACCACCGGCATTCGCCCGCAACACCCACCGAGTCGTAAAATCTGAATGTATCCCTCTTGTGCTTCGCACACCGGCAACGAGTTGCCGGTGCCACCCCTCCGAAACCACGAAACTTCATTTCGCCACTTGCAGGTTGGAAGCCCGCGCTCCCAGGGGGGGACGAACTTACGGCGCGATGATCTAGGAGGAATGTGTCCCGTTTTATGCGGGTAACTTCCTTTTAGCATCACTTCCGGATCTTGATTTTTTCATGGTTCGAGATATTATCGAATTGCGATATCGTATATCGATAATGCATTTTGCATCTCGTCGGATTAAACTCGAAACAAGAGGATATCCGTGCATCCAACCAGCTTATCGTACATCGTGCTTTCCACCATAGCCCTTGTTGCATCAGGTCTCACGCTCTTTTCCGGCTTCGGTCTGGGGACCATCCTGACTCCTGTCTTTGCCGTCTTCTTCCCCATCGAAGTGGCGATTGCCTCAACGGCCGTGGTGCACCTTTCCAATAACCTCTTCAAGCTCGGGATGCTCTGGCGGAGAGCCGATCTGGCAATAGTGGTCCGTTTTGCAGTCCCGGCGGCGGTTACCGCTGCTTTCGGAGCAATGCTTCTCACGCGGCTTTCCAATATGCCCGTGCTCGCGAGCTATGTTCTTGCCGGTAGAACATTCGAAGTAGAGATGGTAAAGATCGTTGTTGGAGGCCTGATCGGAGTGTTCGCACTCCTTGAGCTCATGCCCGCCCTGGAAGGCCGCATCCGTTTCAGCCGTAAGCATCTGGGCCTTGCCGGGGCTCTCTCGGGCTTTTTCGGAGGGCTTTCGGGCAACCAGGGTGCTTTGCGTTCGGGCGCCCTCATCCATTGTGGGCTCGAAAAGACCGTTTTCATTGCAACGGGCGTCGTATGCGCCGTCGTGGTGGACGTGTTTCGGCTGGTGGGCTATGGAGCCGCATTTTACACGGAAAACTTCAACAGGGTTCTTGACACCGGAGGCGCGGGCCTTGTTGGAGCGACAACCCTTGCAGCCTTTACCGGGGCCTTTGTGGGGGCTCGTCTGATGAAGAAAGTCACCATGGAGGCCGTAAAATGGATCGTCGGTGTTTCCCTTCTGCTCTTGGCTCTGGGACTGATGGTCGGCTTCATATGATGAGTGATGAAATTCATCACTCAAAAGAGGACCCATAGTGCTAAGATATTTCTTTCTCGGATTCGTACGCATACACATTTTGCATCATGCCGTCGAAGAACCGATCTTTGGATCCGGCATCAAGGAGGAGCTGGCCCGGCACGGCTACGATCTCAGCCCGGGTACGCTCTATCCGATTCTGCACGGGCTTGAGAGTCAGGGATACATCGAGAGCTACGACGAAGTCGTGAAGGGCAAGGCGCGGAAATATTACCGAACGACACAGGCAGGTACAGCGGCCTTGAAGGAGGCAAAGGAAAAGATAGCCGAGCTCGTCAAGGAAGTGCTTTAGGTTTTCCAGACTGGAGATTCAACAACGAATTCCTTGCCGTACACTTTGCTGCGACTCGAAGCGGCTGGAAACGGCTCGACTTTTCGACGTTCGCAAAGCGCTCTCTCGTTATGCACGTCAGAATCCGTTGGAATGTCTGCCTTGAGGTATACCGGAAAGCGTCCATTACGGTGCCTTCCATTACCGTTGGCGACAGGCCGATCCGAGCACGGTGATGAATCAGTTGTTTGAATTCTATCGTGTGGAGGGTATTGCCATGCCTTATAGCGTAGAAGATTACAGAAAAGAGCTTCGCAAGGAGCTCAAACAAGAAATTCTGGCAGAGCTGACACCGGAAGAGGTATTGGAAAGATTTTCTTCCGAAGAGCTTTTCAGAAAACTGCCGCCGGAAGAGCGCTTGAAGGGATTGCCTCCGGAAGAGCGCTTGAAGGGGCTGACAAAAGAAGAGATCGAGGTGTATTTGAAGAAGCTCTCCGGGTTGCATTAGAGAACCTGGCTTCCTCTTCAGCTTTCGATATAGTCCTTGAGCCCATAATCGGCGATTTTCTTCCTCAAAGTGGGCCTGCTGATGCCAAGAATCTTGCAGGTCTCACCGTAATTTCCGCCGGTGCGGCGAAGGATTTTGAGGACGTGCTCCTTTTCGACTTCATCGAGGGTGCGCACGTCGTCGCCGCTGAGCGATACCTCGCCGCAGACCGGCTCCTGCGTCAATGGTGGTTTTTGGAGCCAGCACTCGTCCAGCTCGAGCACGTTTCCCCGTGACAGGATAACGGCCCGCCTCAGGACATTTTCCAGCTCCCTTATGTTCCCCGGCCACTCATAAGACTTCATTGCCTCGACGTAGGCCAGGGGAATTTTCTCTATACTCTTCTTGAACTCCCGGTTCATTCGGGAGATGAAGTATTCCGCCAGCGGAATGATATCTTCGGGACGCTCTCGAAGGGGAGGCACATGAACGAGGAACACCTTCAGCCTGAAATAGAGGTCATCGCGAAATGTCCCCTCCTTCACCATGGCTTCCGGACCGCGATTGGTGGCGGCTATGATCCGCGCTCTCAAAGGGATATCCTTCAGCCCGCCGACCCGCTGGAATACCTTCTCCTGCAGCACCCGCAGGAGCTTGGCCTGAAGGTCCAGGGGAAGCTCTCCGATCTCGTCCAGAAAAATGGTGCCGCCTTCCGCCATCTCCATTTTGCCCATCTTTCGCTGCACGGCTCCGGTAAAAGCGCCTCGCTCGTGCCCGAAAAGCTCGCTTTCCAGCAAGCTTCCTACAACTGCCGCACAGTTGATCGCAACAAAGGGCTCGGCCGGCGAGGATTGCTGATGAATGGTTCGGGCAACGAGCTCTTTTCCCGTGCCGGTCTCCCCCGTAATGAGCACCGTAACGGAGGCCTGAGCCACTCTGGCTATCGATTTGATGACTTCCAGAACCCCCTGGCTTCGTCCGATGATCTGGTTTGGCTTGAAAGTCTCGCGGATCACGTGGCTCAGCCTCTCGAACTTCTCCCGCTCCTTTCGCCTCATTAGGATCTTTTCGAGCAAAACATCCAGTGCGTCCAGGTCCAAAGGCTTGTAGAGGTAATCGACGGCGCCCCGCCGGATGGCCGCAAGGGTGGCTTCGGTGTCCTGAAAGGCGGTGATCATGATCACGTCGCCTGAAAGCCCCTCTTCCTTGGCCAGCGCCAACGCCTCCGGGCCATCCATGCCGGGAAGCTGAACGTCGAGCAGCACCAGGTCGGGCTCTTCACCGCGCCACAGCTCCAGGCCCTCACGGGCGGCAAAGCCGACTTCAACCAGGTAGCCCTTGCTTTGGAAATAGAGCTCGAGCGTCCTTGCAAGGGACTTATCGTCATCTATGATCAATATCTTTTTCATGGTCTCATCCACCCTGAATTCGCAGGCTCACAACAGTCCCATGGCCTTCTTCGCTCGAAACGGCTATTCCGTACTGGTGAGCCTCGATGATCTTCTTTACGATGGAAAGCCCCAGCCCGGTTCCCTTCTCCTTGGTTGTGAAAAAGGGCTGAAAAATCCGTTTCAGATCCTGGGCCGAAATGCCAGGTCCGTTGTCGATGATATCGAGTGTTACCACCGGCCTTTCCCCGGAATGAGCCACGCTTGCGGATATTTCCAGCTTACCTTCGCATCCCGCCGCTTCAATACCATTTTTGATGATGTTGACCAACACCTGCCTCATCTTATCGGCATCCCCCACAACGGGTGGCAGAACGTCATCGAGGTTTTGCCGGTCGATTCCGGTTTTCATTTCTTTTATCAGGGGATCGAGCTGCTGCAGGCACCCTTCGATGAGCTCCTTCAGGTGGAACGGAGCCATGTCGAGGGAGAGAGGCTTGCTGTAGTCCATAAGATTCGAGAACATCCTTTCGAGCTGGGAGATTTGAGCGACCCCTATCCTGTAGTGCTCCAAAAGAGAGCTGTCCTTCCCGATGCTGCGCCCAATGATCTGAAAATTCAGTTTAACCGAGCAAAGAGGGTTTCTCATCTCGTGCACCACACTGGCAATGAGCTCGCCGATGGCGGCCATCTTTTCCGACTGCACGAGCTGAGCCTGAGCCCGGATCAGCTCGGCGTACGCATTCTGAAGAGATGATTCCTTCCCGCGAAGGGAATCGATCATTATGGAAAGTCTTTCCGCCATGGCATTGAAGCTTTCCGACAAAGTTCCGATTTCATCCCCGCCCGAATACGATATGCGCTGTTCGAGACGCCCCTGCGCAATGCTGCGGGACGCTTCAGCCATCTGAATGATCGGCTTTGAAATACGGCGGCTCATTACCAGTGCAACCAGTACGCAGAGGAAGGCGACGACGCCGGTTGTGGCAATAATAGCCATCCTGATGTATCGGATGGGGGAAAGAATCTCTCCTTTGCCCATCTCCACGATCAGGCCCCACCGGTACTTGGGGAGCCACAGGTAGGAGCCCACCACCTCGTGCCCCATATAATTGGTATAGATGCTTGTGCCTTCACTCTGGGCAATGGCGGCGCTTATCCCTTCCGTATGAAAGGAGCGCTCCCTCGTGTCCAAACGATTGAGGTACTTGGATTCAGTTACGATCCTGCCTTCTTCGTTCACGAGATATGCTTCGCCTGTCGATCCCAAGCCGGCCCTGTTTGCAAGGAGCGGGTCGAGCGTTGCCGAGGCATCCAGGATGGCGAAAACGAAAGCGCCTGCCTTGCCGTCATCGGAGCTGACCGGCGCCACAAGATGCATATACCATTTCTGATTGGTATGCTGATGCACGGGACCGAGGATCGCGGCACCACTCTTTTTACCCAGCTCCAGATCCCCCATGTACTTAAAACTGGTCAACATTTCCGAGCCCGGATCGGTGGAGGCCAGAATCTCTCCGGCAGGCCCGAGGACGTGAATACTGTCGTAGGAAGGGGATTGAGCGCGAGCGAGGGCGAGTATGTTTTGAAGCAAAGCCGGATGCGCTACGGAAGATCCATGGAGCTCCGCCGTAGGGCTTATCACGCATGAGAACATTGTGATGTCGGGAAGCTCCGAGAGAACCCTTATGTCTTTCACCCTTTCTTCGAACCAGGTATTGAGATTGTCGGCCTTATCCCGGGCAACGGTATGGATGTGCATGAACGCGGTATCGATCAGGGCGTTTTGAGCGGCTCTGTACGTTCCATACCCCACGAGGCATATGGGGATCACCGCCACGAGGAACAGCGCTGCAAATAGCTTGTGAGAGATCTTCTTCCGAACCCGAAACATGAGAAAACAAGCCTCCCCTCTATGGTGTAGTATCGCATGCGACTCATACCGGTAATGCAAACCGGCAGTTCTTTGCGCACCAAACAAGAGAATGAAGGGCTGCCGGCTCAGTACGAATAGGCTGCCGGTTTCGCCGGGCTGCCTACTCGTACTGCGTCGATTTGCAGCTCACTCGCTTTGAAATCCACAAATACCTCTACGGATTCAATTCCACAACATCGTTTACCTTCACGCTACCTGACAGTATCCCGGCTGTTGCCATGTGCTCATCAACGATTTCCGCAATCTTCACTTTCCCCGTTTCTTGTCTTTTGAAATAAGGCACCGCGGATTTCGGATTCGGACTGGGCACTCTCTCGAACCGATATACGGTGAGCTCCTGGCCCACCTGGGCTCCTTCCTTGCCGCCTACGCACAGGTAGGCAACGTCGTTTGTGACATCCAGGACCTGGCCTCGCATGACGTACTTGTGACCCGCCGTCTGCAGAGTCGCGCATCCGGACACCACGAGAAGCAAAATCACCATCAATCCACTGATAACATTCTTTTTTTTCATTGTATCCTCCAATTCTAAGGTTGGATTGAAATGGTACTGACCGCCTGCGGCGAAAGCCGCTCCTTCTCTGCGTCGATCTTCCGAGAAAGGGGACAACCCCAAGACCGAGGGATTTTCTCATGTCGCTCGGAACCGCTAAGCGCTTGAATTCAAGCGCCGGTTTTGAACGTTCACGGCTGTGCGGGCAATAATCATTCTGCCTTCGTCAGGTATCATTATGCAGGAAATGAACCAGCTTCGGATTGAAGCACCGGTGCCTGGAATTGCAACACCGCTGCAACGGATGGGAAGAAAGTCAGACTTCCATTGAAACATCCTTTCAACCCGGTTGAAAACCTCTTTCATTCGGCAATTGGGCGTCGTGGTCCAAACATGTGGCACGATCTCTGCCCTGCCTTCCATGCGTCTTCTCATTCCGAAACTACAGAGCCCGCACGACATCTATGATGCTTTTCGCTATGCTCTGAGCGGACACAGTATGGTTGGACATTCCTGAAAAACGGTTATAAGCCATTGCAGTCAATGGTGTCGATGCTTAGGATACCTTGCAGAGGAAGACAGCTATTGAATATCTTTAATCAGAGTCTAAAAGGAGGTGGTTTTTGAGTTTCTGAGTAACGGTTTAGTAGATCCATAACTTGAATTCATTAGAAAAGGAGAGACGAATGATGAGACGAATGATGATGGCTCTGGCGGTTGTTTTTGTCCTTGCGGCAATTCCATTACTGGCTTCAGCGGAGACGGTGGAAGGAAGTATTCAAGGGCTGCACTGTGTGAGCATTGGGAAGGTGTGCCCTGTGGGCAAGGAAGATCCCATCATTGCCGCGGAATCGACCTTTGTGATCTATACCAAGGATCAGAAACATTTTCTTGTTCCTAACCTGGACCGCGCCATCCTCGCAAGACACATCAATGAAAACGCGCGAGTGGAAGGTAAACTAGACCTCAAATACGCATCCATCATGGCCAATAAACTTGAAATCATGGGCAAAGATGGCACCTGGAAGATAGTATGGACAAAACAAATGCAGCAAGACGTATTGAAAGAGCTGCAACCTACCGGCGATTATTAGCCACTTGATGCAATGTCCCTGATTTTATAGCTTTTCAGAAAATGATTTTGGGATGATTCATACTCTGTGATCGTCATTCCCCATGTTTTTGGCGGGAATTCAGTTACGCGGCAAGCTTCATGAATTCCCGCCAAAGGATGGGGGAATGACGACGAGTGGTGCCATCCCAAATTCTTTTTCTTAAGATCTATAATCAGGCTATAAAGCTAGCTTCATATTTCAACCGCGACTGCGGTTATGTCGTCTTTGCCTCCGGCTGCCAAAGCTGAGTTGAGCAAAGCTTCCAGCTTCTCCTCCAAAGAAGACCTCGTTCCGAGCAGGGGCCACCAACATAAGCCGGGACAACCTATCGATTCAATATACTCTGAGCGGATAGCGGCTGAGCTTTCTTCACCGCAGAGGCGCAGAGGACACAGAGGAAACGCAGAGAAAATCTCTTGGAAATCTCTAAAGTCTCTCTGCGCTTTCTTTGCGTCCTCTGCGCCTCTGCGGTGAACACACAAGCTCCGCCTCAGGCATGTCCCGTCTTATGCTGTAGCCCGAGCAGGAGCTCGAAGCTCTCCTCGGTTATCTTGTCATGAAGCTCGTCGGTGGACAGTATGAGCATGTCGCTCTTCTCGAGCTCTTCGTACCGGTATCCACCTCGAGCTCCCCGGAGCTTATGCAGCTCCGTAGTACATTTCGCAAAGGGTGGGCTTTTGCTTCCTCACTGGTAATCTCTCCCTGGCTCACCAGAAATTCAACGAGGGTTTGATTTCTTCGCTTGATTGAGCCTGTCTTCGATCTCTCTTGAAATATCTATCATTTGAACCCTATCGTCCGTGGTGTACCGAGCGATCCTGATCTCGGTGCTTTCCCTCAACGCGCTTACGACAGCATCTATTTTTCTTCCCTGCTCCTCGATAACCCCCAAAGCGGCCCGGATGTCCTCATCCGAAGTGGCCTTTCGGCAATGTCGGACTTTACCGCCGATAATCATGTTGGCGTTGAGCAGGTGATGAGCCAGGGTGACCATGACTTGCTTCAAGGTATCCAGGGCGATTTTCTTCTCTCTGCCCTCATGCTCGACGGCAACGAGCTTCCTGTCTCTATCTATGAGGATACCGACGAGAAGTCCGATAACGCCTCCGAAAACGGCAAAAGGGATGGCCATCGGTAACATCATGGGGTGAAAGGCCGTAAAGGTCTTCTCGGCCAAATTCTCCCAGTGCAAATGAAAGTTGCTCTCTTCGTGTAAGTGTATCAGGGCATAGACCAGCATTGCGTAAGGGTGCAAAAGGATGTAGCCACCCAATGCACCCAGAATTGAAGAGACAATTTTCAGGTAGTAGCGTCGTATCATCAATTATCCTCGGCTCTTCCGGTGCTTACGGGTGCTGCGCCGCGGACGCAAACAGGAGACCAGCCGGGCACGGCAGACCGTCTTGTGTCCGTAGCCGTTGTGGGGGATGAATTCACGATGCGATGATCCAGCAGGGAAGCGTGGAACAAGTACCAGTTCCTTCCCATGATTTTTTCGATGGCGTACGGAGGGTACCCGTAGTGGTGGAGAAGTGCCGCAAGGGCGGGGAACCGGGAGATGTCTTCGAGGCCTTGGCTTGCCATGTCGAAGCCACAAAAATCGGAGCCCAGGGCGACATGATCCGGCCCGTAGTGCTGGACTACCCAGTCGATATGTCTGAAGACGTCTTCGATACCGGCTTTCTCGTTTACCGAAAGCATTTCGGGATTGACCGTGACCCCTACAATTCCTTTACGTTCGAAGATAATGCGAAGATGCTCGCGGTCCACATTCCTTGGCTTGTCGCAGAAAAAGCGAAAGCCAGTGTGAGACGAGATCATGGGGCCGTCGAAGATGCCGATAAGGTCGCGAAAGGACGGATCGGAAAGGTGAGCCACGTCCAGGGCGAAGCCTTCATTCCGGAGCTTTCGAACGAGCTGCCTGCCTTCCCTGGTGAGGCCCTCGGGGTTTCGCACTCCGTTTCCGTCTCCGAGGCGGTTCTTTCCGGCGTGAGTCAGTCCGACGACTTTGATAGCCCTTGTGTGCAAGGCTTCGAGGTCCATCTCCAGGAGCGCATCGGCGTTTTCGATGAGAAAGAGGATGCCGGGAGGTCCGGCGGGCTCGGCAGGCGTGGTTGATTTGACGGGGTCGATGCACTGGGCTGACCCGATTGATTGCCGGCAGTTGCCGCAGCATGCGTCAAGATCCTCGAGGGCTCTGATTGCTTTTAGACCCGCTAGGTGGCTATCCGCATAGTCAAAGAGGGACTGCAGGTGGAGGGAAGCGGAATGCGGACCGTTGTGGATGTCCGGGCAGTAGAAGGCGACCACGAAAGCGCGAACGCCGCCGGCCTTCAACCTGTCCAGGGTCACTGGGCCGGTGGAGAGCTGATCAAAAGGAACGCCGAAAGAAAAGCGCATCATTTCGTAGACGATATCCACGTGTCCGTCGATGATGGCAAAACTTGGGAATTCCGGCAAATCGGGTCCGTTTGGCATCAGAGGCTGCATGGGTGTGTCCGACATTCGGGTAAAAGAGCTTCGATGAGGATAGTAGCTTGAAATATCTTCAAAAATAAAGAAGCGGGGGGCTTCCATTGGAAACCCACCCCCGCTGATTCAGTGAACAGGATACTTTATCTCCGGACCGGAGATTCCGTCGGAGCATGTCAGGTAGGGACATAGCCCTCAGATGCCTTGGATTCATGACACACGGCCGTATGGAAAATCTTCTTTTCCACCTCTTTCACCTTTAACATTCCATTCACCTCCCTTCCCGGTCAATTTCAGACTGCCCAAAGCGAAGCATTTTCAACTGACCCAACACTTGAGCAGCCTCGACACAAGCCCTGTGAAACTCCGAATGGGCTCTGCAGGCGGCGTAGCGGCCGTACAACTCCTCGGAAATGTTATCGAGGGTTCTCGTGCCGTCGCACAGATGCAGGAAGTTCCTTCCGAAGTCATTGATCTCTTTGACATCCAACCGGTCCTTCTCCTGTTTGAAGACAAGAAAAGTCTCCTGTTGGGGGTAAGTCCCGTCAAAACGTCCGTCATTGAGATCCAAAATAATGTCGGAGAGATTGAATGTGAACTCCCCGATGACAATCTTTTCGCTCCTGACGGGCTTGAAGCCGGACATGGCATTGAGATCGATATGGAAAGAGGAATCGGATGCATCGAAGCGCCCCGCCTCGATGGCGAGGGTTTCATACCTGGCGACGTCAGGGAGGTGGGTGCGGATAATGCTGTCCCTGCCGGCCAAAATCTCGTGAAGAAAGGTAGGGAAATGCCGGTAGCAGTCCCGGGGCGAGAGCTGAAGGCTCGGGCGGCCGGTTGTCGCCTTGAGCCATTCCAGCCAGCGGAAAAAGAGGTCCGAGACGGATGCGCCGCATTCGAGGCAGAGAAGCAGGAAGGATCTCGGGTAGAAGTTTACGATGAAAAAGAAGGTGTTGGCGATGATATTCAGCTCCCCGAGCGGGCGTCCCGGGCAGGGGAGATTGTAGAAGCTGGAAAAGACCGTGGGGTCCGAGTCGATCAGAGCGTCGTCCTCGGGGAGGCGCTTGCCGCCGTCGAATTCGATCCCCAGGGAAAAGTACGTATCGACTGCGCGGACGAGGCGGTCTGCATAGTGGCGGTGGAGATCGGTTCCCGGCAGAATGGTGGCCAACTGGATGAGAGGGTTGCTGTTGCCCGGCACCCCGGTTCTCAGGGCCAGCTCGAGTGTGTCGTCGATATCTTCCTTTTCCTCTTCGGGAAAGCCTATGACAAAGCTCAGGGTGGGAACGATTCCCTGGTCCGTGGTTTCCTTGACTCGCCGCAACAGGATATCGCGATCTATATTCTTGCGGATGAAGGCAAGAGTCCTGGTCGAGCCCGAATCGATCCCATAGCACATGGATTCGCAACCGGCCTCACGCATGAGCCCCAGGAGAGGCGCATCCACGCTGTCGAGCCTCGATATGCAATACCAGGGAACATGGCTCAGGCCCGCTTCGATAACGCAGCGGCAGAATTCCTCGACGAAGCTCCTTCTGGCCGTGAACTGGTCGTAGGCCAGCAGGATGCACTCGGCCCCGAAGGTCTCGTGGAGATGCCGCATTTCGGCAATCAGGCGTTGGACGGAAAACGTGCGGGTCTGCCGCCTCCACAGGAGGGACTGCGAGCAGTAGACGCACCGGTGCGGACATCCGCGCCCAACTTCCATGATCCCGATGCTGCGGCGAATTCCGCAGGCGTCCCGGTAGGCCGAAAAGGGGGGAACCAGGGTGTAGTCGGGCAGGGACAGGTCATCGAGGCAGGCAATGAGCCCGCGATCCGGATTGCGGACGATGCCGGCTCCGACTCGGTATGTCACCCCCGCTATTCCCGCTCCATCATCTCCATGGCTATAAGCCTTGATGAGGTTCGGAAAAGTTATCTCGCCTTCTCCGCGAACGACTGCGTCGACCCAAGGGTATGCAGCCAGGGTGCGTTCGTCCACAAAGGATGTGTTGTGCCCTCCGAAGATGATTTTCACTCCGGGTCTCTTCTCTTTGATTCTTCGGGCGATTTGGAGAGCCGAGGGATAAGTTGTGCACTGAACGGAAAATCCCACGACGTCGGGCCCCCCTGCCATAATAGCGTCGGCGCAATCATCGTAGATGCCTTTCCCCAGCTTGATGTGCTTTTGCCGAATCGCCAGAGGGAAGTCGAAGATAGAGGTCTCATGAGCATAGCCCTTGAGCGCCGTCGCGATATTCACCAGCCCCAAGGGAGGCAGGCTGTACATGGGCTCGAGAAAAAACGGAGGAAAAACAAGCGAGATCTTCACTGGCTGAACCTTCAAAGTGATGGGTTGGAGATACGATTTTCGGACATGGCCCGGAATGGTACGGATCTTCTATATAGCACGGCTGCACACGGGTCAAGGCGAGGAGAGGTGGCCGGAAGACGGGCGGACCGCGTCCAGGTTCCGTCAAAAAAATGAATATCGTAACGGATTATGTCTTTCACCGTCCCGTCCTTGTGGCATAATAAGCTGTGCGTCTACCTAAAATGTTATGCTGAATGTCATGCCAACCGCCAACTTCACAGATGGCGGGATTTTCAATAAATCTTCAAAGCTGGTGCAAGATCCCTGAATCATGAAGAAAGAATTAGTGAACAAGTCGAAGAATCAACCGGGTTATGTGTCTCTCTATGAAACCGGGGTACTCGAGGAGCGGGCGCGCTTGCTGGACGAGTGTCTGGCCTCCTGCATCCTGTGTCCTCGTGAATGCCGGGTGAACCGGAAGGGTGGAGAGCTGGGGGCCTGCGGGGTGGATGACGCCCCGAAGGTGGCGGCTGTCAGCATTCATCCCTGGGAAGAGCCCCCCCTTTCGGGAAAAGGTGGGTCGGGCACGATCTTCTTTTCCGGGTGTACCTTGAAATGCCTTTTTTGCCAGAATTATCCCATAAGCCAGTTGGGAGCGGGCCGGTCCATGAGCGCGGAGGAGCTGGCGGCGAGCATGCTGGGCCTGCAAAGCAAGGGGGCTCATAACATCAATCTCGTTACTTCCACCCACCAGATGCCGGCAGTGGTGCAGGCGCTGCTCACGGCCGTTCCCCGGGGACTTCGCATCCCCATCGTCTACAACACCAGCGGCTATGAGCGTGTCGAGACCCTGCGCCTGCTCGAAGGAATCGTGGACATCTACCTTCCCGACATCAAGTACTCGGACCCGGATTCTGCACGGTTTTGCTCGGGCAGGAAGGATTACGTCGAAGCCGACCGCCTGGCGCTTCTGGAAATGTGGCGTCAGGTGGGGCCCCTCGAGGTGGACGCCGAGGGTATCGCCGTGAAGGGGATGCTGGTCCGCCACCTGGTCCTCCCCGCGGGCCTCTCGGGGACTCGCGAGAGCATGGCCTTCCTTGCCCGCAATATGGGCACCGGTGTGTGGATCAGCCTCATGAACCAGTATTTTCCAGCCCACAAGGCTCTCGTCACTCCACCCCTGGATCGCAAAGTATTCCGAAGAGAATATGACGAAGCCTGCGAGGTGCTGACGGAGCTGGAGCTCAATAACGGCTTCATACAGTTGTTTCCCGAGGACGACTATGAGTGCGAGCTTGCATCCTGATCCCGATGCGGCTGTGGTGCGCCGGCAATTCATGGTTTTTTTTGTGGAACGAAAACCCGAACGAGAGAAACGGACACGAAGATGGGCTTTATAGACAGGCTTCAAAAGAGGTATCTCCTCGATTTCCCCGATGAGGGGGAGTCACCGGTACGCTACCAGGTCCTTCGCAGAAATATGCTCGTTTTGATGGTCCTGGTGACCATCGTCCCACTCCTGTTCATGGCCATGGTGAACTACCATCAATACCAGAGCTCTCTGAGGGAAGAAATCGTCAATCCCATGCGAGTGTTGGTGAACAAGACCAAGCATTCGGTCGAGCTTTTTCTGGCGGAGCGCCTTTCCGCCGTGAGCTTCATCGCTTCCGCCTATTCGTTCGAAGATCTTGCCGACGACAACGCGCTGAACCGTATCTTCCGGGTCATGAAGCGCGAGTTCGGCGGCTTTGTGGACGTGGGACTTATCGACAGCTCCGGAGCCCAGGTCAGCTACGCGGGGCCGTACGACCTCAAGGGGAAGGACTACTCCGAGCAGAGCTGGTTTCATGAAGTCCGGATTCGAGGTACCTACACCAGTGATGTTTTCATGGGCTATAGGAAATTTCCGCACATCGTCATGGCCGTTCAGCGGCGCGGCGACGACGGCAGGTCCTGGATTGTACGGGCGACGATCGATACGGAAAAATTCGACGATCTCATTGCCTCAATGGGGCTCGATACGGCGAGCGATGCCTTTTTGCTGAACAAGAGCGGCGTCTTGCAAACGCCGTCAAAGTTTTACGGAGGGGTGCTCGAGTCTTTTCCCCTGCCTCTTCCCCCCGTTTCCTATGAAGCCAATGTGGTGGAAGTCAGGGACCCTCAGGGGCGTGAAGTGCTCATCTCCTACACCTACTTCGTGCATTCTCCCTATATTCTGGTCGTGGTGAAGCAGCGTGGGGAAGTCATGAAGGCCTGGTATACCATGAAGACCGAGCTGTTCTTCCTCTTTCTCGGCAGTGTGGTGGTGATCTTCCTGGTGGTCTTCAAGCTGACGGACCTCCTGGTAAAGCGCATGCGCGAGTGCGACGAAAAGCGGGAAGCGGCTTTCATGCAGATGCAGCACACCCATAAGCTTTCCTCCATCGGGAGGCTGGCCGCCGGTGTCGCCCACGAGATCAACAATCCCATGGCCATCATCAATGAAAAGGCCGGGCTGATGAAAGACCTCATCGAATACGGCCAGTCTTTCCCGGAGAAAGAGAAATTCCTCTCCCTCATCATGACGATCCTGCAATCGGTCCATCGCTGCCGCTCGATCACGCATCGCCTTCTCGGCTTTGCCCGGCGAATGGAAGTGCAGATAGAAGTTCTGGATGTGAATGAAATCATCCGTGAGACGCTGACCTTCCTCGAGAAGGAAGCCCTCTACCGAAATATCGAAACAAGGCTTCAACTTGCCGAAGACCTCCCGCGCATAGCCTCGGATCGAGGGCAGCTCCAGCAAGTATTCCTGAATCTCCTGAACAATGCCTTTGCCGCCGTCCATGATGGAGGAGCCATTTCCGTCACCACCTATGAGAAAGACCTCGATACGGAAGCCATCACCATACAGGATAATGGCTGCGGCATGTCCGAAGAGATACTCAAACATATTTTCGAGCCGTTCTTTACGACGAAAAAGGGAACCGGTACGGGGCTCGGCCTTCCCATTACCTACGGGATCGTGAAGAAGCTGGGCGGTGAAATCGACGTTCAGAGCAAGGAAGGCCAGGGAACGACCTTTACGATTTACCTGCCCAAGAAGCCCAGGGAGTGAGTATGCATGGAACGGAAGTTGAGCCTGTTTGAAGTTGAGCTTGTTGCGGAATCTCGGCGGCTGGCCGACGAATGTTAAGGTATGAGAGGGAGAGGATTTACGCATGGAAGAATTGAAAGTGCTCCTTGTTGATGATGAGAAGGAATTTGTCTCGACTCTGGCGGAAAGGCTGCAATTGAGAGGTATTCATGCCACAACGGCCTCGGAGGGCGAAGAAGCGTTGCGCCTCATCGAGGCCGATCCCCCTCAAGTCGTCGTTCTTGATATCATGATGCCCGGACTGGGGGGGATGGACGTCCTGAAGCGCATCAAGGCACAGCATCCTCAGATCCGGGTGATTCTCCTCACCGGGCAGGGCTCCCCGAAGGACGGCGTCGAAGGAATACGCCTGGGAGCTTTTGATTGTCTGATGAAACCGCTGAGAATAGACGAGTTTATCGGGAAAATCCGCGAAGCGGTGCAGGCGGGCAAAACCGGCGGCGGGAAGCGGGCGAAGTAATATGGCTACCCACATAAGGCGGGACACCTTGAACGGTAGGGCGGGGTTGCGTCCCCGCCAAGCTCGCGGCTCACCAAGCTTGGCGAGTTGCGAGCTTGGCGGGG
>Ga0074199_1001882_pt1 | contig 15360 bp, 13 predicted proteins | sample EPASupsiteSAE347_FD_64528 | JGI IMG/M metagenome (GOLD analysis project Ga0074199, IMG submission 64528) | Bioremediated contaminated groundwater from EPA Superfund site, New Mexico - Sample SAE3-47 | ecosystem: Environmental > Aquatic > Deep subsurface > Groundwater > Contaminated ...
CGTGAACGGGGAGGATTACGGCGAACACCGGGGGCAGGACATCGCCGCCGGACAGGGAGAGCCCGTACGGGCCTCCAATTCCGGCACGGTCACCCTGGTGCGGGAAGATTATCGCCTGCACGGAAAAACGATCATCCTGGATCACGGGCAGGGAGTCTCCACTATCTACCTGCATCTCTCATCCATCGCCGTCCGGGAGGGAGACACGGTGGGGCGGGGAGCGGTCATCGGGAGGGTGGGCGCCACCGGCGTGGCCACCGGGCCGCACCTTCACTGGGGAATCTACGTCCACGGAGAGGCCGTCAATCCCTCGGCGCTCCTCAACCCGCCCCGCGAATGGCGGCCGGCGGAGGCCCCGTAATTAAAACTATTTACTTGTGAATTGTACGAGTCCCTGAAGGTCAAGTGCGCCGGTATGCTGCTTCAGCAGCTTCTTGTCACTGTCGATTAGGATAAAGTTAGGGACAGAGCGGGCTGTGGATAAAGCCATGTATTCCTTGTAAGCCGGCGAGCCGGGATCTCTTACGTTGACATGGATTACTTTTATTTTTCCGCCGCACTCCCCTTCAAACTGAAGGAGATACGGCTTTGTCCATTCACAGGCCCCTCAGCCGTCGAAGTAATAGTAGAGCAGAGTTTTTACCGACGGTGCCGGAGCCGAAGAATTGCCGGAGGAGGCCTCCCGGGAGATGGTCGTGTTCACGAAAACCACGTCTATGATTCTGGTGTTTTTATTGATATAATAAGCAGCTCCGACGGCCGCCGCGATTTCTTTCAGCGGGACAAATACCCGCCCGTCCCTGTTTATAAGCGGCCCGGTAAAGGGCTTGCCGTTCACGAGAAGGCCTTCGCTCATGCCGGCGGGCGCCTCCTGATCTTCCCGGCAGAAAAGAAAGGAGACTTTTTCCTTCTGCCGGAGCGGCATCCTGGCTGTTTTGGCGAACTGCTCCAGGGAGACATAGAAATCCTGAGCTTTTTTTACGATTTCACCGGCATAGGGCTGGTTGCGGATGTATATTTCATAGCTTTCCTCACAGGGTCCCTGGACAGCCGGGATGATGGAGAAACTCAAAATGAGGAAAAACCCCAAAATCCAGAACCGCAGCTTCTTCTTCAGCGCAATCCCTCCCGTTCAGTCAAGTTGAGAGTTTTCAGTTCGGCCTTAGTCTGATTATACCTCAAAGCAGGGCCGGAAACAAGGGAACGCGGAGAGGGATTTTTTCCCTCCCGTCGAAAACCTGAGCAAAGTAAGGAAAGGAGCTTTTATCATGTCAAAGAAAAACCTGGTTTTCGGGCCTACGTTTCAGGAGATGCTCAACCCAAATACCATTGACCCGGCGGTGCGGGCCAAGGCTCTGGAGAAAATGAAGAGCGATCCCCTGGATCCTATTAATCTCTATAATATCACCTGGAAGGATCAGGGCGGCAAAGTCCGCTGTATGGTCATCCCGCATGAATTGACCGGCGTTGAGGCCAACATCGTCGTCCTGTTCGGCAAGGATTTCCCCACCGGGAGCCACAAGGTGGGGGCCACCTACTCCTGCGCGATGGAGAAGCAGCTTCGCGGCGCCATCACCCCCGGCGAAGACACCCTGGTCTGGCCGTCAACCGGGAACTACGGAATCGGGGGCGCCTGGGTCGGCCCCAGAATGGGATTTGACTCCCTGGTCCTTCTTCCGGAGATGATGAGCCAGGAGCGCTTCGACAAGATCGCCGGCTACGGAGCCCGCTACATCAAGACCCCGGGCTGCGAGTCCAACGTCAAGGAAATCTACGATAAGTGCAAGGAACTGGCCGCGGAAAACAAGAAGAACAAGATTCTTAACCAGTTCGAGGAATTCGGGAACTACCGCTTCCACTACTTCGTCACCGGGAACAGTATTATCGAGGCGGTGCGGGAGCTTCATAAAAACGGAATCGGTAACGGCCGCTGCGCCGCCTACCTCTCATCCATGGGCTCCTCCGGCACCATCTCCGCCGGGGACCGCATCAAGCAGGAATTCCCTGAATGTAAAATTGTAGGCCTGGAACCCATCCAGTGCCCCACCCTGTTTAACAACGGCTACGGCGGCCACGACATCCAGGGCATCGGGGACAAGCACGTCACCTGGATCCACAACGTCCTGAACATGGACGCCATGATGTGCATCGACGACATCGAATGCAAGAAGGGCCTCCAGATGCTGGTGGAGGAGCCCGGTATGAAGCTCCTGATGGACGAGCTCAAGATCCCGCGGGAAAAGGTGGAGCAGATGTCGCAGATTTTCGGCATCTCCGGGGTCTGCAATCTCCTGGGCGCCATCAAGGCGGCCAAGCACTACGGCATGACTAAGAACGAGACCCTGGTCACCATCTGCACCGACGCCATTGACCGCTACCACTCGGTGATGGCCCAGATGACCCAGACCTACGGCAAGATGGATCACACCGAGGCCAAGGTTCGTCTGGTGAGCATCTTCCACAACATGAAGACGGACTGGGTCAAGGAAGGCACAGTTGATGCCCGGAACTGCTGGTTCAACCTCAAGTATTACACCTGGGTCGAGCAGCAGGGCAAGACCGTCGAGGAGCTGAACGCCCAGAAGAGCCCCGAGTTCTGGCTAAAGCAGCAGGAAATGGTCAAGGAAACCGACCGCCTGCAGGCTGAGATGCGCTCGAGGGTCCCGGTCGCCTGAGAAAAGAAAGGTAATTTAACGATCCGCAGATTACGCAGTTTGTGCAGAAAGATTGAAATAAATCAAATTTTTCTGGATAATCTGTGAAATCTGCGGATTTATTTGGAGTGGCTCATGGATAGATTGTTGGATAATATTGCGCAAAACATTTCAGTGCACTGGAATGTCCCCTTTGATCTCTGCCGCTCCTCCCTTAATCTTCCTCCCAAGCCGGAGATGGGGGATTACGCCTTTTCGGCTTTCAGCGTCGCCAAGCTTCTTAAGAAAAACCCGGCGGAAATCGTCGCCGAGGCTGCATTATCTCTGCAGGAGCAACTGGACGAGACGCGCCGCACAACGATTGTCAAAGCGGCCGGCCCCTACCTTAACCTGACCTTTTCTCCCGAGATCCTGGCCGGGGAAGTCCTGGGCGAAATCGCGCGGGATCCTGCCCGCTATGGATCCTCCGATATGGGCGCCGGCAGGACCGTGTTGGTGGACTACTCCTCCCCCAACATCGCCAAGCCCTTCGGCATCGGCCACATCCGCTCCACCGTCATCGGAGGCGCCCTCTGCCGGATCTACCGGCATCTGGGCTACCGGGTACTGGGAATCAACCACTACGGCGACTGGGGCACCCAGTTCGGCATCCTCATGGCCGCCTTCGAGGAGGAGGGGGATGAGGCGGCCTTGAGAGCCGATCCCCTTGGTTATTCCTATGAACTCTACGTTCGCCACAGTAAACGCTTTGAAGAAGATGACTCCGCGAAGGAGAAGGCGCGGATGTGGTTCAAGAAGCTGGAGGACAAAGATCCAGAGGCTGTCCGCATGTGGAGCATCTTCCGCGAGGGGAGCCTGACGGAATTCAAGCGGATCTACGAAATTCTGGATGCCCGCTTCGAGCATCACATGGGCGAGAGCTTTTATAACGACAAGATGGAGGCGACGCTTACGAGGCTCCGGGAGCGGGGACTGGTCGTCGAAGACGAAGGCGCTCTAATCGTGGATCTTTCGGCCTTCGGGATGCCCCCCTGCCTTCTCAGGAAGAGCGACGGCGCCACTACCTATGCCCTCCGTGATATCACTGCGGCCGAGTATCGCGCGCGGGAATTTGGCTTTTCCACGATGCTCTACGTGGTAGGAACTCCGCAGAAACTTCACTTTCAGCAGGTATTCAAAGTGCTGGAGCTCATGGGTCATCCCTGGGCGGGAAGCCTGGTCCACGTCGACTTCGGCCATATCGTCGGCATGAGCACCCGCAAGGGGAGCCTCATCCTTTTTGAGGACGTACTCGGGGAAGCCAGGGAGCGGGTTCTGGCCAAAATGGCCGAGAGCCGCGCCTCCGGCAAGGTGGAAATTACAGATCAGGGGGAAGAAATTGCGGAGAGAGTGGCCGTGGGAGCCATCATATTCAACGATCTTAAGAATCGGCGCACCAGGGACGTCATTTTCAACTGGGAGCATCTCTTGAATTTCGATGGAGAGACGGGGCCGTATCTTCAATATACCTCTGCCAGAATTTCGGGAATTCTGCGAAAATCAGGAACTCCCGTGACGCCCGAAGTTAACTTCTCCCTTCTGTCGGAACCGGAAGTCAAGCACCTCATCTTGACTTTGGGAGGCTTCCCGGCCCAGCTGAAGAAATCGGCCCTGGAAAACGAGCCCTCCCTCATCAGCACCTGCCTCCTTGAGGTGGCCGAGTCCTTCAATACGTTTTACAACAGGCACCGGGTACTGGTTGAGGATGCGGAACTTAAGAAAGCCCGTCTCCTTCTCATCAGCTGCGCGCAGGCGGTTATAAACAACGGACTTAAGCTCCTGGGAATCACGCCGCAGGACAGGATGTAGCTCATTCCTACTGAAGATTTTTTCTGCAGGATTAGAGAGGGAACGCGCAGAACATGACATTATGACGCAGCGTCCCATATTTCAGTATCTTCTCTTCTGCGGCGACATAAGCCCTAAAACTCCGCAGAGCACACTCCCCATCACCTATCATGACGTTGTCTGTAAATACATTATCGGCGCCAATCTTACCAAGGCGAATTTCTATGTAGTCCTGGGGTTTCATAACTGGGTCGGAAAACACGAGTGCTTTCTTAAGGCCTGGTTTAAAAAATCTCCCCAGCGGGTTTTAGTCACGGAACGCATGCCCATTGAGGGGACGGATCCCTACCTGGTCCAGGTAATCGCCTTCCCGATCGAAAACTTTTTGGTAACCGGCCCCGACGTACTGGAAGTCCAGTTCGTTCTTGATGGAAAGCCCGAGAAAAACACCTTTCCCCTCTCCTTTGTCAGGTTGGCGGGATCGGGTTAAAAACACAAGGCCGGCTTTACTGCCGGCCTGATAAATCCCGTGAAAATGTATAAACCCGGCTGAAACGCCGTTCGTCTATCCGAGGTACTTCCGGTCAAGCTGAGAGAGCATCTCATCCCAGCGTGTGTTTTTGGCAAAATCCGTATCCTTGTAGTTCGTGCCGTACTGCGAGTGCCACTCTTTGGTGGAACTTTCTATTTGGAGCCCGTGCGCGCCGGGATAATCCTCGGTGTGATCTTCCCTGATGACCGCGTCCTTGACCGCCGCCTTGACCCGGGCAGCCGCCTCCTTGAGCTTTTCATCGTCAATTCTCTGGCTTTTTTCAATGTGGTCCGCCAGGTCATAGACGTCCTTCATGCTCTCCCCGAAAAAGCCCTGTGACTTGTCCATGAGTTCATTTATAACAGCAGGGGAGACCTTGGTTTTCTGGATGCAGGCCGCCAGACGGTCCGTGGCCTCGGCCAGGTCTTTGGCTTTGGAAAGATCCACTGCCGAAAGGGTCATGATTGCTTTTGGAGAAAGCTCGACCGAGCGCACCAAGTCCTTGGCAAACTCTTTTGGATCGTCAGGAATCCGGCTCTTGATTTTTTCCGCTACATTCGAGAGTGTTTTTCCGGCCATGAGCTTGCTGAAAGGCCAACCGTCCACGTCCTCGACATCCTGCGAGGCCACCATGAAATCAGCGGCATCCCGAAGTTCGTAGGCCACTTCCGTTGAGGCCATGAGGCAGGCGTCAAAGCCCAGAATGTCAATCTTTTTTCCGGTCTTGGACTCGGCGTCCTTCATGGCCTTGGTTATATCGGGAAGGGACATCCAGCCCTTCTGGCTCTCGTCGTCAATGGCGCCCTTCCAGCCGTCGCCGTGATCGGAGATGAGGAGCAATACGTGCTCCGAGGGGTAATGTTTGATGCCCCATTTTATGAAATTCGTGAGCATTTTCGGGTCGGCCATGTTGCCGGGGCCGAGCCTCGTCAGCGATGGAGAAGAGATCTTCCCGTCCTTGCGGCCTTTCTCCAGGTAATAACGTTTGATCCCCGGGCTTTTTTCCTTGGCCCCGCCGTGGTCGAACTGCACCACCAGGTTCATATCCTCACCGCTGCCCACGGATTCAAGGTCATCAATACTCCTGACCATGTCGGACTTAAGGTCGTTATCGGCGGCGGCATAAACGAGGATGGTCCACTTTTTGGGGTGGATATCGGGCGGAGCGGCAGTCTTGGATTCCTGTGTATGAGAGGCCTGGGCCGGCGGTTTTTGAATTATGTGATTCCGCTTCTTCCGGCCCTCGATGAGAGCGGTGTCCCGAATCTCGTGGGAAGGCGAATCCTCAGCCGGCAGGGGTTTCCTGCTCAGGGGAGTTGACTCGATGCCATGCCCGATGGGCCTAATTTCCACGAGTACCTCCTTGCGCCTCAATAATCTTCCGTTGTTAGTATTATACCAGACAGAGAAAAAGAAGTCACCTGTCAATTGTTAACAATTTGTTAAATTGCCGCCGTTCAGTTCGGCTGAAAACACGAAAAGACCACGGGGATGCGTACGTTTATCCGAGATATTTTCGGTCGAGCTGGGAAAGCATCTCGCCCCAGCGGGTATCCTTGGAAAACGCGGTGTCTTTGTATTCGGTGCCGTCCTCCGAATGCCACATTTTGGTGGAGCTTTCAATGTGAAGGCCGTGCGCGCCGGTATAATCTTCTATGTGGTCTTCCTGCATGACCGCTTCCCTGAGCGCCGCCTTGACCCGCCCGGCCGCTTCTTTGAGTCTTCCATCGTCCACCCGGTGACTCTTCTCGAGGCGGTCCGCCAGGTCATAGACATCCTTCAAGGACTCTCCCCCGGAGAATCCCTGGGATTTGTCCATTATGTCATTGATGATTTTCGGAGAGACTTTGGTCTTCTGGATGCAGGCCGCCAGATGGTCCGTGGCCTCGGCCAGGGCCTTGGCCCGGGAGAGATCGACGGCCGAGAGAGTCATGATCGAGTCGGGGGCAATCCCGACGGAGCGCACCCAATCCCTGGCGAATTCCTTCGGATCGTCCGGGATCCGGCTCCTTATCTTCTCCGCTACATTTGAAAGTGTCTTAGGGGCCATAATCTTGCTGAAGGGCCAGCCGTCCTCGCCCTCGAGCTCCTGCGAAGCGACCATGTACTTGGCGGCATCCCGAAGTTCGTAGGCCACTTCAGTTGAGGCCATGAGGCAGGCGTCAAAACCCAGAACGTCAATCTTTTTTCCGGTCTGGGACTCGGCGTCCTTGAGCGCCCTGGCTATTTTAGGGACGGACATCCAGCCATTCTGGCTCGTGTCGTCGATGGCGCCTTTCCAGCCGTCGCCGTGATCGGAGATGAGGAGCATGACATGCTCCGAGGGATAGTGCTTCATACCCCACTTAATGAAATCCGAGAGCATTTTCGGGTCGGCCATGTTGCCTGAGCCGAGCTTCTCCAGTGGCGGAGAGGTGATCTTCCCGTCCTTGCGGCTCTTCTCCAGATAATAGCGCTTGATCCCCGGGCTTTTTTCCTTGACCCCGCCAAAATCGAATTGCACCACCAGGTTCATGTCCTCGCCGCTGCCCACGGATTCCAAATTATCCATGCTCTTGACCGAGGCCGCCTTAAGATCGTTATCGGCGGCCGCATAAACGAGAATGGTCCACTTCTTGGGGTGAATGTCAGGTGTTGATTCCTTGACATGAGAGGCCTGCGCCGGCGGCTTCCGGTGTGTGTGATGAGGCTTATTCCGCCCCTCGATGAGGGTGGTGTCCTTAATCTCGCGGGAAGGCGAATCCTCAACGGGCAGGGGCTTCCTGTTCAGAAGAGACGGATCGGATCCCTGACTGACGGGCCTTATCTCCACAACTGTCACCTCGCGCTTCAATAGAGTTCCGCTGCCAGTATTATACCAGAAAGAGAATAAGAAGTCACCTGGCAATTTTTAATATTTTGTCAAATCTGCCGCGGACCTTTATGGAGTTTGTTGGAATCGTTACAACTTTAACTCCCTCAACAATTGGATCTCCTGCTGAGTCAATGGACGCCAGGCGCCGAGTGCAAGATTGCCAAGGCGGAGCGGGCCCATGGCCAGGCGGATGAGGTGAAGGACTGGCAGGCCGATGGCCTCGCACAGGCGCTTTATCTCGTGCTTTCTCCCCTCGTGTACCGTGATCTCCAGGAGGGAGGTGCCGTCTTTTTTCTGCTCCAGCACCCTGGCTCTGGCCGGCGCCGCCGGGCCGTCTTCCAGGTGAATCCCTAAGCGCAGGCGCTCCAGGGAGGATTTCTCAGGCACTCCCCTCACCAGCACCCGATAGACCTTGTCGATCTCAAACTTGGGGTGCGTCAGGCGATAGGCCAGATCCCCGTCGTTGGTCAGAAGAATCAGCCCCTCGGCGTCCAGGTCCAGCCGACCGACCGGATAGACCCGCTCTTTAACGCCTTTGAGAAGATCGGTGACTTTCGGCCTCTGCCGCGAATCTTCGACCGTCGAAAGATAGCCGGCGGGCTTATTGAGAAGAAGATAGACGAAAGATTCCGGGAGACACTTTTTATTATCCAGGGTTACTTCATCGCGATCCGCCTCGACGGCGCATCCCAACTCCGTGACGACGAGGCCGTTTACCCGAACCCGTCTCGAAAGGATCAATTCTTCGCAGGTGCGCCTCGAACCGGCCCCGCATCGGGCCAGGTACTTCTGGAGGCGCTCCTTCAAAGAAGGAAATCCCCCCGGAAGACCTCACGGGCGGGGCCCCGCATGAGGAGCGAGCCGTCATCGAGCAGGTGGATGAAAAGGCTTCCGCCGGGAAGCTGAACTTCCGCTTCACGCCCCGTCAGGCCGCGAATGAAGGCGGCGGCAAAGGCGGCGCAGGCTCCGGTCCCGCAGGCCAGGGTCTCCCCGGCCCCCCGCTCCCAGACCATAAGACGGATCTTTCCTTCTTCGACGGCGCAGAATTCCACGTTGGTGCCCTCGGGGAAGAGAGGATGTTTTTCTATAGCCGGACCCCAGGCCCTGAGCGGGATGTCGTCCAGAGAATCCACAAACAAAACGAAGTGCGGATTGCCCATCGAAACGGCCGTCCCCGCGAAAGACGGAAGGCCCTCCGCTTCAAAGACAGTCTCATGCGGATGATTACCGGCCTCATTCAGGGGAATGGATTTCCAGGAACAATCCTCGTTCATTCCCAGGAGAGCGGGGACGCCCATGTTGACCTCCACTTCCGGAACGGGAGAGGTCGCTGCGATTAGTACTTCCTTGAGGCCGCCCTGGGTTTCAATGGCAAAAACTTTTTTTTCTGTAAGTTTTTCGCTGTAAATATAACCGGCCAGACAGCGGATGCCGTTCCCGCACATCTGGGCCTCGCTTCCGTCCGAGTTAAAAATTCTCATGCGAAAATCAGCGGCATCGGAAGGAAGGAGGAGGAGGAGCCCGTCGGCCCCTACCCCGAAATGACGGTCACAAAGCGTTCGGACCAGAGAAGGGTAGTCTCCCGGACTTTTTCCGGAGGAGTTTTTGAGAAGATCCAGGAGCACGAAGTCGTTTCCCAGGCCTTCGACCTTGACGAAGGAGAGCGTCTCAGGCATCCTTGGCGGCGCTCGGAACGGCTTCCCGGAAGAGGTCCGCGGGGAAGTTGCCCGCCGCGGCCTTCGGGCATTTGAGAGTCGAGATGGCGTGCTTATAGACCAGCTCCACCTTGCCCTCCGTGTCCTCCACATAGATGGTGAAGTTGTCAAAACCCTTCACCAGCCCCTTGAAGCCGTAGCCGTTAACCAGGTAGATCTCGATCGGCGTCCGCTCCTTCTTCATCAGGGAAAGGAAGGAATCCTGAAGGTTTATTTGCATTACTCTCCTCCTTGGCCTCGGGCCGTTTTTATATATTCGAGGATGAGGCCCGCGGCCTTTTCACCGGCCGCCTCGCCATAATCCACCCACCGGATGTCCCGGTCCGCACGAAACCAGGTCAACTGCCTCTTGGCAAACTGCCGGGTATGGCGCTTGATGCGTTCGATCGCATCCCCAAGAGAACACGCTCCATCCAGGTGTTCGATCAGATCCCCGTAGCCCAGTATTTTGATCTTCAACAAGGCTTCGCGGAATCCTTTCTCAATAAGAAATTTTACTTCCTCGACGAACCCCCCGGCGATCATGCTGTCCACCCGGTCGTCAATCCGCCGGTAGAGCTCCTCCCGTGGCAGGCGAAGACCCACTTTCAGAACCTGAAGGCCCAGGGGGTGTTTTTCAGGCACGCGGTAAAATTCTGAAAACGGCCTGCCGGTGGCCCGGATCACCTCGAGCGCCCGCACCACGCGCCTTAAATCGTTGGGATGAAGCCTCCGGGCGGTCTCGGGATCAGCCTTAAGGAGCTCCTGATGCACCGCGGAGCTTCCCTGCCGGCGGGCCTCCCCGTATTTTATTTCTCTGAAATCAGGATCGGGCGGAGCGGCGGGGAGCTCGTATCCCTCGGTCACCGCCTTAACGTAAAGGCCGCTTCCCCCGACCAGGAGGGGAAGTTTTTCCCTCGATCGGATTTCCCGGATGGCGTCAAAAGCGAGCCTCTGGTAGTCGGCCAGTGAAAATTCCTCCGTCGGATCCGCCACGTCGAGAAGGTGGTGTCTGACCCGCCGCCGCTCCTCCGCCGAAGGCTTGGCGGTGCCGATGTCCAGATGCCTGTATACCTGGCGGGAATCCGCGGAGATAATTTCGGAGTTGAAAACACCGGCCAGATCCAGGGCCAGAGCCGTCTTTCCGCTGGCCGTCGGCCCGACAAGGGCTATGAGAAGAGGGGACATTCTACTTCCTCTTAAAGAGCTTCTCCAGGTCCTCCTGGCTGAATTTTTTGACGATGGGCCGCCCGTGGGGACAGGTCAGCATCTCCGGATGCCCGAGGATCTTAAGTCCCAGGGCCTCCATCTCCTCCAGGGTCAGGCTCTGCCCTCCCTGGATGGCCGCTTCACAGGCCAGACTTTTCAGGAGGTCCTCCCGGATCGCGAGGGAGTGGAGGCCGCTCCCGCTCTCCAGCGAGGACTCCAGGGCCTGCTTGAGAACTTCCGTGACGGAGAGCCTTTCCATCCCTGCCGGGACGCCCCGAATGGAGAAAGCGGAAGATCCGAATTCCTCGATGACAAAACCGAGATTTTTAAAAAATTCCAGCTCTTCGGTTAGGAGAGCGGCCTCGCGCCGGGGCAGTTCCACCACGCATGGGAGGAGGAGCATCTGCGTTGCGCCGCCGCCTGCGGCAGATTCCCGTAACCTCTCATACTGAAGGCGCTCGTCGGCGGCATGCTGATCGATTATTACCAGACCAGCCTCGTCCAGCCCCACGATGTAAGTGTTCTTTACCTGGCCCAGCGGGCGGAAGGCGCTCCGCGCCTCCGGAAGAGAAGGAGCCGTCGAAAAAAAAGCGGCTGGATCTGCCGGCGATTGTTCCCGGGCGTAAAGAAGGTCAAAAAAGGTGTCCGCATCGCGGATCTGGAGGGAAGCAGAGGCCTGGGGAGGCCGCGGGAAACTCTGGAAGGCGGCCGGCTCCCTCTGCCCGAAGGACGCCCGAACAGCGCCCGAGACCGCCTTGAAAACAAGGTTGGAATTGGAAAAACGGACTTCCGCTTTGGTCGGGTGGACGTTGACGTCCACTTCTCCCCCTTCCACGCAGAGGAATATCGCCCCCACCGGGAAGCGCCCCTGCGGGATCAGCGTGGCAAAACCATCCTGCAGGGCCTGGCTTAAGAGTGGGGAGCGGATGAGTCTTCCGTTTAAGAAAAAATATTGCCCCGCCCGGGTGGCCCGGGTGGTCTCCGGTTTTCCGACGAGGCCCGTGACCCGCATGCCGAAGGAGGTGCGATCCAGAGATACGAGGTCGGCCGGGTTCGGGAGGTGAAGCACGCGGCCCAGGCGGTCTGCGGGGGATATGCGGGAAGCAAGGTTCAGGCTTTCGCGCCCCTCGGAAAGGAGCTTGAAGGTGATCTCCGGCCAGGGGAGAGCCATCCTGCCCACGAGATCCGCTATGAAGGCCGCCTCGGACTGGGGCGATTTGAGAAATTTGCGGCGGGCCGGGGTGTTGTAAAAAAGCCGCCGGACTATGATGGTCGTTCCCGGAGGGCACCCCGCCTCCGATGAAGAAACGAGCGTTCCGCCTTCCACCAGGATGCGGCAGCCCGTCTCAGCCTCCCGCTCCCTGGTCAGGATCTCCATTTCGGAGATAGCGGCGATGCTGGGCAGGGCCTCCCCGCGGAAACCTAGGGAGGCCAGGGACTCAAGATCTTCCAGGGAATGGATCTTGCTGGTGGCAAAGCGCTCGACGGCCAGCAGGGCATCCTCCCGGCTCATCCCGAAACCGTCATCGGTTACCCTGATTTCATTCTGACCGCCGGCCGTAAGCCCAATGGTAATGCGGGTGCTGCCGGCGTCTATTGAATTTTCGACCAGCTCCTTGATTACCGAGGCCGGCCGCTCAATGACTTCCCCCGCCGCGATTCGCTCGGCCACGCTCCGTTCCAAAATTTTGACTATGCCCATGAAAAAACTCCCTTACTCCACTCCATAACAGACTTTGTTGCGGCCTTTGCGCTTGGCTTCGTATAAAGCCTTGTCGGCATTATCCACGAGTAATTTTTTCGTTTCCGCATCCTCGGGAAATGCGGCCACACCCCCGCTCACGGTTATATGAACTATATGGTTGCCCAGGACGAATTCGTAATCCTCCACCGCCTGCCGGACCCGCTCGGCCAGCATGACCGCCCCTATCCGGTTGGTGTTGATCATCGTCACGGTGAATTCATCGCCTCCGTAGCGGCAGATGACGTCCGTCGGACGCAGGGCCCGCTGGATGACGCCGCCCAGCTGTCTTAAAAGAGAGTCTCCCTGGGGATGGCCGTAGCTGTCGTTTACTTTCTTAAAAAAGTCCACATCGATGATGACGATGGAGACCGGCTGGTTGGCGTACTTGGAACGGGTTATCTCCCTGCTCAGGTGTTCATGGAAGTAGCCGTGGGTGTACATTCCGCTCAGGCTGTCGGTTATGGCCAGTGCCTGGGTGGTGGCTTGGAGTTGCACGTTCCGGACGGCCACGGCCACCTGACGGGCGATCATCGTGAGGAAGTGGACGTTGCTCTCGGTAAAAAAGGCGGTGTGCGGGTAAGCGGTGTAGACGACGCCCAGTGACTCTTCCTCGAAGACGAGGGGGACGATCATGACCGAGCGGAATGCCTTGTTACGGGGCACGATATCCTCATCCCGCCCCCCGTAGTAGTCATTGAGAAGGACGGCCTTTTTATCCTTGAAAGCCTGGCCGACCAGGCTCTTCACGGCGGCCGGGTTAAAATCGGAGAAGCTCTGCGGATCGTTGGTGGCAAAGGCTTTGACCCGCAGAAGAAGCGGCTCCCCGGGATTTTCATCATCCTTGAGATAAACGACGATGGTCGTCGCGTTGAAAATGCCGTGGATCATGGTGATGAGCTGAGAGAGAACCTTCTCCATGCTGGTGGCGCTGCCAAGCTCCTGGCTCGCCGAAAGCAGGGAATAAAGGGCCTCGGTCTGCCGTTCCTGCCATTTGAGGAGGTCATAGATATGTCCGGCCAGGAAGATGAGAAGAAAGAAAACCGTGCAGAAGGGCAGCTCCCCGGAGAACAGGAACTGGTTTTTAAACACCGTCTGGCGCGGATCCAGGCTGACCATCTGCTCGATGGCGGCAAAAAGCAGAAAGCTCAAAAAAGTGAAAACCGCGCTCGAATTGAGGCCCACGGCCGCCGATTCCAGGACGGGGAGGGCAAAGAGGATGCAGAATTTCGGGGTGCCCATCTGGGCCAGGAGGAGAGCTGCCAGGATAGTGTCCAGGGATATGAATATATAGTCTTTGTAGCGGCCGTTAATAAAATAATATATAAATCCGGCTGCGACGGAATAAAGGAAAAAGTTGAACGCCAGAAGATCCTTCTGAATCGGCAGAAAAGAAGGAAGCCCCTTTTCCGGCGTCATGAGGATTTCATAGACGCAGTAGGCCAGGATGGCCAGCCGCACCAGGAGCATCAGTCGGGAGTACCCTTTTTTTGAATAAATCCCCATCTTTTCCTCCAAAACGCTCGAATTACCGACTCACTTCCCCGTCCAGATCTTTCTTCCACCGATCTATGAGAAGCAGAGCCTCCAGCGGGGTCATGCGATCGAGGGAGACCTGCCTTATCTCTGAAAGAAGCGGGTGCGGATGAGCTTCGAAAAGACCGAGCTGAATTCCGGAATCGGGATGCGCCCGCTTCGCGAAACCCTTCGCGGGCTCGCGCTCCTTCTGCTCCAGCTCTTCCAGAATCTCCTGGGCCCGGTTGAGCACCGGTGAAGGTATTCCGGCCAGGCGGGCCACGTAGATCCCGTAGCTCCGATCCGCCCCGCCGGGGACGATCCGGTGCAGAAAGGTGATGGTCCTCCCGTTCTCCCTTACTTCGACGCGGTAGTTCCTGATTCCGGGAAGATCTTTTTCCATCCGGGTCATCTCGTGAAAATGTGTCGCAAAGAGGGTCTTGGCCCGGATCCGCTCCGCCAGGTATTCGGCCACGGCCCAGGCCAGACTCATCCCGTCAAAGGTGCTGGTGCCCCGGCCGATTTCGTCGAGAATGACCAGGCTGTTTGCGGTCGCATTGTTGAGGATATTGGCGGTCTCCGACATCTCCACCATGAAAGTCGATTTGCCAAGATGCAGGTCGTCGGTGGCTCCGACCCTGGTGAATACACGGTCCACCACGCCTATCTGCGCCGCCTCGGCCGGAATGAAGGAGCCCATCTGGGCCATTATGACCATGAGGGCCGCCTGGCGCAGGTATGTTGATTTCCCGGCCATGTTGGGACCGGTGATGATGAGGAAACGCTCCTCGGCGGAATCCAGGGAGAGGTCGTTGGGTACGAAAGTGCCCCCGAGAAACTCCTCCACCACCGGGTGCCGCCCGGCCTTTATGGCCAGAACTCCGTCCCGGGTTATCTCCGGGCGGTTGTAGTTTCGCTCCACCGCCAGATCCGAAAAAGACAGGAGGACGTCCACCTCGGCCAGAACCTGGGCCAAGCGCTGGATGCGGGCCGCCTGCCGCCCCGTCTCCTCCCGGATGCGGAGGAAGAGCTCGTACTCCAGGGCTTTTATCTTCTCATCGGCGCCCAGAACTTTGGCCTCATATTCCTTGAGTTCCTGGCTTATGAAGCGCTCCCCGTTGGCGACCGTCTGCTTGCGTATGTAATCCTGGGGCACCAGGGCCAGGTTGGGCCGCGTCACCTCGATATAGTATCCAAATACATTGTTGAAGCCCACCTTGAGGGAGCGGATTCCCGTCCTCTCTTTCTCCCGCTCCTCCATGTGGGCGATAAACTCGCGCCCGCTCGTCCGGACCGCTTTGAGCTCATCGAGTTAGCTGTTATACCCCGGACGG